>Ga0210040_10005767_pt1 | contig 15648 bp, 19 predicted proteins | sample CryGeyCG12114_NA_FD_185462 | JGI IMG/M metagenome (GOLD analysis project Ga0210040, IMG submission 185462) | Groundwater microbial communities from aquifer - Crystal Geyser CG19_WC_8/21/14_NA (SPAdes) (version 2) | ecosystem: Environmental > Aquatic > Deep subsurface > Groundwater | place: USA... | reverse complement strand
GCGTCCGGGAAGGACTGGTCGCCGCGCAGGTGGCCCACGCCGCGGGGCGCGTGCGGCAGGGCCGGCATCCCCAGGTCGACGGCGGTCATGCCGGCACCGCCGGGGCGGTCTGCTGGTCGGGGGTCACTGATTCCTCCGTGGAGGCGAGGATCTCGGCCAGGTGGACCGTGCGGGTGCCGGCGCGCAGCCGGGAGAGCCCGCCGCCGATGTGCATCAGGCAGGAGGCGTCGCCGGCGGTGCACACCTCGGCGTGCGTGGAGAGCACGTTGGCCATCTTGTCGGTGAGCATCGCGGTCGAGGTGTCGGCGTTCTTCACCGCGAAGGTGCCGCCGAACCCGCAGCACTGCTCGGCGCCGGGCAGCTCGACCAGCTCCAGCCCGCGGACCGCCCGCAGCAGCTGGTAGGGCCGGTCGCCGACCTCCAGCAGCCGCAGCGAGTGGCAGGTCGGGTGGTAGGTGACCCGGTGCGGGTAGTAGGCGCCGACGTCGGTGACACCCAGCACGTCGACCAGGAACTGGGACAGCTCGTAGGTGCGCCCGGCCAGCTCCTCGGCGGCCCGGGCCAGGCCCTCGTCGCCGGCCCGGCGGGCGACCGCGGCCTGCTGGTGGTGGATCGAGGCCACGCACGAGCCGGACGGCGCCACGATCGCCTCGGCCCCGGAGAACGCCCGCACGTGGTTGGCGACGATCCCCACCGCCTCGCGGCGGTAGCCGGTGTTGACGTGCATCTGACCGCAGCACGCCTGCCCGCGGGGGACGACGACCTCGTGCCCGAGCCGTTGCAGCAGGGACGCGGTGGCGTGCGCCACCGACGGGGTCAGGGTGTCCACCAGGCAGGTGGCGAAGAGGGAGACCTGCATCACCGCATCCTGCTCGCTGCGCCGCAGACCTGCACAGCGACCGCGATCTAGGGTCGGGGCATGACCTCACCCGCGCCCGGCAGCCCGACCGCCCGCCGTGAGCGGCTGATCGGGCTGCTGGTGCTGGGCATCGCCGCCGTGCTGCTGGTCTCCTCGGTCACCTGGTTCGGCAGCGACCGGGTCGGCGTCGGCATCGGGCAGGTCGTGCTCGGCCTGGTGCTGGCGGGCGTGGGGGCGTTCCTGGTGCGCCGCGCCCGCCCGCGCTGACCTCAGCGGGTCCCGGTCACCCGTTGGTCCCGGTCACCCGGACCTGGGCGACGACGGAGCCCGCGGCGTCCAGCACGCGCACGTCGGTGACCGGCGGGGTCAGCGGCAGCTCGGCGACGGCGGTCCCGTCGACCAGCGGGAACGCGGCCACCACGGTGCCGTCGGCCGCGAGCGCTTCGGCGACCGCGGCCCGGGCAGGTGCGCTCACCGCCAGGGCGCCGGCCACCCGGACACCCACTGTGATCGGGGGCACATCGGGACAGGAGGGGTCGTGCACATCGAACGCGCGCAGCTCGTGCAGCTGCTGCACACGGAGGGCGACAACGCCACGGCCGACCGGGTCGCGGCGGAGCTGCCGGAGCAGATGGACACCGACCGGGACGGCGACGCGCTCGCCGCGGTCGGGCTGGACCGCGCCCAGCTGATGGCGAAGCTGGCCGGCGGGTCGTTCGGCAGCACGCTGACGCCCTGAGCCGGTCCCGCCGGCCTCGGCCGGCGGGACCACCGCTCACCCGCTGAAGGGGCGCTCCCGGGCCAGCTCCTCCTTGGCGACCCCACGGATGTGCACCGCGTCCGGGCCGTCCACGATCCGCAGCGTGCGGGCGCTGGCGTAGAAGCGGGCCAGCACGGTGTCACCGCTGACGCCGGCACCACCGTGCAGCTGGATCGCCCGGTCGATGACGTCGCAGGCGACCTGGGGCGCGGCGACCTTGATCGCGGAGATCTCGGTGCGCGCGCCCTTGGCCCCGAACCGGTCGATCAGGTCGGCGGTCTGCAGCACGTACAGCCGGGCCTGGTCGATCTCGATCCGCGACCGGGCGATCGACTCGCGGACCGTGCCCTGCTCGGCCAGCGGCCGGCCGAAGGCGACCCGCGACCTGGCCCGCTCGACCATCAGCGCCAGCGCCCGCTCGGCCATGCCGATCGCGCGCATGCAGTGGTGGATCCGGCCCGGTCCGAGCCGTGCCTGGGCGATCATGAAGCCGTCGCCCTCGCCGGAGAGGATGTTGGTCACCGGCACCCGGACGTCGGTGAACCGCAGCTCGGAGTGGCCGTGCTGGTCCTGGTACCCGAACACGGGCAGGTGCCGGACGATCTCCAGGCCGGGGGTGTCCCGGGGCACCAGCACCATCGACTGCTGGCGGTGCGCCGGGCCGTCGGGGTCGGTCTTGCCCATCAGGATGAAGATCTGGCAGCGCTCGTCCGCGGCGCCGCTGGTCCACCACTTGCGGCCGTTGATCACGTACTCGTCGCCGTCGCGCACGATCGAGGTCTGGATGTTGCGGGCGTCGGAGCTGGCCACGTCGGGCTCGGTCATCGCGAACCCGGAGCGGATCTCCCCCTCCAGCAGCGGGGTCAGCCAGCGCTCCTTCTGCTCCGGGGTGCCGAAGAGCATCAGGGTCTCCATGTTCCCGGTGTCCGGGGCCCCGCAGTTGATCGCCTCCGGCGCGATGACCGGCGACCAGCCGGTGATCTCGGCGATCGAGGCGTACTCGAGGTTGCTCAGGCCGCCGAGCTCGTGGTGGAAGAGGTTCCACAGGCCGCGGCGGCGGGCCTCGGTCTTGAGGTCCTCGAGGATCGGGGGATGGGCGTGGTCGTCGTAGCCGCGCGCGGCGCGCCACTGCTCGTACCCGGACTCGGCGGGGAAGACCTGCTCACGCATGAAGTCCCACATCCGGCCACTGACGTCCTCGGCCTTGGCGGAGAGGGTGAAATCCATGGACGGACGTTAGCGCCGGGTGTGACCCAGGTCGCGCCTGGGTGCCCCGCCCCGTCAGTCGGCGCGGGGCGCCCAGGCGCGCAGCGGGTCGGGTACCAGCCCCGACGAAAGGGTCTCCGGACGCCACCACCGGGCGGTCAGGCCAGGGACGTCGAGCACCGTTGCACCGCCTCGGCCGCCGATTCGCCGAACTCCACCGACCCGCCGAGCGGCCGGGCGTACCGCCCGCCGGAGCTGTTCTCCCCCTCCGAGACCAGCACGGCGCCGTCGGTGCCACGGAGGACCAGGGCGAGCGCCTTCACCGTGATCACCGCAGCAGTGCGCACCGGTTCCGGGCGCCCGACCGCCCCGGACACCAGCGGCGTCCGGGGCGGTCGGGAGCGGCGATCAGCGGCGGAGCGAGACGTCCGGTCCGCGGCCGGTGGCCACGGTCTGCACCGGGCCGAAGGCGATCACGGCACCGACGACGGCGGTCACGATGTGCAGGATGTTGTCCGCCCAGTTCAGGTTGAGGAAGTCCCAGTCCTCGCCCACGGCGAACAGGCCGTAGACGAACGCGGCGCCGTAGCCGACCAGCAGCAGCAGGCCGTAGGTGCGGGCACCGGAGAGCGTGCGGGACAGCGCGATGCCGGCGGCACCGATCACGATGTGGACCACGTTGTGCATCGGGTTGATCATGAACCCGAGCAGCGAGTCGTCCGACATCCCGAAGAAGTCGTCGAACCCGGTGATGAAGAAGCCGATGACACCGATGAGCAGGTAGACGACGCCGAAGGCGAGTGCGAGGAGCTGGGGCCAGCCGCGCTTGCCGGCGCCGGGGAGATCAGTTGTGGACATGGTCGGTCCTCCTGGGATCACGACCCGCCGTGTGCTCGACCGGGCCGCTCAAGGAGTTCCCAGGTGGCGCAGCCGAAAACGGCCGCCACCCGAAGGGGTGACGGCCGTGCCCGGATCGTGGCTCAGGCCGGTCGCGTGGTCGCCTTCGGACGGCGGACGACGAACGGGCCGATCGCCAGCAGGTCCACCGGCGCCGACCCGAAGCACTCGAGGGCGTCCTTCGGGTCGTCGACCATCGGCCGGCCGGCGGTGTTCAGGCTGGTGTTGACCACCACCGGGATGCCGGTGCGCCGCTCGAACGCGGAGATCATCCGGTGCACCAGCGGCTGGCCGTCCGGGTCGATGGTCTGGATCCGCGCCGTCCCGTCGACGTGGGTGACCGTGGGGATGCGGTCCCGCCACTCCGGGGCGACGTCGTGCACGAAGAGCATGTACGGCGAGGGGATCGGCCCGCGGCTGAAGATCTCCGGGGCCTTCTCCAGCAGCACCATCGGGGCCACCGGGCGGAACTGCTCGCGGCCCTTGACGTCGTTCATCCGCTCCAGGTTGGCCTCGAAGCCGGGGTGGGCCAGCAGCGAGCGGTGGCCCAGCGCCCGCGGGCCGTACTCGCTGCGGCCCTGGAACCAGGCGACGATGCCGTTGTCGGCCAGCACCTCGGCGACCGCCTCGGCGACGTCGTCCGGGCGCTCGTAGTCGATGGACGCCGTGATCAGGACCTGCTCGATCTCCGCGTCGCTCCACCCGCGGCCCAGTGCGGCGCCGGGCATCGGCTGGGTGTCCTCGCCGAGCTCGCGGGCCACGTGCAGGGCCGCGCCCAGCGCCGTGCCGGAGTCGCCGGCGGCCGGCTGCACCCACACCTGCTCGAACGGGCTCTCGGCCAGCACGCGGGTGTTGGCCACGCAGTTGAGGGCGGTGCCGCCGGCCAGGGTGAGCACCGTGTCGCCGGTCTGCGCGTGCACCCAGCGGGCCAGGTCGACCAGCACCTCCTCCAGGCGCTGCTGGACGCTGGCGGCGAGGTCCGCGTGCGCCTCGGTCCACTGCTCGCCCTTGCCCAGCCGGGGGGCGAACTCGGTGTAGTCGATCTTCTCGGTGCGGAACCCGCCATCGTCGGTGGCCCGGATCAGCTCCGACAGGTCGCCGACGAACCGCGGCTTGCCGTAGGAGGCCATCGCCATGACCTTGAACTCGTCGGAGCTGCGCAGGAACCCCAGGTGGTCGGTGAGGTCCTCGTACATCAGGCCGAGGGAGTGCGGCAGCGCCTGGCCGGCGAGCACCTCCAGCCGGCCGTCGACGTAGCGGCCGGCCAGGTGGCTGTGCGCCTCGCCGCGACCGTCGAGCACCAGCACCGAGTTCTGCCGCTGGGGCGCGGCCAGACCAGCGGAGGCGGCGTGCGCCACGTGGTGGGCGACGAAGCGGACCTTCGCCGGGTCGAGGCCGGGCAGGGCGTGGGCCAGGAAGTCCGGGGCCATCTCCGCGTACTTCTTGCGCATGACGTCGCCGTCGTCGAAGAGCCCGGACTCCTCCGGGGTGCCCATCAGCGCGGGGTCGAAGGAGTAGGCGACCGCGTCCAGCTCCTCGGGGCGGATGCCGGCCTCGGCCAGGCACCAGGCGGCGGACAGCTCGGGCAGCTCCCAGGCGCTCCAGGGCAGCGGCCGCTTGCCGTGCTTGCGCCGGCTGAACCGCTCCTCCTCCGCCGCGGCCACGACCGTGCCGTCGACGACCAGCGCCGCAGCCGGATCGTGGTAGATGGCGTTGATGCCCAGGACCTTCACGTGCGCGCTCCTCCCGGCCGGGCGCCCCGCGTGCCCGGTCCACCGTTGATGATCACGCCCGCGCGCCGGGGCCGCAGGGTGAGGACCCGTCCAGGTGGGCAGGTTCACCTCGGCGGCGGACGTGGGGTGAGCATGCCGGCGGCCTCCAGGTGCGCCGGGAGCCCGCGCATGGTGCGCAGCGGTGAGCAGAGGGCCAGCAGGCCGCCGACGCCGGCCAGCCCGGCCGCCGTCCACAGCCCGCCGACGTTGCCCAGCACGGTGGACGACGCCCCGGCCAGCAGTGCACCGACCGGCACCGCGCCCTGGGTGACGAAGCGACCGGCGGAGGCCACCCGGCCCATCAGCCGGGCGGGCGTGGTCCTGGCGCGCACGCCCGCGGTGCTGACGGCGCCGATGACGATGAGCAGCCCGAAACCGAACTCACCGGCGGCCAGCACCGGGACCGGCCCGCCGGGCAGCAGCGTGCTCAGCGGCGCCGCGGCGAAGGCCGCGGGGAGTGCGCAGGTGGTGAGCACCTTGGTCCGGATCTCGCCCACCCGGCGGCCCAGCCGCAGGGCAACCAGCGAGCCCAGGACGCCGCCGATCGATCCGGCCGAGTAGAGCAGGCCCAGGGTCGACGGGGGCACCGCCAGGTCGCGCAGCAGGAAGACCGGCAGCACCGCCATGAACATCCCGGCGCCGAGGTTGATCGCCGCGTTGACCAGGGTGAACGATCGCAGCACTGGGTGCCCGAGCACGTAGCGCAGCCCGGTGCGCAGGGCCGGCCAGAACGGTTCCCGGTCCTCGTGGGTCAGTGCCGGCTCGTGCACCTGCAGCCGGGAGACCAGCAGGGCGGCGGTCAGCTGCATCACGGCGGTGACCAGGTACAGCGCCGGACCGCTGGTCAGCCGGAGCGCCTGCCCGGCCAGCCCGGGGCCCACCACGCCGACGACGTTGTCGGTGGTCTGCAGCCGCGCGTTCGCCTCGGCGACGTGCTCCCGGGAGACCAGCACCGGCAGCACGCTGGTGTGCGCGGTGTCGAAGAGGACGGCGGCGACGCTGGTGGCCGCGGCGACGACCATCAGCTGCGCGAGGGTGAGGACGCCGAATACGTGGGCGACCGGGACGGTGGCGACCGCGGCGGCCCGCAGCAGGTCCGCACCGACCAGCACGCGCTTCTTCTGCCAGCGGTCCACCCACACCCCGGCCGGGATGGCCAGCACCAGGTTCGCGCCGAACCCGAGGGCGGTGAGCAGGCCGACCTGGATAGGTGTCGCATCCAGCACGAGCACGGCGGTCACGCTCAGCGCGAGCGCGGAGACCTGCTGGGCGACGTCCCCGGCGCCGTTGGCCAGCCACAGCAGCCGGAAGCCGGCCTGGCGCAGCACGCCACCACGAGGAGCGGTCGGGACCACGGCACCGTGCACCGGGCGTGCCTACCGCAGGCCACCGACGGGATCGGTCAGGCGCGACAGGCTGGACGGGCGGTTCCACGTGGAACCGCCCGGGATCCGGCGGGTGGCGCGGTCAGCCGGCGCGGCGGTGCAGCAGGTCGTGGGCCAGCACGGCCGGCACGGCGAGGGTCTTGTAGCCGACCTCCTCGAACAGGACGACGACCCGGTCCTCCTCGTGCCGCATGACGATGCCCGGCCCCCACTCGCGGTGCTGCACGGCGCTGTCCACCGGGAAGGGCTCGTCGTCCTCGTGCACGGGGGTGGCGTGGGCGTAGGCGGTGCCCGCGCTGCAGGTGTCGCAGTTGCCGCACGGTGAGTCCAGCTGCTCGCCGAAGTAGCCGAGCAGGAACTGGCGGCGGCAACCGGTGGTGTCGGCGTAGCCGCGCATCATCTCGATCCGGCTCTCGTCCACCCGGACGTGGTGCTCGGCCAGCTCGCGGGCGGCGACCGCGGCCGCGCCGGGCGCCGGGCCGTCGGGCGCGGGAACGGCTGCGCCCTCCTCGTCCAGCAGCACGGCGCCGGCCTGCTCCAGCAGGTTCAGGTCACGCACGATCGGCGAGGCGGGGCGGCCGGTCTCCGCGCGCAGGTGGCGCACCTGCACGCCGTCCATCCCGGCGGCGGCCCCGGCCCGCACCAGCCCGGCGACCTGCTGCAGCTCCTCCTCGGCGGGCGCGCCGGCGGCGAAGAACCGGCGGATGCCCAGGTCCTCCTGCCGGTAGACCAGCACGGCGGTCGCCGGCTCGCCGTCCCGGCCGGACCGGCCGATCTCCTGGTAGTAGCTGTCGATCGAGTCGGCCGGTTCGGCGTGCACCACGAACCGGGTCTCCGGCTTGTCGATGCCCATGCCGAAGGCGGTGGTCGCGACCACGACGTCCAGCTCGTCGGCCATGTACGCCCGCTGCACCTCGTCGCGGTCACTCTTCCGCAGGCCCGCGTGGTAGGCCGCCGCGCGCATTCCGCGGGCGCCGAGGGCCTCGGCGTACTCCTCGGTGCCCTTCCGGGTGGCGCTGTAGAGGATCCCGATGCCCTGCGCGGTCAGTGCGGTGACCCGGTCGAGGACGGCGCGGCGCTTGCCCTCGGCGTCGGCGTGCGCCTGGACCTCCAGCCGGATCTCCGGGCGGTCGAAACCGGCGATGACGATCTCCGGCTCGGTCATCTCCAGCCGGGCCACGATCTCCGCGCGCACCGGGGGCGCAGCGGTGGCGGTCAGCGCCAGCACCGTGGGGTGCCCGAGCTGCTGCACCACGCCGCCCAGCCGCAGGTAGTCGGGGCGGAAGTCGTGCCCCCAGGCGGAGACGCAGTGCGCTTCGTCCACCACGAACAGCGCCGGGGCGCAGGTGCGGATCGCCTCCACCACCTCGGGCTTGGCCAGCTGCTCGGGAGCCAGGAAGCAGAAGCGGACCGTTCCGTCACGCATGCCGTCCAGCACGGCCTGGTGCTCCAGCGCCGACAACCCGGAGTTCAGCACCGCCGCCCGACCGACCCGCTCCTCGCCGAGCTCGGCCAGCCGCTCCACCTGGTCCCGCTGCAGCGCGATGAGCGGCGAGACGACCACCACCGGCCCGTCCAGCAGCAGCCCCGCGACGGTGTAGACGGCGGACTTCCCGGCACCCGAGGGCAGCACGGCGAGGGTGTCCCGGCCGGCGGCGACGGCCTTCATCGCCTCCTCCTGGCCCGGTCGGAACGACTCGTAGCCGAGCACGTCGCGGGCGGTCTCGCGGATGCGCCGGGTACGCACGGACGCCGACCCTCCCGCCTTGGTGGTCGGGTCGGCAGAGCGCTGCGCGGTCGTGGTCACCTGCGCCGACTTCCCGGGGTCGGAGATCGACAAACGACGCGCAGCCGGGGGCCATCGCCGAGCGTTCTCCGCGCCTGCGGAACACTGGCGATAGAACGCCCGCGGATGCGGAGGTAGTCTGCCGCGCGTGCCCACCACCTACCGGATCGCCGAGGCAGCCACGCTGCTCGGCGTGAGCGATGACACCGTGCGCCGCTGGATCGACAGCGAGCGGCTGCCGGCCACCCGGGAGGCCGGTCCGGCGCAGGTGGACGGCGCCGACCTCGCCCGCGTCGCCACGGAGCTGCACCCGGCTCCGCGGCCCGGCGCCACCCGCACCTCCTCGGCGCGCAACCGGCTCACCGGCATCGTCACCCGGGTCGTCCGGGACACCGTGATGGCCCAGGTGGAGATCCAGGCCGGCCCCTTCCGGATGGTCTCGCTGATGTCCCGGGAGGCCGCCGACGAGCTCGGCCTGGAGGCCGGCGTCCGCGCCGTCGCCACCGTCAAGGCCACCCAGGTCAGCGTGGACATCCCGTGAAGCGGCTGCTCGCGGTGACCGCGGTGCTCGCGCTGGCCGGCTGCGGATCGTCCGACGGCGGGTCGACCGACGACGAGGTCACCGGCACCGTCACCGTGTTCGCCGCCGCTTCGCTCACCGACGTCTTCACCGACCTCGGCGAGCAGCTGGAGAGCGAGCACCCGGGGCTGGACGTGCAGTTCAACTTCGCCGGCAGTTCGGCGCTGGCCACCCAGCTCACCCAGGGCGCCCCCGCCGACGTCTTCGCCTCCGCCGACACCGACCAGATGGACGTGGTCACCAACAACGGCATCGTCTCCCGGGCGCCGTCGCTGTTCGCCACCAACGTGCTGGAGATCGCCGTCCCGGCCGGCAACCCGGGCGGCGTCACGGGGCTGGCCGACCTCGCCGACCCGGCGAAGACCATCGCGCTGTGCGCGCCGGAGGTGCCCTGCGGGGCGGCCGCGGAGCAGGTCTTCGACGCCGCCGGCCTCACCCCCGCCCCGGACACCCTGGAGCAGGACGTGAAGGCGACGCTGACCAAGGTGCAGCTGGGTGAGGTCGACGCGGCGCTGGTCTACGCCACCGACGTCCAGGCCGCCGGCGACACGGTGCAGGGCATCGAGTTCCCGGAGGCGGAGGAGGCCGTCAACGGCTACCCGATCTGCACCCTCACCGACGCACCCAACCCGGCCGGGGCGCTGGCCTTCGTCACCCTGGTCACCTCCGGGCCCGGGCAGGAGGCGCTGGCCGCGGCCGGCTTCCGCGCCCCGTGAGCCGGGCCGGCCGGGACGGCGGGGTGCCGGCGCCGCTGTTGGTGCCCGCGCTGGCGGCCGTGGCGTTCCTGGTGCTGCCGCTGGTCGGCCTGGTGGTGCGCGCGCCCTGGTCGGAGATCGGGCCGCAGCTGACCCGCCCCGGCGTGGGCGAGGCGCTGCGGCTCTCCCTGCTGTCCGCGACGCTGGCCACCGCGGTCTCGCTGCTGCTCGGCGTCCCGCTGGCCTGGGTGCTGGCCCGGTCGGCGGTCCGCGGCCGGTCGCTGCTGCGGGCCCTGGTGACCGTGCCGCTGGTGCTGCCCCCGGTGGTCGGCGGCGTCGCGTTGTTCCTGGTGCTGGGCCGGCAGGGGATCGTCGGGCGCTGGCTGTTCGAGGCGACCGGCTTCGCGCTGCCGTTCACCACCGCAGCGGTGGTGGTCGCGGAGACCTTCGTGGCGATGCCGTTCCTGGTGATCAGCGTGGAGGGCGCGCTGCGCGCCGCGGACGCCCGCTTCGAGGACGCCGCGGCCACCCTGGGCGCCGACCGGTGGACGACGTTCCGCCGGGTCACCCTGCCGCTGGTCGCGCCCGGGATCGCCGCCGGCGCGGTGCTCTGCTGGGCCCGCGCGCTGGGCGAGTTCGGCGCCACGATCACCTTCGCCGGCAACTTCCCGGGGACGACGCAGACGATGCCGCTGGCGGTCTACCTGGCCCTGCAGCGCGACCCGGACGCCGCGATCGTGCTCAGCCTGGTGCTGCTGGTGGTCTCGCTGGCCACCCTGCTGCTGCTCCGCGGGCGCTGGCTCGGCCGGGGGGTGACCTCCGGATGAGCCTGCGGGCGCACGTGGTCGTCCGGCGCGGGTCGCTGACCCTGGACGTCGAGGTCGCGGTGGGCGACGGCGAGGTGCTCGCGGTGCTGGGCCCCAACGGCGCCGGCAAGTCCACGCTCTTGCGGGTGCTGGCCGGTCTACTGCTCCCGGACGGCGGGCAGGTGCTGGTGGACGGCCACCGGGTCTGGGACGCCGCCGGCCGGCACGTGCCCGCCCACCGGCGCTCGCTGGGCATGGTCTTCCAGGACCACCTGCTCTTCCCGCACCTGTCGATCACCGACAACGTCGCCTTCGGGCTGCGCAGCCGGGGAGCGAAGCGGGCCGCCGCACGGGCCGCGGCGGCACCGTGGCTGGACCGGGTCGGGCTGGCCGGGCTGGGCGACCGCCGCCCCGGGGAGCTCTCCGGCGGGCAGGCCCAGCGGGCGGCGCTGGCCCGGGCGCTGGTCGGCGACCCCCGGGTGCTGCTGCTGGACGAGCCGCTGTCCGCGCTGGACGCCCGCACCCGGCTGACCGTGCGGGCCGAGCTGCGCCGGCACCTCACCGACTACGCCGGCAGCGCGGTGCTGGTCACCCACGACCCGGTGGACGCCATGGCGCTGGCCGACCGGGTGGTCGTGGTCGAGGACGGCCGGGTGGTGCAGACCGGCACGCCGGCGGAGATCGCCCGCCGGCCGCGCACCGACTACGTGGCCCGGCTGGTCGGGCTGGTGCTGCTGCCCGGCACCGGAACGGGTGCGCAGGTCGCCCTGGACGGCGGCGGGGCGGTGGCGGTCGCCGAGGAGGTGGCCGGGCCGGTGTTCGTCGCCGTCCGGCCGGAGTCGGTCGCGCTGTACCTCGCCCGGCCCGCCGGCAGTCCGCGCAACGTCTGGCCGCTGCGGCTGGTGGCGGCCACCCCGCACGGCTCGGTGGTGCGCTGCGACCTGGCCGGTGAGGTGCCGCTGACCGCCGACGTCACCGCCACCTCGTTCGCCGAGCTCGGGCTGGCCCCGGGGGCCGACGTCTGGGCCTCGGTCAAGGCCGGCGAGGTCGCCGTCTACACCCGGTGACCCCGGGGGGCGGACATGGCCATGTCCGCCCCTCGGGGGTCTGGCAGGGTTTCCGCATGACGTCGGATGCGCCCGTGGCCGGGTTGGTGCTCGCCGCCGGCGGTGGACGCCGGTACGGCATGCCGAAGGCGCTGGTCAGCTACCAGGGCAGCCTGCTGGTCGAGCGGGCGGTGCGGACGGCGGCCGCGGTGTGCGACCCGGTGCTCGTGGTCCTGGGCGCGCAGGCGGTCGACGTGTGGCGCACCGCGGACCTCACCGGCGCCACCGTGCTGGCCAACGCCGACTGGGAGTCCGGGATGGCCTCCAGCCTGCGCACCGGCCTGGACGGGCTGCGCGGCTGGCCGGGGCGGGTCGACGCGGTGCTGGTGCAGCTGGTGGACATGCCGGGGATGACGCCGGCCGCCCTTGCCCGGCTGGCCGAACACGCGGCGCCCGACGCGCTGGCGGTGGCGAGCTACGACGGCGTCCGCGGGCACCCGGTGCTGCTGGGCCGGGAGCACTGGGCCGGGGTGGTGGCCACGGCGACCGGCGACGAGGGTGCGCGTGCCTACCTGGCCGGGCACGACGTGGTCGAGGTCGACTGCACGGGGCTCGCCGACCCCACCGACCTGGACGTGCCGCCGGCCGGCTGATCCGGGGGTGCCGCGGGTAGCTTCGGGGGCGTGCACACGCTCCTGGCCCAGGTCACCGAGGAACCGCTGTCGGTCGCCGAGCACGAGGCGGCGGTCGAGCACGCGTCGGCCGGTGCCGTCGTCTCCTTCTCCGGCGTCGTCCGGAACCACGACGGCGGCCGGTCGGTCACCGAGCTGGAGTACGTCGGGCACCCCACCGCGCCGGCCCTGATCGCCGAGATCGCCGCGGAGTTCGCCGCCCGCCCGGAGGTGCACGCGGTCGCCGTCTCGCACCGGGTCGGCCTGCTCGGCATCGGCGACGTGGCGCTGGCCTGCGCGGTCAGCACCTCGCACCGCGGTCAGGCGTTCGCCGCCTGCGCGGAGCTGGTCGACGAGGTGAAGGCGCGGCTGCCGATCTGGAAGCGCCAGGTGTTCGGTGACGGCGGCGAGGAGTGGGTCGCCTGCCCCTGAGCCGTTCGGCTCAGCGGGCGCCGGCCGACCCGTCGTCGTCCCGGAGGTCGGTGCCGTCGGCCCGCTCCTCCTCGGCCTCGCCCTCCAGCCGGCGGGCCTCACCGCCCACGGTGGCCGCGGCGTCGCCGTGGGACTGGCCGTAGACCTCCTCGGCGTGGCCGAGCAGCTCCTCCGCCTTCGCCTTGGCCTTGTCGAACACGCTCATCGCTGATCTCCTCATCCGCCGGCAAAGGGGGGTAGCACGTCGACCACCGCGCCGGGCGCCAGCGCCAACGCGCGGTCGCGGGTGCTGGTTCCGTCGACCAGGAACGAGCAGGCGGTGAGCACCCGCTCCAGCCGCTCGCCGTGGGCGTCGACGATCTGCCCGACCAGCTCGGCCAGGTCGCCGGCCTCCCGGGTCTCGGTGTCCACGCCCACCGCGGCGCGCGCCCCGGCGAAGTACCGCACGGTCACGGTCATGGTCAGCCGCCGATCGCGGACATCGGACGGCTGGGCTGCAGGAAGCTCGGGTCGTCGATGCCGTGGCCGGGCAGCTTGCCGAGCGTGGCGATCCGCCACCGGTCGGCGATCTCGGCGTCGCCGGCGCCCTCGCGCATCGCGGTGCGCAGGTCGGACTCGTCCCGGGCGAACAGGCAGTTGCGGATCTGCCCGTCGGCGGTGAGCCGGGTGCGGTCGCAGGCGCCGCAGAACGAGCGGGTCACCGAGGCGATCACGCCGACGGTCAGCCCGGTGCCGTCGACCAGCCAGCGCTCGGCCGGCGCGGCGCCACGCTCCTGCACGTCGGGCACCAGGGTGTGCGTGGCCGACAGCCTGGCCAGGATGTCCTCGGCGGTGACCATCTCCTCGCGGGTCCAGGCGTGGTGGGCGTCCAGCGGCATCTGCTCGATGAACCGCAGCTCGTAGCCGTGCTCCAGGCAGTACTCCAGCAGCGGGACGGCGTCGTCCTCGTTGACCCCGCGGAGCAGCACCGTGTTGATCTTGACCGGGGTGAGCCCGGCGTCCTTGGCGGCCCGGAGCCCGGCCAGCACGTCGGGCAGCCGGTCGCGGTGGGTGAGCTGCTTGAACCGTTCCCGGTCCAGGGTGTCCAGGCTGACGTTGATCCGGTCCAGCCCGGCCGCGGCCAGCGCGGGGGCCATCCGGGAGAGCCCGACCGCGTTCGTGGTGAGCGAGACCTCCGGCCGCGGGGAGAGCGCCGTGGTGGCGGCGACCAGCCCGGGCAGACCGGGGCGCAGCAGCGGCTCGCCGCCGGTGAACCGGACCTCCCGGATGCCGAGGTGCTCGACCCCGATCCGGACCAGCCGGACGACCTCGTCGTCGGTGAGCTGCTCGACCTTGGGCAGCCACTGCAGCCCCTCGGGCGGCATGCAGTAGCTGCAGCGCAGGTTGCAGCGGTCGGTCAGCGACACCCGCAGGTCGGTCGCGACCCGGCCGTGCCGGTCGACCAGCCCCCCGGCGCCCGCCGGGACGGTGCCCACCGACGGGCGGACCCGCGGGTCGGGGAGCGGGCTGGGAGTCGTCACAGCCCGAATGTAGTGCGGCCCGGCCCCCGGCGCCCGGGACCGAGGACCCTGGTGCAGCGACCGACGTCCCGACCTCCTCGCGGTGCGGTTGCGGGCCGGTGCCCGCGGATAGGGTCGTCCGGTCCGGGAAGCGTGCCCGGCACGGGGGAAGAGGTGCCATGGCCCGCTGGTGGCGTGCAGAGGGGGACGCGGGCGCCTCCGACGCGCAGACGTTGGAGACGATGCCGATCGGGCTGATGGAGCTGGACGCCGACTGGCGGATCCGGTTCGTCAACCGGGCGGCGATGACGATGACCGGGATGTCCGCGGACCAGCTGCTCGAGCGGAACTACTGGGATGCGTTCCCGGCCAACCGGGACAGCGAGTTCGGCCGCGCCTACCGGTCGGCTGCCGAGACCGGTCTGCCGCAGACGGTGGAGGCGTTCTACCCGGAGCCGCTGAACCAGTGGTTCGAGGTGCAGGCGGTGCCCACCCCGCAGGGGCTGTGGCTCTACTTCTCCGAGGTCACCGCCCGGCGGCAGGCCGTCGAGCGGCTGGCCCTGCTGGCCCGGGTCAGCGACGAGCTGGTCGGCACGCTGAACGCACCGGCGTCCGTCGGGCACATCCCGCGGCTGCTCGTGCCGGCGCTGGGCAGCTGGGCGGCGATCACGCTGCTGGGCGAGGACGGCAGCCTCACCGACGCCGGCGGCTGGCACGTCGACCCGGCGAAGACCTCCCTGGTCCGGCGGTACGCGGCCGCCGCGCTGGAGTCCTCGCCGGCCACCGCGCCGGTGCTGCGCGCGGTGGCGACCGGCGCTCCGGTCACCGTCCCGGCCGCCTCGCTGACCGGCCCGACCCTGGGCACGGTGGCCACCGGCGACGCCCGCAAGGTCCTGCAGCTGCTGGCCCCCGGCACCATGACGGTGCTGCCGATCCGCGGCCCCGACCGGGTGCTGGGCGCGCTGACCCTGGTGCACGACCGGCACCGGGCCGTGGACCCCGCCGACGTGGCCACCGCCACCGAGGTCGCCGACCGGGCCGGGCTGGCCCTGGACAACGCCCGGTTGTACGAGCAGCAGCGCCGGCTGGCCGAGGAGCTGCAGCGCAACATGCTCACCGCGCCGCCCGAGCCCGACCACGCCCAGATCGTGGTGCGCTACCTGCCCGCCGCCGAGGCCGCCCGGGTCGGCGGTGACTGGTACGACGCCTTCGTCCAGCCCGACGGGGCCACCACCCTGGTCATCGGGGACGTCG
>Ga0210040_10005766_pt1 | contig 15653 bp, 13 predicted proteins | sample CryGeyCG12114_NA_FD_185462 | JGI IMG/M metagenome (GOLD analysis project Ga0210040, IMG submission 185462) | Groundwater microbial communities from aquifer - Crystal Geyser CG19_WC_8/21/14_NA (SPAdes) (version 2) | ecosystem: Environmental > Aquatic > Deep subsurface > Groundwater | place: USA... | reverse complement strand
TCTGTACCTTTGCTTATCCATCACCAAAGAATTAAGATAGATATTTATATATGGGAAGAGCATTTGAATTCCGGAAAGCCCGCAAGTTTAAGCGTTGGGATAAAATGTCGAAAGCGTTTTCGCGCTTAGGCAAAGAGATTGTAATAGCTGTAAAAGAAGGCGGACCAAACCCGGACGCGAATGCCCGTTTACGGACGGCGATCCAGAATGCCAAAGGGGTAAATATGCCCAAAGACCGGGTAGAAGCCGCTATTAAACGGGCCTCATCCAAAGAAGAAAAAAATTACGAAGAAATTGTGTACGAAGGTTACGGTCCGCACGGCATTGCTATTTTAATCGAATCGGCTACCGATAACATAAATCGCACGGTTGCTAATATCCGGGTTTACTTATCACGAGCTGGCGGCGCATTAGGCAAAACTGGTTCTCTCGATTTTATATTCACGCGCAAAGGTATATTCCGGTTACCGGCCGAAGGCTTAAATTTGGAAGAACTGGAACTGGATTTGATTGATTACGGCGCCGACGATATTTACGAACACGAAGGTGAAATAATTATTGAAACGGCTTTTACTGATTTTGGAGCCATGCAAAAAGCGCTGGAAGAAAGAAATTTGCCCGTAACTACTGCTGAATTACAGCGCATACCCAACACCCGCACCGAACTAAACGATGAACAAGCGGAAGAAATTGAAAACCTAATTGAAAAGATAGAAGAAGATGATGACGTGCAAACCGTTTACCACAACATGGCCTGATAGTAGAATTAATTGATAACACGTTTGAGGCGAGGTTTTATAAATAGCAGGTGCTGGACGGATTTTACAAAATAGGAATGAACAAGCTGTTGCTCGTGTTGGTTATCTTCTATGCCTTTGCCGGTACCACCGAAGCACAGACAAACCAAAGCGATGGCTTTACTCATACTATTCGGTTGCGGCGTACCTCCCAGGAATATCTGTTTCAAAAAGTACAGGATTGGGTAGGCGCAAATTTGCCCCAGGATAATTTCACGATTCAGGAGATAGAACCGGCCGAAGCTTATTTATTTGGGCAGGGAACAAACGTCAGCAATTTCGGAACGGTTACCTACGACCTGACTTTTTATGTAAAAGACAATGTAGTAGATGTTATTGCCGATAACATAAAACACACCAAAGCTGGCCGGCAACCCCGCAACATAAGAGGCAAAGGCACTTCCAAACAGCATACGCAAGCGTATTTAAATAACCTTTCGGCTAACTTAAGGCAGTATTTATTGTAAGAGCTAAGCATAACCAGTAAGTATCTCCGGAATAAATATAAAACAGACCTACCTTTAAAACGTATGTCTGTTTTTTTTATACCTGCTTTTTTACTTAAGCATTTACCTATTATACATAAAAACCATGAGACCAACTTTAGCTGTTATTTTCGATATGGACGGTGTTATTGTGGATAGTAATCCCTACCACGCCCAAGCCTGGATTCAGTTTTGTCAGAAACATAAAGTACCCTTAAACGAAGAGGAAATTCCGGAATTAATTTACGGCAAAACCAATAAAGCCGCGCTAAAAGAAGTTTTTAAAAAGGAGTTTTCGCCGGAAGAAGCCGACCGCCTGGGTGAAGAGAAAGAAGCTATTTACCGGGAACTGCACCAAAAAGATATGGAGCCGGTAAAAGGGCTAGTTCCTTTTTTACAAATGCTGAAACAGAGTAACGTGGCCACGGCGGTAGCTACCAATGCGCCGGTTAGCAACCTGAATTTTACTTTAGAACGCATTAATATCCGCCAGTATTTCGATGAGTTGATTGATGCTACTATGGTGAAAGAAGGCAAACCCAACCCGGAAATTTACCTGAAAGCCGCCGAAAAACTGAATATGTCTACCGACAGGTGTATTGTTATGGAAGATTCTATAACCGGTGTAGAGGCTGGCCTGAAAGCCAATATGAAAGTAGTGGCTCTAACTACCACCCACAATGTAGAAGAATTGGCCCATACCAATTTGGTAATTGATTCATTCGAAGACTTAACCCTGGAGAAACTAACCGCCCTCTTATCCGGAAATAAGTAAGATAATTTTAAAGCAGGGGTTTATCAGCTATGATAAAACGACTCTATTTAGATACCGTAAAAATTGGCAATATAAACAGTAAACAAACCAGATCAGGAACTTATTTCTGGCAAATAATATCTAATCTTGCCTATTAATTTAAAAACAACCTTATGCAGCAACCGCATCCCTGGTTAGAATACGCTAAACGGGTACAAGCTTTAGCCCAAAGCGGCCTTACTTATGCCGAAAATAGTTATGATTTGGAACGCTACCAGGAACTCAGCGATATCAGCGTAAAACTAATGAGCGAAATATCCGGTACCGATGTAGAACGGGTAAAAGAGCTTTTTACAAACGAAACTGGCTACCAAACTCCTAAAACGGATGTGCGGGCCGTTATTTTTGAAGATAATAAAATATTGCTGGTGCGGGAAAAAATAGATAACTGCTGGTCATTGCCGGGCGGTTGGGCCGATGTGGGCTTTACACCGGCCGAAGTAGCCGTAAAAGAAACCCAGGAAGAAGCTGGTTTAAAAGTTAAACCAATAAAATTATTAGCCGTGCTGGATAAAAAATGCCATCCGCACCCGCCATCGCCCTACCACACGTACAAGCTATTTATTCGGTGCGAGATTACCGGCGGTAACTTGCAACAGGGCTCCGAAACATTAGATGCGCAATATTTCGGCCGAAACGAATTACCGGAATTATCAATAGAGCGTAACACGATTTCGCAAGTGCAACTCATGTTTACATTCCTCGATTATCTCCAGCAAGAAACCATATTTAATTAATCCGGAAAGTATATAACTCTTGCTAAAAATGAAGGAAGTCATTCTTCAGATATCATTCTTAAAGAACGTAATTAGGTTTTAGGTAAGGTAGTTAAATCCTGAAAAGAAAGTTTTCGTAGAACTAAATAGAATACATCTTTTTTTCGGATGTATATATTAATTTGCTATGAAAAACTTACTGAAACAAACAAATATTTTTATACTGGCCGGTATCCTGCTGGCTTGTGAAACCCGAACAGTTGCCACTACGGAAGCAGGTGACAATACGGCTATTGTTACCGAACGGGACCCTGAAACGGAGCGGGAATTACGAGAGTTCAAAGCTTGGGTAAATGACAAAGCTAACCGGGTAGATTCTTCGGCCGATAAAAACTGGCCGAAAGTGAAAGAAGAATACAAAGCCCGCACCGCCCGGCTGGAAAGCCGCATGGACAGCTTATCTGTTCAGTCGAAACAAGAATATGCCGAACTGAAAAATAAATACCGCAATTGGGAAACGAAAAAAGAAGCCCGCGAAAGCAAACCGTTACAAGCAGATAAAATTCAGGAATGGCAGCAGCAATTGCTGGGCAATAATACTAAATTAGCTTCACTTAACGCCACCGATATGCGCGAAACATACCTCTTGTTTATGGGTATTGTGCGGGCTAAAAAACAACGCTGGACTCAGGAAGACTGGGATTATGTTGATCATGTATACAGCCAGTTAAACAATCGCAAAGAACAGGTAGAATCAGCTATCCCAACGGCCGACCGGATTAAAATTAAAACCTTGCAAGCCGAATACTTAGCCCTAGAAGCTAGCGGTGATGCTAAAGATTTGTATAACAACGTTAAATAAAAAGTTTTTACTATTTCACAAAAAAGCCTGTTACGCAACTAGCAGGCTTTTTTGTTGCTCTTAAAAAGCTTAATGCAAAATTTTAGTAGCTTTAATCCGGCCGCATTTGGGCTTTTATTATCTCCATTGTCCACTAATTTTGATTGATTTAGAAGATTATATGCCGATAAGAATTACTACTCTTTTAATTTTTATAATTAGTATAAATTTTAGCTGGGCGCAAACGGGTGCCAATCCGCCTTCCGTAAAATGGCAGCAAATAAATACCAAGCATTTCCAGGTAATTTTTCCGGAGGAATTAACTCCTGAAGGCCAGCATCTGGCTAATACCCTGGAATATATTCATGGGCCTTTATCGGGTTCGCTGGGCCGGGCACCACATAAGATTCCGCTCATTCTCCAAAATCAAGGGGTTATTTCTAATGGGTTTGTTTCCTGGTCGCCCCGGCGGAGCGAATTTTTTTCTACTTCCCCGCAAGATTATAACTTACTGGGTACCAACTCCTGGTTAAACTTATTGTCGCTGCACGAGTTCCGGCACGTGGTGCAATACGAACAAACTTATGAATCGCGGTCTAAATTGGCGTATTATCTTTTTGGGCAGAATGGGTTATCGGTTGCGGGTTTTTGGGCCGTACCCGATTGGTTCAAGGAAGGCGACGCCGTGGTGACCGAAACGGCTTATTCCCCGAGTGGCCGCGGCCGTATTCCGGATTTTAACTTGCTTTTCCGGACCACGCTCCTGGAGCGAAAAGCTTACAGTTATAACAAACAACATCTAGGCTCTTTTAAAGACAACGTGCCCAACCATTACGTTACCGGTTATAACTTGGTAACGCATGGCCGCCGTAAATACGGTTCGCAATTGTGGGGAAAAGTAATGCACAATGCCCTGAATAACTTTTACGTACCTTTTACCTTTTCGCGGGCTTTGCGCCGGCAAACGGGTAAAGCCTTGGTGCCGTTTTACAAAGATATGGTGCACGAACTGGATTCGCTCTGGACCCAGCAAGCAGCTAAACAACCCGTAACGCCGGCTACTGTAGTAACCACCCGCAATAATAAAGTCTACACCGATTACCTGTATCCGCAGCCTTTAAGCGATGGTAGCATGGTAGCATTAAAAACTGGTTTAGCGCACATTCCCACTTTCGTCCGTTTAAAATCCGGCGGGGAGGAAGAAAAACTTTTCACACCCGGTTCCCTGAACAACGGCCCCTCCTTATCGGTGGTGATGGATAAAATTGTTTGGAGCGAAGTGGAATACGATCCGCGCTGGACAACCCGTAATTACTCCGTTCTGAAAACCTACGATATTGCTACTAAAACCTACCGGGTATTAAAACGCCGGACCCGGCTTAGTTCGCCGGCGTTTTCGCCGGACGCCCAAACCATTGCCGCTATTGAAGTAAATCTCCAAAACGAAGCTATGCTGGTTCTGGTGGAGGCTACCACCGGAGCCGAGCTAAAACGCATCAGCAGCCCAACCGCTGATTTTTTAGCCATGCCCCGGTGGGCACCGGATGGTAAGAGTATTTTGCTGATGCGGACCTGGGAAAACAAGCGCACCATTGCGCAGGTAGATATCGCCACGGGTACCTTCACCGACTTGTTGCCCCCCACTACCGAAAATATTGCGCATCCGGTCTTAGCGCAGAAATACCTGTATTACAATGCTCCCTACCAAGGCATCGAAAATATATACGCACTAGATTTGGAAACAAAAAAACAATACCAGGTAGTTTCGCGGCGCTACGCCGGTATTAATCCGGCACTTTTGCCCGAAGGCGATTCTATTCTTTTCAACGATTTTACCATAATGGGGTATCAAGTGGCAAAAGCGCCTAACGAGTCCCAAAATTGGTTACCCCTGGAAAATGTACCCGCTACCGATATTGCTTATTATCAGCCAGCCGTAGAACAGGAAAGCCAGCCAAATTTACTCGCGAACGTTCCGAACCAAAAGTATCCGGTAGCCCGGTACCAAAAACTCAAAAATTTAATTAATGTGCACAGTTGGATGCCGACCGTGGGGTCGGATGTAAATGAAGTTTCATTGGCGGTTTTATCGCAGGATATTTTAAGCACTACTACTACGTCGGTGGGGTACAGCCGTAACCTGAACGAGAAAGTAGGCCAGGCTTTTGCCAGTGCTAGCTATGCGGGCTTGTTCCCCGTTATTTCGTTGGCGGCCAGCGCGGGTTCCCGGGCAGTAACCCGCCGGGACACGCTGGATTTCCGGTGGCAAGAAAAAAGCTTAACGGCCGGACTTTCGGTGCCTTTAAACTTAACCCGCTCCCGTTACCGGCAGTTTCTAACTTTGTCGGCGCGAGGTTCGGTTACCCAAGTTACAGATTTTAACCAGAAAATACGTTTCGAGGACCAGCAGGCCAACGGTATCCGACAAAGCCTGAATTACCAGGTCAGTTACCAACGGTCGTTGCAGCGTACCCGCCGCGATCTGGCCAGTAGATTTGAGCAAGCCGGCAGCCTTTATTATATTCATACGCCGTCCGGCGACTACCGCAGTCAATTACTGGCCGCTACCGGCCGTTTGGCTTTTCCTGGTTTGGCGCGGCACCACTCCTTTCAGGTACGGGGCAATTATCAGCACCAGAATAATGACAATTATATATTTAACAGCCCGTTGCGGTTTCCACGAGGCTATTCGTACCGTACCAATGATTCTTTTTACGGCTTTACCACCCAATATGCGCTCCCCATCTGGTACCCGGATCTGGCTTTAGGTCCTTTTCTTTACTTTCAGCGTATCAAAGGAAATATTTTTTACGATTACGGCCAGAGCGAATACCGCAAGCAAGTAAGTCCTTACCGATCCCTAGGTCTGGAACTTTCCACCGATTTTAACTTTATGCGCCTGAATATATTATTGGATGCGGGTGTCCGGATATCGTACCTACCGCAAAGCAAAAAGCCGGTGGTAGAGTTGATAATAACCGAATTAGGCATTTAAGGCTAATTATTCGAAAGAAATAATATTATAAGTTGAGGTACTTTCGTTAATTTGCTTACACACTTATAAAGTTATTATGAAAAGATTACTTTTTTTAGCCTTGGTATTATGTGCCTTCGGCACCGTGCAGGCCCAGACGCAACCCAAAACTAGCCATTACAAAGCCGCTGAAGACATGCTCACGACTATGAACATGAAACAAACCTTGGACGAAAGTATCAATCAGATGCTAGCAATTCAAATAAAAAATAACCCGAGCATGCAGCCCGCGGAAGCTACTTTAAAACAATTTTTTGGCAAATACATGACCTGGGATGCGTTAAAAGAAGATTACATCTCTATTTACATGAATGAATTTACCGAGAAAGAATTAAAAGACATGACGAAGTTCTTTAATACCCCGACCGGTAAAAAAATGGCGCTGAAACAATCAACTATATCCCTGAAAGGGATGCAATTAGGCCAGGAGAAAGTGCAGGCCCACATGGGCGAATTGCAGGAAATGCTGCAAAAAGTAGATAAATAGATAAACGGATACCAGTATCAGGATACCGGAATCAAGAATAATTATCCTTTAGCTCGAACTATATTAGCTATAAACGGTTCAGCCTTCGCTAGTAAAATTTGGGGCTGCGTAATTTGGCCAGTAGCGGCATAAAAGCTCGCCTGGAAGGACATATTGAGATAAGCAGCGGTGTTTTTAAAAGGTATTAAAAATCCTTCTGGCAAAGTGGCATCAGCACCAACGGCGACTAAAAAGGTTAATTTCCCGGCAAGTTGCCAGCCTTGGGCTTTGTTAATGGTAACTAAACTGGTAAATCGGTCAAAACACGTTTTCAGGAGTCCACTCATGGCGTACCAGTAAACCGAAGTTGCCCATATAATTACATCATGCTGGAGCAAAGCTGCCGTAACTTCCGCAAAGGCATCATCGGTGGGGTAGTTGCCCTTATAATCATAAGGGGTTAATTTATAATCGAGCAAGTCCAGCAGGGTATATTCTACTTCCGATAAAAGTAGTTCTAACAGTTTTTCTGTATCACTTTGTTTCCGGGCACTTCCTAAAACAACCTGAATTTTACCTGCCAAAATAGCTATGTTTTAAAGTGATTTTTAACCAAGTTGGTCATAGTCTTTCAGAAACAATGCAATCTTGTCGATAGTGGGGGCTAGCTGTTCCACGGTCGGCAAAAAAACTATCCGGAAATGATCGGGTTGGGGCCAGTTAAAACCGGTTCCCTGCACCAATAATACCTTTTGCTCGATTAATAAATCCAAGACAAACTGCTGATCGTCGCGGATATTAAATTTTTGGGTATCAATCTTCGGGAATATGTAAAACGCACCTTTGGGTTTTACGCAAGTAATGCCGGGAATCTGGGTTAACTTCTCGTAGCAAACATCGCGTTGGCGGCGCAGGCGCCCGTTGGGCAACACCAAGTCCTGAATACTTTGATAACCACCTAAAGCCGTTTGAATGGCAAATTGCGACGGTACGTTGCTACACAGACGCATACTAGCCAAAGCCGTTAAACCCTCGATGTACGATTTAGCCCGGTGCTTGGCGCCGCTCACAATCATCCAGCCCGCCCGGAAACCGGCAGCCCGGTAATTTTTAGATAAGCCGCTAAACGTTAGAAATAATATATCTTCGGAGAAAGCCGCCGGTGAATAATGTACTGCGTCATCGTATAAAATACGGTCGTAGATCTCGTCCGAAAAAATAATAAGGTTGTGCCGCTCGGCAATTTGTACCATGCCCTGCAGTATTTCTTTGGGGTATACCGTACCGGTGGGGTTATTGGGGTTAATGATAACCAGGCCTTTGGTGCGGTCCGTTATTTTACTTTCCAAATCCGCCAGGTCCGGGTACCAATCGGCACTTTCATCGCAATGATAATGCACGGCTTTGCCCCCCGAAAGATTGACCGAAGCCGTCCAGAGCGGGTAATCCGGCGCCGGAATTAATATTTCGTCGCCGGTATTCAGCAAGGCCTGCATGCTCAGCAGAATAAGCTCACTGACGCCGTTGCCCACGTAAATGTCGTCTATTTGCACGTTCGGAATGCCTTTTTGCTGCGAATCGTGCATAATGGCTTTACGGGCGGCAAATAATCCTTTAGAATCGGTATAGCCTTGGGCCCGCCGCAGGTTAATAATAACGTCGTGAATAATTTCGTCGGGCGCATCAAATCCAAAAGGCGCCGGATTGCCTATATTAAGGCGGGTAATCTTATACCCTTGCAACTCAAGTTGCTGGGCTTTTTCAAAAACAGGTCCGCGAATTTCGTAAAATACATTTTGCAGACGGGTGCTCTTCTGGATCATAAGACCGGGATATAAACTATTCGAAATAAAAGCTTAAAGGTAAAAAATATTAGATGATAGTCTAGGCAGTAATCAATCATAGCAATAATTTATGTTCCAGCATTAATTAAGAAGCCTTAAATTGCCGGGCCTAACGTAATGTAACCAGCGTACCGGTATCAGAGTAAGCAGGCATCAAACTAAGTTCACATGTTTTTTAAAAGGTACTTTTATTCTTTTAGTAGCTATATATATTTCTGTTTTGGTTTAGGTATATTATTGTTAATTTTCGTTTCGGGCTGTAAGAAAAAGGTTAACCATAAAGTGGTGGTTTTTGAGGCACCCGCCATTTTACCGGAAGACACTATTAAGTACCCCAATGCTTTAATTACTACTTTAAACCGGCGTAATGCCTGGGTCGATTCGGTATTTAAAAGGCTTACGCCCGAGGAGCGCATTGCCCAGCTCATGATTGTAGAGGCTTTCCCCAACAAAGGCCAAGAACACGAAGAAGATATATTGCGGCTGGTAAGAAGGTATAAAGTAGGCGGCATCATTTTTTTTCAGGGCGGGCCCGTGCACCAGGCCAAACTTACAAATAAATACCAGGCTGCAGCCAAAGTACCTTTGCTTATTAGCATGGATGCCGAATCGGGGGTGGGCATGCGAATGGATAGTGCCATGCAGTATCCTTTCCCGATGATGCTGGGCGCCATAAACAACGATAGCTTAATTTACCGGATGGGCGAAGAAATTGGCCGGGAATTTAAACGCCTGGGTATGCACCTAAACTTTGCGCCCGTGGCCGATATTAATAATAATCCGAAAAACCCGGTTATTAGTTATCGAGCCTTCGGCGAGAATAAAAAAGATGTTACTTCTAAAAGTCTGGCGTATATGCTGGGCATGCAAAATACCGGCGTTATTGCCACGGCCAAACATTTTCCGGGCCACGGCGACACCGACGTGGATTCGCACTACGACTTGCCCATAATTCCGTACGGCCGGGAACGCCTGGATACGCTGGAATTATATCCGTTCCGGGAATTGATAAAAAGTGGGGTAGGCGGTATTATGGTGGCGCACATGCACATGCCCCAGTTAGATTCTACTACTAATTTGCCCTCTACGCTTTCCAAACCCATTGTTACAGGCATGTTACGCCAGGAGCTTCGCTTTGCGGGCCTGATCGTGACCGATGCCATGGTAATGAAAGGGGTAACAAAATATTTTAAACCGGGCGAGGCGGAGGTAAGGGCTTTAATAGCCGGCAACGATGTATTGGAACGTTTGGTGAGTGTTCCACAGGCCATTACGGCCATTAAACAAGCCATCCGGCAACGCCGGCTCAGCTGGAATGATATAAACCGGCGCTGTAAAAAAGTATTGGCGGCTAAATATTGGGTAGGTCTGGATAATTACCAGCCGGTGGTACTGGACAATCTTTACGCTGATTTGCATCCTTCCCGGGCTTATGAAACCAATCGCCGCTTAGCCGAAGGATCTATTACCTTGCTCCAAAATAAAAGGCAATTATTACCGCTGGTTAAAAATAAAAAAAATAAGATAGCCGTGTTGGCATTGGGCGCCCAACGGCCAACTTTTTTTCAGAATAAAATGCGGGAAGCTACCGGTGCCGAACTATTTACGCTACCGCGCAGGAGTACCAAAAAGGATTTAGACGCGCTACAGAAAAAATTAAAGTCGTTTAGTTTGGTGGTACTCGCTATTTATGGCCCCAGTATCCGGCCGAGCAATAATCTGGGTTTTTCGCCGGAAGACAAAGCTTTTATAAATAAACTGATAGCGGATAAAAAGTGTGTGGTAACGCTTTTTGATAATGCTTATGCCCTAAACCAATTCGCCGATATCGGGAAAGCCAATGCTTTGGTGGTAGGCTACCAGCAATTACCCTCGATCCAGGAAGCGGCGGCTAAATTAATTTTTGGGGATATAAAACCCAACGGTAAACTTCCAGTTACGGTAAACAAAGATTTTAAATTCGGAGACGGATTGTAAAAAGCTCTAAATAATAAAAGCTCTTGCCTTAGCAAGAGCTTTTATTATTGTTCAAAATTGGTCTTCTCGACTTTTTTTAATCTCTAGTTTCTTCTTTCACTTCGGCACCAACCTCGTTAGCACCTTCTTTTACTTCAGCAGCTGCCTCGTTTGTAGCATTTTCGGTAGCATTTACTGCTTGGTCGGTATTAGCTTCTAACGAATCACCGGTAGCTTCTACATCGGTTTCTATTGCTTCACCGGCATTTTCGGTAGCGTTTTCAGTATTTTTGGTTTCGCAAGCGGCAAAAGCAAAAGTAGCGGCAAACGCGAAGAAAGAAATTTTAGCAAGTTTTTTCATGGTATTAAATTATATTTTAAGGTTAATACAACTTGAGGTAAAAGGTAACCCAACTTATAATTATTTACCCAAGAAATTCTTACTTCCAGAAGAAAAACAGAATAAACTAAAAAGCTTTTTGCCAAAAGGCGTTTCCTCTGCTGATTACTAGCAACTTTATACTACTATCTTGTTTGCCCCGTCATTAAATAATTCCTTTAATTTGCGCCCACTGTACCGCAATTATTGTTTTCCCATCTAGTAATTGTTTCTGCCGGATTTCTTCTTTCGTTAATTCTATTAATTTTATATTTTCGTTTTCATCGTCTAAACCACCGCCTTCGCCAATTTTGCGACTTACCTGTCCGTAAAACAAGTGCAGCTTTTCGGCAAATGCGCCCGGCGACGGATGAAAATCCAGGATATGTTCCAGGCTATCCACCGCATAACCGCTTTCTTCTTCTATTTCGCGTTTAATAGCTTCTTCTGCCGATTCGTCTTCTTTGTCCAAAATGCCCGCCACTAATTCCAACATCTCTTTTTCTACAGCGACGCGGTATTGTTTTACAAAAATAAATTTCTCTTTCCGGGTATCGTATAACAAGGCCGCCACGGCGTTGCCGGTCACAAACACTTCCCGGTCAAAGGTTTCACCGTTTTCTTCTAAGGTTATTTTGTAAAGCTTAAAAAAGCCATCGTACACCGTTTTTTTATCTACAATATTCATACGTCTGCGGGAGTTTACATTGATACGCCTGCTATACGCAAGGAGGCCAAAAGCAACTGGTTTCTATTTGATTAATTTAATCCCTTCGAACCTGTTTCGTTACACTATCAAGGATGATTACATCAGAACTTAGTTTAACAGTTACAAACTAAATTTATATCTATAATTATTGCTTATTAAGCCGGAACAATACTTTTTTTAAGGCTTAAGAAAACAGTTTAAAACATATTTACCGGCAGTAGGTTTAAAAATTTGGTGATATAGCAATTTTTAGCAAATCCTAACCACAAGCCTATTAATTATTTTAATTTATAGTTAAATATTTATAGTTTTGTAAAAGTCAGATGGTATTGGTCGGTAAAAGGGTGGATTCGCTTACTTTTAAACTTACAGTTTTAAAGAAATCAGAATACGAATAAATACTGAAGAAAAGAGGGAAGAAATTAGTGGTTGCTAAATTCTAATAACCTAAGAAATTGGGAACTAATTATTTGTAAATCAGGATATATAATATTGGCTTTTAAAACAGTTGGTTTTTATTTTATGATTAATAAAATAAAAATTCTCTACAATTAAACTTTTTAGCGGCTTTTTTAAGTTAAGTAGCAACATGGCGAATTTCAAAGAAAAGTCTTTTTACCAATCTATTGTCAAAAAAATTATTGCGGCCTTAGTTATTGGCGGGGTGGCCATGTTCTTATCCGGGGAAGCCATCCGGGTGGGCTTTCAGGAAATGCTGGAAACGGTAAATAAACTTTCTCAGCCCAACGTAAAGCTAAAGGTAGTAAACGAGCTGTTTCACGATATTACCAAGCTAGACCAATTACAAAAGGTGCACGCCTTAAAAAACCCGGATAAACCTTACGCTGATTTCAAACAAAGCTCGGGCTCCCTGTTAAAAACCATTGATACTTTACGGATTTTAAGTGCCGGAAAAATTGTGCAAATCCATCGGCTAGACTCGATGGAAACCATTTTGCACACCCGCAATAAGTTATTTAAAGATTATCTTACCTTACGAAAAGACTTTATCCGGAATAAAGCGCTGACCAAACGGATTAATGCTGTTTCCAAATACATCGCCAATATCAAGCCCAAAGTGGACAGCAGTGTTATTACTACTAATCAAAAAGTTACCACTACTACCATTGTTCCTACCGAAACAGATTCTCTTGTATTTGAACAAAAACCAAAAAGGTCTTTCTTAGGTCGTTTATTCGGTATTCGTAAAACAACTGAACCCATGCCGTCGGCCTTGAAGCACGTAGAACAAGAATTGAAAGTGCAGGTTGATACGGTTTCGGTGGCCAAGCAGGACAGCTCTCTTTGGAAAGTAGAAAAGATGATGCGCCGCATTGAGCGCGAGCAGCATCAGCGCACCACCAAACTTATGCAACGGGAACTGCAACTTTTAAATACCGAAAACAAACTACATAACCAACTATTAGTGATTCTGCACAGCATAGAGGCGGAAGAACTTATGTTGGATAAGCGGGATATCGGGCTGGCTACTGAGGTTGTAAATGCCAGTTATAAACGCATTAATATTATTATTGTTGGCTTTATTGTAATTGCCGCTATTCTAACGTATTTAATATTTATTGATATATCGCGTAGTAATAAATACCGGAAACAATTAATTAAGGCCAAAGAAGAAGCCGAACATTTAGGGCAGGTAAAACAACGGTTTTTGGCCAATATGAGCCACGAATTACGGACGCCGCTGCAAGCCATTATTGGTTTCTCGGAACAAGTTCGCCAGCAGGATAAACCGGACCGGGCCGCGCTGAAAGCCATTCACCAATCTTCCGAACACTTACTGCAAATTGTAAACGAGGTTTTGGATTACAGCCGGATTGCCTCGGGCAAGTTTACGTTTGAGCAGCAACCGTTTGACATGTGGCAATTAATAACGGAAGTAGTGGATATTATGAAACTACAGGCCGATAGAAAAGACTTGCAGCTAATTTTAAAAACTAACATTTCTAAATCAGTATTTTTTACGGGAGATGCTTTCCGGTTACGGCAGATATTGTACAACTTGCTAGGCAACGCCATTAAATTTACCGAAAACGGGCACGTTATATTGGCGGTGCGATATACCGAAACCGGTGAAACGGCGCACTTTAATTTCGAAGTAAAGGATACCGGTATTGGTATTCCGGCCGAAGAAATTGATCAGGTATTTCACGTTTTTGAACAAGGCAATGCCTCTATTCTGCACACATACGGCGGTGCCGGGTTAGGCTTAAACATTGTAAAAACTTTAGTCGAAAACCAGGGAGGAGCTATTGAGGTAAGCAGCAAAGTTGGCATGGGCTCTATCTTTAACGTGAAATTGCCTTTTGTAAAAGCCCCAATGGCGCAATTGCCCGGCAGCCCGGAAAAAAGTATCAATCCGGAAACCAAGTTTAAGGATAAAATATTAGTGGTAGATGATGATATGTTTATTCTGCAACTTTGTGCTACTATCTTAAACAAGCACGGTATCTCTAATGTTTGTACCACCGATGCTGCTTCGGTATTAAAACAAGACTGGGACCAGAGTTTAAAGTTAATATTGCTGGATATCCGGATGCCGGAAATAAATGGGATTGAGTTGTGCAAAGCCCTGCGCACCCGGGTTAGTAAAGAAACACGCATTTACGCTCTTACGGCCCAAGCCTTGCCCGAAGAACGAGAAGCAATATTACAACAAGGTTTTGATGGTATCCTGAATAAGCCTTTCCGGGAACAGGAAATGCTGGCTTTAATTCATAAACAAACCGATTACGAGGTAAAAGAAGTTGCAGCAGTACTAGTTTCGCCGGATGTAGAACTGGATTTATCATCGTTGATTAAAATGACGGGCGGGAATGAACAGCAGCTGCAATTAATACTGAACCGGTTTGTTTTGGATACTCAACATGATTTAGAATTACTGGACGTAAGTTTAAAGACCGATTTAGCCGACGAAACAAGAGAAGTAGTTCACCGGTTGGCGGGGCGCACCGGGCAATGCGGCTCAAAAGTGCTTTTTGCCCGGCTGCACATGGTAGAACTGGCTTTACACAAAGGTCAACCTCTGGAAGATTTACTAGAAGAAATTGTTTCGTTGCAGGAAGAAATAAAAAGCCTGATGCAGCAGATTAAATCGAAACTGATCTTATTACAAAAAGCTTAAATATTAAATATACTAACTGGCGATTTCGTATTTCTCCAGTTTCATGTAAAGCGTTTTACGATCAATATTCAGTAAACGCGCCGCTTTCGATTTGTTATATTTAACTTCCTGTAAGGTTTTCAATATCAGCTCCCGCTCGTTTGCTTCCTGCAAAGCTTTCAAATCCGGGCCTTCCGGTCGGAGCGGCATTTCGTAAATCGCCATTACCATTTCGTCCGGTAAAGCTTCTTTGCCGGCCACTTCGCCCAGCGATAATAATACGGCGCGTTTCACCACGTTTTTTAATTCCCGTAAGTTACCCGGCCAATTGTACCGCTGAAAGATAGCGGTTACATCAGGCGAGATGCGCTGTACATTCCGGCCGAGTTCCTGGTTAGCCGATTTAATAAAATGTTCGGTAAATAACTGTAAGTCCTGGCCCCGGTTGCGCAAGGCGGGCACTTTTATTTTAAATTCGTTCAGGCGGTGGT
>Ga0210040_10005764_pt1 | contig 15655 bp, 16 predicted proteins | sample CryGeyCG12114_NA_FD_185462 | JGI IMG/M metagenome (GOLD analysis project Ga0210040, IMG submission 185462) | Groundwater microbial communities from aquifer - Crystal Geyser CG19_WC_8/21/14_NA (SPAdes) (version 2) | ecosystem: Environmental > Aquatic > Deep subsurface > Groundwater | place: USA... | reverse complement strand
TTGGATGTCCTTAACCCGCCTGGATACGGCCGGCCACGTTTTGGTGACCAAGCAAGTCCAGCAAACGACCAATCAGCTCGAGGCCCTACCGGATGGGGGGTGTCTGCTGGCGGGGGAAAATATTATTGCCCGCCTTGATGCAACAGGCAAGCAGCAGTGGGCTAAAACCCTACCCTTCGCTATTAACTCCTTCGCGTTATTACCAACCGGGGGGAATGTGTTCATTGGCAGCACCGGCCTAAGTCCGCGGGATGGCATGATCGCGGGCCGGCTGAGTGCAACCGGCGACATTGAGTGGGCAGTGCATTTCATGTATGGTCCGCGCGTACAGGATGCCTATGACCGGGGCACGTTGAGCGGCGTCACCGTGCTGCCCGATGGTAAACTTGTGCTCGTCGCGCATCGACAAACCGAGCCTAAATTGTCGCTGATCGGGTTAGGTTCGGCTGGGCAAATAGAATGGAGCAAGGACATTGTCCTTGGTTCCACTTTGCCGGAGTATAATTTGGCGGATCCAAAGCTGAAAACGCTAGCCGATGGCACGGTCCTCTTAGCGCTGGCACCGACGGGAGGGGGAGACCTGATCTTGGCCCAATTTACGGCCACAGGGGAGCTGCTGCGGGCCAAGCGCATGAGTGGACTAAAAATGGATGTGGGAGGGGTTGCCCTATCCAGCGCCGGCAACGTGGTCGCCGTCGGCTACGATGGCAATGCCTATCCAACGACGGCGCGGTTAGCGGGACTCTTTCTGACCGAACTAGATGCGCACTGGCAGCCGCAGCCGGTTCGCTCCCTGGAAGCGGACCCCGTCGGCCACTGGCTATCGGACTACGGCATGGTACTAAGCGCCGACGGCGCGTACCGCTACGCCCTGGGTCATTTGATCGCGCCCGTCAATGGCGGGGTACCCCGCTATTTTCGGCTGCTCAAAACGAAAACCGCCGGGGGCAAACTGTGCTCCTCTACCGATCAAGTATTTCCCGTGCGGATAGAACCGGTGCACCCCATGCTGGAGACTTCTACCTTGGAGCTCGTCTCCACCACGTTTCGTCAAGGCTATGATATGTCGCTCGGTATTGACCCGTACAACATGGTAGGCAAACCGGAATGCCTCTACCAGGTGAATGAGCGCAAATAAGAATGATCGTTTCTCGCGCCGGCTGACGGCGAGACGCCGCCGCAACGTTTGCATGTATACCTTTCCCAAAAAATGAACAGAATATTACTCCTCTGGTGCTTTCTCTGTGGCAGCCTCACGCTGATCAGTTGTGGGGAGAAGGAAGAAGCTGGCCCCGCTACTTCCCTTGCGATTCGCTCGATCACCCCGGCCGCCGGCGCGGTCGCATCGCGTTCCACGGTGATTGAAGCACAGCTTGATTATACGGTAGCAAACCGTGACACCGCCATTGGGGGAGGCTACTTGGTGGAAATGCTGCTGGCATATACCAACCAGGCCGGAGAGCGGATCTTTATTCGCAAGTCGGGCGCGGCAGTGGGGGCCGACCAGCGCACGGTAACGCTCTCGTACGCCTTGGAGGAAAGCTGGGACTCGAGTTGGGCATCGGCTACGCCCAGAGCGCCCCTGGCGCGACCCATTACCTGCTACTTTACGTTGATCACTTCCAAGAATGGAATTGCGTCCAACATTGCCGAAACGAAGAAAATAGTCTTTGCCGAGTAACGCGCCGCTGAGGACACACGCAGTAAAAAAAGTCTCCCTGTGCGGAGCTTCTAGTGGACGATGCCTCTTCAATTTTTTGTAAATCAGTAGCATATACTCCTATTTTATCAGGGAGCAAGAGTTGCCAGCGGAGGTCACAACGATAGCTAAGACTCGGTATCATTTCAAGAGCTGCGTTTAAGTAATGATACAAGACGGACCTTCGCTCCTGCTACCTAGCTCGCTTCGGATGAAAACGTTCTCCTGATCATCGTTCACTTGTTGATCTATCTCTGAGGGGTGATGGGTTAACCGAAGAGATTGCCCGTTCATGCGTTCACGCACCCGTTTGCTGAACAACGCCGAACGGCTGCTTTCGAAGCAGCAGCAACTGGCCGAACAGTACCCCCAGCAGCCACCCAATCTCCGGCAGCAGATGGGCGTAGTACACCCCGTACCCCAGCAGACTGCCCACCACAAACAGCCCGATGGCCCCCGCCGCATAGGGCCGCCACCAGCGGCGCACGGAGGAGACCGCCACGAGCAGATGTGTAGGCAGCAGCCACAACAGCTGGTAGTTGTAGTGCGCCAGCGTATGCAGCGAAAACAGGTGCAGGCCCACGATGATACACCCGGTTAGGCCCACGACGGCCAGTACGCCGCGCCCTAGCACCGCTGCAAGCAAGGAATAGCGGGCCGGTAGGCTGGCGGCGAGGGCAAACAGGATAGCCAAGCTGCCTAAGACCCGCCCAGGGGTAGCCCAGCGATTGGTCCGAGAGGATCGGAGCTGCGAGTAGGGAACGGGTGCGCGTCACAAAAGGGCGGTGCTGCCGGCTGGTATGTGCCCACGCTTGGCTTAGCTCCGTGGGTAAAAAGAGTCGTTGTCGAAAGACGGTGGGTTGGTCCGCGGGCCAGCCCAACCCTAGATTCATCCCTACCTTGACCCAGGGAGCTGGGGTCAGGTAAGGGGCGAGCAGTTGGCGGTAGGTTTGGCCTCGGTTAAAAGTTCGGTCCAAAAGTCGCATTTGTCAGATTGCTACGCTGGCCGAAGTACCAAGAAGTCGTTTGCAGCGTGTTAACGGTATCTTAATTGTGTAAACCTGTTTTGGGTACCGCTTTTCTTGCTGCTGAAGTGCCGAATGAGATATTGCTCCGGCGGTACCCGAAAAGGGCTGTTTTCGTGCTCTGCTAGCCGTTTTTTACGTTTGCGCCTGGACCAAATGCGACTTTTGGACCGAACTTTTAACCAAGGCCAGTAGTAGCTTTTGGGCATGCGTATTTTGACGCAGTTTGGGGATGTGCAGCAGTGGGCGTGGACGTATTTTGGGGCGGTGGTCCTGGGCAACGTGCGCCACAGTTGGCGCATAGTGACCTTGGCGGCGGGTTGGGCGCGGCAGCTGGGGGCCAGCATCCCCAACTGAGCTAAGGGCAAGCCTACGCCAGCCAAGCCATTTACTAACTGTTGGGCCAAGCACAGGCTAACTCGAACGCGCTGCAAGCTCGTATTGCCCTGGTTAGCCAGCAGCTATAGGCTCCCGGCACCTTCCTGCTGGTCGAGGACACCACGGAGCTGAACTGGCCCGAAGCCGCCGAACGCCGGGCAGACCTCGCGCCCGTGGGACCGGGCAAGGCTACGAGCTAGGGTATGCTGCTGCACTCGCTGGTGGCCGCCGTCTGGCCAGCTACCGACCCAATACAAAGATTAACGCACCGAAATGCCATCCACTACTGCCCGCGCCACGGCTGCGGCGGGCAATCCCAGCAGCAGTGCTCCTGCGGTGCACCACGTCGGCATATCCAAGTAATGCAGCGCTACGGCCAGCAATACCACGGCGCATGAGCTAGATTGCCACGGGGGCAGCGACGCTGCGCACGCAGATGGCCTCGCTTGATAGCAGAAGCGAAGCGGATCGGGCAGCGCTGGGTGCACTGAGCACGCAGATTGTTCAGTTGGCCAAGAGGCTGCAAAAAATATTACTAACTCTAGTAACGGATAGGGATCAAAATCCGTAAACTTGGTATCGCACGGTTAACCTACCTCGCCACACGGTTGCCTTATAAGGGAAACCCCAAGTGTTGGTAGCACTCGGGGTTTCATAGAGAAGCAGGTAGAAGCACCTAACTTCTTCTCATCGATGAAAAGGAAACGTGCGAAACAGTTACTACAAGATTGCTGGAAACCAATCTTGTGGGGATTTATGAGTGGTGCAGCCAAAGCTGCTGGCTTTTGGGCTATCTCATGCTTCCTCTCGTAGCGGATAGGAGGTTGGGCTATACGCCTAGCCTCCTATTTTTTTTATGGTGTATGTTTCATTACTAGATATAAAGATACATACCTTTTTGTATCTAAACGCAAGTTTTCAACTAAGGTTTCAACCCCACCACAACCCAGGAGGAGGCGTAGCGCGTATCGTTCGTACGGAACTGTTCCGTACGAACGATACGTGCACGCCTCCTCCTGGGTTGTGGTGAACACTTTTCAATATTTGCACTATTCTATTGCAATAAATTCAGTTAAAGCAAAAAAATCAGTGCTGACACGGATAGGATTCGTTTAAGCTATTTCTTTAATTTAAACGCTTCAACATTAAATACTAATCCACTATGCTCAAAACATACATGATCGGCTACGATCTGAATAGCCCTGGACAGGGATATGACGAGTTAATCAAGGCTATTAAGGCATTAGGAACTTGGTGGCACTGCCTAGATTCTACTTGGCTTATCCGGAGTGAATTAACTGCTGCTCAGATTCGCGATCACTTAAAGCAGTTTACTGATAGCAACGATGAATTGCTAGTTGCTAGAATGAGTGGCGAAGGGGCTTGGATAGGATTTAATACAAAATGCTCCGAATGGCTCAAGAATAATTTGTAATTACAGACTTCCGACCCGCTGTTTAAATAACAAAAAAGCCACTCTAGACAGAATGGCTTTTTTGTTATTTGATAATCGTTGGTTGCTTCGGAGGAACCGGTTTACTAATAGTGTTGGTGGGCATAGTAGGACCACTAAAAGGCTTCGGGTGCCCGTCGATTAAAATTAAAGGAAGTTCCATTCTATTAGCACTAGGCTTTTGATGTGGGAGGAGTAGAGGCCGTTGGTGCGCTAGAAGCTGGTGGAGTCGGCGGCGTGGGTTTAGTAGCGTAGTTAGGCCCCATTGTCATACCGTGCGTTTGACCAGGTTGGCCAACAATGTTGGTTTGAATCGTGGTATTAGGAGTATCATTTGACATGAGCTGGAAGATTTTGTACAACAAATGCTACGAAGAAAATTACTCCTAACACAATCAATGCCAAGCATAATTGGTTAGCCCAGCGGGTATAGCGGTCTTTCCTCCTCCAGGTGGGTTTATCAGACAAAAAGGCGTCCCTGGCAGCGACTGCCAAACGGTGAGAAATAAGATTAGTCAGCAAGCACAAGATAAAGCTGACCCAGCAGAGAAGAAGTAGGGTCGTGTTGACTGCCGCCGTCATGTTTATGATATCCTTGACGAAGCCAATCGTTAGCACCAATCCGCCACCTGCTAGGTATATAATGAGCTTATCGTATTCTTGCTCAGAATATTTTCGGTGTTCCTCTGCGAGTTTGCGCGATTCAACATATACAGCTAACTGGTCTTCATATTCTTTCTGTAGGACTGCGAACTCCTTCTCCTCTTGTGTAGGTTGTGGCGTTTTGGAAACAGCTATGAGATAACTGCCTAATTTGAAAAGAAAACGGCGTACTATAGACACGGAAGATTACTCAGTAGGTGGAGTGCAAGCAAGTAGAAACTCGCGTCCAGACATAGTCGGACAAACTTGGTAAGCGGCCGCAGGGGTAATGGATAACAGTTCTTTTCGTTCTCTTCTTGGCGTAGGTACTGCGCACAGCCGTAGCCGGATAAGCGTATCGATGCAGATAGCAAATTGCTTTAATGACAACCCTAACTGCTCTGCCATTCCTTCCGTGCGAATGGGAGCTGACTCCCAATATAGCGCGTCTCGATCGTCGGGTCTGATGGTGCGGTAAAGTAATTCTAATACCTGCGCATCGGCAGGTGTCAACTGTCGCAATACTTCAATATACCCTGGCTCAACCTGCACCTTTGCTACTGGGTCAGCTGCGTTTGCCAATAGTGCCGCCCATTTATAGGCAATAGTGGCATCTGTCTCAAGAGAGGCTGCTTGGACTAAAGGTATTAAAGTCTTTGGGTCAACCACTGTCGGTTCGCGGCCTACAGCTGTTAAGTGTTGGTAAGCTACTTTACCTAACTGCTTTGCCCGTTCCCAAGCTGCTTTGCCTATGTCTTCAAAAGCAGGACCAGTGAATTTGGTAAGTGCTACGGTGCCTATAATTGAAATAAAATCGGAGGCCATAAGGGAGGATGTTATTGAACCTTATCTAATCGTCATTCACTTAGCTGTTCTTACGGTTCTTAATTCTATCATTTTTCTTCGACCTGCATCAGTAAGAGCAATGAAATCATTATCGTTTTCTAATAACCCCAATGCTTGTAGTTGTATAGTAATGGTCAAAAAGTCATCATAGTCGATACTAGGACTTTCAATGTTGTCTTTTTTGGCCGCTAACTTTTTTAGGAGCTGACTAGCAAAGATTCTTTCGGCTTCACCGGAGGGCGTTCCCTCTCTTAACAGAGGAGAAACTGCTGCGAAAATATCTGCCCATGATACTGATAGCTCCCAAGTATCATGGGCAATTGCTAATCTTGTTGTTCCAGGATATTTATAAGAATATGAGTATTTTCCGTGTATAGTAAAATATTCATCTAGTGCCGCTAAGTCTGAGATCTGCGCGCTATGTGTAAGCTTATCTAACTTTTCATTTAGCACTTGATTCTCCTTTCGTAAGTCGTTGAGCTCTTTGTATACTTGCGGATCGGAAGTACCACCAGCGCGGACCCAACCGAGAGCTGGATAGGTTTTAATCGTTTTAGGTAAGCTCAGCGCAACAAGACCCGGAAGTTCTTCTGCACTATTCCAGAATTTGATCAGACGATTTTTTGCTACTTTCTCTCGAAAACTGGTCAGCTTTTGCCTAGAATCGGCATTCCCTTCTGATTTGATATAGGGAAGGCTCTCTGGATCTTTATGCAGGAAGGCCATCACTTTGATGTCTTTGCTAATGGCGTAATCGTATTCCTTCTCCGTATAGCTGAAGCCATCTTCGGAAATAGAGCCATACCTACCACCAATAATCAGCAAGTAGTAGTCGCAGTCATCAATCACTTTCTTGATGAATTCAAACTGTTCCTCATCGATAGCAGGAAATGCTTCCATGCCTGCTGGGATACAGTCTAATTCCATGATCGTCTGAATGACTTTAGCCCGCTCTTCTTGTAGGTCAGCAAACGTGGAGCTAATAAAGACTTGGTAACGTGTAGTCACGAGGGTTAGTAATTGTCTGGAGATTGTTGAGAAAAGTTGAGGTGGTCTGATTACGCCGGACAGTTTAGGGTATTAAATGGAAGAAGCTGTTGATGAGCATGATAAGGCGTTTGATAGTCGATACTGGAATGCAGCCGCTCGTGATTATAGTAGTCAAAATAATCGGCGACGCTGCGCTGCGCATCGGCTAGGTCCGCAAAAACGGGCCGCTCGCGGACTTCCAGGACCTCCGTTTTGAGACGTGACCGGAGGCTTTCGGCCTGGGCATTATCGTAGCAGTCGCCGCGTCGGCTCTGCGAACGCACCGCCTGGTGGTCGTGCACCAATTGCCGGTAGGCATTGCCGCAGTATTGCCCGCCCCGGTCGGAGTGCACGAGCAGGCCCGGCGTGGGCGGCTGGGACTAGAAAGTGCGTTGTAAAGCGCTGGTCACCAGTTCCTCGGGCATCGTCGCGCCGACTTGCCAGCCCACCACCTGCTTGCTGGCCATGTCCTGAAAAGCGCACAGATAGGCCCACTCGCCGTTGGCTAAGGGCAGGTAAGTGATGTCACTGACCCAAACCCGGTTGGCCTGGGTGGGCTTGGGCTGGTCCAGCAACCGGTTCGGGGCGCACCGCAGCCCGTGCGTCGAGTCGGTGGTGCGCGGCGTAAAGGCTTTCGGCTGGAGCACGTGCAGACCCCGGCGGCGCATGACGGCTCGCAGGCGCTGACGCCCCACCCGGTGCCCCTTGTGGCGCAGCGCGACCTGAAGGCGGCGCGTGCCATAGCAGCGCTTGTGCACGCCGAAGACCTTGACCAGGGCCGTTTCCCACGCCGGCTCCGGCTTCGTTATGGCCTGCTCTTGCGCGTGTTGCCAGGCATAGTAGCCGCTGGCGGGCACGGCCACTACTTGGCAAAGCAGACGCACCGGATACTGACTTCGATGCCCTTCAATGAAGCGGTAACGGCTCATAGCGTGTCGGTCACTGAGAAGATGGCAATGGCTTTTTTTAAAATATCCAGCTCCTGCGCCTGCCGCCGGGCCAAAGCCCGCAGCTGGCGCAGCTCAGCCGCCGTGGCCGGGTCCAGCTCCGCCCCACGGGCCGCCGCCACGGGCGTGAGCGCATCTTTCTGCCACTTGTAGAGCAGTTTGGGGCTGATGTTGAGGGCGCGAGCGGCAGCCTGGGTCGAGCGGCTCTCGCCCGCCAGGCGCAGGGCCTCGGCCGGGAAGGTAGCGTCATAACGCCGACGTTTGGCGGGGTGGGGGCTGTCTTGCATGACATTCGAAAGATAAGACCCTATTCTGTCTAGATTTACCCGACCACCTCACAAACACTTCTAACCAACACCCAACTCTGTCTCATCTAACTCGACCACCTCATTCTTGTTCTATATAAGATGAAAACCACTTATTGTGTCAATTCAGGTTTCCTCTCTTCAACCTTCTCATTGTCTTCTAAATCCCCCGTATCTAGATCCTTCGGATGTACAATAGGTAAGATAGCTCCTTCCAATAGGGTACCTGCTGCACGAGCATACATAAGCCCTCTTGTAGTTGAATAGGCTAGGCTAATTGCTGATAATCTGGTTACCACAGGGAGTTGCTCCAATGCAAAGTGTTTTCTTTTGCTTACTCCAGGCAAAGGCGAAACTCTAAAGACACACTCTGACATGAAGCTTGTCTCTGCTGATTCATCATCCTCAAAAATCACAGTGCATTTGACTGTAATAACAACTCTCAAGTGATAATCCTTCCTAGAGAATATTTCCGTCATGATTCCAAAATCATAACGATCTGCTTCTCCAGGGTAATATGTTTTGTAAGAATCATTAGCAACACTAAATCCTAGTACATTGATGCCCTTGAGTTCTAAGCTAGTTGGATCAATGGTTGGAGCAGCAGGTTCTTTCTTATTAGCCATTAGTGCTTAAGAATAGCATGGGACAGCAAGATCATAACGATCTTTAGACCGTGTCTGACGCTTAGATGAAGAAGAGATAAAAGCACTTCTAGAGATAGAAGACTTTACATCAACGTCAAAGTCCCTCATGTGAGCGTGCTCCTCAGCAGATACAACTACTTGTCTCACTACAAGCTTAGGTTGCTTTTTGTACTGATCAGCTGCTTTCGAAGGGGTTAGAATTAAGTCTATTTCCAACACTTCTTCAATGCTAGTCAACGTACGAAGAGTAAAGTTTTGCATGCCCCCTAACCAACGACTTATCAGCGTCTCTTTGCATCCAAGTCTATCAGCTAGTTCGCGTTGAGACATACCTTTACGCTTAAGAGCAGCAATGATCTCCTCACTGATGTCCATAGACTTTGACACAAAGCGATGCGTCTTGTCGTTTGTATTTATGGGCGCGAAGAAGTCAGTGGATTCCATGATAGATGTATTCTGAATGTAGTAGATATCAATCGTCCAATTCGATTGATAATGGAAAAGGACTACGTCGCTGTGGTAAATCGCAGCAACTCATCTTCATCTTCCGAAACGCTATTGCAATAGCGTTCATGAGCAAAAAGTGGGGATAACAGTCTGGACTGCCTTGGGTAGAATTTGACTCCTTAACTCCTCCGTTACCAAAGATGACTACCTGGTCACAGCAGCGTAAGCAGTACAGACGTAGTAAAGGGCGTCGGTAGAGGTTACTAGGTAAGGCATGAGACTTATCTTCTTTACGAAAAAAGCGCTCTTGAGCCCCGTGATGGGTGCCCATGTTTGCAATGAGGACCCGAATTTCTTTAAGCGCCTCATCATATTCTGTGTTTTTGAAACGATCTGTAAATTCTTGTAGCTCATGTTTCTCTGCGTCTGGCAGCAGAACTGAGTAGAAGGTTACTTTGCTCTGAAACGGAACATTCAGCGGGATGATAGTAACTGTTATCTTCACTTATAAGTTCAGTTCAAAGGTACAAACGTGATAACGCAATACAATGTTTTAACTGGGTAATTTTGATCTGTATAAAAATTATATCTCTGTGTGATAAGCACACATACGATCATATCATAACTCTCAATATTAACTCCATTCGTACTCTATTCAAACAAAGACCTTGTCTTGTCCGAGAATAGATTGACAGTTTACGACCTGTAATGTGCTCTTACTAACCAGAGCGTGAGGCCTTCCAAGCCGTAGCACGCCAGCGGCTTGGAAGGCCTCATCGTAGGTACGCCGTTTAGCCTGCCTGATCTTACGACTTTTGTGCTTATAACTCAGGAACGATACGTGCTGTTGCTGTGTGCCTACCCTAGACCACCGCAGCTGACGGCGTAGCGAGCAGGAGACCACGTTCCAGCAGCCAGTCAAAGATGAGCTGATCCACTGGGGAAACCTGCGCTCTGTCCTGGTAGGTGAGCCAGACGACCTCCGCTATTTCCGCCGCCGGCTGCAGCGTACCAGTGTAGCTGGCGTAATAACAGGTCATCGTGACCAGAATACCCTCGGCGTGCCCATGAGCCTGCGCCTCAAACCGGCCGGCAAACTGCAGGCTGTCCGGCAGGATAGTCACTGTCAGCTCCTCCTGTATTTCCCGCGCCAGCGTCTGCGCATCCGTCTCACCCGGCTCGCGCTTGCCACCGGGAAAGTAATAGCGATCCTTTCCTCGGCTGCGAGTGCTCAGCACCCGGCCCTGCTCAGGCAGCAGCCAGGCTACTTTGTCAATCTTCTGCATGCTTCGGTGAAATGTCTTGTGCTAAAAATAAGTGCCCTTGTGGCTGTTGTAAACTCTGCAGGTCTTGGCAGGAGCTTGAGTTCCTTCCCGTTCGTTGAAAAGACCGTGATCAGTAGTTCTTCTAGGGTAGCACTAGGGAGCGTGGTCGTACTAATGCAGGAACAGAAAGGAATCGGTAGAAAATCTGCGCGTGTCTTGTCCGTCCCAGAATACGGACCTTTATTAGATCAACCTCTGCCTAGTTATTATGCAATAGGTAGCACAACAACCGCTCTTTATCGATTGGTGAGAATGCAGTGGCTCCTTTTTGCGGAAGGTTATCCCAGGTTTATCATATCGATCTCCTTACCGGCTGGATACAGCCCGGGGAACAACGCCGGGGCAAAGCCAATGGGATACGCCGCCCGGTACGGCGCGAGGTGGTCCGTCGGCTCGGTGGCCAGTAAGCCGGCCTGCAGCAATTGCGTGGCCAGCGCTTTGGCCGTTTTGTCGGACAAGCCTGTAAGCCGCTCCACTTCCCGGCGGGCAATATGTCCCTTCAGGAACACTGCCTCCAGTACATAATAGGTCTCGGGCCGCCACTTGCGCTTGATCACCAGCAATTGCACCAGCCCCTGCAAGCGGCGCAGCATGTCGTCAATGGCCAGCACCCCACTCATGTAGGTGATCTGATCCAGCGCGACGGTCAGAAAGAACTGGCAAAAGGCCACTAGTTGCCGCTCGGATAAGTTGCCTCGCCCATCGTAATCGTTTTCCCGTTGCGCATCCGCCGCGGCTAAAGCCCGCTTATAGGTCGCTTCGTGGCGGGCCAGTCCCCGCGACATGGACCACAGCCCGCTCGCATCCAACCCTTCGGCCCGAAACGCGGCATCACTGAACAAGCGGGTTACCCGGCCGTTGCCGTCCAGAAAGGGGTGGAGCCAGGCGAGGCGGTGGTGGGCCGCCGCGATCTGCACGACCCGCGCTAAGCGGTCGTGCTCGTAGCGCGGTTGATAGCCCTCCTCCAGTCGCCGCACAAAGGCGGGCAGGCTATCCGCTGCCGGGGCCACGTGCCGCCCGACGCGTACTTCGCTGGTGCGAAATTCGCCCGGCAGTACGCGCAACCGGTTGCCCTCGGCCGTAGTAGTCCAGCACAAGTCCTCCGGCAGGTGGGCGTAGAACGCGCGGTGCACGGCGCGCCAGAAGGATTCCGTATAGGGGTTCCCCCCGGCCTCTGTCAGCAACTCCGGTAGCCGGGCATGCACGGCAATGTGGGCCGTCGCTTCCAGTTGCAGCGAGCGATTGCGGCTGTCGGCTGAGTACTGTTCTTGCAAGGCGCGCGCAATCTCCAACGGATGCGTGTCGTGCCCTTCGATCAGGTTGGAGTAGTAGCTATTGGCGGGCCGTAGAAAATCTGCAATAGCCGCGGCGGTGACTGGATGAAGACTTCCCGAAAGCCGGGCCGCCGCTTCCACTACCGAAAGAGCTACCGCGTGCAGCTCTTTCGGTAGTGGAGTCGGTTTCAGAGGCGAGATGGCCGCCGGATTACGGTACAGGGCAATGGAGGTATACATAGAACAAGTATAGTCTTAAATTCCGACATGTATTCCGATAGCCAACTATCTACATATCATTGCTATAACAGCTAATCAACTTACTTATTTCCGATATGCATACCAGTTACCGAATCTTAAATCAGTATAAGAGATGGTTGAAGAGTAAGAACAGAAATTCCTGTTAAGGCTACCGGGCCAGATTTTGGTGTCTTGTCCGTCTCTTGAAGCGGAGGTTTTCTAGCGACACATTGGTCTTGTCAAAAAGCTTGGCTAAGCTTTTTGACAAACCGTCTCATAACCTGATCTCGTGAAACTATGTTCGTATATCGCCATTTTCGTGATTTTCTGAGAACTACAGGGGCTGCTGACCCGTTAGCGTCGGTGCTACGCGAGCAATGGGTCTGACTCTGTCTTACCTATTGCTTACTACAGCTGCGCCTTGAAAGCCCTGCAGCCTCTGCAGTGCACTAAGCAGCAGGTGCTGGAATCTGTTGGCTACCTAGAATCCGGTCCTGAACCCCGAGCGGCTGGCGTTTCGCTCGCCTCCTAACGGCATAGAGTAGCCGGTCTAAACGGAGCAGGGGAATGATTTCGGGTGCTTTGGAAGCAGCGCCCGAAATCATTCCCCTCTTTTTATGAATGCGCTGTAAGTAGAGGCAATCCCCACCATTCATAGGTTCAGTAGTATCTTCCAGTCTGCACTACTGCACTTATCTGTTCTTTTCGCATGTTTACTTCTTGTTTTTCTGCTGGTGGACGGCGCTTGTTGCCTGCGCTTTTCACTAGTTTTCTTGCTGTTGCCGTGAATCCTCTGCCTACCCTCGCCCAAACGCAGCCCGCGGACGGTTTCGCGGTACGAGCCGACAATCCGTTGCTCGCTTCCTGGGCGGGCCCATACGGAGGCTACCCCGCCTTCGACAAGGTGCAGATCCGCCAGTTCAAACCGGCCCTGGAAGCAGCTATGGCGCAAAACCTGGCGGAAGTGCAGGCCATTGCTAACAACGCGCAGGCGCCAACTTTTGAGAATACCATTGCCGCTCTAGAGCGGGCGGGCGGAGCGTTGGACCGGGTGCAAACAGTGTATGGAATTTGGTCGGGTACCATGAGCACCCCCGAGGTACAGGCCGTGCAGCGCGAAATGGCGCCGCGCATGGCCGCTTTCAATGACCAGATCACCCAGAATGAGCGGCTGTTTCGCCGTATTGAAGCCGTGTACAACGCGCCCGAGAAGCAGCGGCTGACGCCGGAGCAACAGCGCCTGGCATATGTGTATTACCATAACTTCGTGCGGGCCGGCGCCAAGCTCGACGCAACAGCTAAAACGCGCCTCTCGGCAATTAACCAGCAGTTAGCTGGCCAGTTCACTAAGTTTAGCCAGAACGTGCTGGCCGATGAAAACGACTCGATGCTGGTACTGAAGACGGCAGCCGACCTCGGTGGCCTACCCCAATCCTTGCGCGATGATGCGGCGAATGCGGCGACCTCCCACAAGATTTCGGGTGCGGGCGTCATCACCAATACCCGCTCTTCCATCGAACCATTCCTCACGTACTCCGACCAGCGCACGCTGCGAGAAAAGGCGTGGCGTATGTTCTACAACCGCGGCGACAACGGTGGTGAGCACGACAATAATGCGCTCATCACCCAAATCCTGCAACTGCGTGCTGAGCGGGCCAAGCTGCTGGGCTACCCAACCCACGCCCACCTGCGCCTCGACAATACCATGGCCAAAACGCCTGAAGCCGCTATGCAGCTTATGGAGCAAGTCTGGAAACCAGCCGTAGCCCGCGTGAAGGAGGAAGTAGCCGATATGCAGACTCTCGCCAATAAAGAAGGTGCCACCTTTAAAATCGCGCCCTGGGACTACCGCTACTACGCTGAGAAAGTGCGCAAGGCCCGTTACGACCTCGACCAGAATGAGGTCAAGCAATATTTGCAACTCGATAAGATGCGCGAAGGCATGTTTTGGGTCGCCGGTGAATTGTTCGGTTTCACCTTTACGAAACTCACCGACGTGCCTGTGTATCACCCCGATGTGACGGCTTGGGAGGTGAAAGACAAAACAACGGGCAAGCACGTCGGCCTGTGGTATTTCGACCCGTATGCCCGGCCCGGCAAGCGTTCCGGTGCCTGGATGAACGCCTACCGCAAGCAAGAGCGCCTAGACGGCGAAGTCACCACCATTGTCTCCAACAACTCCAACTTCGTGAAGGGCCAGGACGAAGCGCCTACCCTTATCTCATGGACCGATGCCACGACGCTATTCCATGAGTTCGGTCATGCCTTGCATGGGCTTTCTTCCAACGTCACCTACCCGACGCTTTCGGGAACGAGCGTGGTGCGCGACTACGTGGAATTTCCGTCGCAATTACTGGAAAACTGGCTGCCCACGCCACAGGTGCTGCAGCGCTTCGCGCTACACTACCAGACAGGCAAGCCCATTCCCCAGGCGCTAGTTGATCGGATTGCCAAGGCGTCGACCTTCAACCAAGGCTTCGAAACCACGGAATTTCTCGCCAGCGCCCTCATCGACATGAAGCTGCACTTGGCTGGCGACCAGAAGATTGACCCCGATCAATTTGAGCGTGAAACCCTGGCCCAGCTTGGCATGCCCAACGAAATTGTGATGCGCCACCGCACGCCGCAGTTCTCGCACGTTTTCTCCAGTGACGGCTATTCGGCTGGCTACTACAGTTACTTGTGGTCAGTTGTGCTCGCGGCTGACGCGTTTGGGACCTTCACCGAAGCCGGCGGCCCCTACGACGAAGCCGTGGCGAAGCGTCTGAGGGAGCAGATTTTCTCCGTCGGCAACACTCTGGATCCTGCTGATGCCTACCGCCGCTTCCGCGGCCGCGACCCCAAAATTGAGGCGCTCATGCGCGAGCGGGGCTTTCCGATGGAGGCGAAGACTAGCAAACCGTCCCAGAAGAAATCCGCTCGCAGGAAACGTTAGGGAGCCTTCAGGCAAAAGCGCCCCTTATCTCGTTATAGGGCGTAAGGCAAACGCCTCCCCACCATGCGGTGGGGAGGCGTTTGCCTTACGCCCTATTCATTTGCTTTTCTACGTCTTGAGTGAGTGAAGGGGCCGGAAAGAAAGCCTCCCGTGTTACTTCCAAAAAGTCAGCAAAGACTGAATCCTCAGCTGTGTAGGCGGATTAGGAATTAAAAGTGGTTAACTTCTCTAGTAGCAGGACTGGGGTAGGCAATGAAACCCGACCGGTTTACTAGTGCTGTTTCAAATAGGTTTAAGTAGTAGTCCAATACGTTCGTTTATGCTAAGCAGTAGGCTTGAGGTGGTCGAGTAAAAACAGACAGTGGCAAGTCTTATCTTCCACTGCTTATGCCCAACAAAACACTTCCCAGCGGCTCGCCGCTGACCCGCAAAAAATACACGCCAGCTTTCAAAGCCGAGTGCG
>Ga0210040_10005763_pt1 | contig 15662 bp, 11 predicted proteins | sample CryGeyCG12114_NA_FD_185462 | JGI IMG/M metagenome (GOLD analysis project Ga0210040, IMG submission 185462) | Groundwater microbial communities from aquifer - Crystal Geyser CG19_WC_8/21/14_NA (SPAdes) (version 2) | ecosystem: Environmental > Aquatic > Deep subsurface > Groundwater | place: USA... | reverse complement strand
GGTGCGGCTTCCAGGATATATACTTTTCCTTTAGAGCCTTGTTTGATGAAGAATTCCCGGAAATCAGCCGTGGACCGAACTGATTTAATCAGGTCCATTTCGTGGTTCGTAAAGCCTAAGGGAGTTTGCAATTGTAAAAGGGAATCCGGATTAGCATGTCGCAAAATGATTTTGGTAGAACTGTTATTAATCAGCGCATACCCGATTTTGCTTTCCACAATTTCACCGATGCCTTGGGTAATGATGGTTATAGAACCATTGGTTTTCCGAATGGTGCGGTACATGGAAACAATAAAGTCTTCCATGACCCCACCGGACAGCATTGCCCAGGCTTCGTCCAGAGCAATGTATTTGATATCGTCCGGAAATTTGCGGAACAGGTCTAAGGAAAGCTCAGTAATAAGCATGGCCACCACCGGATATAAATCCGGGTCCGTTTTTACTTTGGCCAGGTCAAAACAAATTAAGCGGTATTCGGACAGCTCCACGTCCTGCCGGGCATTTAATACTTTCTCGTAGCGGCCGCCTTCGGTAAACTGTGCTAGTACCAGGAAGAACTGATGTATATCAAAATAATGCATATCCTTTTTATACTGAACCCGCATTTCTTCCCGACCGTCCGGCTCCTCGGGAGCCGCCTGCATATCGGCATCAAAGCGGCGCACAAAGTTTACAAAACCGGCCATGCCCGGCATTTCTTCATCGGCTTGCCCGGCATTTCCTTCTTTATTCAGATAATGGTAGTACTGAATCAGAAACCGGCTTAAAATCGCGCGTTCGGATTTATTCAAGGGGGCGCTATCGGCTCCACCTTTCCAGAGCACTGCCAGTAAAGCCAGGTGGAAATTTATTTTCTCATCGTTGTACACCCATTGCCGCCCGTCCGGAGAGCGTGGCACCAGGAAGGGATTAAATTGGATGGGGTTTTCAGGGTCATACTCGAAATAAGTATTTTCAAAATCTGCCCCGTTTAGCGATTGCACGACATTCCGGTAGGTACCGCCAATATCGATGAGAATCTGCCGGGCCTGGCGCTCATGCCGCTGCACGACAATGTAGCCGAAGGTGTAACTCTTACCGGAGCCGGATGGCCCGATGACAATCGCATTCTGGTTATCCAGGTCGGTGTTAAATAAATTTACCTGAAGTAAATTTCGGTTGCGGTCACAGAAGTACTCTCCTACCCTATCGTTTCGATAAGTGGCGGTCCAGTGCATATAACATACGCCCCGGTCAGAAGTGGTGGTAAGCCACCGGTCGGGAATCTGGTAAGCATTACCTGGTAACAAACCGAAATATAGCGGTAATGATAAATGCGATTCCACGACACTTTCCGTTCCGAATATATACCGGAAAGCGGCCATGGTTTTCTCGATGTTTTCTTTCCGGGTATGGTCGTTGGTTTCCCATACCAGAACCGATAGATGCAATCCTATAATCTGCTTATTCTCAGCCCGAACCTCGGCGGTAAATTCCTCAATTTCCAGGGCCCGTAACTGGTTGTCCTGCGTGGCCAGCCGGGCCAGGGAAGTGTTTAGCTTCCGGTCCGTATCCAGGCTGGAAAGCGCCGCTCTGGTATCTTGAATAATAAAGGCCTGGGTTAAAATATGGGGGCATTGTAGCGCATTGGTGAGCGGGTACAGCATGGGGGCCGTAACCCCGTAGCTGTTGCGCACTGCCGGATGTTGCTCGCTGCCCTGCCCCACCATCGAAATGACATTGACCTTGTTTTCGCCCACGGCCAGCGTACCGGTTTCATTTAAAATTTCCCTTTCTTGCCGACGGGGTACTTGGTCAAAATTTAAATTAAAATATTGCTGATACAGCTCACTTATTTGGGCTGAACCCATGCGGGTAAGTTCCACCTCCCCGGTACCCGATAAGGTTGTGGCAAACTCTTGGGCAGTGGTTTCGGCAATTTCCAGGGTCAGCAACAGGTTTTCAAACGGGTTTTTTATCAAGGCTTCTCCCATGCGGGAAACCAGGGCATTCAACGCGTTTGTTTTAATGGGTTTCAGCTCGGCCGGGGCAAAACTTAAAAACAGGTAGGATTTCTGAAAAAGCACCAATCGTTCAAAAAAGTGCTTATTCATTTTCCCTTCAAAATACGTCTGCTCTTTTTTATCTTCCCGGTAAGGCCGGTCATAGTAGATATCGGTCTTCTGGATAATGGTATGAAGAGGCAACGGGCGCATGGCCCCCAACAAGGCATTATTGAAGGCGATAAAATCCTGCTGCGTCCAGGCCTCCATTTCGGCCGGCTCGACTATAAACCCGACGGCTACCCGCCCATCCTTGAAGATAACTTTGTTATCCTCAAAGGAATGTACCGGCATGACACTAAGAAAGGGAACTGTTTTTTGTTTTTTCATCTTTTGCCCGTTGAGATGGAACAACACCAATAGCTATGCGCCGCGGTTGTACAAATTGAAAAGAAAGCCAGCCAATTAAAAAGCCGGGAGGATGGGTTTTGGTCAGAAAGCGTAGTATTAAAATTAATCCCACTTCTATTAAAAAGACTACCAAGTAGACCAGGCGCGGAATATGTACCAGCATATTTAAAAAGCCCAGTAAGAGCACCGAACCGATAAATAGCCCCACTACCAGGCCTAAGTCCATGATATTCATGCCTAAGACCTGGGCTGGTTTTTCTATGCTTTTATAAGAGCGCATACTGTCTGCATTACCTTACGCCGCCTTCACCCCCTACGGTTCCAACCAAATCATCTTTAAAGAACTGGAAGCCGAACCATAAAATCACGCCACCTACGAGCCAGCCCAGCGAAGAAAGCGCATCCGGCGCGCCGTTGATGAATTTCATTACTACCCGGATTAACCCAATCACTAGGATAATTGAGAAAACTACTTGTACAATTGTTATGATGGTTTCCTGCACCCCTTCCAGTGCCGCAGCGGTGCCTCCCTGTGCCATTGCCTGATGCATATAAGCCAGGCTCATGGCAGTGGCCATTAACCTTTTTTCCCAAGGAGAAGCCTGATAATGGCGGCCTTTACTAATTAGGGTTTGAAGTATATTGGAGGTTTGTGCCACTTGGCCAGCAATTCTTTTGTAGATTTCGGTTAACATGGTTTTGATATTTAGACTTGTAGAATTTATTTAGAAATGGGTGCTTAATTCCAGGTAAAAGCCAGTTCTAGGGGTTGCAATTGTAAATAGATAGGGAGGAACCTAAAATATTTAACCAGGTATGTTAATTTTAAAGCCATCGCTAAAAATTACAATTGTTAAATTTTTATCTGTCAGCACCGCCGTTAGGAGGAGGCGCTTTAACAGGGGAATCCGGTGAGAATAATTCACTGAATCCTGCTTTAGCGGAACCGGTACTGTTTTTTAATTCAGCCCGTCGCCGCCTTTTTAAGGCAATTTCAGCTTCCCTGTTTTTTTTATCGTTGTCCGTTGGTGCCGGTGCTGTCAAGGGGTTAAAAAAGAGAGATTGCGCGGGGCCTTCCGCCTGCTCAATTTCTGGAGCGCCGTCTGTTGTAATGGAATGCCTAACACCAGGCTCTAAGGCCTTTTCATCACTACCAGGCGGTATAGATTCATCCGTTATGGGATGTTGCTTCGGGTTATCTTCAATATCAGGGAATAGGTTTTCCTCAAAATTTTCGATATCCACAGTCGTTTCAGGACTTAATTTGGATTTAAAATATTCCTCTTCACTTACTAACTCATTTAAAATTGGATTAGCTGCCCTATCCGATTTAACTTCCTTGGTTTCATATCCGGGAATTATAAAGTCAGAAACTTTATAATTGAAGGTTTTTAAGGCTTTATAGTTACCGCGTTTATTAATTGCAGTTTTTACATACTTGCCACTTCCTAAAAACCTCCATCCAAGTAAGCTAATCAAAAGCACTACCGGAATTAGGATTAAACCAATAATATAAATTGGCGGAGCCATATTGCTTCCTTTAACGGGTTAGTTATTATGAAGTTGTGCAAATGTGGTTTATAAGTTGATAAAATATTGTTTTTATCTAATTCAGTACTTTTTAAACTAAGGCTAAGGTTATGCGTTACTTATTATGTAGTTATGTAAAAGTTATTATGAATAGGGAAAACAGGATTTATCGGAGAATATATTTTTATTTATTAATATAATTATTTAAATTAGAAGCATTTAATAGGGCTCAATTGTAAAGCTATTAAACCTTGTTGGTCTTGGTAGGTTTGCAATTGTAAAAACGTTCTTTAGTATGTCTTCTACTGATGCTGCTGCCCCCTGGGGATTTCCTAATCCGGAATTAACTGTAAAATATACAGAGGTGTTGCGGTATATTCAATATCGGTGGAAAGTGTTAGGGCATGGGCAACTAAAGGCTTTTTGCAACCAGTTTAAGTTTTCTTATAATACCGTAGTTAATTTGAAAAACGGTACTACCAAAAGGATAGAACACCGGTTGCTACAAAAAGTAATGAGCGCCCTATCTTTTGAAACTACTGCTTCGCTAAATCCCCTGGCCACTTCTGATGAAGATAAGTACTTTTACCTCTTTGCAGAGAAAGAGACACTGGCTAAATTTAAAGAACAACTGGCTTATATCGACCAGATAACCCCACCCTCCCCTCACTAAAGGCCTGTTTGGCATTTTAGTTTTTTACGTTTTAGCGGGTGCAACCCGCTATTTGCATTTTAAAGTATTCTTAAAATTTAATTTGCACCGTGGTATGGAACGAAAATTAAATGAAAACGACCCCCAGGAATTAGAGCGATTTAAACAAAGAATCGATTTGGTCGAATATGCTACAAAGCAAGGCTATCATATAAAAGAACAGGGAAAACGCGGCGATTGGCAGCACTTGGAAAATAATGGGGAACATATCATTGTCTCCAGAAAAGATGATAAGCAGGTTTATTTTAATCCGGGTGACGACCAGGATAAAGGCAGTATCATTGATTTTGTAAAAACCAGGGAACATAAGAGCCTGGGAGAAGTCCGGCTACATTTACGGGCCTATCTAAATGAATTTCCCGAACCCCAAAGCTCAGTGTCTGCCCTGCCTCATTCCAACTTAACTGAAAGAAGCCAAGTTAAGCCGGCAAATTCAATTGTAGAAATTGAATCGGAGGAGGAAAAACGGACCCGGCTGATTGCCGAAGTATTAGGGGTAAAGAAAGAATTAACAGACCGTCATTATTTGCATAGCCGGTCCCTTACCGATGAAACCATTGATAACCCTGCTTTTCAAGGAAGGATATTTACGACGGAGAAAAACGAGCATGGTTTTCGGAATACGGCCTTTCCGCTTTATAATGAACATGGCCTGGCCAGCCTGGAACAAAAGAATACGGGTTATAAAAATTTATTGGAGCTGCCCAAAGACGGCATTTGGGTGTCGCATCCTACTCATGGAAAAGATACACCGGTTACCAGGCTCGTTATAAATGAAAGTGCCATTGATTCTATGAGTTATCACCAGCTCAAAGATGATGGAAAGAATACCATGTACATTGCTACAGCCGGTACCGTAACGGAAAGACAAGTAGCGTTGATTCAGCGGTTGATTGATAAGCAAAGCCCCCAGGAGGTTGTTTTGGCAGATGATAGGGATGCCGGCGGAAGAAAATTCAACATAAATTATTTAAATGATTTGCAGCCAGCCAGGCAATTTAAAGAAGTAGCGCAGCAAGAGGCTTATGGCGAGGCAAGCCGCCCAGTACAATGGCATGCGACTGCCGGTAAATACCACACGCATCTGCGGATTCAATATCATCATGAAAATACCCAGGAAGGAGCCGAACGGGTAAATTATTTAGTAGGCCAGGTTAATCGGATTAATGCCGTGCAAGCGGAACCCAGTATTGAAATGCAGGTGCAGCGCACTACTGATAAAGATACAGTGATAAAATTGAGTGTAGCCAAATCAGACACTGCCCAATTGGAAGTGATTAGCCAGGAATTGTACCGGCAACGCGAGCAGCTGCGTTCGGAACAGGAAAGACACCCGGCCAATTTTATCCGGGTAGAATATCCACTAGCTAAAGACTTCAACCGGGATTTAGAATTAACCAAACAAGGTTTAACTCCTGACCAAATCCGGGAGCAAGCCATCCGGGACGAACAGGACCGCGAAGCACAGCGAGTAATGAAAGAGCAACAACGGGCTGCTGCTATGCTTAGCCAGGAACAACCGCAGATCCGCGAGCAACCGGTAAATGTAAATAATAGAAAGCAAGAACAGCAAGTAATTGCTATCCCATCTGTGGCCGGGAAGGAGCTTGGTTCTGAAAAACAAGTTATAGTAAAAATTCAGGAAGTAGATAAGGAGGCAGGAGCAAAAGGTCAGGCTGAGGCGGTAAAAGATACGTTGCAACGAAGTGGTGCCCAGGTTGGTGATATTCATAGTCAAGTTAATAATGGCTTTAGAAATTCAGAAATGCAAGTTTCTTATCATCTCAATAACCCGGAAATTAGTAAAATTTCCCAAGCAATAGATGCCGTAGGAAGTCAAAAAGGTAACACTGTTATCGAGCATGCCACGGACCGAGCTGAAAGAAAAGAAGCCGCTCAAAAGGTAGAATTGTCGCGCCCAAGTCAGCAGGAAATAAGTCGTTAGTTTAGAAAGGCGCAATTACAAGTAGAGCCTTATTTTAATTATAAGTATGATTTCCTTTAAATCTAGGCAGTAAGGTCCTTTTTTTCCCTGCTGCCCTTTTTATTCTTTCGTGGGCGTTGCCTACGGCCGGGCTACTCCCCTGCGGCGGCCACCTATAAAACCGGAACAAAAACCGGTTTTATGCGGACAAGTGGCCGGTATCCCTAACGCGAGGCCTTAACCTGGAAACCGGGTAGCGCCATGTAGAAATGGGGCTGCTGGTTCCGTTACCCTTCACCTGCAGCCCCATTTCTACACCGCCCTCCCCTCCCCTTCCTGATAAGAGAAATTTGATTCGGTGCCAGGCCAGTTTGCAAAAAGGCAAACCCGCCTGGCCTTTTGTCTGTTTTACCGGTGTTAGCCGGAGTTGAAAAGAATTTAAATGGGCGGCAGGGAAAAAATGTTTAAAATTTATAATCCAGTATTCTAAAAAGTTGAAGGCAAAAAAATAGGTGAGCTAGTACACCCACCTATTTCTTCCTTTTTAGTTAATTCTTATAAAGCCATAGCGGCAATATTGTTAAAGGCTTTTTGGTCTGCTTTGAAACGTTCATTTATCGTTAAAGCTGATTTGCCATTGAATAAAGCATAATTGGCGGCATTGTACACGAGCCATAAGTTGGCTTCGGTTTCCAGTAGTCTTTCTTCTTCCCTTAACCGCTCTACGGCCAACGTAGCCAATTTTTTAGGTAATCCGGATTCACTGATAACTTGCTGGATATCGGCATCCGTAGGCATCGCCACCTGAACTAGCTTATTATATACAGAGCCGGTAACAGAGTCTTTTTGAGATACAAAATTGCGTAGGATATTGGTTAAATGTTCTTGAAAGAATTCCAGGTTTAATCCTTTGTGGTGGAATGTTTCGGCCAGGATTTTTTCTTCTTTTTTAATCCGCTCAATATTTACGTGCTCAACTTTCTCTTTCAACGCATCCAGGTATTTTTTTGGCTGTCCATTTGCCAGCCAATTAAAATATTCTTCATAGGTCATAAATTCATCCGCCCAGCCCATTAATCCATTGGAACAAATCTGACGGTAATAAGATACTTTTACTTTTTCCTCATTGGTGGATTCAATGGAGGAACCTTGTATATTAAAAGGGCTTTTGCCGGTATAAGAATTGTTAATGATTAAATTTTTGTAAATCCGTTCCTTTCCTACTTTTAAACTATCCGGCAGAATTATATTAATACTAAAGTCACCACGGGAGGAGTACCGGGCATCTATTTTATAATTTACTGCCACACTGTCAACCACAGTACGCAGCAAATCATTGGAAATTAAGGTATATTCATCACTCTGTAAGGCAAAAATATGTTGGCTACCGTCTGGCATAGAACCTACAATAGCCCGTTGGCGGTCTGATGGCAGTAAATTGTAATTGGCTGGTAATAAAGTTTGCAACTTTTCCTCTTTAACCGGAAAACAGATGGCATCCCAGTTATTTGCTTTCTCCAGATTCGTGCTTTGAGTTGACATGATTTCTAAATTTTAGATTGAGTACTTTAACAATTGTAAAAAGTATATTATAATATACGTAAAAGTATATTAAAAGATACTAAAATTTGTTAATTTTTTCAACTATTTTTAATGTTTTGCCAACAATTAGAATTGAGAAATTATGGAATATATACTGTTTTACAATTGCAAAATGATGGGAAATATTGACCGCCCGTTGGGCGGGTAAAATTGCTCATTTAATAAAAGCAATTATTACCTTTAAATGCTAAAACTTAAATCAAATGCCTTTAAGTTGACTGATGAAACCTAGCTTTTCACTGATAAAACCTAGCTTTTAGACTAAGCCGGCAATTTTCAGGAATAAGCCTCCTGCGTTTTTGGTTGCTTTAATTTTATCGGTTTTTAATTTATAACTGAATTGGAATAATTTATTCAATAAATCCTCATCATATAAAATTTTATTAACCAATTTCTCTTCAATTATATTCAAGCTGTCCAGGATAGCGCGGGCATTTTGTTTGCGTACATCATCTGTCGGGAGTTCAAAAGGAAGGGGTAATTGCTGAACAGTTTGCTTGTTTACATAAAACCGAATGTGGGTAAAATTACGCCCTTTTTTGGTCATTACGTAGCTGATCCGCAAATCCGTAAATTTATTAATTTGTTCTACGGCAATATCCAGTACGTTTTTCTTAAATAAAGAAATAGACGAATATTGTTCCTTTTCCTTATTTTTTGGGTCTTTCAGATGTAAAATAACCTTTAAATCATCAATGGAATAAACTTTTGTTTCCCCAATGTCCTTCCATTGGCTGGCAATCTGGTAAATGCGTTTGGCCCATTTACTGGGCAGCATAAATGCAGCCTGGAGCTGGAAGCTGGTGAAATTGTTTTTTAAATCGATTAAATAAGGTCGGATGTTTTCGGATATCTCCAATTCAATCATGCCTTCCCCCTTGCGGTGCAACGCAGAGGCCAATAAACCCACCTGTAGAACGGTTTTATTATCTTCAAATACATATTCCCGGCTCCGGAGGGCCGAAGTCGCTTCCAGGAACTGGCCATGGTGCCATTGCCGGCCGGTTGCTTCCTGTAGTTCTTTTACCGAAATTTGGTATTTAGTGCCCGGTTTATCATCTGCCCGTAATTTGGAAAGCAGGAAAAAGGAAATATCCATTTCAATGGCCGACATTTCATAGCGCGCGGTGGTAATGGCGTTATGTTGCCGGATTTCCAGCTTGTGCGGCTCCTGTTCCTTCATAAACTCTTTGGACATGGGATTATTACCATAAATTGTACATCATGGAAACAAATATAGTAAAGAACCCCGAAAAAACAAGTACAAAAAAATATACTAGCTTTTCACTGATAAAACCTTGCTTTTCTGCTTATTAAACCTAGCTTTTGAAGGATTAAACCTAGTTCTTGACTGATGAAACCTTGCTTTTCACTGATGAAACCTTGCTTAAATCGCCTGTAACGTATTGATAGCTAATAAAATACAGCCCCTGCAAATACTAAACAAATATTTAAAATACTACAAATTTGTAGTTAAAAGGAAAAGGCTTTTAAGGGTTTGGTTCAACCGAAATTAATAAAAAAAAGAGAAAAGCAACAAATCATCAGCTAAAGTAGAGGTTTTGCGCGCGCGGATTGCACTATTTGAATAAATAATATAAATATTGTGTTTAAAAGCTAGTTTTCATCAGTGAATTGAGGTAAGTCCCTTTGGATTGCTAAATTATTTAGTAACAGGAGATAAAAATTAGCCTTGTGACTGATAAAACCTAGCTTTTCACTGATGAAAACTTGCTTTAACTATGAAAAATTATATAATATACTGTCAATTTGTAAATTGTTAAGATAAAACCTAGCTTTTACAAACCGTAAATTATTTTTCAGACCGGGTACGGCTAATTTTACCTGTTTTGACTAAATGCTTTTCGTATAATTTGAATGCTTCCTGGGCATAATCAGTCAAATTCTTTGGTCCATCTGTACCATTCAATTGTACCAGGTTAAATTTTGCATCCAGCCATAAAGAATTTAATAACCGGACATTCTTCGTTTCTTCCGGTATATTTTCTATAACGGGAGGCAGTTGCCGGTTAGCAGCTTTACCTTTCTTACCGTTCGTTGCGGTTTGCGATAAATCAGCCGTTAATTCAGTTACTACTGGAGAAGGAGAATTGTTTGGCTCCTCCCCTACCCTAGTACTATTTTCCGTTTCAGTTTCTGCTGCCGGAGGAATGACTTTTTCCGGTTCAGGAACATTTGATTCGGTAGGTGCTACAGCAGCGCTTTTGGTCATGGCCTCTCCCGCCATGGTGGAGCGAGCCGCATCCCTGGAAGCTTGCGGCACAATGATGCGTGCTTTTCCGAATTTTGGGGTGCCGGGTTTCTTTACCTGATTTTTTTCCAGTGAATTGGAAGAGTTTTTATCTTGTTCAGCCATTTTCTTATTCTGTTATTGTTTTTACCGGTAATTCCATGCGTTCTATTAATTCATTACAAATGGCATGTATTTCTTCCGCCACATGCTTATCCCCGCCAACATACCGCAGGTATGCCGGAGTGGTAAGGCTATATAAAGTTGAGGCTCGTTTATAGGCAGCTCGATAGCTAAGCGATGATTTAAGACGGGTTAAACCCAGGGCATCCACATATTCGTCCATTTCCTGCTCCTCTTTGTTATTTGACCGCTTGGTGGAAATACCAAAATATTCAAATGGAATTTCTGCTTTATCCGCTTCTACTTTAATGGTGTGCAAGATATTCATAAATTCGGCGGTACTGGCCCGGTCGAGGTAATCAGCAACCAAAGGAACTATTACAGCATCACAGGCAGTCAACGCATTAAATACATCATCGCCATCGGCCCGGCCTGGTACATCAATAAATACCAAATCATAATCATTTTCCGGGTTATCTATAAAATCAAATATCCCACCTAAGGCAATGGAAAATATATCAAATGGGTATGCTGCTTCCGGATTAGTCTCTTTTAGCAATTGTAAACTCTCTTCATCAATTTGATTTCGGGTTTTTACAATACTTTGCTGGTAATCACAATCCAGTACAGCAATTTTTAGTTTATAGTCAATGGCCAGCGCTGCTGCCAGAATTAGTGTTAATGTTGATTTTCCTGAACCACCCTTTTGAGTGGCAAAACTTACTATTTTCATAATTATTTTTTAAGCCCTATATCCAGCCTTTATTAAAACTAAAATTTTACTTCGATTTACAAATCTATAAAATTATAAGTTTATAGCAATATAAGAGTTGCATCCTATATAACTATAATTGAATAACATTAGAGTATTATAATTACATAACCATATATTTTAATAAGGTTATAATTTTATAATGTTATTTGTTTATCATTCTATAAAAGTATAAAATGTTGTTATTATAAAATTATAATATAATACAAATGTCCATTTATAATTTTATTGCCTTATTTAAGTATAATGTTATAACACATTAGAATTATAAGAACATACAATTATAATAATATATTTTAATAACAATTTATTTATGTAAAGTTATAATACTGTATTCCTATAACATTATTAATATGTAATTATATAATTAAACATTTTTATAATAATAGATACATATAAAAATGTTAAGTTATAATATTATAGTAATTATTAAAGTTTGTCCTAAATTATGGGTGGGTTGTGATTTTTATAAAGTTATAAGAATATAACATTATAAAATGATTTAAAGTTTCTGTATAGCGTTTAGGAATTATAACTTTATAATCATATAAAAATATAAACTTATAAAATTAGCCTACTTCTATAATTCAGAATGATATGGCCTTAAATAGCTCGTTTAGGTGTTTTTCTTTTCTTAGCAAGAAGAGCATTCAAAATGCTATCCTAACGGATTGATTTTTAATAGCTTGTATTTAAGCATAGCTTAAATTTGTAGAAAATAGAAACTAACTTGCTAATAATCAGTATTATTTTGTAGAAATTCTAGTAAAAACTATCTTGATTTAAAGGATATGACAAAGCTTGAAGGAAGTACAACCACAGCCCGAATTCATGCTGATACGCATCATTTATTAACGAAAGAATCGAAACGGTTAGGTTTGACTGCTGTCGAATATTTAGATGCTGCTATTAGTTATTTTGGGGTAAGGGGGTTGAACCCAGTTGAAATTGAGGCCAGGGAAGGCGCTTTAATCATGCAGGACATCAAACGATTAGGAGACCGAATTTTTGGGTATATGCAAGAGCAGGAGCGGGGTTTGTTTGTTATAATGTTGGAAGAAATGATTCGTTCAAGAGTGACGACTGACCGGGTATTACGTTTACAGGAAATTATTTTAAGTACTTTTAATGAAGATGAATTGCGTAAAAATAAAGATAAAATTAAAACGTTACGGGCACAAAATGACGATGCTATTAATGGGCAAATGAAAATTATTTTTGATTCTGCAAAAGAAATTGCCCCAGGAAAGTTGAAGAAAAAAGAATAAGTGCAGTAGGTTTTAAGCATTCTATGAGGTATGTACGTAAAGCTCATTAATCCAAAAACGCACGGTTTTTCAGCCTACAATAATAATGGGAGCAGCTTGCAAACCCTGAACTATTTAGTGCAGGAAACCAAACGGGAGCATGAAAATTTAGATATTTTTTTTAACCAAAAAGAAGATAAATTAACCGCTGAACAGGTAAGGCAGGACATTGATACCAATGTAAAAGGGCTGTCGAGAAAGGAGGCAAAGTTTTATTCTCTTATCATCAGTCCAAGCGCGGATGAACTTTCGCATATCAAAAATGATGAACAACTACTAAGATTTTACACGCGCCAAGTGATGGAACTGTATGCTCAAAATTATAAGCTAAAGGAGGACCGACAGCTTGCTTCTAAGGATTTGGTTTGGGGGGCAGCTATTCATCATTACCGGAGTTACCGGGGAACTGATAAAGAAGTATTGGCCGGAACGGCAAAAGTTGGAGATAAACGACCCGGATTGCAGACCCATATTCATGTTATTGTGAGTGCCCGGGACTGGGAACAAAAAATTACCTTAAATCCGAATGCCCGAAAGGAGCGGTTTAATTTAATAGAATGGCAACGTAAATCCGGACAACTCTTTGAAAAGCAGTTCAGGTATACTGCCCAGGAGAAAGAGAAGATTAAGGTTAAGCAGCGAGACCCCAGCCGGGATGCGGCACGGGCTTTCCGTATTAGGGAGCGAGTTAACATAATTAATACAATTGTGCCCCCGGAGCAGCGACTTGATGCGGAACGGGTGAGTAATATAGCGAAAGGACGTAATTATGATAAAACATTTTATCGTTCTTTAAATAGGGTTGAACTCAAAGCCCAACAAGGTAAGCCGATTGATAATGCTTATCACTTGCTGGAAACTGGCCGGGAACAAAATAAATCTATCAGTGCACCTACCCGAAATTTGATTTATGCGTTTCAGCAGGCCCTTAATTCCGGTACCAATTCAAACACAAAGACCGAGGAAATAGGGGAGGGGAAACGCCCCAAAAAAGGAGAAATTGAAATTGACTAATCGAGTATTAAGGCCTTCCTGTTTGCAATTGTTAAATGATAAAACATAAAATTTAATAGTTTAAAGTAACCCTAATTAAAAGCATTCGTGATTAGGAAGATTTACCAGGTGCCGCAGATCCGCATTAAGTAAAGCCTGGCGGTGGTATTAAATTTATTTAGCATGCTTGTATTATGCTTACATCAAAATCAGCATCCCAAACCCAAAACCTTTTTTTAATTATAGGATTAATAGTACTGGTAATTCTTTATGGTGATTTTTATGTTCTGACCCACCAAGATGAAATTGCCAACATTCGGGCCTGGCGGAATACACATCCTGAATTAACACCAAAGGAGAAGGCGGTTGCACGACAACTGCAAATAAAACAACGATTAGCCGAACGGAAACAAAGACGGCTAGCCAGTACAAGCTTGCCGGCAGCAGATAAGTTAGAGCATTCCAAGCAAGTGCCGGTCCAAACTAAATTGGGAGTTAAGCAAAAGTTACTTTTAAAAGCAGATGGTTTTTACCGGAAAGCGGGTACCTACCTCCGGTTTATAATTTTGGCAGCGGCTCTCTTCCTATTTTTTGTGCCGAAAGCGCCTGCCCGCAAATCAGGAATGGCGAAACTAAAACGAATTTCTGGGAAAAGTAAAAATCTAATCTTTTTTATTTGTGGAGGCTTTTATTTATTAAGTGGCTATATTCTTTTAACAATTGCAAAATTTACTCCTGATTTTATTCTGTATGGATATCCCGCAGGAATATTCCTGGGCATTGGCTGTCCGCTATTGGCAGGTTTAGTCCAGGCCCGAAATAAACAACCAGAATTCGGGTTGACTAACCAGCGGAAGAAGATTGATTCTGAAAGCGGGTTTAGCTTACCTACCCAAGAAGGAGGGTTTATTAATGTGCCGAATGCCTTTCGGGGAACGTTGGTACTAGGGGGAGCCGGGGCAGGCAAGACCTTTAGTATCGGGGAACCGGTGATTGAACAATTAGCCGCTAAAAATTGGGCCGGACTGATTTACGATTTTAAGTTCCCGGTTCTGGCAGAGGTAGCCCAAAGAGCCTTAACCCTGGCCTCCCAAAATAAAGATAATGAACCAGCAGTAGAACTGCATATTATTAACTTCCGGGATTTAACCCGAACCCAGCGCCTGAATCCGTTACGTCCGGATGAAATGCCGGTAGTGGCCTTTGCCGAGGAATATAGCCGGGCAATCATCAATAATCTTAATACCAATACCATTAAAAATTCTGGGGAGTTTTTCAGTACCTCGGCTATTGCCTATTTAACGGCTATTATCTGGTTTTACCGCAAAAACTATCCTATGCATTGCACCATTCCGCATGTAGTGGCCACGGCCTTGCATAAAGATTTCCGGCACGTTCTTTCTATGCTGGATACTGATATTGAATGCGGCGATATGGTGCGGAGCCTGATAACCGCTGTAGAGCAGAAAGCGGAAAAGCAGATTGCCGGGGTAGTAGCTACTTTGCAAATTATCCTGAGCCGCATTAACAGCCCGGAAATTGTATGGGTATTAACGCCGGATGAAAGTAAAGGGGAAGGCTTTTCGTTAAATCTTAACGACCCGAAGCAGCCTAAATTATTGTGCATCGGCAATGACCCCACCCTAAAAGATACTTTTTCTCCTGTAATCAGTTGTATTATCACCGTAGCCTTAAAACTGATGAACCAGCAGCGTAAGCACCCCAGCTATGTTTTCCTGGATGAGGCAGCGACGATTTACGTGCCTGGATTAGAAGTAATTCCGGCAACCGCCCGGAGCAATAAAATTGCCACGATTTACATGAGCCAGGATTTAAGCCAAATGGTAGATGCGTATGGCCGTGATAAAATGCAGGTTATGATAAGTAACTTAAATAACTGGTTTATCGGGAAAGTAAATAATATGGAAACAGCAGAATTGATTTCTAAAATGGTAGGGCGGGAAGATAAACAAATGATTTCTACCAGCAGCGGTAGCAGCACCGGCGGTACCGGCCATCGGAACCGGAGCCAGAACGAAAGTATCAGCTACCAGG
>Ga0210040_10005762_pt1 | contig 15664 bp, 12 predicted proteins | sample CryGeyCG12114_NA_FD_185462 | JGI IMG/M metagenome (GOLD analysis project Ga0210040, IMG submission 185462) | Groundwater microbial communities from aquifer - Crystal Geyser CG19_WC_8/21/14_NA (SPAdes) (version 2) | ecosystem: Environmental > Aquatic > Deep subsurface > Groundwater | place: USA... | reverse complement strand
TAGACCTCCTGCAAGCCGTGAAAAAGCGGTGTCCGTGCCGTGATCCCCAAATTCAACAGCTTGCAGTGATTTACAGTGTACGTAACTCCACGAACTGCTGCATGTACCATGCTAACATCGCTTCTAGCATGCCTTCCCGAGTCCCGCTATCCTTGTCGCTCATGGCCTCGAAGGGACCGGTAAACTCGGTGTCCTCAGTGCAGTCCTTGAAGCACGGAACATTGATCATGCAGTTGTCAGAAGCAAGGACACCTTGTCGCAACGGCATCTATTGTCAAAGATATTCGCTGCTTGCGTCAGTGCGCTACAACAAGAAGAGGAAATAGAGATCTTTGACAGAGTTGACAACCTGAACGCACTAGTAGTGAGCCTTCAAAAGTTGCTCAAGAATAGGAGGCGGAAATTTGTGCTCGTGCTTGATGGTATAGACAAGCAGAGGGGAGGGACGGCTACATTGCTTCCTGCGCTTGCACGAATAGGAGATCTGGTATGTAGGAATGGTCAAGCGAAACACCTATGCTAACACGCTGTAGATACCATCGCTATCCACCATCCTGACATCGACGTCGGCACGGCCATTACATCTGCACCGTACTGGTGTCCCACACATACACTTCCCACCCTACTCGAGAGCTGAAGCAGTGGCTCTGACCCTTTCCAAGCTTAGACCTACAAGCACTTCTATTGGAGATGCAGAATCTATTTCCAAGATACACAGCCAATTCGTCATCGCGGTTTATGATTCACTCATCGCACCTACCTCGTCGACTTCGCTCTCCACTTTCAGCAAGGCATGTGAGCGGCTCTGGCCTCGTTTCATTTCGCCTTTAACCTCTGGAGAAGCGCCACCTGGAAGAGCAAGAACATGGGACTTCGCACGGCTCCTTGTCCGGAATCGAGCACTGTTTCAGACAGAAGGGGAAAGCGTTCTTGTTGATAGACTACAACCACAACCAGGCACATGCGCTACTGATGGGTCTAGAGAGGTTGCAAATAGATACACACCAACAACCATTGAAGGCCTAGCGAATGGAACAAGTTACGCTGGCAGCGATGCCGGAGCCCGACCGTCCGTCAAAGCTACGCCGCAGCCGCCTTTACTCAAGCATTTCTCTACGCTTCTCTTGGTCTCAGCCTATCTCGCTTCACATACCCTCGCGAAACACGACATCATCCTTTTCTCTCGCCTCTCCTCGTCTTCAACAAAGTCGAGGGGCCGGATTCGCAAAACACCGACGAAAAAGAAAATCTTTCAATCTCCTTCGAAGGCCCCGATCATGAACGGCGAACCACCGAAGACGTCCACGAAGGCGGCGAAATTGCTCTTTGACACGAAGATGGGCGTTGCACGACCGTTCGGTCTGGAAAGAGTGGTCGCAATACTGAGGGCGGTGCATCCTGACGGTGTGGCGAGGAGCAAGGGTGTGAGTGACAGGGTATACAGAGAGCTGGGCGAGCTAGAGCGATTGAGGCTTGTGGTCAAGGTTGGCAGCAGCGGTGGTGCAGGAGACGATGCGGAGGAGAGGTGGAGAGTCAACGTCGACAGAGGCTGGGTTGTAGACATGGCAAGTGTTTGGGAGATAGGATTGACCGAGTATGAAATGGAGGCGTACTGAGTCCCGATAACTCGGCCCAACCACAGAGCATATCAACAACGAAGTTGCGTCTTGTGCGCTTCTCGTAGAGTGGAGAACGACCACAAGAACATGGCTTATCAGAAGCCTCAAGGGCGTTTCGAGGCCGAGGAACCCACCGAGCGATACACCTCGCGGATGGGCGTAGTTAGGTACACAGTACACATTCAAAACCAGTTTGACGGCATGACAGAAGGACACCGTGAAACCCAAAAAGCCGACGCCCCCACAGCCCTACCACTCTGTAGTCACACCCCTGGACATAAAGCACGGCTGCAATGCTGTGAGTGAAGGTGATGGAAATTGTGTTTGATTGTTCGGGAGCAAGGGGTGGTGTCAGGACCAACAAGAAATCAGCTGGAAAAGTGATCTAGGATGTTTGCCTGTGCATCAGCGGCGCGTGGAGAGCCTCTGAGGGTCGAGCGACGACATTTGTCCGCGCTATCATGCAAGCGATATACCACGAGCTGCATGAACTAGCTTGAAGCCTGTGGCAACCCCAAGCACCAAAAACGCGATATCAGTGGGAACACCTTAAGAATCAACTCTTCTTTTTATGGTCAAAGTATATACAAGCCCGTCACTCGAGCAACAAGCCACTCGCTAATTCGCGGAAAACGCCATTCACCTGTACATTATCATTGTAGCCAAGAAGATCTTAGCCATAAGCAACCTGTGGGTTTGTCTCTCCGGGTGCCATGAGATTGACGTCTGGGTTGCCTGTCTCCTTAGCATAAGAAGCTCTTGCCATAGTAGGTGACCTGAATGTCAATGTTAGCAGAATCAAGGAGATGTGCCGAACAGTACTTACGCTCTGCTGATAACGTCTGTGAAATAGAAGTTCTTAATGGGGTTCTCAATCTTTTCTCCTGAAGCCTTGGATCCCTTGTTCTGGTCGACAAGCTGTATCTTGGCGAGAGAGGTCAGAGCGCTGCCCTCGACGGCATCGTACCGTCGTAAATGAGGAGCGATTTCCTCCATACGATCGCGTAGCACCTCGATGTCATCATAAGGAAGTGGTACGCCTAGGAATTCTGACGCCGCACGAAGGATCTTCCAGTCCTGACGAGCAGCACCAGGAGCTGAAACAGCAGCCCTAGCAAGCTGTGTTCTGCCTTCGAGATTGACGTAGGTGCCAGTCTTCTCCACATATGTGGCACCTGGCAGAACAACGTCCGCCAGTTGAGCGCCAGTCTCACCGTGGTGACCTTGGTAGACGACGAATGCGTCTTTTGGAATGTCTGCCTCGGAGATCTCGTCGGCACCAAGCAGCCATACCATCTTTGGTTTGGTATCGGCGACCTTCTGCGATGGCATAGCAAAGCCGACATCATATGCTCCGGTACGCGATGCAGCTCGCTGCATTACATTGTATCCTTGCCACTCTGGTGTGTTAAAGTTCTTCTGGTTCTTGTCGACGAACGCGCCCACGGTCTCGAAGATAGACTTAGCATCAGGATGCTCAGTCACAGCACTGCCAAGGATGATCATCGGGTTCTTTGCTGCAGCAAGTTTCTTGCCGAACTCGCCCGACAAGGCTTTCTTGACTGCAGAAGCGTCTTCACCAAGCTTGTTGTATTCGAATGTGCTCTTGAAATCCTCGCCAATATAGCCGATATCGAGAGGTGACCTCATCCATTGCTTTCGGATTCTGGCATTCAGCACCGGGGCTTCCCATCTTGGATTCGAGCCAACAATCAACATGACATCGGCCTCTTCGATACCCCAGATCTTGGAGTTGAACATGTAGCTGGCCCGTACATCTACACCGTGGGCAAGAGGGGCACTTCCACCGGGCTGGTCCAAAGCAAGATTATCAGAACCAAGTTTGTTGGCTAGGTCTTTGGCAGCAACCAACGACTCCGTCTCGATCAGGTGTCCGGCGACAACCTTGAATTCGTTCTCCTTGAGCTGGATTTTGTCCTTGGCTTGGGCAATAGCATAGAGAGCTTGCTCCCAAGTTGCAGGGTAGAACTTGTCGTCTCTTCTGATTAATGGCGTGGTCAATCTCTGTGTCTTGAGACCATCGAGCGCAAATCTCGCCTTGTCGTCGATCCATTCCTCGTTGATATCATCATTCAGTCTTGGCAATATCCTCTTGACTTCCAAGCCTCTTGCATCGACACGAATGTTTGACCCCATGGCATTGAGAACATCAATTGTCTCGAATCTGACCAGTTCCCAAGGCCTGTAGGTGAAAGCACCAGGTTTAGTCAGAAGAGCACCCACGGGGCACAGATCAGCCACGTTGCCCGAAAGCTCTGTGTCCAAGTTGCGCTCCAAATAGGTACCAATTTCCATGTTGTTGCCACGGCCGGTAGAACCAAGCTCGGGTGCACCAGCAATCTCGTTTGCGAAACGAATACACCTTGTGCAGTGGATGCATCTGTTCATTTCTGTCTTGATCAAAGGTCCAATGTTCTTGTTCTCAACCGCACGCTTGCCAGTGATTTCGTGAAATCGTCCTCGATCGGCACCGTATCTCATGGACTGATCTTGCAAGTCGCATTGACCTCCTTGGTCGCAGACTGGGCAATCGAGAGGGTGGTTGGCCAGCAAGAATTCCATCACACCTTCTCTTGCCTTGTGTGTCAAAGGAGAGTTTGTCTTGACAACCATTCCAGGTTGCACTGGCCACGCACAGGAGGCAACGGGTTTTGGAGCTCGCTCGACTTCGACGAGGCACATACGGCAGTTTCCAGCAATGAGCAGTTTTCTGGTCTTGGTTAGCACAATTGTTCCTGCGCCACACTAACCATACAACGTACTCATGGTAACAATATCTTGGAATTGTGACTCCGGCTTTCTCGCATGCCTGGATCAAAGCTGAACCGGCCTCTATCGATACTTTTTTGCCATCAATCGTAAGTTCCACCTCGGCTCGCCGCCGTGCAGTCGATGTGAACGCTCGGCGGGACGCAGCAGTCTGGGCGGCTTTGGCACGCGCAGCCGTGCGGAGAAGCTGAGACCGCATCTTGACAGGGTGAACAGGTCTCAGCTACAGAATGTCGATGGTGTAGAACGAGGGAATGCGGTACGATGGAGCTCAAACAGTGCAGGTGGATTGACGTCTGAGAAATGGAGCTAACTCGGAAATGGAAGCGGGCTTGGCGCTGGATATCAATTTCAACATCTACGATTGGTTGAACGTGTAACTCCTCTCAGGCTGGTGGATGATGTGTCGTCGCCATCACGCCTACTACCTAGACAGCAGCAGACAATCCTACAACACAGCTTGGCTTATTAAAGTCAAGTATGATGCCTGCGTCTGCTTCAGATAGATGATCAGATCATGTTCTAACGGCCATACTTGTACACCTCCGGTCGCGAGACGGAAGTGCCACTAAAACCCTCAAGATATTACAAGGTGTACTCCTTTTCAGTCATGGCACAGCGCGTCAGAAGAGGGGCTTGTTCTGCAAGCCGATGTATTTCGTTGACCGGCTTGATATATTAAGAAGAGTGAAATCTCCACCTCAAACAGCACCTAGCGCCGTCGCTCAATACCAGAAATCATGTCGTCTTATGTTACAAAGAATCCACGTTTCCAACGCTGCTCTGCAGTCATCTCCCTCATCATGTCCTTGAAGATATATTCCTCCATATCCTTCTTAGCGAGCCAAGTGTGGCTACAGACCACAAGTAACTGTACACCATGATCTTCACTGGGAGAAGCATCACTGCTGTCAGACCTTTCTCCGCATCGAATCCTTTCTCCATCGCCATCACATCTACCATCTTGACCATGAACCCCAGAGGTGCATCGTTTCGAAACATGTGCACCTTGTTCCTCATAGTCGCTTCCTGCACCTTCCTTGCCCTAGGAAACATCCCCATCTCGTACTTTCTCACTGCCTCGTCAAGGTCAAATGTACCCTCCTTGACAGACTGAACGATGAGGTCGCACAGCTCCAGAGCATCCTTCATAGCTGCATTGACTCCTTGACCAGCGAATGGGGTGACTAGATGGGCAGCATCTCCTATCAACGTGAAGCCTGCCCTGTGCTGCCATGTATGTCCGACAGGGAGCTCGTAGAGCACCCACGTCTTGAACTTCTCGCTGCTCCTAATCCAACCTTTCATGCTCTCGTCCCAGTCGTCATAGAGTTTGCATAGCCGCTTTTTGAGGCTAACTGGATCTAAACCTTTCTCGCCCATGACTTCCTGGAGGTGTGTCTCGTCTTTCATGGCCCACATGCCAACTTTGATGCTGTCGTTGCCCATCCTCTGAGCCGTTATACTTTTACCGCCACTGTATGCGAAGTAGCTGCCGCGTCCTACCATTTTGTCCGCCACCGGGTAATTCTCCTTTGGGTTCATTATCTGGCCCTCGAATCCGCAGACACCGGAGTATCGTGGTCGGACATCTGTGAGTACATGCCTGACTTTCGACCACGCTCCATCAGCACCGACAATCAGATCAAACGGCCCAGCAGGTTCTCCCTCCTCAAAGTGCAACAGCCCTTTTTCGCCGTCAACGCTTTTCAAATGCTTCCCCCACCGGACGCAGTCCGGGTCTACACTTTCAAGCAGCACTTCCTTCAACCTCTCTCGATCGATCTCCGGCCTGGCCTCGAAGCCCTTGATGTTCCGTGGCGATTCTTTCAAGTGAACGTACTCGGTGGCGTTCTTGTCGGCGAATACTAATTCTTCGCCTTCATAGCGCAGGAATGGGCGCGCTTTCTCCAGGAGGCCAGCCCTCTCAAGCGCGAGCAAGCCGTCTGGAGGATGTAGATCTAGCGTGCCGCCTTGTGATGTACGAGCGTGTGGTGAAGCATCCAGCTCGAAGATGGTGATTTCGATGGGTATGTGAGCGACCTGCAATAAGCGCGCAAGAGTCAAACCTGCGGGACCTGCTCCGCATATTGCTATTGAAAGCGCCATGAGGCGTTGGATTGCAGTGGTAATTGGGCAGTATTTCAGGACAAAAGAGCCTACTGCTAACGGAGAAGCGTAGTAGTTGTAAGGGCGCAAGTACCACTAGTGCTCAGAGACGAAAGATCAGGTTGGTAAAGGTTGGAATAGGAGTAGAACGGGATCTGCCCTTCGAGTTTCACACGAAGTTTATGGGAGAAACGAACGGTCAGATGTGGTATGGGTCACTGCTCTCTTCAGTATTTCCAGTCGTGGCTTTCGGCCGTAGGACATGCCCTCTAGCGGGGACTTGCCTTGGAGTCGTCTAAGTTAAGTAACTTGCGGAGAAGGAATATGACCGACCAAGCAGACTAACAACATACGAACACGAACAGGCAGGCAGATCACGATATTGTGACTCATGCTACTTTGTCTCGCAGTTCTTGGACAGCTTCTGTTGCAGAAGAACAAGGATGAGAAGATAGGTACTGCACAGAATGTTCTCGGAAGTTCAAGTCCAAGAACAACAAAAGTACAATTCCTTGGCATGGCTCCGCACTCACTGGCACTCGAGCACTTTTGTTCCTTCACAGTCACGTTGCTCTCGAGTTCGTAAGCCTTGCATTCAGCCACAACCGGATCATATCTATTAACCAACATCGTGGCTCCATTCATTTGTACCAGTATTCGATCATTCATATTACCACGTCAATACATTCTCAATATGGTCACACCAATTTGGCAGCCCCACTTTCAAAGCCAATTCTGGCCTCTAGCTCTTCTACCATCTCTCTCGCTTCTAAAGACTCCTTTTTTGCTTGTTGGCACCCCCATGCCGACGAGAGCACTCATCATGAGGACGCCAGCCTCGACACCGTCAATAACGTTGATAGTTCGTCTTCCGTCCTCTTCTCTGACGGCATCTTTGGCAGCTCTTATTAGTTCCGTCATTCCCGCACAACCTAGGAGAATAGTATCGGCACCTTTGACCGCCAGCGATCGAGAAGCATGGGCAATACGCTTCGTCACCTCCTCCTTTGGCCGATTCTCCAGTTCGAGGACACCGAGATGTGTTGATTCTGAGCCCAGATAGAAATGGTTTAGTCCATACGCGACAACAGCATCATCTTGCATGATTTTGCTACGAGACGTTGTAGCAACAATGCCAAACCTATCACCGAGCATGCGTGCCACGTATAGCGAAGCTTCCATGATGCCGATGACGGGTACATCATAGGATTCCCTCAAGGCATCAATAAGAGGATGCTTGGAAAAGCAGGCCACGATCATGCCGTCGAAATTCTGAACAGTCTCTCCATTGGCAGCGGAGTACTTGGCCAAGTCTCGAAGACATGCTTCCGTGCTGAGAATAGAATCGACAGTAGACTCGATAGCGGTAGGTCCAGGATACGGCGCGGTGTAGCCTGTCAGCTCAACATTGTACGGTAGTGATGGTCGGACTGATGCAAGGCACGCGTCTGTCATGGAGCGAGTTGAGTTGGGGTTGACAAGAAGGATTTGCACTGGCCGTTGACGCGGTGGAGCAGTGATTGGAGAAGTGAAAGGTGATCGGTTGGTTTGAGTTGCACTACTGGTAGGTCTGGTCGTCTGTCCCGAGCCTGAGGGCATGGCTTGCGAGGACGCCATGCCTGGTGGTGGTGACCCTGGATAACCACGCGAGACTGGCCTCGAGATGGAAGGACCGGAAGAAGAAGGTCCACTATGTTGAGCAAAAATCGGTCTAGCAGATTGAGATGGTGGTGAGTTTGGCATTGCTGGGGTAGCCTGGCTAGGCATTGGATGGTTGTTGTTGATGGTGCTACTCCTGGAACGTGGATGGCCATCTGAGAATGGTCCGCTCGGGCCAGCAGACGATGCGGGAGATGTATGCTGCTGAAACTGACCACTAGGAAAGCGGGAATTGTTGTAGTTCGACGACTGGGTCGAGGATTGGTTGGACTGATGAGCGCTTGGTGGGCGAGGCATGGTTGTTGCTGCGTTGTACATTGCGGGATTACCACCAAAACTGTCTCTGCTGGTATCTCTGGATTGTTGCTGTTGTTGCTGTTGGTGGTGGTAATGGTGTTGTTGTGGACCTGAATTTTGCTGTTGGAGAGGAGCTGGAGATGATGAAGGCAAGGGAGCTCCGTCTGGGCCAGGGCGAAGAGCCATTGGATGATTCATGTCGGCAGACATGGTATCCACTTGGCGTACCTAGGTAAGGAGGATATTGTAGCTACGTAAAGTATGAAAGTCGGATTGACGTCTGGACGCAGAAAGCGAGGAATTTGTGACTGGCGATTTGCGACGAAGCCGGGTCAACAAGAAGTAGGAAAAGGTCAGCGCACGAGTTTGGCAGGGAAGGGCTGGGCAGAGAACAGGTCCGATAGGCGAAAGAGCAAGGATGTGGACGTGTGAAGAAGCAAGAGATAAAGATACGAGTAGTAGTAGTAGTAGTAGTAGTATGGACTAGGAACCAAGGGAAATAACGTGTTTGGCGGGTGGCGCAATTGGTGCAATTCAGGCTCGACAGGCCTGGAAACTTGGAGACTTGGAGAGGCCGCTGCCAGTGGCAGCCTGAGTGGCGGTGCCTCGTAAGCCAAACCTGAAAGCCTTGGAACTTGACCGTAACTTGAACGGCACTCGGAGTCCTCCCGGCCGAAGTCCTTAAACTTGACTTAGACTTGGGGAGGCCACCAGTGGCAGTATTAAGTAATAACCACAAAGTACTCGTACGTGTCCATTACTGCCCTGCAGGTGGCCTTCACCGAGTGCGCGAAGAAGTCAATGAGTTAATAATAATAATATAACACCGTGACAACCATAATCCGCCCCTCTTCGACTTTCTCTGCATGCTTCCGACTTGCTGGTGACTTGCTCGAGGCTCGTGTGTCGTACCTTACCTTGTACCCATATCCGTCAGACGGCAACTCGGTGCTGGGAGATGAATACCGCCGCTATTTACGGGCCTGCTTGACTGCATCCAGCCTTAGCTTACTAACCTAGCCTCCGAGTCGGTCGCGGAAGCCGAATCTGGATTAAGCCATCGCTAAGTTAAACCACCAACAGCCTCAAGCTCATCAGGGCTCTTCAGGCTCATCAGGCTGCTCAGGCTCAGACCCTCTTCATCCAGGCGGTCGTGTCATTCATTTTTACCAAAGTGCTCAAAGTTCCTCCCGACTTCCCTACCAGGACTTATAAAAGGCATCACCATTCCTGTAGGAACGCGGCTTCACATTGCACACGTCAAATCGACGGTGCGATGCATGTCTCGCATATGCATGTAAGCTGTCAATGCAGGCGGGCCTCCAGCTGCACCACCAGCCTCAGCTTGTCCTCCTCCGAGCCTCGTCATGACCCTATCATCAACCACGCTACAAGAACTCCGGCTCCACAACTCCAGTCTGTTCAACCAACCTCGCATATGCCTCAATTCGTCGATGCTTTTCAAATGCAAACACCTTGCCCTTTCCTCTCCGACATAGAGAGAGGTCAATCTCGTGCACCAGCAGCTCATCGTCCTCCGTCTTTGCTTCTGCAACAACATCCCCATCCGGATTGACGATGCAACTTCCACCAATCAAGGGATACTTGCCATCCTCCACTCCTGCCTTGGCCACGTTGATGCTCCAGCAGGAGTTCGTATAACTCCCATGTGTGATGCTGAGCTTGTTGTGGAACAGTGCTTCAGCCTTCGCTTTCTCCGGCGTGTCAAGTTTGGGGTTCGTCCCCAGAAGCTCCGGCGCCCAAGCTGTAGTGTTGTAGCCACACAGGACGAGCTCAGCGCCTTGCAAACCATAGCATCGCCAAGCTTCAGGCCAACGACGGTCGTTGCAGATTAACGTGCCAAGGATAGGATCCCCTCTGCCCAGTGTCTCCGGCTTGTTGTGTGCTTCTGACGATGTTTTGGTGAACGTGTCAGGCAGCAGACCCGGCGCACGAAATGCTTCAAACCCGAGATTGCCGGGTAAGAAGTATCGCTTCTCGAGTTGGTTCGTGGCCTCCTTTCTCTCATATGGCTCGAATGTGCCCGGTAGGTGGACCTTGCGATACTTTGAGATGACCTTGTCAGCCGCAGCCGAGTAATACGCCTGGGAGTTATAATGGACGTGGTCTGTATAAGCTCCATGTTCCGGACCAGAGCCAGCACACTCGGCATAACCAACACTACAGTCTATCTTGTACTCCCGAGCTTTGTCGAAGATTGGCTTCATGCCGGGAGATTTGGTCGGATCACCCTCATCACGCTCGAACCACTTTTCAAGTTCTTCTCCTTCATACATGTGTCTGGGGAAGAATGTTGTCAGAGCGATTTCCGGGAAAAGTATGAGTTTGGCACCCTTAGAATGTGCTTGGTCCATCAAGACGATCATGCGGTCGAGGACGTCCGAGCGAGGCGTATCCTCGTGTATGGCTCCAAGCTGGGCTCCAGCGACGACGAACCTGCGCGGTGGCACGGAGCCCACCTCGCTATCTATCAAGTTGGATACTGCTTCCATATTGTTGTTCAGAGCCCTCTACAAGTGCCCGACTCAGTCTTGCTATACGGACAATGAACGGCAGTAGAGCAAAGCGACTGCAATAGTATCGGAGCAAAGTGGGCACCAGCAGATCTTGGTATGTCACGAACTTTTATAGCATTAAGTGCTCGTACAGACCTGCGACCAAGGAGGCAGGCCAGTCACTCTCGTCCGTCCCCGCAGGGCCGACGATAGGTAACCTTCATCTCCAATGTATCTGGTATTTCGCGCCTGGAATAGGTAAGTGTGCATCGCTGATAAGCAACCGTTCTGGTCAGAGACGGAATGGGCGGAGAACCGCGACTGGGTACGACAGCACACGTCGCACTTCTCCGTTCGTGCCTGTGATTGAGCACATGCTGGAGGTCCACCAATGGACATGCCCTTGACTAACAAATATGACAGCGTAAGTGAGGTTGAATGAAGTTAGACAAGGCTTTGTGCACACGGTGCGAGTCACGAAGATACAGATACTGTCCTATCCCATATAGCTTGTACCTTCCATACTTCCTTCCACCTCCTCCTCCCGCGCCCACCCACCAACACCCAACAGGCCGATCATGGCCTTCTCCAACCTCCTCCTCTTCCCCATCCTCTCCCATCCAATCCTGACCCTCACACTCACGCCCCTCCTCCTCATCCTTCTCACCCTCCTCTACCGAATCTCCCCCCTCCACCCGCTCAGCCACATCCCCTCCCCCATCACTCCACGCCTGACGTCCCTCTACCTAACCTACCACGCCTGGCGCGGCACAGAATGCCGCGCCATCCACGCGCTGCACCGAACCCACGGGCCCATCCTCCGCACGGGGCCCAACTCAATCGACATCTCCTCGGGCCACGCACTGCACGGCATCTACGTCGCGAACGGCGGCTTCGCCAAACCGGCCTTCTACGCCAACTTCGACATCGACGGCCACCGCTCCATCTTTAGCGAGACGGACCCAACGCAGCGCGCCCCCCGCGCCAAAGCCGTCGTCGCCCTTTTCAGCACCGCCAGTCTGCGGCAGGGAAGCGGCGTCATCGGGGAAGTCATCGATCACTTCGTCCGCCGGCTGCTGGCCGAGAAGGCCAAGGCGAAGGGAAAGGGAAGGAGGGTTAATTTGCTGGACCTGACCCGCGGCCTCGCCGTCGACGTCGTCTCCTCGTACCTCCTCGGCAGGCGCTACGGCGGGCTCGACGGCCCGGCCCCAACTGCCTCGGACGAGAAGCGGCATGGAAAGTATGAGCACGGCCCGGACGAGCCACACATGTCCGCCAGCGGCATGGTCGACTCGTTCGTCGCCGTCGGCCGCTTCTGGTACCTACCCACCTGGGCGTTCACATGGGCAGAGCGTCTCGACGCCACCATCCACCCTCCCTTGGCCGCCGCGCACACCAGCATGGCCGTCGTAGACGACTTTGTCGCCCGGTGCGTCCAAGACGCCGCCGCCGCCGTGGAAGCTCAAACAGAGTCGCCCACCGCCCCAAGCAAAGACGGCGGCGGCACCGGCACGTTCCCAGCCCGCCTCCTGCAGGCGGGGATCAGCGCAGACGAGACGCGCGCGCAGTGCAAAGACCTCATCTTCGCCGGCACGGACTCGACGGGCATGAACATGGCCGTCATCATGTGGCAGCTGGCGCGGCACCCGGCGTGCTACGCGGCCGTAAAGCGCGAGCTCGCCGCCACATCCTCGCCCGTCGACGCGCAGAGCCTCCCCTACCTGCGCGGCGTGGTGCGCGAGGGCCTGCGTCTCAGCATGGCGAACCCGAGCCGGCTGCCGCGCGTGGTGCCGCCGGGCGGGTGGGAGTTTGACGGACTACACATGCCCGCCGGCACGGTGGTGAGTTGCACGCCGTACGAGTTGCACCTGGACGGCTCGGTGTGGGCGGAGCCCGAGGCGTTCAGGCCCGAGCGCTGGGTCGGGGCGACGGTGACGGAGGAGATGGGTCGGGATTGGATCCCGTTCGGGCTCGGGACCAGGCAGTGCATTGCGCGGAATCTGGCCATGGTCGAGTTGTGCGAGGCCACGAGGGCGGTGGTGCGGAGTGGCGTGTTGGATGGGGCGAGGGTGGTGGAGGAGAGGATTGAGATTCTGGAGTGGTTTAATAGTAAGGTCGTTGGGGAGAGGGTTGAGCTTGTGTGGGATTAGATGGCGGGTGGGAAAAGGGAGTTTGAGCTACTTGGCTGTAGTGGATAGGCTATAGCAAAAGTATGTCAAAGACTGTCAGGTACGATAGAGAAGATAGAATGATGGTTGAATTCATACGAAGATATTATTCCTTATGTTGTCCTGCATGTTCTTCTGCGTTCATCGTATAACCTTCCTTGGGTATCATTCATGCGGTACCATATGTTGTCAACTCAGGACCACCTGGGCACGGTGGGAAGGAGAACTTGGTCTCCACAAAGATCTTCTGCATGCCCTCTTCTCTAGCATTGTAGAGCTCGTAGATCTTCTCGAGCTCATCAATCTTGACTCTGTGGGTGACCATGTTCAATGCATTCAGGGAACCATCCTGAAGCTTCTTCAGCAGATCCTCCCAGTACAGTTGTACTGGTGCTTGTCCATTGCCGATGAGGCGAATACCGCGCTCCATCAAGGAACCGATGTTGAAGTGGTTGGTCTGTCAATTGTCAGCATGTGTACTCCTAGTTACATGTATTTGTCACTTACGTATCCAACATAGACACCTGTGATACCGCATCGACCAAAGTTCTTGACACTTTCAATCATCTCGTTGACGATCTCACTGGTGTCTGTCTCGGCGCCCATTGCCATCTCAACTTTGTGTGCCCAACCCTTTGCGTACTCGCCTGCTGCACATTCGATTGCGACATCGGGACCACCATGCTCCATCTTCTTGAGCTGGCTGACAACACTCTCACCCTTTGGAAGGTCCGTGTAGTTGAGAGTCTCAAGCTTTGGAATCTTGCTTTTGCAGAAGTCTAACCTCCATGAAGCAGCCCCGCCATCGATAAGGATGACTCTCTTTGCGCCATTCATGAATGACATCTCTGCAGCCATCTGGCCGATAGGGCCAGCGCCCCAGATGGCAACAACATCGCCGTCTTTGACTCCCGTGTCCACGACAGCGTTCCAGCTTGTGGCCAGAACGTCGGATAAATACAAGCCCTGCTCGTCCGGGACATCATCTGGCAACTTCAACAAGTTGACGTCGCCGTACGCTACTCTGACGTACTCGGCTTGTCCACCTGCATAGCCGCCTGTGAAGTGAGAGTAGCCCAACATACCGGCAGTCCGGCCACCGTACATGGCATTCTCGATCGTGTTGTCGTTGGTCTTTTCGCACTGACTGCTCAACTTTCGGTGACAATACATACAGTTACCACAGGCGATCTGGAAACTGCAGACCACTCTGTCACCTGGCTTGACTTTTGTGATATTCGGGCCCACACTGTCCACAACACCACAGAACTCATGTCCAAGAATGTCGCCCTTTGCTAGTTCAATGACTGTGCCATGATACAGGTGTAGATCGGAGCCGCAGACTGTAGATCCAGTAACCTTGACAATGACATCGGTGTCCTCAATCTTAGCAGGCTTGAATGTCTCGATGACCTTGACACTGTTTTTGCCATTCCATATTAGAGCCTGCATCTTTTCACCTGAAGGGTCGGCATATTTGCCGGGATCTTGGTTGGGGTTTGTCAGGTTTTGTTCAGTGGTGGCATCGCCGGTGTGGCCGAGGCGCTTCTCGACCTGCCATGCTAGCTGTGAGAGAGCCATGATGGAGAAGATAGGATGGGTGATAGGTGGTTCAAGAATCTGTGGTCTGTTATGAAGTCGGGGTTTGGATGTCGAGCTATAAATGCACAAGGAATGGAGTCTGCGACAATGAGCCTCCGCTAGTCTTATGTCCTTACCGCATTGTTGTCTGTCCGGCTTGTCAATGGTACATCATTGGCAACCTCGAAGTCGGCACATTGTTCATGACATCACAGAAGGAGGAAGATGCCATCATGGGCAAGGGATGGAGGGGCATGAAGCAACACCAGTCAGAGCCAACGAACACCGTCAGCTCGCCTCATGGGAAAAGTGGTCCGCGGATATGTGCAGCTCCAATCGCTTATGGATCCGCACTGATGCATTTCCAGGTCCGCAAGTTCTAGCCGGCAGTTTGTGACTTCGTCCACGAAACAATCAACACAGTTCGAAGGTCGAAGAGCGACTCGGATTCAGAGTCCTAACTTAACAGACTCCGTTTCAAGTTCAACCTCTCGCGGGCGCAGGCTTGGCGACTCAAGCAAATGGTACTTGAGAGTCTCCCGCACTTGCCTACTTTCCCAGGTACCTAATACTCATCCCTATCCTTTCACCCTACACCCTCACCCTCACCCTCACTCGTAGTACAAGCAGCGATTTACGACACGATGGGCATCTTGCGCCCGAAGTCTCAACGATAGAAACTGCTAACGCGTGGCCAAGTGCCGTCATGAATATAGGTACTTGCTGCTGTACGGACGAACACTTGGTCGATACCAGTGCCCGTGCTGACGGGACATTTCATGAATGTTCCTGTAGACAAGCTATATGGATGAGTCACGGATGATGTGGTACTACTGTTTCTCATTATAGAGGCCTTATTGGGCACTGATGGCAACTCTGGGATCGTGAGCCGTGGCACAGATGCTAAGCGCCCATCATGCATAGC
>Ga0210040_10005761_pt1 | contig 15665 bp, 8 predicted proteins | sample CryGeyCG12114_NA_FD_185462 | JGI IMG/M metagenome (GOLD analysis project Ga0210040, IMG submission 185462) | Groundwater microbial communities from aquifer - Crystal Geyser CG19_WC_8/21/14_NA (SPAdes) (version 2) | ecosystem: Environmental > Aquatic > Deep subsurface > Groundwater | place: USA... | reverse complement strand
TTTTTTTCAATCACAGCATTGCAATTCGCAAGGGGAACCTCAGGATGAAAAAGGTGCCAATACTCCAACGGATTTCAATCCTACAGTGACTGCTACCTGTGGAGCCGGTCGTATGACCATTGCGGTGGCTACTAATGCACCCTTTTATGGTAAGATTATGCAAGTTTCAAGTTGTACTCATTTAAATTCTGTTAACTATGTTTTGTTAGTTGAGGTATTTAGGAAAGGTGTGAGGATCCTTTCATAACGAATTAAAAACAATAGGTGGGATGAGAAAATCAATCATCCGTAGGATACTAAATTATGTTTAGATAAGCTCTTGCATTGTGTGAGACATATTAGTTTGGGTCCGGCTCCTTTGTTAAACCTATCGTGTACGAAATCATCTTCATGGGCTGGTTTTAGATTTACGCAATCTTGTGTAAATGAAGATGAGTTATGCATTATGCTGTGAATTATAGTTAGTTAGTTAGTTAGTTACAATTTTGAATAAGAGGGAAAAAGATGAGTGGATAAGATTTAAATTATTGTGGAAAATAAAATGCATCCATTAAACTCAAATGGGTAAAATCTCTCAGCAGAATCCATGTCCAAGAATAAATGTGACTAATCGGGTATGGCATTCGACGAATGAATAAAATATTCAAGCACAATTATGGGAGCGTTGATTGCATATTACTTTGGCTTGTGTTTCACAATTTGTGTGTAGATGATAGGTAAGATGAGTACTAAATGGATTGCAAAATATAAATATCAGACTGGCAAACAGAGATGAGACTCGGAGGGAGTGAATAAGGCTCACCTTGAAATGTACATAAAATTAGGGAGCATCTTGTGCATATCAAATGAAATGGCACTGTTGTTATCTTTTTGAGCATAAGAAAACAAGTAGGAACGCAAACACTTGATTGGTTAAAAAATAATTTATTGTTTTCGCAGACCGTTTTAGCGAGTCTTTTAAGCTAGAGCAGACTAACAAACCACTACTGTTATATGTTTGAAAAGCTGTACTTGTCTGAATGACAGCCAAAGTGTTCATCTTAACTTCTGAAGGCAAACAGATGAATTATTTTCTTGGCCTTCGTGACACCCTGTCACCCTTTTTAGTGGATTTTTGCGATAAAATTAGTAGGAAATAATTTACTACCAGCCTATTAACTAACTAACTAAAAGTTTTTTACCTAGCGTTAATTGGCAGTGCATCACTTTAAAAATCATGTATTGCTAAAATTTTGCAGGAAGCATCCATCCCCGTATTTCCAGATCTGAGCCATGTGTAGTAAATGGAAAAGGAAGTACGGAAACCACGGTTGTGTACAATATGCTGTCCAGTCCTAATGACTATGATTATTGTGGAATTTATTTAGACAGCGTAAGAAAAAACATTATAAATTTTCTTTGCACTCGGCCAGAAGAATGCAATGTAATTCTCTATTTTTTCAGAAATCCGACGAGAGATCAGTACAAATTGCAGTGAGGGCACACAGGACTCTAGAACTTGCTGAAGATAAGCACTACATTGTGACTTGTGGAAAAGCGGGTTTCAAAAACAATAAGTAAGACTTTTGCACAAAGAATATTGTTCATCAATGGGTGCAATACACGTAAGTTTACGTAACTATAACTTCACGGTTTTGCCGTTTTGTAGGAATAATGCAACAGTCCGACTGGGATTTTACGATGGAAATCGCCATGTTAATGAAGTGTATAAAAGTCATGCCTACAAATTGCGAGTGACGGTTGCAAATGCACCAGCTGATACTGGAATTCGAGTTCGATCCTGTTTTGGATTTGGGAACAATGCTTCGGTTCCATTGGTGGATGATGACGGGTATTTTTTTAGCGCCAAAGTTTGAAAAACAATGAAACTGTTTATATGATTGTTGTTGGTGTTTGTAAACAAATTGTTTAAATATAGATGTCCAGAAAAAGGAGTTATGTCCCGGTGGAGTTATTCTAGTAACCATAATATGGCAGAGGCGACAATTTACTCCATGTTTCGATTTCAAGATTCCAGGTCGCTGAACTTACAATGCGATGTGCTCTTTTGTGAAAGTAAGCATGTAGATAGCAACAGCATAGTAGGGTTGTCGCATGGCAAAGCAAAGTATTTATAGTGTGCTGGTTTCTGTAATCTTTATTCGTTGAATTCCATATTTGAATGTATGTAGTCAATGTGTGACTAACGTTTTTAATCTGACAAGGGAAAAGTTTGCTGCAACCAACCAACTGAAATCTTGCCTTAAGCTTGGCAAAGATTTCAATTGCTCAATAAGCAAACTATTTCCATGTATGGTAAACAATACAATAATATTTTAAGCACGCTTATTTTTTTCGCATCAACAGTTGACAAGTGCCCTAATCCTAGCTGCAGCTCTGTGTCTGCTCCACTAATTGCTATCCCACAGCGACAAAGGGATACTAATGATGTATCGGTTTTAGCTGCTACTACTGTTTTCGTTTTGGAGCCAGGTGAAAAATCAGGTGAGTGCAGAAAAAAAGATTTATGTTCCCATTCGGTTACATGTATAAATACTCAAATTGTACTATTCATTCATACTGTCTTTTTTGTAGAACAACTCGGTGCATATACGGAAGGAGAACAATGCACTGGAATTTGTCCAAAATGGCTTTTATGGCTTGCTATAGCATTCGGTGTCCTCTTTTTGTTGATGTTACTGGTGAATTTGTTCCTTTGTTCTGCACTTACGTGCACTTGTACTCGAACTGAACTAATTGAAAAGGAGCCTTCTGTTTTGGAAGACTATGATCCCTACCGTAGTTGGGCTGGAAGTCAATATGGGGGCTCCCGGTATTCTTTAAATGGAAAACCTGTCTATAGGTATGTGCAGGATATTATGTTTCAGTATCAGTGTTAAGGCATACAAGGAGAAATTTCATTCCAACATTAAATTGCTTGGAGTATGACTACATAATTTTCTTTTTTTTTCTAACTAGCATGGAAAAAAAACAATAATTATTTTTGTATTAGGGCATCTTCTATCAGCTGAATTTTATACTGAATATTTTCAATTTTTATCTAGTGTGTCCGCGGAATCAAATGGAGGCAGTGATCACTATGCAACGGTGCCTTCACGGCATTCCCCATCTCGTCCTGGATCCCGATATTCCAATTCTAATGGCCATCATACAAATAGACATGTAACTACTCGAGGGCCACCCTCCCATTCGGGCTCACCATATAATCCTAACAGGAAGCTTTAAGACTAGTAGATATTACGTTAACTTAATATTTACTTCCAGGTGTGTAAAAAAGTCACTTACAAAGTCAAACTAATCATTAGGTTATTTAATGTGTCGCTTCATGGGGTTATGTGTGTCTGCCAATAGCTTAAACTATAGTATTGTAAGAAAATAATGACAAATAATATTGGAGGATGTTGAGAGCTTTGAATTTTTAGGTAAGTAGTGAGTGTGTGCAATAACTTTGAAGACGTCTGGTGATCATTATTGTTTTTTCTGTTTTCTTTGTTGTTTGTAAGTATTTGAATGAGGAATAGCTAATGAACATCATTACCCAAATAAGTAGGAAGAATGCCATTTTACTGTTTACTAAATAAACTATCTACACAATATGCTACGGTCTATGATATATAGTAATTGGATGAATACAGTACAGGTGAAAGTGGGTAGTTTATAGTCGAGTGAACAGTATTCCAGAATTCCAGTGTGCAATTGTATTAGTATACTTGCCTGCGTATTGCTGTGAAAATTTGTTTCGTTATAAAAGAAAAAAATCTATTGATTAAAATTACCTGTGCCATAAAAACATAGCATGCATTAATAACCGAAAGCAACTCAAACTTAACTTAAATGTGAGCTATTAAAGATACATTTTGTATTGGACACAATGGCGAAAATAAAAGAAATTGACAAATAGGAAAGTCTGAAACACCCAAAGTTTGCTGAAATCTTTTTACTATTTATTTAAATTATTCTTCAACATGTAAGCATCCTGAATATTATTAGTATTCTTACTTCCAACCAACACTTTCCGTCATTAATAATATTCTTATTGACATAAAGATCTACTATGATTTTGTCTAGTTTCAAAGTTGAGTCTGTACATGCACACGTAGATTGTTTCAAACCACATGTACTGGAAAAGATGATATTTTTACAAACTCATTTTGAAAAACAAATAAAGTCTTAATCGGTATCTATTTTCTATCTCTAGGAATAACAATTCTGTCTCACAGATTTAACAGGGATATGGCATGGCTTGTCACCATCATGACGCAGTAAAGTTACTAACTTTAATATCATCAGTATGAAACATTTTGTAGAGTATCTGAAAAGAATAATCAATATAATAATAGATATCTACTACTGTATTTCACCTTTAAACCAACTGCAACAACAATCATAATAATAACAGTCATATTTTATGGTTCAGTCAAATAAGAGAGTTTCGGGAATGCATTCGCCCAAACTGATTGCAACATTCTGTAATTAATGGCATGCCCAAATAACTTATAGTACATAATAGTATCAACGATAGAAAAGAGCTGCAGTAGGAACAAAAAGTATACAGTTATTGCAGAGACTACCTAAATAAGGCAAGATAGTCACAATTAATTGCAATCGTTAAAACATCTTTCGATAAGTAATGACAAAACAGTACTTACATTCCACTAGTTTGGTGGTAACAAAAAAACCAATTGAATCAACCTTCAGCCAATATGCAAACTAAATAAAACTCATAACCAAAAATACGAAACAAATTCAGAATACAATGACGACAATACACAAGCCTTTTCTTTGCCCACAAATCAGAAATTTCACTGCCAGCACAATTAGTGAACAGTGAGTGAATAATGCCAAGCAGTACGTAAGACAATTTTTGAACAGTGTGGTGGAAAACAAAAAATATAGGCCTATTGACCTTAGTTTTAGCTAACCTTTAAAAACCTAAATATTAGTTAGGTAGTTTAACTAGAGTATAGAAAGAAAGAAACTGTAGTCCCAGCTCAGTAGCATTATCAAACGAAAAGAAATTAGTTAAACAAATTTGTTTACGGCCCTATAAATCTCTCAAGTAGACTATATGAACATGTAACTATATAACTAACCAAGTTATTGATCTGTTCTTATCTCATTGACTACTTCTCATTAGGTAGTTGGTAAATAGCTAAAACTTGAATTTAATTGCTGGGCATTAATTGCCTACGAACAAAAACCCTAAGTAAGAATTAAGTTCACGTTTTTTCTGTGGATATAACTCAATTACTTAAACATAAGGAGATTTATGAAATCAATGTTAGCAGAACATTTAATTTCAGAAATTTTATTAACTTTAACTTGATTCCTAACTAATCATGTACTGTTAGCATATTCTTGTATGGATATCATTATGTTTATTATTGTATTTGCTGGCTCATTGTTCACTCCAGTTGAAAATTACTGTACTAACAAGAGCCTTATTATTTGTTACTTGTTTTCAAAAGATTACAAGTTAACTACTTTTGGTTTGACTACTGTAGGAGAAAGTGTAGAGATGAAACATACAACATCATCTGAAATGATCTGCCGTTGGCTGTTATGCATAGAAATAGATTGTGAACCAGATACTTTTGCTTTCAAAAGCATCTGCCTACAACATCAATATATTTTAGTTTTCCTCTGATACCCCCCCCGATAGCAAAAACATTTAATAACGTATGTTAGAGGAACTAAAACACTAAAAGGAGTGAAACTAAACAATTCTTTGAAACTACAGTAATAACATAGGCTAATGAAACTAATTATCCATTTTTTAAATGCCTCAGCCATAATATATAGTTTCAAAGGATGGATCTCAAACTATAAAGCTAAAATAATTGTAGCACAGTAATCCAAACTGTGTTCAGACACATACAAAAGTTCACGTTTTTGCAAACCAGCAATACAAGACTGTAAAAAACAAAGTGATTACTTAAGCCAGGTTTAAGACAAACCCAACAGTACTTGACTTGATGCTATCACAAAATAGGAAGAAAAAACATACTCTAACAACAAACAAATGCACGATAGAAGCAAGAGAACTCAAATATTTACCAGACCTTTGATGGATAAAAATTGAACATGTTGTTGAAACCAACTCTCAGGATAATGCATGTTATGTTAAAGCATAAACTAGTATCTCCAGGAAAGATACCCCCGTATAGAGTAAAAGAAAAATCAATGATTGTCTGCTTGACGTAAATAACCCATCTAACATAACGGTACCAATTCACCAATATTACACACATTACACGGTACAACCTTCTCAATCTAAGATCCCCAATCGATAACAATTTAGCACAATCACCACAACACAAATAGCTAGAAATCAACACAAAGGCTTCACAAAACACAAACAACATTCAAATTCATCATATTAAAATTTACATGTCCCCAAAAATGCCAGCAAAGGTTTTCCTCAAGTTCTTCATAGTGTCTTCCGTATCTTCTCCAGTAGGATTCGGAACACCATCTTTTCCTACGGCCGGTTGAGAACCACTTTGCATACCAGTTTGAGAGTTTTGTCTACCAAAAAATGAGGATGTACTTGCTCGTCCTTGTGAAGCTAGAAAAAATGGAAAGTAGCACAAATTAATCAAACAAACAAAACTTATTCCAGTGCACAAAGAGCTCGGTCGGCACGTTTGTGTTTCAAAATTGTGGATACTTTCTAAACACCCATAGTAGTCTTCACGAATTCCAACAGTTGATAATTTTCGGTACAGATCAAATCAACGCTCAATGCAGAATGCAGAATGCAATACACAACACACAAAATGACGCTATCCACACGCATGCGCTTTGCATTCTCTTTGTCTCAATTCAACAAACGCATCCTCAAATTGCAAAAGACGCCGGACTTTCGACAATCATTAAAATTCATAATCATTGCAATGCGTAAGTTGCGTGCCACCCTAAACAATTAGTATTGAATTTTTCAAAAGATTTTGACACAAAGTTATCAACTGATGGACGGCGTTTAACTACTACGACATTTCGTGAGTACCCAGAATATAAAAAATTCAATTGTATCTTTATAATACATTTGGTTTAACGAAGGTGATAATCATATGATTTACTTTGAGAGTCCCTTCTTGGTAATTGAGTGCTCGGATCGGAGGAGACTGCATTGGAATATGGAGCTGTTGTTGACGAAGAACCAGAAGACGCAATCCCAGAGTCGGCAGAGATCACAGAGGCAGTGGCAGCAGCACTTGTCGTTGTTGATGAAGAGTCCGCACTTGGTCGTCTAAATTTGGATTGTTGTTGAACGTAATGAGAAGAAGTGGACGATGTTAAAGTCGGTGGTTTGCACATTAAAAGCATTCGAGATAGCACGAGCTCAGCAATATGACGACGATCTTCCTCTTGCGACTCTCCTAACAACGTAAGTGCCGAATCGTTCACTTCGATAATATATTCCCTGCCATCCTTGCCCACCAAAACCTAAGATTCAAATTCAATTATGCATGCAGTTTGAACAAAGTTGAGTACAGTTCGTTGGTGATTTAGAGATTGGGTATATAATATTTATGACGCTGAAAATCAATACGCAATTGGATGTGTGATTAAATGTGTTTATGACAGATAAATTAAGTTTTACGAAAAGTTTATAATAGGTGGTTTACGTGAAAAAGAGTTAAGTAAGTGGTGAACCAACATATGGTGAAGGAGAAAAAGAAAAAGGATATACGGCTGAGAAATTGGATGCATTCGGTTCGAGGGAAACTAACCACATGTCTACTCTTATATACTACTGCATTATGTATGGTCTACTGGGAGTGAAAGTATAGCGATGGTTGTTTGGTAGCTTATCTCATTATATTTGCTCATCTATGGTTAACGTAAGTACTTATAGTTAGTAAAATTTTTCAACAAAAAAAGATACATATTTATTTTCCAAATAAATTTGATACCTCAAGAGCACAAATATCGAGGCCTCCAAAGAGTGTTGCTACGTTGTCTACCCATGTTCGGTATCCTGGAAAAAATAATAGACCGTAAGCTAATTTAAGAATTTACAACCACACAGAGCTTCACGTATTTACCAAAGAAATTTACTTTGAAGTTAAAAAAATTGTGGTATACTGATGATAACAAAAGAAGATAGAAAAGGCATGTTTCTTTGCCTTTACGAAAATAATACCGGTAAAAGAAACCGTAAAGACAACAAAAACATGTAATAATACGAATAGTGAAAGCAAAACTGTCAGATCAAATGTTTTTCATTGCACAAAGAACTGTCACTTACGATCATTCATTGAGATCTGCTCTAGCATTGCAGACCCCGTTCCACTTTTCCAATGACCAACGATCCCTTTCCTCCTACATGTCAAGCAAATACATCCGATTTACTATAAAACTGTTAGTGTCAATCATAGACTCCTTTGTCATCAAATCTCAATTCATGAGAGTAATAGAAAGAACTGTATTTCCATACACAATTCTCTGTCAGTAGAGTAATGTGTCACTTACATGAATGCTTTATACTGATTGCCGATTTTTTGTATGTGCACATCACAACGGGATTCAACGTACGGCTCGGAAGTACAGTACGTATTTGTCACTGCTACAACACTGCTGGCATCCTAAAATTTGATCAAGAGTGAGTAAAAGCAGTATAGTAAATGATATACGACTTTTCTTTCTGGGCGACATTGTTTCAATATCAGTAGTCTTTTACTTAATAAAAAAAATTTGACTTTCATAAAATAAATGACTCCTGGGCCAGCGCTCGTAGCTTTTAGCAATATTCAATAGTACTCAATTAAAGTTGACTAGAAGAGACAACCATTCTTGTGAGCAGAATAGAACAAGCCACTTCAGTTTGGATGGGATTTTCGAAAGGCACATGCAGGATAAAGTCTAAATTGCTTTGTAGTAGCAGCCTACTGGTTGTGGGACCTGTTCAGCCCCCTTTTATTATAAACTCTAAGTCTTTTCACATTCTCATATCCACTTAAGCAGCGAATGCATTATGAAAAGATGATAGCAACACAAGCGCATGTTGTAGCATATGGAAAATCTCTAACTTGCAGGTTTTAGAATGAAAAGCCCTTATGCTCTATAGCTGGCCCAAAGTTTCCATTTTCTTCACATGGAGAGAACTTGGATTTTTTCACTCAAAGAGGGGCATAACTTTTTGTGTTCACTCAAAAAGAATACGTGAAAGTAATATGATGCGCCTGTGATGAAAGATCAGAAAAGTCAGAAACAGATGATACAACGATTAACCTTATATGATTTAAAAATACTACATTCGGCATTGAACCGGAAACTTGCTTTGTACACGCCACGCATATATTTTTATTTCAGCCCTCCCCAGCGCCCGTAGAGACTAAGTAACTATAAGCTGATTGGGAAAGTTGGAGATAGTTCATACTACAAAAGCATACTACAAACCTGGTAATCATGAAGGTTCGCAGCTCGGATTTTGCCTAGTCCGCCATGAGCATGGCCAATTTTCAAAACACCTGGGAGTCTAGGGACCATGGTAGCCATTTCCTTAAAGTCTGGATAAAAGTATTGCTCAATAAGAGGGAACGCATCTCGACCATGTTTTCGTTGGAAATTCATCATATGAGCAAACACCCACGGTTTGTCTTGGAAATTGTAGATGGCTGCCAAACTGTTGACTGAAGGAATACCACCGTACATGAACGCTAATAACAGATTCTTGTAATCTCTGCCAGCATCTCGTAAGTTTTGACGAATGAGAACAAAATCCGGTTGAAAGGAGCGGACTACTTTCCCTCCATCTTTCCAAACTGGGTAAGACACTACACATCCAAAGTCAGAACCAGCTACTACTGATATCTCTGCGAATTCCGCTTGCTCAACTCGGACTTCCAGCTCATTCAGCTTTCGATTTCGAAAATACTTTGACCTGAAAAAATAATTCAGTACACAATGTTAAATACATTCAGCTTGCAAAATGAAAATGCAAAGTAATGGTGGCTTACAGCAGCACTGCATAAAGCTCTCACCACACCTGCCTAATGAACACTCTCTTTAAAATTAATCAAGACACATGACCAACTGACCACTAAAAATGTCCATGTTCGTACACTTGCAGATCAAATAAACATAGTTTTTTCTTTTGTCAGTTAGTTTAGTTTAGCTTATTGTGAATGAATACAGGATCATGTATGTGCTTTCATCTTTTGTTATCATAATGGAAAGCTAGCTGGACAAATACATAGAAATTACAAACATCAGTAAAATTGTAAAAGCAAAGGCTAATGTACGGTAGTCTCGAGAGGCTAATAATTCCCATTTAGCGGTTAAATGATACACATTAGATTACACTTTCCAACTGCATTTTTAAAAGGATTTTTAATGGAGCACTGAGAGCTGTGGAGCTATATGTTGAAGCTAAATTAATCAACTTATCGACCTTATGTGTTGTGCATCACTGTCTGACAAGGGAATAATGCAATACTAGAGTGAAGCAGTACGAAAATATAGTAGTGCTCACCAGTCAGTATTAGCATCATCAATAACCAGCAAGTTCAGTGAGTTTTCATTTCGGGGTGGAAGCCGATTCGTCAGTTGCGAAGGTTGCTGTTGAAACTGTTTAGCCGAGTCCATCATTTGGGATGTGATATTACTGGTCATCTCTTTGGCCACACCTGTTAAGGACTGAACTCGTTGTAGAAATCCACCTCCACGAGTTGGAGACGTAGGAGCTGAGATTGTTTTGCTCATAGGTCCAGGAGCTGGGGCCCCAGGTTGACCTTGTCTGATGTCAAGATCCCCGGGTGGACCTGCCACAGAACCAGAAGTGGCTGCGGATTGAGAAGTTGTAGAGCCAGATTGTCTTCGACCAGGTGTATGCGGTCCAGTTGACGGAGGATGGGCAACTGGTGGTAACGGTTGCCCATCTGGACCGATTTGGCCATCCTCGTATTCTCCGGATAAATCTCCGGAGCTAAACCTTCGTTTTAAGGCATTAACATTGGTCGAGAAGGAGCTTTTGAAAGTTGAGAAATTAATTTTGGCGGCTTAAGTGCGAAACGAGATGAAGAAAAAATTTCAAGTTGTGTGGACCAAGCTTTTCTGTATAAGAGAAAATTTTCAAAGATTATAAAAAATTGCTGATTAAAATTTTTTTCTTTCTATAATTTTTCTGAAAAGAACGTGGAGAGATTTAGAGCAGTATGTAGTCAACGTGCGTCTCTAAAGAGATATGAGTGAAGCCAAATAGTGGTTTTTGTTATAAAAGTAGTTTTGAGCTTTAAAGACGATATATTGATTTTTTAATCGAAGAATATCATCATTCATTTTTCCTTATGTCCATTTTTTCATCAAGTAGCTAGTTCATTCGAATCTTCTTACATAAGTCAATTGAAGCAAATATAAATCCCGTGTCTTACACAGGAACCGGAAACTAGGAATATACTTAAATCGATGAGCAGATTTTTAAGTCCTTGAAAAATATAAATAGAATTACTTTAATGAGCTTTACAGGCTTACTCATCCAAAAAAGATGATTAAATTTTCTGTTAACCTAAAAAGTGATTCAGTCAGACGCAATTTTTTTATTTCCGTCCTTTCGAACTTGCTGTTATACAGATTTTCTCCCCAATTAATGGAAGGCAAAAATTGGTAGTACTACATTGGCAGTTAATCTACAGCCTTACTCAAGACGTTAACGTCCATGTAAAGATTATTATGAACCTAAAACATGATGATATTTGAGTCCAGAGTCCTTTTATATAATAACTCAACCGTAAAAGATGAACTTATACTGCCAAGAGATTAGTTGTTTAGTATCTACTCAACAACTTTCTGTTGAGTTAGATTTGTAATCACAATCTGGGCAGACAAAAAAACCCGGGGATTACAAACCTATTTTTGCTCTGCTCAATCCTTTAAGACAAATCCCTAAACATAGAAACATGGTGCATATGGTAAAAGTAGATACTATCTTGAGAAAGCAATGATCAACCTCTTGTTTTTCTAACCCTGCAGCACAGACAGTAGACATGAAAAAAATACTATCTCATAGCAAAAGTTTTAAAGCACACAATTGAAACAACCTTGGTACAAAAAATAAAGCCAGAAACAACTAAAACACATCCAAACTGCACCTCATATTTGTACCTATACAAAGTCTTCCTGTCATGTCTTGTCAGTTCAAACAAATGATGTAACAAGAAAAAATAATTCCAACCTTGCATCCCAAAACATACAAATAAATCTCGCCAGTTATTCCACATCACACAATATGACAAATGAATCTCCGCCTATTTCCCTATGTACGAATATTTATTCAAGTGCGTCCAACTGAGTGAGTGATTTAGCTTTCACATGGCCCAAGAACCCTAACAAGAAAAGTAATTCTCACTAAATATTCTCAGCAAACAAAAAAAAGTCTTCAACTGCTAACGACATGGATTTTCAAAGAACAAAAGAAACCATAACGTGAGTTCTTTGCGTGAGTTGCGTATGATCAGCGGAGTAATAATATAACTCACCAAGTAACAGGACATACACTGAAAACTATATAACAAAATGTTGAGCCACTTTTTTACACAGCTATTTTAGCTAACTAACTGACAAGTACTTTAATGATCTCAAGTAGCTGTGTATAGCATACCCCTAGCCACACAATTATACAATAATATAAAACAAAAACACTGCATTAAAAAACCATAGGACGAAAATACAGTTTGACGCGGTGAAAGCTCAGTGAGTATTTTAAGAATGCCACGACTCCATGTGCACGAAAGAAAGACCATGACCACGCCTGTTCCTACTATATAGCTCACTCAGTCAAGTATTTGGTTAGTTTTAGTAGTAAGGGTGAATGCTATAGCACGGAAAACAGCACTACTACAGATTACATGTAGAAACCGACAGTGAGTAGTTGAGTACACACATATCACACGTGAAAAGGAATGTGCGGTCACAATATACTCTGTCTTTTTATGCCCAAAGAATATCCAATTCATACGAGATCAACTTGAGCAGCAAAAAATGTGGTGATAATATTTACTCTAAACGGAAACCTAACATAGTCAGCACAATTGCAGCCTGACTCAAACATACCAGGAGTCTGTTTATTCGGAGAATCAGATTTATTCCGTTATTGACGCATGCTGATATATTTTACACAAACTTCTCATGCACCTACATCTATGAATGCATATTGGAGATTATGTAAAAATAAATGCGAATCTGCAATAAAATTCTCATGTTGCCATCTAATTGGCATTGCCTTGTTCATTCAATTAATTGTATTACAGTTCGTTAAAGTTAGTTTAGTTTGCAAAATTATACACGAATCCAATCCCGTAGGTGCCAATTGTATTTTTTGCTACAAAATCTACTCACTCAGTCAGTCACAATCAGTAAGTCAGATTCTGACACGAATATCAATGCCTTTCTCTCAGCAATGTAAACCTGCATTTTCTAACTAGTTGTATTCTGTATGTTTGTCTACTGGCGTAGAAATTCAACGGAATACTTTGTGCTTGCTAGACAGGTTATTTGAAAACAAAGATGAAAAAGACTTATTTAGATCTCCGTCATTCCTTTCGGAATTCATTTACATAGAAATGCTTTTAGCAGTCTGTGTATGACATCACGTGAAAGAACTTTAAAGTGTGAACTAGATAAAATATTATTTGGTAGCATTATTTTTGGCGACACATGCCTCCGGGCCATTGAAATAAGAACAACAACTTACACTGAATGTTAAAATCTCGTACACACTGCAACTAAAGTGTACATTAGTGTAATGATTGTTTACAGCATTACATACAGCTCTCACCACACCTACCTAATGAGCACTCTCCTTAAAATTAATCAACACACATGACCGACTTAACGACACAAAACCTAGGAAATGTTAATTAAACCATCAAGATAGCTATAGTTTTCTCTCCTTCACACCCATTGTTTGTATAGCATCTTATTGCAGCACACACACACAATCTTAAAGAATGAGCATTACAAACTAACATGAGTTAGACTCGACAACACATGTACGCCAAGACTAACTACAAATTAATCTAGAGCTGAAAAAAGTCGAGTAATGACTGCTCTCAACTTACCCACACTGGAGAAACCGAGTAATTAAGCACGATCAATTTTCTCTAACGGTACATCCGAAGGAGCGCACGTAATTGAACGACTGATGAGAACACTCAATACTAAAATTATGGCACGTTCAATTGTGTGTCACAAAAACTTGGGGCAAAAACGTAAGTGTATTGTGTGTAAATGGGAATAAAGGTAGTGCAAAATGGTGATAAATTAAAGGGCAAGTGATTTTTGCAGCAGTGATGATCTTTTTGGGTACGGCTATGTACTCTGACCGACTGACTAGGTATACTGAAAATACACAGAGTATTGGTTCCAGACAGACACCCAAATAATAGAGGGTCCTTTTCTCGTCCGATAAATATAGGAGGTGTGGTAGTAGTATGAATGGAGAAAATCCCAAATTTCGTGATAGTCAGAACCAAGCCCGCAAGATGAGCAGTACTTTCTCTCTTGAAACTCTGTACAACTCTGGCTTCATTGCTCTCCTCATATAAACATGTATACTCTAGTCGGTAGTGTACCCAACGCACGTTTGTCTTTCAATACATCTGATATATAAGAACGTAGTCTGGAAAGTGCCCCAAAAAATAATGGCCTGTTGTCCCCAATACTTTATCTATCCTAGCAATATCTTTTTCTAGATAAGCGGTACATACTAAAGCTATTGGCTTTTAACAAAGCTTCATAACGCAACAGCTCTATTTGCTTATTTCGAACTAACTACAAAAGAATCATTTTCATACCTCTGCATGTAATTAAATGCCTGGCAGGGTGGATCTAAACGAAAGGATCAGAAAAGGAACTAAAAATTTCATAACGGTGAAAGTGCTTTCTCCCACGTACTGCGAACGGAACTGACTTTGTAGCTGCATAGTGAATTTTGGGGATGGGGCCTCACACACTTGGGTCTATCGACTCTCTGTTCCCATCAAGTTGGGAAATAAGTTTTCCCCTTACAGCTTTCACTGATGATGGTAGTGGGAAACAGGGAGTTGACGGTTAAGCTTGCAAGCTCATGTACGCATTGAGTGCCATGTGATTCTACACCCATTTAAGCCCACTGGTACTATGCTAGAGTTTAGAGTTGAGTTAGCTAGCAAGTACACATGTTGTGGGGCACAATCGATGAAAGGGAAATGTGCTCTCATTCCTTGTAAACTAACTAAACTGACTGGGATCCGTGGTGGTTCCAGAGCGCATGTACAATTTTCACTCATGTTATGCATGAAATTTTACATTCGTTGTCAAACTTTTCACTTTTGAATGAGGTAAATAACTCACTTCTTCGTCTGTGTCTGTCTTGGTCTGTGGAATATGAAATTACCATTATGTAAATGTCAAAAATAGGAATCTCTGTTGTGCTTTTTTCGTTTTCTATTTGAAAACAGATGGATATTTAACCTTTTCATTCCCGTGAAAATTGAAATGCTATATGGAACTTTATTTCCAAGTGAATAAGTTTGCATGGCACAAGTGTGCATGCAAAAGCATATTTTGGGATCTGTAAATTTTAGTTGTGTGAAAGATCATTGCAAAATCATCGCATCAATGAAAATTGATTTTCTGTTGCTACAGCTCGATTCAGCATTGATTTATTATGATTGCTTTAG
>Ga0210040_10005760_pt1 | contig 15666 bp, 15 predicted proteins | sample CryGeyCG12114_NA_FD_185462 | JGI IMG/M metagenome (GOLD analysis project Ga0210040, IMG submission 185462) | Groundwater microbial communities from aquifer - Crystal Geyser CG19_WC_8/21/14_NA (SPAdes) (version 2) | ecosystem: Environmental > Aquatic > Deep subsurface > Groundwater | place: USA... | reverse complement strand
GGGCGCCGCACTGCTTGCCGGCCCTTATGATTTCTACCCATTCACCGAGCAGCGTGGCCGCGACGCGCTGGGTGCGTGGCCCCGTCCGCTGGAAACGCAGCCAATCAATTTCGTAACCCGCTCAGCACCGCCTATGCTGCTTGCGACCGGCAGCGCCGACGATGTCGTGAACTCAGGCAACAGTCGCGCACTGGCCGCGAAGCTCGAAGCGGCTGGGGTGCCCGTCGAACTAAAGATTTACCCCGGCAAGAGCCATGTTGATCTCGCCAAGTCGCTGTCACGCCCGTTCCGCTCGACGACCCCCGCGCTAGCCGACAGCGCTGCGTTCCTTCATCGCGTGCTGGGCTTCTAGGTACGCGGAGTTGTCGGCTGCTACCCGGTACAGATCGCGGCTTCGGTGTTCATCCCGCCGCGACGTCCGAGCCTTGAGCAGCAAGGCTTTTGCTGAACGGGCTGTCGGGCCACTCTGACTGTAACTGTTCCGCAACAGTTGATCGGCTTCGGACCCGCAATGAGACCTGCTGCTTGGACGGCGTGGTCGATCTGCGTCATTCTGGCTCGGTTAGCGCAGAACCCTGCGCAAAACGGGGGAAGGCGACATGAAGATCGCTACCATGCTGAGCTCGTCGACCGCGCTGCTGCTCCTGATCTCCGGTCAGGCTCATGCGCAAAGCACTGCCACCGGACGATGCCGCCCAGACGCCGGCGACCACCACCACACCCTCGGCCCCCGGGCAGGACATCGTGGTCACCGGCTCCCGCATTCGCCGCGATCCGCTGAGCCAGGATGCGCCGGTCACCTATGTCGACCAGGCCGATATCGCGCGCACCGGACTCAATTCCATCACCGACGTTCTGCAGCGGCTGCCGAGTTCCGGCGGCGGCCTCAACGGCAAGTTCAACAACAGCGGCAACTTCGGTAATCCGCCCGACGGCGGCGGCGTCGGCGCTGGCTCGGCCGAGATCGACCTGCGCTATCTCGGTTCCAAGCGGACGCTGGTGCTGGTCGACGGTCTCCGGTTCGTGAACGGCGCATCGGCCTCCGGCGTGCCGGGAGCGGTTGACCTCAACGCCATCCCCGAAAGCATGATCGAGCGTGTGGAGGTGCTCCAAGACGGCGCTTCCGCCATCTACGGGTCGGACTCGATCGCCGGCGTCGTCAACATCATCACCAAGCGCGCGCAAAAGGGCTTCCAGGCCAGCGCGCAGCTCGGCCGGTTCGGCGAAGGCGACGGGCAGTCGCAGAACTATCAGCTGAGCTGGGGCAACGGCACGGGCGGCCCGACCAAGATCGTCATCGGCGGCAACTTCGTCCGGCAAAAGGAAATCAGTTCGGCCGACCGGGACATCTCGCTGTTCCCGACGCCGGGTGCCGATTCGTGCCTGGGCGGCGGCTGCAGCTCCGGCACGCCGCTCGGCCGCTTCATCGTGCTCGACCAGGACCTGACCCTGCGCGGCCCGGTGATCGGCCGCCCGGTCATCTACAATCCTGCGGACCCGACCTCCCCCACCAGCGATTTCACGGCGTTCACCACGCTCGACCGCTTCAACTTCGCGCCGTTCAACTTCATTCAGATCCCGCTCAAGCGGTACGGCGCCTTCGCCAACCTGCGGCAGGAGTTCGGCGGTGTGAACCTGTCGGTGAAGGCGGTCTACAATCGTCGCAGCTCCGCCAACCAGGCGGCGCCGCTGCCCCTGTTCGTCGGCCCGGACGCCGGCAACGGCAACCTGCTCGACACGATCGCGATCAGCGCGACCAACCCGTTCAATCCGTTCGGGGTGACGCTCGACAGCAGCAACTATGCCTTTATCGGGCGCCGCTTCGTCGAGAACGGACCGCGCCGCTACAACCAGCGTGTCGACACCAAATATCTGACCGCCACCGTTGACGGCAAGTTCGGCGCCCTCGGCCACGACTGGTACTGGGATGTGAACGGCATCCTGGGCACCAACAAGGCCAAGCAAAAGGTCAACGGCAACGTCAACGCCGCCAACCTCGCTCGCGCCTTGGTCCGGTCGCAGCCTGCACGGCGCCGTGCGTGCCGTTCAACATCTTTGGCGGCGTCGGATCGATCACGCCCGAGCAGATCGCCTACGTCGCCTTCGTCCAGCGGGACAGCAGCCGCAACCGCCTGTCCGGCTTGTCGGCGAACGTCACGGGCGGCCTGCTCGAACTACCCGGCGGTACGCTCGGCCTGGCGGTGGGCGCCGAGCATCGGAAGTTGTCGGGCCGCTTCGATCCCGATCCAATCGTCGCGGCCGGCCTGGGCTCCGACATCCCGGCGCAGCCGACGAGTGCCCGCTACACGGTCAACGAAGCTTATGCCGAGCTGAATGCGCCGCTGCTCGCGGACGTGCCGTTCGCGCAATTGCTCGAGCTCAATGGCGCGGTTCGCTATTCGGATTACTCACGCTCCGGCTCGACCACGACGCTCAAGGCCGACGCCAACTGGAAGCCGATCGACGACCTGCGCCTCCGCGCCTCCTACGCGCAAGGCTTCCGTGCCCCGACCATCGGTGAGCTGTTCGGAACGCCCAGCCGGTTCGATCAGGAACTGGTCGATCCGTGTTCGGGAACGCCGACCGGGACCACGCTTACCAACTGCCGCGCCCAGGGCGTTCCGGCCGGCTACGCGCAGAACAATCCGCAGATCAGCGTCATCACCGGCGGCAATACCGCCCTCGCCCCGGAAAAGTCGCGCAGCAAGGTCGTCGGCGCCGTATTCAGGCCGCGCAGCCTGCCCCGCTTCTCGGTCGAGGCGAACTATTACTGGATCAAGGTCAACGGAGCCATCCAGGCGATCAACGCAAACACCACCTTGCAGCGCTGCACCGTCAACAACGATGCGGCGGCCTGCGCGCTGATCACGCGAACGGCATCGGGCCAGATCGCCAACAGCCAGGGCCTGCTGCAGAACATTGCCGGCATCCGGACCGAAGGCCTGGACGTCAATCTCGCCTATCGCACGCCGCGCATGTCGTGGGGCACAGTCGCCGTGACCTTCAACAACAACTTCCTGCGCAACTATGACGTCTCCGTGCCATCGGCCGCGGGCATCGACGTGATTAGCCGCGAAGGAACGGAACAGTGCAGCCCCGACCAGGCATTCCCCAAATACAAGTCCATCGGCATCCTGGACTGGAATGGCGACCTGTTCGGCGGCTCGCTGACCGGCCGGTACATCTCCAAGGTCCGGGAAAGCGAAGCCGACGACAACCGGCTGGGCAGCCGCTTCTACACGGACGTGCAGCTGCGCGTGACGTCCGGCGGCGGGGATCGCTTCGGCTTCGCGGCGGGCGTGAACAACCTGTTCGACAAGGATCCGCCCGCCTGCATCAGCTGCGGCCTCAACAACTTCGATCCGACGACATACGACGTCCCCGGGCGCTATTTCTACGTGCGCGCTTCGGTGAAGATGTAAGCGCCGCCGCCACCGACCGGACGTGCCTGTATGCAGGCCGTCCGGTGGTGCGGATCTCATCTCGCTTCCCCTAAGCTTGACTCCCCCTGCTCATGGGCGTTTATCTCAAGTTAACGGCGCGCCCGAGCGGACGCGGACCGTGACAGGGCAAACAGGGGGGCGGGACGATGGTTCGTTTCGTTTATGCCGGGGCATTCCTGGCGATCGCTTCGGCAGCGCAGGCGGACACCAACTTCGGTGAACGGGTCGTTCCCGGCGTCGGCGCGGCACCCATGACGATCGTTCCCGGCACCCTTCCTTCAAACGGGAAGGCGCTTGTGCCGCTCACCGTCGATCGGACGCCAGCGGCCTCGCCGATCGCGGGCGGGCTGTCACTGTCAAAGGCCGTGGTAGTCGCGCAGCACTGGGGTCATGTGTCCAGCACATTTCGCTCGGCTGAGCACAACCGCGCGGTCGGCGGCGTGCCCAACAGCTTCCACCTGAGCGGCCGCGCGATCGACATCGTCCGGGCGCCCGGCATCCGCCATTACCAGATCGACGCCGCCTTCCGCTCGGCCGGCTTCCGCCTGGTCGAGTCGCTCGATGAAGGCGACCACAGCCATTTCGCGTTTGCCTGGGGCGGCTCGCAGTGGCGGCCGCTGCTGACCTTGGCCTCCCGGGCTGTCACCCCGGCTGCCGAGGACGCCGGCACCAACTGGAAGTGGGTCTACGCGCCGCGTACCCGCTGACCGGTCAGCCGACCCGGCCGTACCACAGGATCAACAGCGCGCCCGCCGCGATTGCGACGCCATAGGGCACGCTGCGCCGCTTGCGCATGCCCTCGTCCATCTTCTTGCGCCCGATCACCACCCGGCCGAGCATCAGCAATGCCAGTACGCCGCCGGCGATCAGAATGGCGGCCACCAGCCGCGGCGCTCCCGCCAGGTCGGTCCACAGCGCCGTGGCCGCGAACAGCTTCACGTCGCCTGCCCCCAGCACGTTGCGCGCATAGGCGAACACGCCCAGCACCAACAGCACGGCGAACACCAGGAAGTTCTGCCACAAGCGGACCTGCGGTCCCATCACCACCATCGCGGCCACCCCGGCGATCAGCGTCGCAAGCACCAGCAGATTGGAGATCTTGCGAACCATGATGTCCTGGACGGCCGCCGCCGCCAACAAGATCGAAAGAAGTATCGCAAGCCACGCCGGCACAATGTTCAACAGGTTCATCTTGCCGCCGTCTGCCCCGCCTGAAGGTTGTTATAAGCCCGCTCGTACCACTGCCCACGCACCTCCACCGCCCGGGTGAAGGCCGCCGTGGCTCGTGCTTCGTCGCCCAGCAGCCTGGCCGCAATTCCCGCGTCGTTCAACCGTGCCGCATAGTCGTGGTCGCTTTCACCGGCCCTGCGGCCTGGAAGCTCCGCTGCCAGCGCTGCCCGTGCCAGCTCCAGATTGTCTGCTATAACCTTATCCGCCGGCACGATGGCGGCAGCGCGGGCGAACGCTTGCTCGGCCCTGCGCCATTGTCCCCGCGCCAATTGCGACCAGCCTTGGTTGTTCAGCACCGCGGCGCAGTCCGGCGCTAGTCGCAGCGCCCGACGGTAAGCCGCATCGGCCGCCGCCCAGTCCTGCCGGCGATCGGCAAGCACGCCCAGCAGGTTGAAGGCCTGCCACCCGGCATCGGCGCGCACCGCCGCGCGCTGGGCGAACCGCTCCGCCTCCTCATTCCTCCCCAGCCGGGCCGCAGCGGTCGCAGCCCCGATCAGCAGCGCCGTATCATCCGGTCTCGTCCGCAGCACCTCGCGCAGGCGCGCCAGCGCCTCGGTATTGCGCCCTTCCACCAGCGCCAGCCGCGCCAGCAGTGGATCGACCTCCGCCTCGCTCGCACCCTCGCCGACCGCGGCGGCGATCATTCGCCGGGCCTGCTCGGTGCGCCCAACATCGAGTGCGTGCGCCGCCTGCGCCATCGCCGGCGGCGGGGCCGCGAGCGCAGCGGCCGCCAGCATAAGGACGATCACGGGATGGCGACGCCGCGGCGGATCGTCACGTCGCGCCCGAGCAGCATCACGATCTCCGGTCCACGGTTCGGCCGCAAGCTCGTAACGCCCAGCTGCCGGCCCAGCCGCTCCGCCGCCGGACGCCGCGCCGCGGGATAGAGGATCACACTGCGTGCCAGCGGGGCTGGTGCGTTGCCGATCGCCAGCCGCCGCCAGCCTTGTCCGGCCAAGTAAACGCGGGTCCGCGCGGCCAGACCTTCCGTGCGGGCGGCGTTGAGCAGCCGCACCGCGGGCGCCGCGAACTGCGAGCGCTCAGCGGCGGCCATCTGCGGCATCCGCCACTGCGGCCCCGCTACGGTCACCAGCGCCACTTCACCGAAGGACAGGCGTTTCAGCCGCGGGCCGCTTCGCTGCGGCTGGGCGGCGGGCTCCATCGGCAGGGTCACGGCCATTGCCTCGGCTGTCTCCTGCACCGGCGCTGCTTGGGCAGGCGTCGCGGTGGGCAGCGCCACCGTCACCGCTGCACTCGCAACGGCAGCAATCTCCTGCCGCACGGAGGCGGCTTCGGTCCGCTCACCGGCCAGGTCAAGCGAACTCGCCATCCTCGACAGCACCGCGGCATCGGTGGGCGCCAGCGCCAGCGCTGCTTCGTAATTTCGGCGCGACAGATCGAACCGTCCCATCCGGTCGTAGCAATCCGCCATTCCCACCAGCGCCGCCACGCTCGAGGGATCCTCCCGCGCCGCTCTCCGATACGACTCCAGTGCCAGCGCCACGTTGCCCAGGGCCAGCTGCCCGTTGGCATAGCCAACCCGGTCCGCCGCGGCACTCGCTGGCAAGCCGCCGATCGCCCGAACCGCGACCTGCTGCGTCGAACAGCCGATGGCGCTCAGCGCCGTCGCTCCGATCAGAACCCCCGCTAGCCGCATGACGTCCTCACCCCCCCTGTAAAGCCGGCACCAGCGTCCGGACCACCCGGATCGCGGCCGGTAGCATCAGCACGCCGATCATCACCGGCAACATGCATGCGACCAACGGCACCGACAACAGCACCGGCAACCGATGCGCCTTCTCCTCGGCCCGCATGCGCCGCTTCTCGCGCATCTCGGCCGCATAGGTCCGCAAGGTCTGGCCGATCGACGAGCCCAGCTTGGTCGACTGGATCAACAGCGTCGCGAAGGCGCGGATCTCGTCCACGCCGGCCCGATCCGCCATCCGCCGCAGCGCGTCTTCCCGGCTGCGCCCTGCGCGCAGCTCCAGCACCACCTCGCCGAACTGCTCGGCCAGCAGCGGATGCGCATGGGTCAGCTCCATGCCAACCCGCGAGAATGCCGCTTCCAATCCCAATCCGCCTTCCACGCACACCAGCAGCAGGTCCAGCGCGTCGGGAAAGGCGCGGACCAGCGCGTCGCGTCGGCGGTCGGCCTTGGCTCGGACGAACAGGGCCGGCATGTACAGCCCGAACGCCGCGGAAATGACCAGCACGAAGTACAGCTTCATCAGCCCCGGTGCCGACCCGCTCAACAGCAGCAGCCCGAATGCCAGCAGCGGCAGCCCGATCACCAGCGCCAGGCGGATCAGCGTGTATAGCCGCGGCGCGTAAGGCGCGGTGTAGCCGGCCGCGACCAGCTTGCCCCGCAGGCTCTCGTCCTTGGTATCGACCAGGGACAGGCCGCGCTTCTCGATCGACTCCACCAGCCGCGACCAGGCGCTCGCCCCCGCATCGGCGCGCAGCGACGTTCCTTCCGCCCCGAACCGGACCGGCGCGGAGCCCGCCTCGGCCACGCGGCGACGGGTCACCTGGCGCGCTGCGATCGCGCTCGCCGCAGCATAGCTCACCGCCACCACCGCCACGAACAGCAGCCCCAGCACCAGCAGGCGCATGATCGGATATTGACTGAACAGGTCGACCATCACGCTACACCTTCAGGTTCACGAGCTTGCGGATCCATACGAATCCGCCGACGTAGAGCAGCATCAGCGCCCCGAAACCGGGCACGAACGCGGGATCGTCCGCCACATCGAGGTAGAAGCCCGGGTTCATCAGGAAGAGGCCGGTGAACGCCAGCACCGGCAACGCCGTCAGCATCACCGCCGTCATCCGCCCCTCGCTCGACAGCGCGCGCACCTTGAGCATCATGGAGTGACGCTCGCGGATAACCGTGGACAGGTTTTCCAGCACCTCGGCCAGGTTGCCGCCAGTCTCGGCCTGCACCGACAGCGATGTCACGAACATCCGGATGTCATCCGAGTCCCACCGTTCCGCCATCGCCTGCAACGCGTCGCGCAGGTCGGCGCCGTAGGTCACCTCGTCGACCACCAGGCCGAACTCACTGCCGATCGGATCGGGCAGTTCGACCGTCAGCAGGTCCAGCGCTGCGGCGATCGGATGACCGGCGCGCAGCCCGCGAATGAACACATCCAGCGCGACCGGAAACTGGTCCTCCATCTTCTTGCGGGCGCGACCGGCGCGCACCTGCAGGAACATGATCGGGATGAGCCCCCCCACCAGCGCCGCAAAGGTCGCCAGCATCAGGATGCGTCCGAACCCCAGTGCCATCCCCGCTGACACCGCGACGATGACGAACAACAGGAACAGCACCACCGGCGCCAGCGCAACGCCAAGCATCAGCTGCCCAGTCGGAGCCGTCAGCTGCGCCGCGACCAGCATCCGCTCCAGCCGCAGCGCCAATCCGCGGATCAGCGGCGGCAGCTGCTCGGACACCACGCTGCCCTGCCGCCGCAGCAGCTGCATGGTCTCGGCATTGCTGTGGCCCCGGCCGATCAGCCGCAGCCGCAGGTTGATCGCCTTGCCCTCCGCCCGGTCGCGAGCAATGGCGGCTACTACCGTCTCCACGATCAGCAGCACCGCCGCAAAGATGCAGACCAGGACCAGCGCTTTCAGCCACGCAGGATTCATGCTTCGAACTTCATGTCGGGACGGAACAGGTCGGTCGACAGGCTGATCCCGTGCGACGTCAGAAAGTCTAGGAAGCGCGGCCGGATGCCGGTCGCCTCGAACCGGCCCAGCACCTGGTTGTCGCCACCGATCCCGGTCTGCTTGAAGCGGAAGATTTCCTGCATGGTGATGATCTCGCCTTCCATGCCGGTGATCTCCGCGACGCTGACCAGCCGCCTCCGCCCGTCCGCCAGCCGGGATACCTGGATGACGATGTGAACGGCCGAAGCGACCTGCGCCCGTGCGGCGCGAGCCGGCATGTCCACCCCGCTCATGCCGATCATCTGCTCGATCCGCGACAGCGCGTCGCGCGGCGTATTGGCGTGCACGGTGGTCATCGATCCTTCGTGCCCTGTGTTCATCGCCTGCAGCATGTCGAACGCTTCGCCGGCGCGCACCTCGCCCACGATGATCCGGTCCGGCCGCATCCGAAGCGCGTTCTTGACCAGTTCGCGCTGAGTGATCTCGCCCTTGCCCTCGATGTTCGATGGCCGGGTCTCCAGCCGCGCGACGTGCGTCTGCTGCAATTGTAGCTCGGCCGAATCCTCGATGGTGACGATCCGCTCGCGCGGGTCGATGAACGCCGACATGGCGTTGAGCATGGTGGTCTTGCCCGATCCCGTTCCGCCCGAGATCAGCACATTGCGCCGCGACGCGACGATCGCCTTCAGCACTTCGGCGATGGCCGGCGGCACCGACCCAATCTCGACCAGCCGGTCGAGGCTGATCGGCACCTTGGCGAATTTGCGGATTGACAGCAGCGGCCCGTCGATCGCCAGCGGCGGCACCACCGCATTGACGCGGCTGCCGTCCGCCAGGCGCGCATCGACCATGGGCGCGCTCTCGTCCACCCGCCGCCCGACGCTCGACACGATCTTCTGAATGATGCGCAAGAGGTGCCTGTCGTCCTTGAACCGGACGGCCGTCGGCTCGAGCACGCCGTAGCGCTCTACGAACACGCGGGTGGCGCCGTTAACCAGGATATCGGTAATCGTCGGATCCTTCAACAGCGGCTCCAACGGCCCCAAGCCAAGCAGCTCGTCGAGCACGTCGGCGACCAGCTGCTTGCGCTCCTGCTGGTTGAGTGCGCGGTCCTGCTTATCCAACTCCTCTCGGATGATGTCACCGATCTCATCCTCGATCTGTTCACGGCTGAGCGTGTCCAGCGCCGACAGGTTGATCAGGCTCAGCAGCCGCTGGTGCAGCTCCACCTTCAGGTCGGTGTTGATGTCACGCTGGGCAAAGGCGCCGGCGTCGCCCAGCGTCATCAATCGCCGTTCCTCGAAGCTCACGGCCGCTTGCCGGACTTCGTTCGCTTCGCTCTCGTCGGGCTTGCGGAATTGCCACATGGCTTAACGCTCCAATCCGAAATCGGCGGCCAGTGCCGCGCTGATGCTGTCGAGGTCCTTACCGATCGCGCTCTTGCGCTTGATCTCGTCGATGGTGACGCCGCGCTCGATCGCCGCGGCCAGCACCTCGGGATCATCCGCCACCGTGAAGTCCACCGCGCGCCCGAGCGCCTGCTCGACATCGGCCAGCTTGATCGGCGATCCCCCGCCCAGCAGCTTGCGGACGTTGCGGTTGACGACCAGCTGCAACGGTACCTGGCCGAGGTCCTGCTCGCCCAGCAGGTCGAGTTGCCGCCGCGCGCGGTTCAGCGCCGCCACGCTCAGTTCCGTCACCAGCAGGATCTTGTCCGCCCGCGCGATCAGCGACAGTGACCAGTTGGTCCAATTGGCCGGCAGGTCCACAAACACGGTTTCGAACTCGCGCGTCGCACGGTCGATCACTGCGATGACCTGGTCGCTGCTGATCGCATCGAGGGGCATCAGCTGCGCCGGCGCGGCGACCACGTTCAGCCCGCTTGGATGCACCCCGGCAACCGACCGCAGCAGCTGCCCGTCGAGCCGCGGCCCCGCTTCCACCAGGTCGCACACCGACAGTCGTGGTTGCAGCCCCAGCTGGAACGCCGCATCGCCGAACTGGATGTCGAGGTCGATCAGGCACGCTTCGCGGTTCGCCCGCGCTTCGGCCGCGGCGTAGCGGCACGCGAGCTGGCTGGCGAGCGCGGTTGCGCCCACTCCGCCCCGGCTTTTAATAAACAGCACCAGCTTGCCATGCGCGGTCCGCACGGGCGCGGCAGTGGCGGCCTGCACCTCCGGCTCGGCCCTGACCTGCGTCACCGACGCTTCCAGTTCGTCCAGCGTCAGCGGAAGCGCCAGCACGTCAGCCGCGCCGCTTCTCAGCAACGACCGGACCAGCGCCAGCGGCGGGTCGTAGGTGGCGGCGATCAGCGGCGTCTGGCTCATCTCCGCCAACTTCTCGAACCGTTTGATCGACGCCGGGCTGTCGGCGTCCACCTGCACCACCGCGACAGCCGATGTCCCCACTTCCGCCGCGTCGATCCACTCGCTGACCGGGCACATGGTCAGACTGATAGGCAGTCCGCAGACGCGGTGGCCGAACCACGCACCCACTTCTCCCTCGGCACCGCTCAGGTACAGGTGCACCCCCGCCTCGATCCCTTGCGGACGGAAGGCGGGACTGTAGTCGGGATCCATGGCGGTCATGACGGGATCACTCAATTGGAGTTCACGCCCGCCAGGTCCTCGGCGGTGAGGGTGGCGGCGAATTGCGGCATCGGCAGGCTTATCAGTGCGAGCGTCGCAATCGACTTGAAGGTCATGCCGGTCAGCCGCACGGTGACCAGCGGCGACACGTCCATGCCGCCCGGATCGCCCGCAAAGCCCAGACCAGATCCTTGGTACACGACTTGGACATTGTCTTCGGTGATGGATGGGTCGATTGCCTGCATGCGCGCGACGATCGTCGTGAACGCGTCGTTATCCGCAGACAGGTCGGCTGGGCAGGTACCCTCGCAGGTGCATTCGTCGGCACCCGTGCATACGACCTTGCCTAACTTGTCCGCCGGGATCGTGTCGCCCGGGTTGAGGTCGTAGCCGGTGGCATAATCCTCCGCCGCAAGGCCGCTCGCCACCGGCGTGGTGACGGCAGCCATGCGTACCCCCGCCTGCGTCGCCTTCTCCGCCTGGTTGTAGGCCCACAGGAACCGTCCGCCGTCGATGATCCCGAACAGGAACGCCAGCATGACCGGAAGCACGAGCGCGAACTCCGCGGCGGTCGAGCCCGCCCGATCCGCGGCAAGGCGGCGGAATAGTCTCATGCCCCCACCACCGCAGTCTCCTGGGTCGCGTTCAGCGACAGGTCCGGATTGCCAAGGCCCAGCGTGCCGAGCAGCGACCGGTACGGAACGCTCGCGGTGATCGTCAGCACTGGAACTTGGCCATTATTCAGCGAGTAGATGCCAGTCAGTGTCGTCTTGCCGCTCGACGGGCCGACGTCCTGATGGCAGAGCGACGCCACAGTCACGGCGAGATCATCGATCCTCGGCAGGCGCACGTCACCGCCAGTGACTTCGCCGGTCGAGATGACCTGCTTGAGTTGGGCCTCCAGGCCAGCTTCGTCCTTCAGGGCATCGCCGGGGCAGATGTAGTTGTCGATCGGCAGCCGCGACGCATACACCGCCGCATCCCGCACGCCCTTGGCCAGCACATGCTCATTCCAGAAGTAGTTGCCCAGCTCGATGGAGCCGAACAGCAGGATCATCAGCATCGGCGTCAGCAGCGCCATCTCGACCGCCGCCGAGCCGCTCCGATCACGATACAGGCGCCGGCTCACCGGACCAGCCTCGGTCGCTGGCGAAGGAAGTACTGGAAGGTGTTGGCATCGCCGTTGGGCTTGGTCGCTTTGCCGATCACCTCGACGTAGATCTGGTCGGCACCAGTCAGCTCTTTGTTGTCGTTGTCACGCCGGGTGATCGACGGTTCCACCAGGAACAAGTCAACCCAGCCGATTGGCGAGACTTTCGTGCTACCCTTCACGTTGCCGGCGGTGCAGTTCACCAGCGCAGCGGTCAGCACCCGCCGATCCTTGATTGTCTCGCTGGCCGACTGGCCGATGGCGCAGCGTGGACCGGTGTACTGAAAGACGTTGTAGCTCTTGCCCGTCGGGTTGCCGGCCGGATTCACCGCTTGGGCTGTGCCAGCAGAGAGCCGCCGGGCAACTGTCGGGTTCTTGGACCAGTAATCCATCTCCCAACGGTAGACGTCGTAGCGGCTCAGCGCATTGGTGCCGATTGTTGCCGTGGCGGTCTTACCGGCGAAAGTCGCGGCCGCAGCCAGCGCAACGCTGCCGGACGGGTTCGCCGCGGTTGCATGGTTGGTCTTGAAGTAAAGCGCCCTGTCCCAATTCCCGTCGCCGAACCGCCCGCTGGCGCAGCTTCCGTCCTTGTTCGAGGCATGACAGACATCGCGCGGCAAGCCCATTGCGGCCGGGGTGGTCACGCCGGGGACGTAGCGCTTGCCCTGCGGCACCTGCTCCCATGCCTCCTGGCCGGTCAGCAGCCCGCAATTGTCCGCCTTGCCTCCCTTGCCGCCGCCCATGGAGGCGACCTCATTCGGCGCGGTTCCAGACGAGAACTGCGCGTGGACCATGTCCTTCGTGACGTTCAGCGCCGGACTGCATTTCGTGGTCCGGTCCGCCGCGCGCTCGCAATAGCCGACGAGCCCATTCTCGTAGATATCGAAGCGGGTGTTGATGCCGGCCGTAGCGGATGCGGTGTTGCCTGGCTTGGTGCTGACGTCGTCGGCCGCGACGCACGGTAGCGCGTCGATATTCGACCCCATCGCCGCCTCCAGCGATGTGGAGCCCAGGTTGAGGTAGCCGTAGTTGCCGGGCGCCCAGGTTGTGCCCCCGCCCGCCTCCAGCTTCAATCCCTTTCCGATGTCCGCAGCCGTTGGGTACTCGCCGCCGCTGGACTCGGCCGGGTTGCACATCATGAGCGGTGGAATTTTGCAGATGGCCCCGGCGCCCAGCGTCGCGACCGCACTTGCGGCGGCATCGCCGAAGATTGCACCGACCACGGGAGTCAAAGCATAGCGCGCCGTGCGGGTGTTCACGGTCACCTGAACATACTTGGCGTCCGCGGGACTGGTTGCCTCGTCGCCCGGCGCGTCAGTCGCCGCGTCCCACGTCTTGTAGAACCTGACCTGGTCGGCGGCGTCGCAGGTCGCCTCGACCGGCACGACCACCTTCAACCCGTCCGCATCCCCATCGTTCGCGAACAGCGTTTGGTTGTTGAGCAGCTGGCTGGCAGCCGCCGCTGCCCGCCCGCACGCACCCGCCTTGCCGTCCAGCTGCGTCGCCGCCGCGAGCGCGGCCTGATCCGCCGCCTGCTGCAGCTCCGTGTCGAGCGCCGCTAGCCGCGCATAGTCGAAGGCGAGCCCGCCGACGCCGATCAACGCAAACAAGGACAGCGCAACCGTCGGTGCGACGGCTCCGTCCTGGTTACGGGCGAGTGATCTCCAGCGCGTCACGGCTCACCTCCATTTCCTTCAGCGCGGTCCGGAACCGCTGCCCGACCCGCCGCCCGAACTCGAGCTTGTGGTCATCACCTGCGGCTGCTTGACCTGGTCGGTCCGCATGCGCTTTACCGCCGCCACACCGGTGTCGCCGCGCGTCCCCGGCTGGCTCGCCCCCGCCGGATAGACCGGGTCCGGATCGATGATCTGGACCGCTGCATTATACTTGGTCGCCTCACCAAAATCGGTGCCGATGTTCGGTGCCGCCTCGTTCGGCGTCGCGCACGCGGCCGGCACTCCGGCCACGGCGCACAGCAGGGCGATGCGCAGCTTAGAGGACATGCCCGTACTCCTTTTCCAGGCCCACCGGACCACGGGTGGCCGAACCCGTCGCCGCGCCCACCGGAGCGGGCGGTAGCGGCGGCGGCGGTGCTGCCCGCGGTGCTCCCCGCGACAAGCCGGGGACCAGCGGCACGCCCGTGTCGATCCGCCCATTGAGGAAGAAGTCCGCATCGTTCGGCTGCTTGGCCGTGTCGGTCGGCACCTTCAGCGCCCCCGCCCGCACCGGCCTTACCAGCCGTGGCGTGACGATGATCACCAGCTCAGTCTCGTCCTTCTGGAAGCCGTTGGACCGGAACAGCGCACCGATGATCGGGATCGAGCCCAATCCCGGGAACTGCCGCACCGTGCTCTGGAAATCCTGCCGGAGCAGCCCCGCCATGGCGAAGCTCTCGCCATCGCGCAGTTCCACCGTGGTCCGCGCCCGGCGCGTCTGCAGCCCGGGGATGCGCAAGTTATTTATGATGATGGACGCGGTCGGATCGATGGAGCTCACCTCGGGCGCCACCACCAGGTTGATCACCCCGTCGGCCAGCACCGTCGGCGTGAACGCCAGGCTGACCCCGAACGGCTTCCACTCCACCGTGAAGGTCCCGACGTTGTTGCCGCTGCCCCCGCTGCCGCCGCTGTTCTGCACCACCGGCACCGGGAACTCGCCACCCGCCAAGAAGCTGGCCGTCTCGCCCGACAGGCTGACCAGTGTCGGCTCCGCCAGCGTCGTGATCGCCCCCTTGCGCTCAAGCGCGTCCAGCGTCGCATCGAATTTGCCGCCCAGGATCCGGAACGTCCGCGACAGGATGCCGAAGCTGTCGACGATGGAGCCCAGCCGCGGGGTGCCGATACCATTCTCGTCTGGCGTCAGGCTTGCACCACCGCCGATCACGCCGCCAAACCCGTTGTTGCCCCCGCCCTGAACGAACGTGCCGACACCGATCTGCTTCAGCGCCGATCTTTTCACTTCCGAAAAGCGTACTTCCAGCATGACCTGCTGGGCCGAACCCAGCGACATCATGTTGACCACCTTGCCCGGCGCATAGGTCTCGGCCAGCTGCACCGCCCGGTCGGCCATCGCCGCGCTCGACACTACCCCGTCCAGCACGATGCTGTCGTTGCTCATCCGCGCGCCGACCTGCCCGTCCGGCATCACTTCGGACAACTGGCGCTTTAGGCCGGTCACGTCCGGACCGACCACCACGTCCATCACCGCGATCAGCGAATTGCCGCGGTCGTACAGCGTCAGGCTGGTGGTGCCGGTCTTCTTGCCCAGCACGTACAGCGACCGGTCGGTCAGCGGCAACACGTCGGCCACCTCCGGATTGCCGATCAGCGCCCGGCTGTAGGCCCGGTCCGACCGGATCACCTGGCTCTTGTTGACGGGCACCGCCAGTTCCCCGGCATGGACCCCCTCGGCGACGCTGATCGCCCCGGCCTGCGCGGCCGCGCTCGTCGGCACCGCCGTGGCGGCCAACGCCGCGGCCAGTACGGCCGCCACGCTCCTGAACTTAGCCAGCATAATCCCCCACCGTGTAGTTGTTACCGGTCGTTCCCCGGACGACTTCGACGTTGCTTCCCCCCGGCGCCTTGGA
>Ga0210040_10005759_pt1 | contig 15667 bp, 26 predicted proteins | sample CryGeyCG12114_NA_FD_185462 | JGI IMG/M metagenome (GOLD analysis project Ga0210040, IMG submission 185462) | Groundwater microbial communities from aquifer - Crystal Geyser CG19_WC_8/21/14_NA (SPAdes) (version 2) | ecosystem: Environmental > Aquatic > Deep subsurface > Groundwater | place: USA... | reverse complement strand
GCTATACGCTACGCACAACGTTAGCTAGAACGAGACGAAATTTTATCCACGGCTCCACTCACGACTTCTGGTGCTTTCGCCGCATACTAAAGTTGCGTAACGATCACATGACAATTGAGACTGGGGAATTTGGATTTTCACCATAAAACCAGTAAAAAAAAGCAGATGAGAAAACTTGTGATTGTTTTGTAACGAAGTTACAAGTTACGTAAACCGTAAACCGTATAACCGCATGACTTGATCAACTCCGAATTTACGGCAGGTTATTATTTACTTGCTTGCATAATATATTTTTTGTGTGGATAGTTTTGTATGCAGATTCATTTCTCGGAAGAGAGCTACTGTTATCATATAGTGTGGAGCTGGTCTTAAATTTTTACTTTTGAAAATTTCAGATCTTGGTATACTCTTTTGGTGTTACTCAAGGCGCACCTTCTGAGGGAGCTTTCTGACATTTGTAAGTAATGAATCCAAGAAGGTTTACCTTTTAATTAGAATGGTCATTCTGGTTACATAATACGCTAAGGTTAGTCACGTAGGCCCGACTTATCTGTTGTATAATAAATAATATTGTCATTTAAACTATTTTTTAGGAAATCATGTTGCGAGCTTCTCTCAAGCAAATTCAACCGGCGATTAACAATGTGGTCTCAAACACCACACGAGTATTTGGCAGGTGAGGGAAATGGAAGATTATTTGTCAAGTTTTATTTTCTAATTTATGTTTCATATTTAATATTTGAAATCATCTGAATGCTAATTTATCCCATTCTATAGTCGTCGGACCGAAAGCATCACTGCACAACGCCATTTCTCTTCCGATAAGGTATTTAAATGATCATCTAGCGCTGGCCCCAATCCCCAATGTGCCTAGTCATGACACCTACATTAAAGAAATCGATATAACTGTATGAAAATTCATGGCTATGGCTAATTGCTTCTTAACTCTATTTCAGATAAAGGGATATTCTGTAGTTGACCATCAGTACGATGCTGTTGTGGTTGGTGCCGGAGGATCCGGTCTGAGAGCTGCATTCGGTTTGGTCGAAGAAGGTTTTAAAACTGCTGTCGTTACCAAACTTTTTCCAACAAGATCGCATACAGTAGCAGGTCGGTGCTAGCAATCGATGTACAAAAGGTATCGGTACTGCTACTTCCCTATTTTATTTTGAATCTTTATTTGTTTTTAGCTCAAGGTGGAATTAACGCCGCGTTAGGTAATATGGAAGAAGATGATTGGAGGTGGCACATGTATGACACTGTGAAAGGATCGGATTGGTTGGGAGATCAAGATGCTATTCATTATATGACCCGGGAAGCTCCTAAGGCTGTGGTTGAATTGGAAAATTATGGTGACTAACTACCTAATACTCTATATTGTACAAATCACATGCATTTTGTTTGAATTACTTAGATTCCTATAAGTGTTCATTTTGCGTTCTAGGTATGCCTTTCAGTCGAACAGATGACGGTAGAATTTACCAACGGGCTTTTGGTGGTCAGTCTTTAAAATATGGAAAGGGAGGTCAAGCCCATCGCTGTTGCTGTGTTGCCGATAGAACTGGACATTCTTTGCTCCATACTTTGTATGGTCAATCATTGAAGTACGATTGTCAGTATTTTGTTGAGTATTTTGCCTTGGATTTGATCATGGAGGGAGGAGAATGCCGAGGAGTTGTGGCCCTCAACTTGGAGGACGGTTCAATTCATAGGTTTAAGTCTAAGAACACTGTATTGGCTACTGGAGGGTACGTGTTCTTGCTTTTTCGTATGAATATTGAAGTATCTTTGCCAAACCAATATTGAGGAAATAAATAATCTTTATTATTTAGGTTCGGCCGTACTTACTTCTCATGCACATCTGCGCACACTTGTACTGGAGATGGAACTGCTATGGTTGCCCGAGCAGGACTTCCAAATGAAGACATGGAGTTTGTGCAGTTCCATCCCACTGGAATTTATGGGGCAGGATGCCTAATCACTGAAGGCTGCAGAGGAGGTGAACTAATCGAAAAAACGAGTTAAAAAATATATTTAAGAGTTGAGCTAATTTTAAATCGAATTTTCAGAGGGAGGATACCTGATCAATAGTGAGGGAGAGCGATTTATGGAAAGATATGCACCAAATGCAAAAGATTTAGCTTCTAGGGATGTAGTGTCTAGATCTATGACAATTGAAATTCGCGAAGGACGAGGATGTGGACCAGAGAAGGATCACGTATTTCTTCAGTTACATCATTTGCCCCCAGACCAATTGGCCACCAGGTGGGTATCCCATGAAGTTCTTTTTTCGCATAAAGTAATAGGAGTGTACTTGTTAATGTTTATTTCAAGGTTGCCTGGAATTTCTGAGACGGCCATGATTTTCGCTGGCGTAGATGTCACACGGGAACCAATTCCTGTTCTGCCAACTGTCCATTACAATATGGGCGGAGTGCCCACTAATTACAAAGGACAGGTTATCACTCATACCAAAAATGGTGGTGATAAAATTGTTCCCGGACTGTATGCTTGCGGTGAAACTGGTATGTCCTGTTTCAATTTGTAATCATTTAATTTTGGTAAGATTTTTAACTTGATTTCAATCCCTTTATGCTCATAATTTTTAAATAGCTTGCGCAAGCGTGCATGGAGCAAACAGACTCGGAGCTAATTCCCTTCTCGATCTGGTTGTATTTGGACGAGCCTGTGCTAAGACCATTGCAGAAGTATGTTTTCCATTTTATTGTTGCTAAAAACATCATTTACTGTACTTGATAGCAATTTAAAAAGTTTGTTTCTGCTGTAGGAAAATAAACCAGGAGAATCAATCGGCCCAATACCATCTAACGCCGGAGAAAAGTCCGTGGTTAATTTAGATAAATTGCGTTATGCCAATGGATCAACCAAAGTGGCAGATTTACGTCTGAAAATGCAAAAAACTATGCAAAATCATGCTGCCGTTTTCAGAACTGGTGACGTATTGAACGAAGGAGTTCAAAAGTTAGACAAGGTTTACGATGAAATGAAAGATTTGAAGGTAGGTTCTGGTTGCAATCACTTGTCAGATCTATTTATATAATCCCATTATAGACTTTTCATCTATATTTACAAAAATATAAATAAATAAAATGGGTTTGCATTTTGCATTCGATGTTGTAGGTTTACGATGACGGTCTTGTATGGAATACGGACTTGGTTGAAGCCCTAGAACTTCAAAATCTTATGATCAATGCCAAGGCTACCGTGTATGGCGCTGAAGCTAGGAAGGAATCTCGTGGTGCTCATGCTCGGGAAGATTTTAAAGACAGAATAGATGAACTGGACTACGCGAAACCACTCGATGGACAGAAGCCTAAACCTATGGAAGAGCATTGGCGAAAGCATACTTTGTCATGGGTGGACCCAGAGACTGGAAAAACTACTTTAACCTATCGCCCTGTGATTGATGGCACTTTAGCAGAAAAAGAATGTGCCACTGTTCCCCCTGCAATTCGATCTTATTAAGTACGCATGTTGAATCAGCAATTGTTAAATCTTAATTGTATATATTGCTTGCCGTATTTGTCAGACAAAGTTGGAAACTAAAAAAATTATGATTACGAATTCTGTCAGGATCACCTAAAATAAATTATTACTATTTATTTTGTGAATGATTTATTCGCGCACAATGTTTAAAGTCTGTTTAAAATTTTTGTTCTTCAATGCTTGTTCTATTAGCTTTAGTAAGTACTTATCTCAACTTTACAGAGAACTTATATTTGCTAGTTAGTTATTATGGATTATCGAGTGGGTCTTCTGATAGCACAATATTTAGCCCTATTTCCTTCAGTTGACGCAAATCTCCATCCTAAAGTGCTCTGTTCTGGTGGCTCCAACTGCCTTGTATTGGGTTTGAATCGGCTTGCCATGATTTGTGTTCCAGTCTTGCGAGGAACTTGTCGTAAAAATCGGGATTTGTTCCCTCTAGCTCTTGCGAGCATCTCTTTTTGCCACTGTTTGTGTTCCCATTCTTGCTGCATCTCGACAGTGGGGTACGTGCCTTGTTTTAAGCGTGTCTCTGCCTCTTGAACGTAGTTTTTAATTTTTATGAATCTACAAAGGACAAAAAATAGCTTCAATGTTGAGTATTTAGGATAGTGTAGTACTAAAGTACTGAAGTGAAATTCAATATGAGTGGACATACTCTGCTTCAGCTGTTTCCGCTTGAGCCATTGCAATGGCAGTTTCTGATGTAAGCCCTTCAATTTTCCTACTCAAGTTCCTCAAATTCTTTCGAGTGCTTACAATAGATTTCACCTGTTCTCCATATGTCTCTTTCAAATATTTAATGCTCTTGAACCCATCATCAGAAACTTTATCTACTATTCGTTGTATCAAAGCCTTCTCCAGGCCAAGGGTATCTCTGTTTGCAAGGGCTTCTTCTATGCGATCTAACTTTTGTTCCAGTTTTGGAACACTTTCTCGCTCCTCAAGCCAGTCAAAGTGAAGAAGTCGGACTCTAGTGGATAAATTAATAATTTACTAATTAACTTCCGTTCCGAACTTAAATGAAATTAAAATGATTGTTTCAAAAATACCTATCCATTGATTCATCTTCATTCATCTTCTTTTCCAAGTCAATCCTCAATTTAACAATCTGGAAAACCTGTTCTCGTAGGGTCTCAATTTTTTTGAAAACTTCATCCTCATCGGGCATGCTGCATAAATATTACTTTTAAACAGCTTCTGCTAAACTAATTCTGAGAAGAACAGTAAAAATGTTCAACTCACTTGAGTTTCACAATCAACAGATGCTTGCTAACTTCTGCATAAGATGACTCCAATTTGGATTTCTCCATCTCCCGTGTCCTCATTTTCCATGTGCCTCTCATCAAAATACGGTCATATCCTTTGATGTACTCCATAAACGTGCAAATATCTTTAGATGCCAATTCGGCTTTCTCCATGTTTTTTCTGCAGACTATTTCCACTTTGGCCACTTCGGCTTTGCGCTCCTCGATTTGTTGTCTTAATTTCGCTAGCTCTCGTCGCATCGTTTTCAAAATGAGCATTAGTTCTATTTTCTCTTTGGACACTACGTCCAAAGCCTCTTTTCTGCGCATGCTTTCCATCCGAACTGAATCCAACGCTAGTCGAGCGTTTAGATTTTTGAAATGGATGTCTTTAATATCCCTATATGTGAATTCATTAGCTGATATCCAAGTATTGTACATATAGATTGCTAACTAATTAACTATAAACTACCTTTCCTTCTCCATCATGCGATTATTTATGAAATTTATTTCTCCATCACACACTTTTAATCTCTCATAGGCTTCAACCAGTTTTTGACGATTGGAGATTACATCATTCATAAGTGCAGTTCTCTCCAATTTGATGACATTGAATTTCCGTGTGCATATCTCCAATTGTCGTGCGAGATCCTTGTGACCTCGGTAGCAATCATCAAGCATGATTTCTTGTATCTATACATTCATGAATAAACTGGTATTTTCACACATGAAAAATGCATGCAAGTTGATACAATACAAGGTGAGTATATAAGTTAGTTTGGTACAAGCAACTCCACACATACTTTTCTGTCCTGCATCAGCCGTGCCAACTGTGCCTCAAGTTTAATACATTGTTCAGATTTTTCTTCTCGTTCTCGCCGCTTTTTCACAGTGATGCGGATCTAAGAAGCATAAAAATGTTATGGCATCATCCCAAAATGAGCGAGTATAATGTGGCTTAATTAAAGAATTTTGCGTGAGAGCCAGATTTCAATGATCAACTGATATAATGGACAAACGGGGCAAACAAAGAAAGAATTGTTCGCTGTAGTAAGCTATTCAGTATTATATGTAGTATGCATTTATGTAAAGTCTGTTCGTAAGGCATGCAAGCCATTTGAAAATGTCTGATTACCAAATCCTGTAGTTCCTTTCCAGTAGCTACTTGATTCTCATACAATTCATTGATTTTCTCCTGCAAAGCCTCCACTTTGGATCCTTTGCTAGCGGCTTCATCCAACTTCCTACTCAAGTTGGATTTCAAATTGGCAATCTCTTTATTGAGCATCTTGATGAGTTTTTCCCAATTGCTGGAATCTTCTTTCGGCGTTGCAGCGTCCAATGCCAGTCGCATCTTTTCATACGCCAGTTTTGAGTTTATGTAAGACTCTGATGCCATTCGAATAAAACGGTCCAATTTTTGAGCATCTCGAATTGCTTTGTTGGCTTCCAATGCTACGCGATGGTGCTCCTCTTGCAACTTCTTTTTTGCACGGGATACTAGCTGAATCTTTTCTGTGAGTTGCCCGGTCTAACCAAAATGTAAAGATGTATAATTAATTAGTTGGATTATGTGCGCAGCCAATAGTTCTAGATTCTATAACCAACTAACTATCTAAATCTTTTGTCAAATTACTTTCTCCAGCAAAACTTGTTCTTTGGCTAGTAATGTTTCCATATTCATGAGCATACTCTCAGTTTCGGACATGGAGTTTTTCCTTTGCTGCTGCATTTTCCCTTCATCACGTATCAGCTCATTCAGCTCTGCAGATAGTTTGTCAATTTGAATTTGATACGACCGAAGTGTTCCCATTTCTTCGAGGTATTCTGCCCGAACTTGATCATGTTGATACATTAGCTTTTCTAGTTTCATGGCTTCGCGATCTGCCTCTTTTGCCAACTGCAGGGGTTTGCTTGACAGGGATTGCACTTCATTCTGTATGGTTCAATGTTTTAATTTTAAGTTTTCGAAGTCAAAGGTTAGACTTGTGTTGTATAGTGAACCTGTTTTGTCAGCGCTTCTAGTTCCAACTTGTCCACAAGTTTTTCTTCTTCTTGCAAAGCCTTGTCCTGATTTCGGACTTCAGCTTGCAGTTGGCTGATTTCTTGATGGATGGAGGAAATTTCTAATTGCAGATCATTCACAATCCGTCTATTGTCCTTGAAATCAGGAAAAGGTTAAATTAATTTCAACTGCAGGGAATATTCTGGTAGAAAAAAAATCTTATGCATAAACACGAACACAACATGTGGGGAATTTACTTTAATTTCCTTTTGCAATTCAGACGGCTTCACTAAACGGTTGTAATGAAGTGCAAGCAAGGTTTTTTCAAATTCCAGTTGCTTAATTTGAACTAGACGAATTTTTTTCACCGCTTCTAGGACGTCAAGTCTGGCAAGCAGAAGAAAAATGTCAAAATGCAACAAATAATTTATATTGGGGCAATACGACACTGTATTATGTTGCGACGAACCTGTTTTTCTGTTGAAGTAATGTCTCCCGAATAGTTCCAGCAGACATTTCTTCAATTGATAAACCTTGGTTATCAGTTTTTTCCCCAGTTTCTTGTCCATCCTCATCAGCATCATCTGAGTATCGGTGATCGCCTCCAAGTTTGAAATCCAAAAGTATATTTGAATCCCTTTGCTGAGTATCATCATTTTGGTCATCTATAATTTATCAAAAACCAAAAACCTATAGTTAGTTAGACAGTAAAACGCAAGCATTTTTTATATTTCAAAATCAGTCAAATAATTGAATAGTTAGTTTTACTGATAACAGTTTTTGACGCTAGGATTTCGTCCTCAGTTTTCAAGAAATTGGACAAAACTCCTAAAATTTTCTCCTTCGTTTGTAAATGCTCAATAACTTCAAGCTCATTGTTTTGTGAGCATGCCAACGCTTGAAGTAAAAGAGTAAACTTGTTCACGGCTTTGAATTTGTAACGTTCTGTGATTCTTCCTTCTAGTTTCATACTGCGGAGTCCTTCTAGTTTCATACTGCGGAGAGAGGGGGGGGATTTAGCCAAAAAAGTTACAGTTGAAGATTGTGCACACTTTGGGGCACAATGAGACAAACTTGTAAGAATGCAGCAAATATTGACTTACTCTTCTAACAAATCTTCCAGGTCGATTAGTGCTTCCTTACTATCGATATGAATGTCAGCAATTTTATACAAGACTCCTTTATTCCTATGATCTCCTTCACGAGCGGCTTCCACATTTTTATCATCATACAAATCCCAATCTTCGTCATCATCTCCACCACTGTCCATGTTTTGACTAGAGACTTTCCTTTCTACTCATGGATTAAATTATATTCATAAAAAAGGAAATTGTGTATTATTTCTTGTTTCTAAATTATTTTTATATTTTTGCCTTCTGAAACAGACTTCCTATCTTGCTTCCCCGCAGCCTCTCCAGGCAGGCTAGAATGTCTTCCAGACCTAGCATCTGCAGAATTACTATTGCGAAATGATTTTTCACTGTCAGACTTCCCTTCTCCTTCATCGCCTGTAAGTTCAGCTCCTGACAATGTGTCTTCAACTTTCTCTGCTCTTTCACTTTTCCTTTTGGGTTTCAACAGAAACGCAAGGGACTTGCGACTTACCGGTTGCTCATCCTGGTCGTCATTTTCCTCAAAGTATTTTAAATCATCCTCCTTGGTATCCGTGTCATCATATCGAAGTTCAATATTATCAGAAGATTCTTCCCCCAATATTGCTTCTTCTTTTTCTTGCTTCATCATCTTTTTCCTCCTTCTTGCCCAATTTTTTGGACCTAAATGTATGCAAATCGAATGCTTAAACGAGTAGATATTTGTACAATTATTGTATACTCTCAAACCGTAGTGGATTAGGTACCTAAGGGTGCCAGTGCACGTTTAAGCTCTTCAATATCAGGCATTGGCTTTCTTAAGGAAAAGTCTGTGACAAAGTTTGCAGCTGAACGGGCTGCCAAAGCCCATAGTTTCCTCTGCTCCTCTTCTTCTCTCGAAGCATCTTCCAAAGCATGGAATCGAGCGGTGGACGCACTAGCTCCTTCGTCTAGCAAGGAGGTGGCCGCTGATGGAACTGGAAGAGGGCCTCCATGTTTTGACTCCTGGGCTCCATTTCCTCCAATAGATTCTGAAAATGTTGATAGCTGCAGCTAATGCTTCTTTCCATATGCGTCGTTTTTAGTGAAAGTAAATGTAGAAATACTTTACGCACCTTTAGTCGTCGATTTAGCTGTAGATGGTACTTCGCTACTCATTTTGTGTGATGAGCATATATATTTTTTACGCAATGATTCCTATGTACTACAAATATAATGTAGAGAAAACTGTTTCTTTGGTCATTGGTTCCCGAATTGGTAAACGTGTCAAATCAACTTGCATCGCTATAGCATTTTTGATGCAAAAATAAAATGAGGAGGTATTTGATTTTCCATACAAATAAATAGGTTACAGATATCAACATCCTCAATAAAAACCTTACATACCTTGAATAAAAACCAAGAATCAGTGGTTAACATTTTACTAGAAAATGGAGTTTATTATAATCACTTGAATCAATACCTACTCACCTGTCAAAGGGAATATAAAGTAAGTGATAAGTTTTTTAATGCCATACAAACCAAGTAGTGTTAAAAAATTATAATACACACAGGAGATACGAGATACTTTAGCTTATCATTAACGTCCACAAACAAATCTATACATTAGAAACTGAAAAACTAGTGTAAAACTGGTAAAAATTCCTTTAGTTCTCCAGAATTTCTGCAGATGCTGGAGCGGTGCTGCCACCGCCTGCTGCATCAGGGTCTTCGTCATTGTAAATGTTTTCCGCCATTTGCCATACCTGAATTTGTAAAAAAATTAATCAAAACGTCAAGTTAGATTGTATTGTTAACACACAACGTTATGCATGTCTGAATCTGAAATTGAAATGAGCCTCCGTAATTGAGATTATTAGATTATATAGATACATAAAGCAGTGATCTCCGATTAAGAGTTCCATTTTTTACCTGCATAATGTTGTCTTCTGACACAGAGCAGATAACCCAGGGTTCATTAGGATTCCATGAAAAATCGGATATTTTTGCGGTATGTCCGCCATGGATGAATAGCAATTCCGGTGGGCCATCTTCAGAATCTTCAGGACTTTGTTCTTCTCCAATTTTAGACAAATCCCACACATGGAGACGCCTGTCGGTTCCAGATGATGCCAAAATAGTTTCATTATGGGGAGACCATTGTACTTGAAAGATTTCGTCTTTATGAGACTCAAACGAGTGCAATTTTAGTTTGAGATTTCGAAGATCCCACAAAGCTACGGTCTGAAGAGAAACAAATAAAAATATGAAATCAACAACACGAACACAGAAGTCGTAGGCGAAAAAGTCGTCTACAAAAATTCGAAAACTTACTTTGTCAGCACTGCCTGTAGCCAAGATGAATTCGGAGTATGGATTGAAGGACAGGCAATTTACTTCAGCGGTATGAGCATCCACAGTGTGGCTTGGCTTGCTTGTATTATTTGACCGGGTATCCCATACCATCAATTTCTAGAGTTGAAAAATAAATCATCAGTGATTTGAAAGTAAACACTAGAGACTAGAACTACTCGTGCAAAAAAATTAATAAAAACGAGCGTTGCTAACTAGCTTACCTGATCATCAGCGACAGATCCAAACAAACTTTCATGCAAAAGATGCCACGCAACGTCTTCCACAACTGCTGTATGTCCAGTAAAAATGGTCTTTGCTTCAATAATTCTATCCCGTCCTTGGGAGATAACAGTGCCGTTGATGTCCCATAAGCAAATTGTGTGATCATCAGAAGCAGACAGAAGATTTCCATTCAAATTAGGGTTCCAAGACAATCCGTACCTACAGAAATCAATTAGCAATGTAACACACAAACACACACTTCAGAACTTCAGAGACATGTCATTCATATCAATATATCATTCGATAGTTTTCATTTTGCCAATACCCTTCTTTTTGATGACCTCTCAACCTCAAATCCGGAATGCATTCGCCACTAGGGTCGGGCTTAGACGGATGTTTCGTATAATCAAACACGAGGACATCAGATGAGGGAGTTTTTGTAGCAATGACGCATGGATTTTGAGGCATAAATCGAGCCCTGTTTACTTCACCTAGAGTGGAAAAATGAAGTAATGAGTTATACGACTTCTATAATGAATTGTCTGTCTCAACGGCGGAGCTAGAATTTTACCTTCGTGGTTTATTTTTATCTCGATTTCAATTTTCCCAGAAACAGATCCAAAGCCACCAAAATCTCCTTTCTCACTCTCATAATGGGTAGCATCATAAGTTGCATCTTCATTAGGGAGCTGAACGGATGCAATCAGCAAGTGATTTTGTTCATCAGATGTATGAGTCCCCAATATCAAGCGATGAATTGAATAATCCTTTCCTTCCGGTCTACATAATCACAAATAAATATAGTATTAACCTATCCTACAACCTCCGACACAAGCGATAATCAACAAGGAATGACAGATTTACATTCCAACTGCTGCTAAACTTAATACGAAAAAAATTACCGAACGACGTCAGGAAGCCACTGGGCAGTCAATGAAGGCCATTCTAAAGCATGGGTCATCACAAGATCGTACAAGAAAGGGGTGTTCTTTTTCCATATCTTGTATTCTTCGTTTATGACACGCTCCTCAACGGCCTCATCAAACACACCTGTGAAAACATACCAGTCACTGTCATTATGTCATCAATTCTACATCCCCGATTTCAAGAGTACTTGAAAACTAAAGCAAATCAATTATTAAACGTACCGGCAGACATGATTTTCAGCTATTAGCTCACGTCTCAAATATATCGGTACACGAACTGACGCTAACTTATTACAAAACTGCGACCAATTGAGACTGTCTTCAAAAAAGAAAAAAGTTAAGATTTTAAATAATAAAGATGATCACTAATTGACAGAATTCGAGAGCAACTATTCTCGTAAAGCCGAAGAGTGATTTAAATAAAATTCTAAAAAGGCGGCTGAAAGTGACGCGCCAGTTCACCACTCTTTATCTTCCTCTGTCTTTACGCTTCCTTTTTGTGAAAACATAGATCGGATTATTTTCCAATAAGCAAAGTTAAGAAAATTTCGACATTAATTTTATACTAAATGTAATTTTTTTCAAAATACTATAATTTATTGTAAACTAGTAAAAATCACACCTTTTTATGAAAATTTATTTGGTTTTTCTAAAGTTTTGTTCTCAAATATTATCAATATCAGTCATTAGTGAGGCTAGACGATTTCTGCCTGGTTCATTCTATTCAATACACGATAAATTTCTATGGCTCACTCAAATGCTTAACAACACAAACCGTGTATTTCCAGTCCCAGCTTTGTGTATTTTAAATTCAATAGATGGTGCATAAAGTATGTTCTCGAAAAAATCGCTTGTGAATTCGTTTAAGATTTATTCGTTCAGTTCTTATTCCAATCAAAAATCCTAATAAACGCAGACTGAAAACCATATTTCTTTAAAAATATCAATATGTTCAATATAAACTTCGTCTCAATTTTCTGCAGCTTCTTTACAGACTCACAGAGCCCACGTTCAAACCCAGTAATTGCTTTTTTGGTTCTGGCGCATCTCCCGGTGCAGCTACACCTTCGCCTTCTCCTGGAGCATCTTCCGGTTCAGCTGCACCTTCTTCTTCTGCTGGAGCATCTCCCGGTTCAGCTGCACCTTCGTCTCCTGTTGGCTGATCTCCCGGTTCAGCTGCACCTTCCTCTTCTGCTGCCGCATCTCCCGGTTCAGCAGCACCTTCGTCTTCTCCTGGCGCAGGGTCTTCAGTCTCTGATGTAACATTGTCCTTACCCTTGCATACCTATATGGAGAAAACGCAAAAATTAACTAGACTCAGAAGACGATCCGTAGATCTTAAGTGACATTCAACATTCAATGTTGATAAAATCCTACTTTTAGTGGTTCAATTAATAATTTTAACCCGTACTTTCATATGAACTTTCTTTCCACATTCCATAACAGCTTTATAACTTTTAGCGCCGTCATCTGTTGACAATTCTTTTCCTATAACAAAAGTTGGCAATAAATTACTAGCTAGCCCTTGAGTGTAAGGCACAATTTTCTGCTTTAGTTCCACTTAAGTATCCCTATATACCATGTTCTTCAAAGCATTTATCCATTCCTTCGATCATGTCAGCTCTAGCTCCCTCAGGGTATACATTCTCAATCAATTCTTTAGCTTTGTCTGGATTATATGTGTTATCTGTGACCTGTAAATACAATCACATTTAATAGTAATAGTTTATTCGGTTTATTCTATTAATATTATGGGAGCATTTTAGGTTTAAAAATTACCACTCCAGTTTCACTCCAGATGCAAACCCATGTTGTCTACAAAAATAAAAGTTTAAACAACGAATCGTATGCAAGTACTTTAATGATTTTATACTCTATAGTAAGTTGGAAATTTACTGGATCTCGCCATCTGCCATGTTTGCCATGTTTGTGATGTTTGCCCTTCCCTGGACTAGGGGGTGGAGCATCGTCACCTTTACTTTCCTCTTCAGCTCTACATTTCTTCATAGCTGATTTCAGCAATGAATCAGAAGGTAAAGGACTCCCTTTGCATTCTTTCCATTTGCCACGATTGTGGCGTTTACCTTTTCCGTGGTGGCCGTGGCCCTTCCCTTTACCTTTTCCACGATGGTTTGCATCCTGGAAATGCGTTCATTTAATATCAAATGAAAAATTGGACACGGTGTTGTTGCGAACAGAATGTTTTAAAAAAATCTTACTGTCAGTACAGCAAACACAATCAGTGCAACGCAAATCAGAACTATTTTATTATTCATTATTGTAGGGACCAGATGGAAATCTAGACTGAAAAGTCGCAAGAGGCGATTCACAGTTTTCATAGCATTTTTTCATTATCTACTCTGTCATTGACTATTTTACTATCATTTTATATCTTTATGATTACAAGTAAGGCTATTTTAGTTGCTACGTTTTTTATTGGTTTCTATTGTATTAGGAATCAAGCGAGCTCAAATGAAATTTAGTCATGTTTATTAAAATAACAATTAAATGGGAACTTTATTGAATCCAAGGCGTCAAAAAGATTTAACGGTTTTTATTCCTCTTCATTTTTAGATTCTTTGTCCTTATTCTTTTTTTCTTTTTTGCCTCCCTTTCGCCCGCCTTCCCCACCAAAACAGACCTAATTTATGAATCCAATAGCAAATTAGTCAAATACTCTTCTAAGTTGGCAATGCTATTGACAAGACTTTTGATATTTGACCTTATTATGAAGTTTACGAGTGCACTGGAACATTTTGGCGTAACTCTTGCAGTTGTCATCCATAGATAAAGCTGATGACGCTGTTAGGAATGGAAAACAGATTTAACTGTGATTTTTATGTACAAAATAATATCTATTGATTTTCACAAACCATGTTGTTCAGCACAGGCATCAAATCCTTCTTTCATTTGAGCACGAGAACTCTCCGGGTATGAACTATCGACCATAGCAGCAGCGCCTTCTGAGCTATACACGTTGTCTTTGAACTATTTAAAAAAGTGTTTATAAATTAAATTAAGTTATGCACAAAGTTAGATTAAGTTATGCATTTTAATTGTTTAACTTACAACACCAGATTCTTTCCAAATGCAGGCCCACTTGCACTGTGCAGTAAAAAATAAAATTAATAAAAAAGAGCTTAAGAAAATGTATTTATTATATTGGGTAAATATACATAACAATTAATTACCAAATGTTTATTTCTTTTTCCTTTCCTTTTTTTGCCTTTTTGGTGATCATCATCCTTTTCTTCAGAATTTTGAGTATTGTTCATATTATTGTTTTCCTGCTGATTATCGGCCCCTGTATCCTCGTCTTGTACACGGCAAGTCTTCTTGGCGGCTTTCAGTGGAGATTTTTCAATCATTTCTTCTCCATTGCACTTACCCCATTTTCCTTTGCCTTTGCCCTTCTTTGCTTCCTATTTTTATTTCAAAAATAAGATAAAGTAAAGACTGGATTCGTTTACGTTCAATGTTGAAAACTTACAGAAATTGCTGCAAAAGCTATGAGTGCCACGCACACGACTAGAATAGTTTTATTCATTATGACTTCCAGCAGAGACTAAAAAGACAGTTTAATTTCTGATGGACTCAAAAAGTGTATTTTCAATGCAAATGTTTGGGGTTACTTATATACGCTCGGTAAGGTTGCGTGATGCGTGATTGCTTTGCTACAACTCAATTTGAAAATTTTCTGTGAACTCTGGATTGTTCTGATCCCACTTTACTGTGTGGGGTTTACTCTTTGCCGGATGTTGATAATTTTGTCTCGACTTAACAAATTATGTGCGGTTTGAGCATTGATGATGTGTTTGGTAGAAATTGCTCGTTTGCGAGCAATATAATCATGCAAAAAATTACATGCAAGAATGAAATATCGCGTTTGGTCTACTTGTAGGATTGAAGACGTTTTTTAAAAACGCGGCTAAAGCAACAGTGTTGCTGTAATTGGCAAAACTGTGTATCATCAGTCATGATATGAAACCATTCATTCATTCAAACGTTGAATGCGTGAGAAAATGTTAATCACGAACAGAACTCATCGTCCATAACTATATGAAATGCGTACTACAGTAATACAAATTAATCATTATCGCAAAGGTTGGATACTAAAAAATTGTAAACGCCAGTGCTAACTCTTTAAAAATACAAACTTTATTGGAAAGCATTTTAGCATTGTATTTTTTTCGACAAGGCCTTTAAAATCAAAACATAAAATTATTATTGTGCCCTGTTCATAAATGATTAATTGCAAAAGCCTTTGTTGCTACAACACAAGCACATAATGTCCTGCGCCATTTCTTAAAGTTATTGGAAATACAAATGCTTGTT
>Ga0210040_10005758_pt1 | contig 15669 bp, 15 predicted proteins | sample CryGeyCG12114_NA_FD_185462 | JGI IMG/M metagenome (GOLD analysis project Ga0210040, IMG submission 185462) | Groundwater microbial communities from aquifer - Crystal Geyser CG19_WC_8/21/14_NA (SPAdes) (version 2) | ecosystem: Environmental > Aquatic > Deep subsurface > Groundwater | place: USA... | reverse complement strand
ATTTAAGATTTAATATTTATAACCCCTTTACGGCTATACTCGCAATGCAGTCGAGTTAATTCTACATCTTCTAAATCTCTTATTCACATCCTTAGATGAAAACGAAACCTTCCAACTATTAGGCAAGGGTTGAAGTATATAAAAATTTTGCAAATTATTTACACGACATTAAAGCTAGGCTGTTAGGCTAAAAAAGTGAAGCATATATAGTATATTTTTTCTCATTAATGAAATCGCGGACTCGAGTTTCCCGATGGCTGCTTATGTTATGCTTATGCATCACCTTGATGGGAAAAGGACGCGCGTAGATAGTATGACACTTTCAGCTATCGGGAAACTCGAGTCCGCGATTTCATTAATGAGAAAAAATATACTATACTTGATTTTAAAATTTTACTGAAATCGTATATTTGACAATCCAGGTGTATCTGTTTCTGTCTGTGGACACTCTGTTGGTAACTCTTGTTGGACAATTCAAAGAGCACCCCAAATTCTGCTACAAACGTGGAGCATGGCTTGACATATTGGCCATGATTGGACACCAAGTGCTCGTATATCAACTCGGATTCTTCCCATGGATACTATCCACTTGGGTCATGTCAGTATACTTATTTGGGAACTTTAGTTTATCTCATACCCATTTACCTGTGACATCAGATCCAACTCATTGGGTGGAGTATTCGTTGGTACACACGGCAGACATTTCAGGAGGATTTCCAGTCGACTGGTGGATGGGATATTTGAACTACCAGGTGAGAATGATCAAAGTTTAAGAAAGGCGGATTTGAATGTAAAGTTTATGATTTACCAGAATAGACTAATGAAAATAACATTTTTATGTTGTTTTCAGATTGAGCACCATTTGTTTCCCACGATGCCCCAGTTTCGACATCCACAAATACAGTCGCGTGTGAGGGAGTTGGCAAGAAAGCATAATTTACCTTTTATTGAATACACTTATCCAGAAGCTGTAGTCAAAACTTATGAAAATCTGGATGAGGTAGCAAAAGAACTCACAAAATAAAATCGTTTATTGAATTTTTCCTCTTGATCTTGAATGATAGCTAATATTGTGTAAGACAAATAGACTGAGAAAATGAGTTCCCTGTTTTGCACGTTATACGGAAATGATTCAGTTAATAGTGGTTTTATGTGGAATTTACTGCATGTGGCTGTGTTTATCAAGCAAAGTTATGTGCTAATTGAATCTGCTCATATAAAGTAGTATGTTTTGGAAGAGACCTATAAATGTGAGGTTTAATGTATGGAAGGTATTTAGGGTCGTTTTTTGTTAAAGATATACGCAGACTTCTTATTTTAAACCCGTTGGAAACTTATATTTTATCTTGATGTTTACTGTGTACTGAATAAAAAGACAGTTTAGAATGCTGATGATGTTGTAATTAATAATTTTAATTTACCATGAAATAAAATTAATTTTTTATTTCATGATTCTTTCATTCCTCCAAAATCCCAACATAAATCATTTCAGTTTCCAGGAATGAAAAATATGAATTGCATAACAGGAAAACTGGCTTTACACAATACTTTGCTCACTGTTGGTTTACCATGATCTCGCATATATACAACGATTGTTTTGACACCAATGCTAAGCGGAAATACGTGCTGTTTTAGGAAATAACAAACTGATAACAAAATGTGCAGTTTTATTTGGACATCACAAATCCCAACTCCATTCACCCATAGTTGGACTCCCAATTCTCATTCATTCACTTAATGTTTCATTATGTTGGTTTGTTTAAATTGTGGACATTCTAAAGTATAAAACGGCCGGATGGATGGATGTTTGGCCAGAAATATTTTATTTATTTTTTGAAAAAAATAACAAAAATTGTTAAAGCTCCAGCCCATATCATAATTTCACCCTATGTTTCTCCTGCAGAGCAATATACGAAGTGTTATGTTTACTGGAATTACGGTTTTTTATTGGAAATTGTAATCCAGACAATCCAGAGCTTCCACATGCACTTATAGATCTGTCAACAAGTAGCCTACTGATAAAAATGCAACGGCGCTCTGACTAAACGTTCATCCTCGTAAACAGTAAGTCATAAAGCTAAGAAAGGGTTCCGTACTACCGCCCAATTTCAAAAGTAGATAATTGTATATTTTGATTATTTCTTTTTTCTGACTCATAATTTTTTCACATTATTAATTTAATGGAGTGTTAAAAATTACGCAACCGAGATTGAATTTATGTAGTCAAGGTTCAGGTTTACATTTGCTTGACTCATTGTTGAATTTGGTACAATCGATTCGTATGGCGTGGTCAATAATAATTGAAGCCAATAAGTAAGTAAATTTTTTCAAAATTTGGGCTATGTTTTTAAAATCTTTCTTAATTAGTTAGTTAATTCAATCCATGGCGAACACAAGACAATGGTGAGCCTATTGCGATGATAATAATCTCATTTCCTATCATCAGCGACTGCTAAGTGTCATTTCAGTGACATTTTTTGTAAAATGCGTTCTCTGTTTGACGTTGTTGGGAAGAATTTTAGTTTAATTCAGCCAATATGATGATTATAAAAATCGTATAGACTACTAAAACAGTTTTACAACGATATAAATCTCATGGTCAATTCATAGGAACATGGCAAGCCAGAATAATCGTACAGATAACTTATCAATTTATATCCACTTAACTAGGAGGTCAATTTCCACTTTCGTACTGTACTTACTTATCTAACTTTACTACACGCAGAGAAAGTATTGTGTACAAACTTTTCGTTTACTTAGTAAATCTTATCAAATGTACAAGCTTACTATTGATTGTTATTTTTCAGGTGAGTGCTGAAGTTACCCCAGTTGTGGCTCAAGGAAACTATGTTCTTGCTGCAGTTAAAACTTTTGTGGAATAAAACAATGGTGCAATAAGTAATCAAGATAACAGGAAAGGCTTTATAACCAATACCGTAAGCGTTGTCTTACGGTGAAAAAAATGGATGACAAGAATGCCTTGGTTGCAGACTACTTTGTCGTAGCGGGGTTGCCCGATAAACCCTCCCCTGTGGGGGAAGATTATTGCGATGGATTGGCACCAAATCATCAAAACATGGTCCCTATTACAGATATCACTGTCATCTTTCCGGGTATGGGAGAAGTGGTTCCTAAAGGATTTGTTTGTGTGGAAACTACACCTACAGGTATAGAAGTTGTTATATTTTCTTCTCAGATTTGCTGTCAAGGCTGTCATTTGTACTGCTAAATATGTTGCTATGTTGCTTTGTTTCGTTCATAGGATATCCTGCAAATTTGAATAGTGGGTCACTTCGTACACCTGAAGTTTACTTATGCTATCGACGGGGTAGGGATAAAGCACCTTTGATGGATATTGGGTAAAAGAAACGGACCATGTTAAATGCCTAACGATTAACGATCAAAGCGTCGATACTAACCACTTTTTCTCTTTTGACATACTACAGGGTCATGTATGAAGGAAAAGAACGACTTTTACCGGACTCTGAAGTAGTCATCTCAACTCCAGGAGGCCGACCTGCAAATGTGAACAATTCTAACGCTCGGACACTTCTGACATTTCGAAGAGCTGCAGAAAATATGCCGTGCAACGATTTGGTAGTTACTGATATCTGTGTGATTATGCAAAACAAGGCAGAGGTTCCTCCTCATGCATTTTGTTTGATACCAAAGAACTTAAATAGGGGAATGGTGAGTTGTGCATGCCAAATTAGATTATCACATGGCTTCGGATTTGACGGAATTTCCAAGACTAGAGAGTTAATTTGTGGATTTTTGTGTCACAGATGGGATGTGATGTATACTTGTGTTACAAAAAATCTATGAATCGTCCTCCACTAATTCCATATAAAGCAGATGTTCTTCACCGATATCCTGAAATTGATCGTAGAGGATTTCCGTTCCCACATCAAGCTGCGTATTTTTGTTTACCAATGGGAGCTACCGTAGAGTGCTGGCCGAAAAAAGCGCTCTCTCCACGACCAGTGTTTTCAACTTTTGTGCTAACTGTTTCGGATGCAACAGAAAAAATTTATGGTGCTGCGGTGACGTTTTACGAAAAATATCCTGAAGAAAAGCTTTCGGAGGAGCAGAAGGATTTATTGGGAATTACGCTAGGAAATTTAGCAGAAAAAAGTGTTCATGTCAGTAAATCTATTTGTTTGCTCTCTCATTTTCCATTTTTTGAAGCCTTTCGTACGTTTTTGTTGTATTTAACGTGGATGATCAGATCAGGCTCCCATGAAGTTCCTATTGAAAGGTAAAAACCGCTAATTAAATCATTATCTCATCTTCACCTAAAAAGTAATATTTTCAAGCTTGCAAATTGTTTTCTCAATTTAGGTACATATCTCACTTGTTAGAAGAGGTTCCATTTCCATCTCCTCAAAGACCACATATCCTAATGCAGCTCTCAGCTATTCGTAGTGTTCTTTTGTCTCAACCCCATGACTCGCTTCTGCCAAAGAGGTCAGTTTTTATCCCTTGAATACTTGAAAATGTAATCCATTAATTATCGTATTGTTTTTTACGTTTTCAAAATAACGTTTTTTCATTTCAGTGGAGCATCGTTCCAACAATTACTATGCAATTTAGGACCAGAAAACTGTCTCATGGTGCTTTTACTTTTGCTCACCGAACAGAAAATTTTAATTCATTCTCTTCGGCCTGATGTTCTTACTGCTGTTGCAGAAGCATTAAATGTTGTAAGTTCTCCTGTCTAGCTTAGCCGCACCTCATCAATCATCCCAATGGAATAACTGTAGATACAACATGTGTAACTTTTTTATAGATAATTTTTCCTTTCCATTGGCAATGCCCATACATCCCTTTGTGTCCTTTGCAATTGTGTGCGGTACTGCAAGCCCCACTTCCTTTTATTGTTGGTGTGGACTCCAGATTTTTCGATTTGTATGAACTCCCCACGGAAGTTACATGTATTGATTTGGATACAAATACAATTACAGTGTAAGTTGTTGAATTGAAATTTGTATTGGTAGATTTTTGTGCGAAATTGAATACGCTGATCAATAATTGGTTTTAATTTTGAAAAATTGTAGTAGTGAAGACCGTAAACAAATTCGCGAAATTAACGTTAAACTGCTTCCAAAGAAACCGTCAAGGATATTGAAACACACGTTGGAATATTTGAAGAGCACGATTGATAACTTAGCTATGATGAATAGAAATCAAAACCGAACCAAGACTGAAAGCGACGTACTAGATGTTGATTTTCAGTTAAAAAAAAGAGAAGTACGGATTTATTCAGTTGTTTGAACTTATTTTGCTACATGATTTTGATTATGTTGTTCAATTTTACAGAGACTTGTCGAGTTGCAGATTCAAGAAGCTTTTCTACGATTCATGACCAGTATTTTGAAGGGATACAGGTCGTATTTGTTACCTATCACGAAAGCACCCACTGATGGAGCTACGGATGCACTCTCATTGTTTGATTTTCAAGCAAGTTTTTTTTTAACGAAAAATTGTTTGAGGTCCGTTTTGAGAGTTCGTTACTTATTAAATTTTTTTCTCAGGGATTTTTCCGGTCTCGAGACAAGAATTTCCACAAATTCTATCAAATGATGTCGAAAACACAAATGTTTTCCCGATTCATTGAGGAAAGGTCTTTTGTCTCAGATTTGGATTCTGAGCTCGCATTTTTTGATGACTGTATTGACAAAGTAAGGTCTTTAAAAAAAACGTATTCCTCTGTCGTTAATCTTCAGTTACTTCACTGACCATCATTAATTGCTTTAAAAACAGATTGAAACCGATGACAATGAAAGCATAAGACTGCTTGATACAAATGAACAGTATCAGAGTGACCGAACTGTATTCGTTATGCCACCAGAGCCCACGGGCTTACCTCCTAACTCTACATACTCATACAATGGAACTTTTGTTTTGAATCCAGCCTTGTTCTCGACAAATAAAAAACGACTAAAAAGTCAGTGCTTAGATCGCGTCATGCGAGAAGGTGCCAACGAATGGTCTGCACCAGGTAGTCCGGTGGCTCGACGAACGAAACATGAGATTCGCTCTTCTCAGAAGAATGCAAAAAAATATGTGGAGAAACCTAAACTATGGCCTCTGTACCTTCTTTCAACGATTTACAGGTGTGATTCAGAAAGTGTATTTTACCTATCTGTTTTGCTTCTGAAATTGAAAAATGGGAATGAAATAAAATAGACTAGCAGATTAGCTTAAAGATGATTTTTTCTCAAACTTTCAGTTTATGGTTCATCCATTTACCTAGCTACTTGAGTGTAGCATCATCGAAACACATGGCACTATGTCTTGCGTATGAAATGCTAGTCAGAATGGCGAAAACGGGTCTTCAGCCGGCTGATGAAGTATGCTATCGTGTTGTAATGCAATTGTGTGGCCTCTACCAACAGCCTGTGGTAGCTGTGAAAGTTTTATTTGAAATGAAAAGATGCGGGATGACACCTAATGCTGTGACATATGGATTTTACAACAAAGCTGTACTTGAAGCCCAGTGGCCATCTAATGTTAGTAATTCGAGTCAACTCATGTGGAATAAGTTACGGTAAAACTATATGCAGTTGTTTATTTTCCATCTAGTGATTTTGTTGGGATTCGTGTGTGATGGTTGTTTTTCTCAACAGAAATGTGATTGTTGGGGTTGCCCAGTTCAAAACTGCTGGACGTCAACATCATATCAAAACGGGTCGAATTTCTCTCTCTACAGACGAAGTGGATCAAATATCCACTGGTTCTGGAGGCTCCGTTGATTCTCAAAATCAGACAGCTTCCTCCAAGTTTTCTCAAGCTTCTAAGAAATTGACATCCTCATGTACAATCTCTCCACAAGACAATACGACCACTACCAATCCTGAAGTGGATGCAACTCCTGCTAGCAAAAGTCAAAGTGATTCGGAAACATCAACTGGAGCAGCTATGCCTACTCGAATTAGTTCCTCATCTGATATTGGGTACGGTTCCATGACAGGAGAGCAAAAACTTCCTAATGGGGAAGAAAAAGATAGAAGTAAAATTTGGGGCAAAATGGGACACAGCTTTGATCAATTGGTCAAATCCGGAATCAGCAGCTTTTCCAACATTGCAGCGTTTGCTGGCGAAGCCAGCTATTACAGTCCAGCAGGTCTGATTCTCTCTGATTATAAAGGAGATTATTCTGGTTATGAAGAGAAAGAAAAAGATGATGACGAGGAGTTCGAATCTAAAAAAAAGAAGGATAAGGTTCATCGAAGATTAGATTTTAATGAAGATTCACCTGGTCCTTTGAGCTCTGTAAAAAGTGATGCACTTCGACTTTTACGTTCTGTAAGTTTCGGAAATGATACTCAAATCATGTCCAAACTGAAAGAATTAAAAGAAGACAGAAATCCTAAAGGATCAACTGACGATGAGAAAAAAGAACGAGAATCTAGTGTTACTTCTACAGCCTCATCTCTAGAAAATAAAATCACTCAGTATTACGAGGGGTCTAGAGAAGGTTCCATGGGGAAAGAAAGTAGTAGCTCTTCGAAATCCAGAGAAATCACGCCTGTAGACGAAGATCAAATGACCATCATGCCGCAGCCTCCAAGATCTCCATCTATTCTAATCCGAAGTCAAGAATTAAATCCTGCTAGTCCTGCTAGAACTCCTGTCACACAAGATGACCCTTTAGGAGCATTGAGTGATCCTAGTAGTCCTGTTGGCACTCTTGCCAGTAGTCTTCAAGTGAATCCCACGATCATAGGTAGTCATAGCTCCTCAGGAGTGGCCAGAAGTCCTGGAAAACGAACCGGCAGCGAAGGCCAGATTGGAATGAAAGTTGGGGGGATGAGAAATGTAGCTAGCGCGAAGGAATTAATGGGCCCACCTGATCTCCCTAAAGGATTTCATAGGTCCAGTACTTTACCCAATTATGCTTCTCAGTTTGGAACTCCTGGGAGTAGTGGCAGTGGAACTCCTACGGATGAACGAATTTTAGTGAGCTGCACTGGTGCAAATAATGTTTCCTCTGGAATTAGTGCTATCAGTTCCAGTTTTAAGAATCCATTCGGGTAAGTATGTAGTTAATCTGTTTACAGATAAGCATGACATTATTTGGGAGGGAAATTGATTTTGAAATTTAATTTGGGGTAGGAGGTACAGCCCTGCTAGAGCGAGTTTGAGGAAAGCGGGCTCCAGTTTCCTGGAATCCACATTCGGTGGAAAGAAAGCTGAGGCTTTATTGGAAGGATTTAATCAGTTTAAATCTGTTGCAACTGTTACCGTTAAAAGTAAAATAGATGAGCTGAGAGAGGTTGTGGCCAGTAATCAAGCACCAGGATCTGGATCGAGAAATGCTCCGTTTGGGTAAGTGCAGTATTTAAAAAAAATTATAATGAGTTCTTAGATTTCAATTTTTAACTATTTTCTTGAAATTTTTAAACAGACGATACACAGAGGACCCGAGAGAAGGAATTTTAGTGGACACCGATGGAAATGATATAGTAGATCATGAATGGGCAAGTGTCTCTGAATCTTATTTGGATCAATTGATGCTGAGTGGAGAACCTGGATCCACTAGAGCCAGTTTCTGTAGCACCGACGTTCCATTTGGGCTTCATGGTTGGTTTTTAATTTACTATTCTCACGCTTTGTAATAATTACTGGCTACTAAAAACCTTTGTTGCGCGTAGAAACTCCACTATCAAGTTCAACACAGTCTCTCCTGATCGGGGATAAAGTGATGGGTGGACAAACTGGTAGGAAAGAAGCGCCTCCTAAAGCCCTAGAAGTGAATATGTACACGTGTTCATTGTGCCACAATTGCTCGTGTCTATTATTTGATGAGGAAATCATGGCTGGATGGAGTGCTGAAGATTCGAATCTCAATACAAGGTGTGGTGTTGTAATAATTTGTTAGCTTTGCATTGCTTTAATTTTTTGAAAGATTTGTATCTCATTTGTGAAATATTTTCAGATGCCCGCATTGCCAGAAATGGGAGGTGCCATTCTTGGAAATCCGCTTGAAAGACTACCGACATGTTCCAATGAGCCAAATGATGATGCCCCTTGCAACGAGTATGGAAAGTTTGAACTCCTCGTCTTCTCGCCGGACTTCCCTTTTGAATCCTGTCACTACAGTAGAATTTGCAACTTGTAAAACAAAACCGAAAGAATCTTCTCCGATTGTAAATTCAGAAGTAGCAGAAACTGTGAATCCACCTGAAGACACTGAGCCAACCTCACCTACACCTTCAGTAGAAAATGAAGATGTTGTGAAAACCGAGGAAGAAAACGGAAACGATTCAAAAGAGCTGGTAGAATCTCCTATAGATGCAGAACTTTTAAACGGAGATTTAGATCCGTTGGGAGTAATCGAGGAACAAATCAGGGAACGAAGTCGCAGAAATAGTCCAGTTCCAGAAGAAATGCTCGAATCGATGGAGAAAACTGAAGAACCAGTAGAAACACCAGTACAACCACCAGTGGAGAAAAGTAAACCCTCAAGTAACAGTCTTACTGTACCTGGCATGCGGTCTAACAAGTGCAATAGTGACAATGGTATTGAAGGAATTGAATCTGATCCAATTATTGTCCCGTATTTGTGTCCCCTGGTGCTTCGAAAAGAGCTAGAAAATGTTTTAGAACATGAAGGAGACTCTTGTTTAGTCCAGTCTCGGTTCGTGGATGAACATCCTATAATCTATTGGAACTTGGTGTACTTTTTTCATCGAGCCTATCTCACCAGTCATCTCAGGGGTTTGTGTTTACATGCCAAGTCAGTGATCCCTACCCATAAGAAAGTGGTTGATCCAAATGGGGAGATCACAGAAGAAGAGTTTAAAATTCACGACTCGTGGGAAACTGTGGATCATAGGAATGTGTTCATCAAATGTAAATGGGACAATCCCAAGTTCCATGAGCAGTTTGGCCAGCCTTTGTATTTACAGTATTTGGGGCTGAAGGAGGAGGAGAAAAAGGATTCTGAATCAGACAATAAAAGTCATGATGTTAATGGAGCTTCCAAGTAAGTTTAAAATTACCTTCAGATTGTGATTGATATAGTTTTGAATTATTAACGGAAAATTTTGAATTTTGTAGGCTCATGTCTAATCTCATCAGAGGGGTCCAAGGGAATAATTTGGCCCAAATTTGTCCACAATTGTTGTACTATTATAGCAAACGCACTTCAAAGGGAAGACATTTTCCGGCCTACAGAGACATTTTATTCCTTGCATTGGTTGCTGCTGGTCGGGAATCAATGGAAACTTGTAAGCATCTTTGATATTGTTTTTTAATCTGTCTTTTCCTCTGACTGACTAACTATTTTATTTAAAATGTGGGCTCTATCTAAGATGTGACTTGAATAGTTATTGTCTATTGTGTAATGTAAATACGGCAATATGTAAAATTGTGTTCATGTTTTATCACACTATAGCCCACAAAATCAACCACAATGTGAAAGGTAAAGGAATTGCCTGCCTCAAGTTTTTGAACTATTTATCCCCTTTTTTAATTTCGAGCTTCCTGTATTATATGGGAATTATAATTTGTGTAGCAAAAACCTCCCTTCTGATTTTGGCCATTTGAGTTACATTTGGTACTCGTGTAGCTTGTGTAACGTAGCATTGTATTGTACATCCAGGTTTTCCCGTTTTCCATATTTTTTTCTTTCTTAAGGATCTGTGTGTATGAAACATGGAAATAAATGTGCAGTATATGATTTAGTTTTTGTGATTGATTATAGATGGATTTGCATTTGACCGAGATTACCGAAACGTGTATGGGAATTTGAGTAGCAATGATGATCACGAGTCAATGGATATAGGTGATCTTCCACCTTCTGATACCGCACTCTACTGTCGACGTTACTTTAGAGATTTGCAGCTTTAAGAAGTACTGGTAAATAAAATGTCGTCAAATTGACAAGATTTTACTAAGTTTTTTTTAGTAGGTACTACTGGATTTATTTTGTCGCTCAAACTGTGTCCGTTTTCCTGTGGTTGTGTTCCATGAATATCATTAAGCTAATGTTTAGGTCGGTAAAATTTTTTACTACCACTGTGAGACTGCGTGTGAAACAAATTACAGCTTTATTTAGTATTTCTTATTATATGGGTGCTGTAACAAAATAAGCAATGCATTTGAACCAGAAATGTGGATAGACTGTCCATGTGAACGTGCATCTGTCGTGCAGAAAAGAGAATTTTAATTCAAAAATTTATATGAATGCATGCTAGCTATCTGAAACCAAGTTTTTCTATGCAATGTCTACGTACCAAAAAAATATAACATGTCACAGTAATATCATTACAATCAATAATACCCTAGTTCACTCCTGAGGCCTAAACTTATATACTATTTGCAATACTTTTCATGAAACGGCCCAACTATTTAAAAAGCCCGTAAAGTTTATAATAGACTAAAACAACTGTGCACTCCTGTTTATGTACCACACCAAAACATATATATTTTAGCTTCTTTTTTTCATGCATGGTATATAGAATGCTATTATAATATTTGTAAATGTGTATTCATTTGCTATCTACTATTGCGAACGAAAGCATATTAAATGACATCTATTATTATGTCCTAATACAGAAATATGTATTATTATTATTCAATTGTTTTTGTTTGTGATATACTGATGATACGATATTATTGTGAGTTATTGGTTTTAATGAAATCTGAAAATATTTAATATTTTGTTGTGCTGAAGTACCTTATATTTTATTACTAATAAATAAAGTGCATTTTTTTCCTCCAAAAAAGAAATTATCATACACAATATATCAGCCAAGTATTTTAGTAGTTAAGCTGTTTTACCCACAATGTGTATGAGAGTAACTTTTTGGATTCCAACATATCTAATTGCTATTTTTCATTAAGATTTTGTAGTTGTAGTCTATACATAGCTATAGAAGTAATTACGTAGTCAATTGGTTCTGAAACCAAGAAACTCTCAGATGCATTTAGTATGTCTTTAAGAAATAAACAACCTTAACCGAAATATTGTGTGAAATTCGTTTCTTTCATTAATACTATCTCTCTAGTCAATTTTTCCGACGGGAAAGTTCATAACAATTTAACATCTGCGATTCACATCAGTTAATTTTAAATTACTCTGTAGACCCTGGCAAAAAAATGACTAAAACTGCAGATTTAACAAAAGTAGTAATTCAAGATATTCTAACCACTATACCCCGTATAGTCAATGAAGTGATCCATGTACTAGTTCAAGTACACAAAAAATATTATTTTTTGCAGCATCTTAGGTCATATTATAGCAATGCAACACAAACCTGCAACAAGAAATGAGACGAAATATTCATATGCATGGATACAGCATGATGATTCGTTGCAGGCAAGATGAGGTGATGTGTGCTGAAATCCAATTTGTCTCATATCCCAGAATAATGGTAAGCAGTTGGACTGGAGGACAATTCAGACCTGCAAAACGCTTGTCCATTGGCCTGCACATTTCTCATTCCATGCCATTTTTGTTGCTTGACCAGTCTCTGTGGTCGCGCATGTACAATGCATGCTCCGTTTAAGCCGGTCATATGACACGTTAATTTCAACATGTATTTCGATCGAAATAATAATTGCTTGTAGCATTCGGTTGTATTTCGTTTAGGTACCATGGTCTTTTGCATAGAATGAATATGAAAGCTTGTTTCTGGAGCCGGTCTCTTTTTCATGAAAACTCATCCGAGGCTTTATATGAGGTCCATTCGGTGAAAACGTGCTGTTTAGTTGACATTGGGAGTTTAGTGAGGCTAGTGTGCTACTTTTGCATTTTTTAGCTGTCAAGTTTCAAGTGAATATTAACAGGTGAGGCTATTTGAGATTTTAGTGAACAATAGTTAGTTGACGTAGGATTGTGAATCGAGCATTGTTCGGTTCTCAAGAACTGCACAGAGTGTGAGTATCATTTACACAAAAGGCTGCGGTGAACTCAGTCAGTTTAGTACTGCCTGGACAAAATATCAGGGAAAAGTTTCCGTATTCTTTTATTGGTAGCTCATTTCTCATAGTAGTGTAAAGTTCAGTTCCTGAGATGCAGAATTATCCCTAAAAGCCTTTCTTGTGGTCTTTGCTTACCTTTTTAGGCATTGGGTAATAAATACACAAATTGGATTGGTGTTTGAGGGGTTGCATAAAAATCAAAACTACAGTTTTTATAGTTTTCAGATGGGTAACATTTAATAAAAAAGTACAATCTAAACGCGGATTTTAAGCATTTATATTTACAAAAGCACCTAATAGACTCACACATTTCATTTGAAAATGAGTTTTAAATGGAGAGTGAATCCATAAGATTTCTTCATATTTATCATCACATTTTAAGCGTTTCCGCGCTTCAATTTTCACAATAAACGGTAGGAATTCAATATCAATGCTAAAATAGTTTTTTTATTTGCATCGTAACTTTGTAACAGACAAGAATATAAGCAATGGCTCCCAACAGTGTATCTGAAGCAAATCTTGACCCCAAAGAAGACAACTCAAAATCAGTGAAAACCAAAGAAATCCTGTACGAGGGATGCTACTATGATGTTACATCCTGGGTTAAAAAGCATCCTGGTGGTAGCATCATTGAATTCTACACGCAAAATGGGGAAGATGCTACTCACGCTATTCAGCAATTTCACCAACGGTCTGCTAAACGAATCCAAGGCCTTTTAAAATCCTTTAAAAAACGTCCCGCAACTGATAAAGAATGTAAGAATTAACTCTAAAGGCTAATAATCTAATACAGTAAAGGTAAATATAAAGCAAATGAAGTTTGTAAGTAACATATATGAAAGTTCTTTGGCACTAATACAGTTATCACAGATCCAGTAAAATTACAAAAGCACAAAGCTCTCACGGAGGATTTCAATAAACTGTATCTTGATTTGGAAAAAGAAGGAATGTTCAAGCCCTCATATTCTCGCATTGTTTACCGACTGGTGGAAATCACAGCTTTGGGTTTAATGGGATACCAATTGCTATTCTTTGACAGCTACATTGTGAAATTCATGGGAATCATTCTCCTCGGACTAGCACAAGGAAGGTTAGATTGGTTTTTTTTTGCCCTGAAAACAGCATCATTTTAAATTTTCAAAATAAAAACATTCATCTTAATTAGGGTTGGATGGTTTCAACATGAGGGCGGCCATCATTCGCTCACAGGGAATCCCGACGTGGATAGGCTTTTCCAAGCTGTTGTTTACGGTTAGCCCATTTTTTCGCATTTTCGCAATAAATAGCATATTACAGTACCGTACAGTGATTGTGAATGAAAATGAACATTGAACTCATACCATACGACAAACACAAATTTGACCTTAGGTCAACACTATTATCACTTTGTCCCCAACATAGCTGTATAGTTTTAATTGAGCTAGTACCTACTTAGTCTAGAACTTACCACTCGACTCGTGCGATCAATTAACGTTTTATTCTGCATCGAACCATGATAATACTGACCAACTAAACTAAATGTTGTGAGAAAATCATCATTTGCTTGTCAACAGATCATAGTAGTCAGAAAACTAACCTCGTCACATCATACGATATGGAGCTTTGCCCATTCACATATTACATGCATATCGTGAGAGTGAACATATCGTATGTTTCAAACTATCTAGCTTACATGCGAATAAAAAAATGAACAAACTCATTGTATGTCTTTAGGAGTGGGACTAGGCCTATCTGGGACGTGGTGGTGTCGTGGTCATAACAGACATCATGCGATGCCCCAAAGGTTGAAACATGACGTGGACTTGGATACACTTCCCTTGATGGTTTATAACGCTAAAGTTGTCAAGAATAAAAAAGAAGGGAATACTTTCATGATCCGCAATCAGGTACACCTCAACTTATATCTCAATAGACAAGAGTTGGAACAGATATGCTAACTTTGATTGTTGGTTTCCTAGACCTACTTGTTCTTATCCGTGGATACAGTTGTGGGAGTCCTGCTGTGGCAACTTTATTTGAACCCGAAATTCGTCATCAAATGTAGATACTATGTGCAAATCTTTTCCATGCTTGGTCACTACGTGCTTGCTTACCAAATTGGATTCTGGCCATGGCTTTTGTCCACATGGGTCATGTCTGCGTACCTTTTTGGGAATTTCAGCTTGTCACATACCCATTTGCCAGTGACTACCGAGCCCACTCATTGGGTTGAGTACTCATTAGTTCACACGGCGGATGTAAATGGCGGATGGATTGTTGATTGGTGGATGGGCTATTTGAATTATCAGGTATTGATTAATTCATAGTTAATTAGTTAGGTGGAAATAGTATGAAAAAGTTAGAATGTATATTTAATGGAGGTTGCTTTTGCATCTTTAGATCGAGCATCATTTGTTCCCCACAATGCCTCAGTTCCGACATCCTCAAGTACAACCTAGGGTTAAGGAGTTGGCTAAGAAACATAATCTACCGTATATAGATTACTCGTATTCAGAAGCGGTCTCAAAAACTTTTCAAAATCTCGCCGATGTGGCCAAAGAACTCAAATCACCGTAGAGTTTAATATTCATCGTTTGGTATGCTATTCCCTTAACTCTGCCTGATTTATAAATAGATAAACGAGAATTATACATTTTCAGTGTGTTTTTGTAATTATAGTAATAAAATAAAGTAAGTAATTTAAGTTTTTGAAATGGAAATAAAGAATACTTTGACTGTAGCTACGATTGTTTATCG
>Ga0210040_10005756_pt1 | contig 15671 bp, 16 predicted proteins | sample CryGeyCG12114_NA_FD_185462 | JGI IMG/M metagenome (GOLD analysis project Ga0210040, IMG submission 185462) | Groundwater microbial communities from aquifer - Crystal Geyser CG19_WC_8/21/14_NA (SPAdes) (version 2) | ecosystem: Environmental > Aquatic > Deep subsurface > Groundwater | place: USA... | reverse complement strand
ACTCGCGCCGGTCGCCGCCATCCTCGAGCCCAGGAGGTCCTCGTGAGGGTCGAACGACGTGGCTTCCTGCGCGGCACCGCCGCCGCCCTGGGCGGGGCGACGGTCGGCGCAGCCTGCCCCGCCGATGCGCGGGCCACGGTGACCGCATCGGCCACCGGGTCGGGCGACTCCTCCACCGCCGGGCGGGTGGTGCCGTTCCACGGGGCGCACCAGGCCGGCATCGTGACGCCGCGGCAACCCAGCTCCGCCTTCGTGTCCTTCGACCTGACCGCGGGCAGTCGACGGGAGCTCGCGGAGCTGATGCAGACCCTCACCGCGCGGGTCCGGTGGCTCACCCGTGGTGGCGTGCCGCCCGAGCTCGGCATCTCGGCGCCGCCGGCCGACTCGGGCACCCTGGGGGCCGCGGTCCCGGCCGACGGACTCACCGTCACCGTGGGCCTGGGCGCGGGTGCCTTCGCCGAGCGGTTCGGGACGGCCGGCGACAAGCCGCGGCTGCTGCGCCCGATGGACACGTTCCCCGACGACCAGCTCGACCCGGCGCGGTGCCACGGCGACCTGCTGCTGCAGATCTGCGCCGACCACTCCGACACCGTGCTGCACGCCCTGCGCGACCTCACCCGGCACACCCGTGGCGCCATGCAGCCGCGGTGGCGCGTCGGCGGCTTCAACTCCCCGAGCCGGCCCGACGGCGCACCGCGCAACCACCTCGGCTTCAAGGACGGGTCCACGAACCCGTCGACCACGGACCCCAGCGCCATGGACGAGCTGGTCTGGGCGGGCTCCGGTGAGCCGGCGTGGGCCCGCGGCGGCAGCTACCAGGTGGTCCGGGTGATCCGGACGCTGGTGGAGTTCTGGGACCGGGTCACCATCAGCGAGCAGGAGCGCATGATCGGCCGGCGCCGAGGCTCGGGTGCGCCCCTGTCGGGCAGCGTCGAGACCGACGTCCCCGACTACACCGCGGACCCGATGGGCTCGACCATCCCGCTGGACGCGCACATCCGGATGGCCAACCCCCGGACCACGCAGAGCGCGTCGAGCCAGCTCCTGCGGCGTGGCTACAACTACGACTCGGGGCTCGACGTCAACGGCAACCTCGACATGGGGCTGATCTTCGCCTGCTACCAGGCCGACCTCGACCGGCAGTTCGTCGCCGTGCAGCGCCGGCTCGCCGGTGAGCCGCTGACCGACTACATCGCACCCGTCGGGGGCGGCTACTTCTACGCCGTACCAGGCGTGCGCGACCGGTCGGACTGGTTCGCCAGCGACCTGCTCGCCTGACCGTCCGGTTGCGTTCACCAACGATTCACCTGTCGGGCGCCCGGACGACGTGCCGGTGCACCAGTTTGACAGTGCAGTCATCTCCCGATGGAAGGACCTCGCCGCATGCATCCACTCGCCCACCCCGTCCGCGCCGGAGCCAGCCTCGCCGGCCTCGCGGCCCTCGCGCTGGTCGTGACGACCTCCCTGTCGTCGACGCCCTCCGCGGCCCACCCGCTCCACCAGTCCCAGCAGACCGCGACCCCGATCAAGCACCTGGTCGTGATCTACGACGAGAACGTCTCCTACGACCACTACTTCGGCACCTACCCGCAGGCCAAGAACACCGACGGGTCGCGCTTCTACGGAGTCTCGAGCACCCCCCGCAACAACAACCTCAAGACCTCCGGGAACCTGCGCAGCAACCCCAACCTCTACTACCCCCAGCGGCTGACGCCCGCCCAGGCGCTGACCTGCGACCAGAACCACGCCTACGGGCCGGAGCAGAAGGCCTTCGACGACGGCAAGATGGACGCCTTCGTGCAGAACGTCAGCGTGGACAGCTGCACCGGTCTGTACGGCGCCCCCGGCCTGTCCATGGACTACTACGACGGCAACACCGTCACCGGCCTGTGGAACTACGCCCAGCAGTACGCCATGTCCGACAACTCCTTCGGCAGCACCTTCGGGCCGTCCACGCCCGGTGCGCTGAACCTGGTCGCCGGGCAGACCCACGGCTTCCGCGAGGTGGACTCCACGACCGGCAAGCAGGTCGCCACCCCGGGCACCTACACGCTGGCCTCGCCGGACAAGAACGGCGTCGGCACGGTCATCAACGACCCGGATCCGGCCTACGACGACTGCGCGGACAGCAACCACACCTCGACCAACACGCTGGCCGCCGGCACCGGCGAGAACATCGGTGACCTGCTCAACGACCGCGGGATCACCTGGGGCTGGTTCCAGGGCGGCTTCAAGCCCACCACGCCCGCGAGCTCGTCCTCGCGGTACGCCGTGTGCGGGGCGACCCACACCAACGTGGGCGGCGCCTCGGTGGTCGACTACAGCCCGCACCACAACCCGTTCGCCTACTACGCCTCCACCTCGAACCCCCACCACCTGGCGCCCTCGTCGGTGGCCAAGATCGGGCACACCGACCGGGCGAACCACCAGTACGACCTCAGCTACTTCACCAAGGCGCTCAAGGCGGGCAACCTGCCGGCCGTGAGCTTCCTGAAGGCGGCGGAGTACCAGGACGGGCACGCGGCGTACTCCGACCCGATCGACGAGCAGCACTTCCTGGTCAAGCAGATCAACGCCCTCCAGAAGTCCCCCGAGTGGGCGAGCACCGCAGTCGTGATCGCCTACGACGACTCCGACGGCTGGTACGACCACGTCGCGGCGAAGATCACGAACGCCTCCCACGACGCCAGCCAGGACGCCGAGATCTGCGCCGGGTCCAGCGCCAAGGTCCGCGGCGGCTACCAGGACAGGTGCGGCCCCGGGCCGCGGCTGCCCCTGCTGGTCATCTCGCCCTACGCCAAGACCAACTTCGTGGACCACAAGGCCACCGAGCAGGCCTCCATCTTGAAGTTCGTGGAGAACAACTGGTTCACCGGGCGCATCGGGGACGCCTCCTTCGACACCCGCGCCGCCTCGCTGGACCACCTGTTCGACTTCACCCAGTCCAACAACAAGCGGGTGCTGCTGCGCAAGAGCGGGGTGGTCAAGAAGATCGTGCCGATCAAGAAGAACCACGCGATGAAGAGCACCGCCGTCCTGCACCACGCGGCAGGGTGACCGCGTGAGCGACTGATCGCTCGAGGGAGCGACGACGCGAACGGGTCCGGTCCAGCGACCGGGCCCGTTCGCGCGTTCCCGGGCCGCACTAGTGGTCGCCGTCGGCGCGGAGCCCGTCGAAGGCCAGGGTGGTGACCGCGTCGGCGAGCACCGCGGCATCGACGGGACCGCCGGGGCGGTACCACTCGACGACGGAGTTCACGGTGCCGAAGATCAGCCGGCTGATCAGCTCCGGGGGGATGTCGGCGCGGACGGCTCCTTCGGCGGCGGCCTCGCGGACCAGCTGTGCCAGCAGCTCGTCGAGGGCTCGTCGCCGCTCCAGTGCGGCGAGCTCCACCTCGCTGTTGCCGCGCACGCGCAGCAGGAGCGTGACCGCCGGCAGGTGCTCGACGAGGATCTCCACGGACTCGTGCACGGCGGTGCGCAGCCGGTCCGCGGCGGAGCGGGACGGGTCCCCGTGCACGGCCGCGTCGACGGCAGCGGTGAGGCCGTCGAGCGCCTCGTCGAGGGCGGCCGAGAGCAGGTGCTCCTTGCTGGGCACGTGGTGGTAGACCGCCGACTTCGTCAGCCCGAGCGCCCGGGCCACGTCGCTGATGCTGGTGCCGTCGTACCCCTGGGTGATGAACAGGTCGATCGCCCGCCGCAGCACCGTCGCCTGGTCGTGACCAGGACGCCCCCGCCGCGCGGGTGCCCCGTCGGTCGGGTCGCTCGTCACGCGACGATCGTCCCACGGCGCGTCGGCCCTCCCGAGCCGTCGGTCCACGCGACCCGTCGCGCACCTGACGACCCACCCCGTGTGGCGGATGTCATGATGACCGCATGCCGAGGCGAGCCCAAGGACCAGCATGGGGGGAGTGGCAGCCGGACCCGCTCGGGGAGGGCTACCAGCAACGGGCGATCGACCTCGGCGAGGACCCTGACGGTGAGGGCCAGATCCAGGCCGTCGTCGTACGCCGTGCCGTCCGGCCCGGCGAGCGCGTCGACGGCGCCGTGCTCTACGTGCACGGGTTCTCCGACTACTTCTTCCAGACCGAGCTCGCCGACTTCTTCGCCGAGCGCGGCCACGCCTTCTTCGCCATCGACCTCCGCAAGTGCGGACGTGCCCGGCGTCCCGGCCAGACCGCGCACCACGTCTCCGACCTCGCGCTGTGCGACGAGGAGCTCGACGCCGCGCTCGAGCTCGTCGCCGAGGACCACGGTGGCGTGCCGGTCGTCGTGGTCGCACACTCGACGGGCGGCCTGATCACGCCGCTGTGGCTGGACCGTCGACGGGCGGCGGGCCGTGTCGAGCCGGTCGCGGGCCTGGTGCTCAACAGCCCGTGGTTCGACCTCCAGGGCAAGCCCTACCTGCGTGGTCCCGTGACCTGGGCGCTGCGGGGCCTGGCCAAGGTCAGCCCGCTGCGGCCGCTGGACCTGCCGGCGAGCACCGTCTACGGCGACTCCCTGCACACCTCCGGCGGCGGCGAGTGGGACTTCGACACCGAGCTCAAGCCGCTGGGCGGCTTCCCGGTGACGATCGGCTGGCTCAACGCGGTGCGCCGCGGCCACGCGCGGCTGCACCGCGGCCTCGACGTCGGCGTGCCCTCGCTGGTGCTGCGCTCGGACAAGACCCACGTCGCCTCGACCTGGTCCGAGGCCAGCGACCGCGCCGACACCGTGCTCGACGTCCGGCAGATCGCGCGGTGGGCCGGCTGCCTCGGCGACGAGACCACCGTGGTCCCGGTCCCCGACGCACGGCACGACGTGTTCCTCTCCCTGCCCGAGGTGCGCCGCACGGCGTACGCCCGACTCCACGACTGGCTCTCCACCCGCCGCTGACGACCCGACCGGAAGGTGCTCATGACCGCGTACAACCTGGCGTCCCTGCTCGAGGACACGACCGCGACGTATCCCGAGCGCACCGCGATCGTGATCGGCGACACCCGGCTGACCTACGCCGAGGTCGACGCGTTCGCGAACATGTGCGCCGGGCTGCTCGTCGACCGCGGCATCCAGCCGGGCGACAAGGTGGCGTTGAGCTGCCCGAACCTGCCGTTCTTCTCGATCGTCTACTTCGGGATCCTGAAGGCCGGTGCGACGGTCGTCCCGCTCAACGTGCTGCTCAAGGGCCGCGAGATCGCCTACCACCTCGGGGACTCCGATGCGAAGGCCTACTTCTGCTTCGAGGGCACCCCGGAGCTGCCGATGGCCACTGCCGGCCACGAGGGCTTCACCGCCGCCGAGGGCTGCGAGCACTTCTTCGTGATCACCTCCGACCTCTCCGCGCCGTCGCCGATCGAGGGCACCGAGACGATGGCCCAGGCGATGGGCGCGTTCGGCACCGACTTCACCTCCGTCGAGACCGACGAGGACGACACCGCGGTCATCCTGTACACCTCCGGCACCACCGGCCAGCCCAAGGGCGCGGAGCTCCGGCACCGCAACATGCGCGACAACGCCACGAGCGGCGAGGCGCTGTTCGGGGCGAGTGCGGAGAACCCCGACACGACGCTGTGCGTGCTGCCGCTGTTCCACTCCTTCGGCCAGACGGTGTGCCAGAACGGACCGTTCGCCTACGGCGGCACGGTCGTGATGCTGCCTCGCTTCGAGGCCCGCGCCGCGCTGCAGCTGATGGTCAAGGAGGGCGTCACCTACTTCGCGGGCGTGCCCACCATGTACTGGGGCCTGCTCGGCGCGCTCGAGGAGGGCGACATCGACATCTCGACGCTGCGCGACAACCTGCGCGTCGCGTCCTCCGGCGGCTCCGCGCTCCCGGTCGAGGTGCACCGTCAGTTCGAGTCCACGTTCGGCGTGACGATCCTCGAGGGCTACGGCCTGTCCGAGACTTCGCCGGTCGCCAGCTTCTCGGCGTACGGCGAACCCGTGCGGCCGGGCTCGATCGGCGTCCCGATCCCCGGGGTGGAGATGGAGCTGGTCGACGCGGACTGGAACGAGATCACCGACCCCGAGGGCATCGGTGAGATCGCGATCAAGGGCCACAACGTGATGAAGGGCTACTACGGCCGCCCTGAGGCGACCGAGGAGGTGATCCGGGACGGCTGGTTCCGCACCGGCGACCTGGCCCGCAAGGACGCGGACGGCTGGTACTACATCGTGGACCGCGCCAAGGAGATGATCATCCGTGGCGGGTTCAACGTCTACCCGCGCGAGATCGAGGAGGTCCTGCTCACCCATCCCGAGGTGTCGCTGTGCGCGGTGATCGGCGTCCCGCACCCGAGCCACGGCGAGGAGGTCAAGGCGGTCGTGATCCGCACTCCCGGCTCGACGCTCACCGAGGAGGAGCTGGTGGCGTGGGCCAAGGAGCAGATGGCCGGCTACAAGTACCCCCGCGTCGTGCAGTTCGTCGACTCGCTGCCGATGACCGCGACCGGCAAGATCCTCAAGCGCGAGCTGTCCTGAGGTGTGGGGGAAGCGGGACGACATGGTCGTCCACGAGACCGATCCCTACAACGCCGAACCGCCTCCGCACGCGTTGGCCGGTCACCTGGTCACGCCCGTGCACACGTTCTACGTCCGCAACCACGGCCAGGTGCCCACCGTCGACGCAGGATCCTGGCGGCTGAGGGTGGACGGGCTCGTCGACGAGCCGCTGTCGCTGGGGCTGGCCGACCTCCGGCGGGACTTCGAGCACGTGCGGTCGCTGGTCACCCTGCAGTGCGCCGGGAACCGCCGGTCAGGCCTGATGTCGTTCCGTGACATCCCCGGCGAGCACCCGTGGGGAGGCGGCGCGACCTCGACGGCCTGGTGGACGGGAGTGCGGCTGTCCGACGTGCTGGCGCGGGCGGGGGTGCAGACGGGTGCCGCGCACGTGTGGTTCGAGGCGCCCGACGTCGCCGGCGACGCCGAGGGTGCTCAGCCCTACGGGTCGTCGGTCCCCGTGGACCGGGCCCTGTCGCCCGACGTGCTGCTGGCCTGGGGCATGCAGGACCAGGACCTGCCGCCGGTGCACGGCGCGCCGCTGCGTGCCGTGGTCCCGGGCTACATCGGCGCGCGCAGCGTGAAGTGGCTCTCGCGGGTCGGCGTCCACGACGAGCCGTCGGACAACTACTTCCAGCAGGTCGCCTACCGGATGCTCGCCGCGGACGTCGACCCGGCCACCACGGCGCCCGGGGACGGGTTCCCGCTCGGCCCCGTCGCGCTGGGCTGTGAGGTGCTGGCCCCGTCCGGTCCGGTGGCGGCGGGGCGGGTGGGCCTGCAGGGCTACGCGCACGTGGGGGAGGGGCGGCACGTGGTCCGGGTCGACGTGTCCACCGACGGGGGCTCGTCGTGGGTGCAGGCGTCCCTCGACGAGCAGCTCGACGGGGTGTGGCGGCTGTGGGAGTGCGATGTCGAAGTGCCGGTCGGCCCGTGCCGCGTCACGGTCCGCGCCTGGGACTCCAGCGCCACCTGCCAGCCGGAGGCCGCGGCGTACGTCTGGAACCCGAAGGGCTACGTCAACAGCTCCTGGGCGACCGTCGACCTCGTGGGTCGCTGAGGTCGGGTTCGTCCTCCTCCGGCGCCGGGGCCGGCCGGGTCCTGGACACCCTCCGCGTAGATTCGTGGCGTGCCAGATCCGTCCTCCCGCACCCGTCGCCGTTGCCTGGCGGCAGTCCTCGTGTCCGCTGCTCTCGCGCTGAGCGGCTGCGCGTCAGCCGCCTCGTCGCCGCAGGTGGCCCCGCCCCCGCGCTCGGTCGGCATGCGGCTGAACTTCCCCCTCGCGAAGGGTCTGGACTCCCTGCCGCTGGTCGACTCGACCGGCCACACCCACCGACTCTCGGACTTCGAGGGCAAGGTGCTGGTGATCTCCGACAGCATGACGCTGTGCCAGGAGTCGTGCCCCCTCGACACCAGCAGCCTGGTCATGACCGCGCGCGCCGTGGACCGCAGCGGCAAGGCCTCCGACGTGGAGTTCCTGACCATCACCGTGGACCCGCGTCGCGACACGACGCGGCGGCTGGCGGCGTACCGGAAGATGTTCCGACCGGCGCCCTCCAACTGGCTCACCCTCACCGGCACCCCGCAGCACCTGGCGACGCTGTGGAAGTCGCTGGGCGTCTACGTCCACCGGGTCCCCAGTGACACGCCCGCCCCGCGGGACTGGATGACCGGCAAGCCGCTGACCTACGACGTCCAGCACTCCGACGAGGTCTTCTTCCTCGACACCAGTGGTCGCGAACGCTTCCTCCTGGACGGCATCCCGTACGTCGGGAAAGCGTCCTCGGTCCCGTCGCGGCTCTACCGCTTCATGAGCGAGAAGGGTCGTCGCAACGTGCACCGCGGGCGCGGCAGCGACTGGACCCCGGCCCAGGCAGAACGGGTCGTCGACTGGCTCGACCAGCCGTCGGTGAGCTCGTGAGCGACCAGCCGGCCGGGCTTCCGCGGCTGGACGGACACGCGCTGCTCACGACGTGGCAGCTGGTGCCGGGGTGGTCGCTGGTCGCAGTCGCGCTGCTGGCGGCGTACGTCGCCGGGCTGGTGGCCTGCCGCCACCACGGGGTCCGCGCCGTCCCACCGGTCCGGGTCGCCTCGTTCGTCGCCGGCCTCGCGCTGCTGCTGCTCACCCTCAGCTCGGCGATCGGCGGCTACGCGATGTCCGCGCTGTGGGTGCACATGATCGAGCACCTCCTGCTCATCATGGTGGTGCCCGCGCTGCTCGTGCTCGGGCACCCGCTGACCGTGCTCCGCTCCGCCGCGGCCACGCGGGGCCACGGCGCGACGGTCGACCGGGTGCTGCGCAGCGGCCCGGTCTCCGTGCTCACCCACCCGCTGGTCGCGGTGCTGCAGTACTCCGTCGTCATCGTCGCCACCCACCTGACGTCGTTCATGGACGTGATGGCCTCGCACCACTGGGTGATGGTGGCCGAGCAGGTGCTGTACGTCGTCAGCGGCTACTTCTTCCTGCTGCCGTTGCTCGGCCACGAACCGATCCGCTGGAACGTCCCGCAGCTCGCGCGGATCGGCGCCATGCTGCTGGCCATGACGCCCGACACGATCGTCGGGATCGTGCTGTTGCAGGCCAGCCACGACATGTTCCCCGTGATGGAGGGGATGCACCCGGCGTGGGCCCCGCCACCGTTGGACGACATGCAGATCGCCGGGGGTCTCATGTGGGTCGCCGGGGACGGTCTGATGATGGTGTTCGGGGTCGGGCTGACGATCGCCCTGATCTCCCGACCCGACTCCACCAACATTCTCGGCGCGGGCCTGGAGCGGGTCCGCCGCGCCTCGCTGACCAGCCAGGTCTCTCGCGGTGACAGCGCGCAGACGACCTTCGACCCGGACAGCGACGTGGACGACGACGACCAGATGCTCGATGCGTACAACCGGATGTTGGGGCGGCTGAGCCAGGGCGGGACGACCGGGCCGCGGGTGCCGGTCGATGGCTCACGCACCGACCCCGAGTGACGTGGACGGTGTGACGAGGCCGCTGTGACGGACATCGCAGGACCCATGTCACAGGACTGACCGGTGTCGGACGGTGGGGCAGCGGGCACCCTGAGGTCATGACTGAGGACAAGGCAGCAGAGGCCCGAGAGGGACTCCTCGACAGCGTGGTGGGCAAGGCCAAGGAAGTGGCCGGCGCCGTCAGCGGCAGGGACGACCTGGTCGAGGAGGGACAGCTCCAGCAGTCCGAGGCGAGCAACCGCAGGGCGGCCGTCGCCGACGAGGCCGTGGCCGACGCCAAGCGCGCGGAAGCCGTGCGCGAGGCGCAGGAGACCGGTCGCGAGGCAGCTGCCCAGCAGAGCGCCGCGCAGTCGCAGGCCGCTCGCGAGGAGTCCGCCGTACGCCGCCAGCAGGCCGCCGAGCACGCTGCCGCCGAGCGCGACGCGGAGCGTCAGGAGGCCGTCCAGGCTCAGGTCGCCGAGCAGCAGGCCGATCGCGTCGAGCAGGTCCGGGAGCGGGAGGCCGAGTCGCTGGCCGACTCGGCCGACGAGACGGAGCTCGAGACGTCCCAGGAGCAGCGTCGCCTCCAGCGCGAGGCCGCCATCGCCGACCAGCAAGCCGCGCAGCTGCGCGCCGAGACGGAGTGAGGACCACCATGACCAACCCCATCAGCACGCTCATCGCCCTGCCCTACGAAGCCGCTCGGCTCCCGCTGGCACTGGCCGACCGGACGCTGTCGGACAAGCTGCCCGAGACCTCGGGTCCACGGCTGCTGCTCGACCGGACCCTCGGCCAGGCCGACAGGATCGCCGGTGTCGTCCTGCTCAACCGCGGCATCACCGAGCGCGGTGCCGAGCGCCTCGAGCGGTCGGAGAAGCGGGTCGCCGCGGCTCGGCTCGAGGAGGAGGCCGCCGCGCGCCGGGAGCGGGCGCGACAGACCGCGACCGAGGGCCGGCAGAAGGCCGCGCGCAAGCGCCGCGCCGCCGAGCAGAAGGCCACGGCAGCCGCCGTGGAGGCCGACCAGGTGGAGGCACGCGGCAAGCAGGAGGCCAAGGCACAGGCTACGAGGACTGCTGCGGCGAAGAAGGCGACGGCCGACAAGCGCGCGGCTGCCCGCACCGCCACCGTCCAGCAGCGCAAGGCACGCGTCGACTCCACCGCCCAGGCGAAGAAGAAGGCGGCCCAGCGCGAGGCCAAGGCCGAGCTCGACGACGCTCGCGAGACCAAGCAGTCCGCGGCGGAGGCCCGGGCCGACGCGGATCGCCTCAGCGACCTCACCGAGGCCAAGAAGCAGGAGCGTCAGCAGCGCGCGCAGCAGAGCTGACCGCACAGGCGGGGCTCAGCCGGAAGGCAGCCGGTTCCCAGCCTGCGTCGCGATCCTGGTGCGACCGACCCCTTCGACGTCCGCACCGGTGATCCTTCGTGAAACGCATCTGGCTCTGGCTCCTGAGCACCCTGTCCGCCGTGGTGCTCCTCTTCGGCTACCACACCTCGACGTCCGCGACGATGGCCGCGGCACCGACGAGCTCGGCGGTGAGCGCCGGGACCGCCGGTGCCACTGCCTCGTCCACGACCAGACCAGCGGGCACCTCGAGCGGGTCGGGCAGCGGCTCGTTCACCCGCACCGTCACCGGAGCGGTCGAGTCGACCCAGTGGGGGCCGGTGCAGGTGCAGCTGAAGATGAGCGGCGACGACATCACCGCGGTCACGGTGCTGCAGCAGCCGAGCGGCAACCCGCGCGACAGCGAGATCAACGACTACGCCCTGCCGATCCTGGTCAGGGAGACCACCGAGGCCGACAGCGCGCACATCGACATGGTGAGCGGCGCGACCGTCACCAGCACCGGCTACCTGCAGTCGCTGCAGAGCGCGCTGGACAAGGCGTGACCCGGTCCGGCACCGCCCAGCGGCTGGTGCTGAGCGGGTCGGCCGGGTTCGCGGTCACCTACGAGGCGCTCGTGCTGACCCGTCCCGGTCGCCGCCTCGACGACGCCGTGATGGCGCACACGGTCGCGTGGCTGGGGCGGTCCCCAGGATGGTCATCCCTGGCGGAGCAGGTGCTGGACGCGGTCTCTGTCGCGTCGTGCGTGGCCGTCGTGCTGCTGCTTGCCCTGATGGCGTACGCCGCGGGCCGGACCCGGCAGGCCGTGGTCGCCCTGGTGACCGCCGCCGCGGTCGCGTCACTCGCCCAGGTCCTCAAGGTCGTGCTGCTCCGACCAGGCTCCGAGCTCACCGGGGTCGCCAACTCGCTGCCCAGCGGGCACGTGGCCGCGGTCGCCGGGCTGGTGGCCGCGGCGGTGATCGCCTCGGCTCCTCGCCGGCGGTGGTGGGTGGTGGCCGCCGGGAGCCCAGCGGTCGTCACCGTCGGGGTCGCCGTCGTGGCGTCGGGATGGCACCGGCCCAGCGACGTGCTCGCCTCGATCTTCCTGGCGGTGTCGGTCTGCGGCTGCGCACTGTGTGTGGTCGGGGAGGTGGATCCGCCGAGCGTCGTGGGTCCAGGTCCGCTGCGCGAGCGGCGTCGCCAGCGGGTTGCTGCCGGCCCGCGCTGAGTCCAGCCGCGACGGCACCGCCTCCGACCTGGGAGCATGTCGCGGTGGCTGAACGCGTGAACTTCCCGAGCACCAGCGGTCCGCGTCTCGCGGGCCGGATCGACCTGCCGCCGGGCGAGGTCCGCGGCTGGGGGGTGTTCTCCCACGGGTTCACCCTCGGCAAGGACACGCCCGCCGCCAACCGGATCTGCAAGCAGCTGGCCAGCGAGGGCATCGGGATGCTGCGCTTCGACAACCTCGGGCTTGGCGACTCCGAGGGCGACTGGGGCGACGGGTCCTTCTCGCACAAGGTCGCCGACACCGTGGAGGCGGTCCGGTTCATGGAGCGCAGCGGCCGCCCCGCGCGGCTCCTGGTCGGGCACTCGTTCGGAGGGTCGGCGGTGCTCGCGGCGGCGCACGAGGTGGAGGGGGTCCGCGCGGTGGTCAGCATCGGGGCGCCGTACCAACCGGCGCACGTCGAGCACAACTACGACGCGCTGATCTCCCGGATCATGGCCGACGGCGAGGCGGCCTTCCCGATCGGTGACAAGTCGCTGACCCTGCGCCGGCACTTCATCGAGGACGTCCGCGCGGCCGACCTGCACGAGCGGATCCGCACCCTCGGCCGGCCGCTGCTGGTGATGCACTCCCCGACCGACGACACCGTCGGGATCCAGAACGCCAGCCAGATCTTCCGCGCCGCGCGCCACCCCCGCAGCTTCGTCTCGCTCGAGGGCGCCGAGCACCTGCTCACCCGGCGCAACCAGGCCAGGCGGGCCGCGCGGGTGGTCAGCGCGTGGGCCGACCCCTACCTCGACTGATCGCTACGCTGGGCGAGGTCCGGGGCACCGTGCTGCCGGCCGTGGGGGGCGGTGCGTGAGCGACGACGGCGCCCAGACCCTCGAGCGGGGGCTCGCGGTCCTGGTCGAGCTGACCCGGCACCGCGAGGGGATGACCACGGCACAGGCGGCGGTGGCGTGCGGGCTGCACCGCTCGGTGACCCAGCGGCTGCTGGTCTCGCTGCGCCGCACCGGCTTCGCCGAGCGCGACGCCGGTGGCCGCTGGCACGTGGGACCGGTCGCGACCGGGCTCGCCGGGGCAGCCACCCCTCGGCTGCGCGACGTCGCCCAGCCCGTCCTGCACCGGCTCGCCCACGAGCTGGACGCGACCGTGATCCTGATCGAGGTGGACGGTGAGGCCGCGGTCACCACGGTGGTCGCCGAGCCCCCGACGCACGGGCCACGGTTCTCCTACCGGCTCGGCAGCCGCGACCCGCTCGACCGCGGAGCCGGCGGCCTGGCGGCGCTGGCCTCGGGGCCGCCGCAGGCCGACGAGCCGGAGCGGGTGGCGGCGGTGCGCGAGCGCGGCGTGGTCTCGACGTACGCCGAGCTGCACCCGGGCGCGCACGGCATCGCAGCGCCCGTCACCGGCTGGGGCGTCCTCGCGGCCGTCACCGTGGTGACCGCGCGGGAGGAGCTGGCGGTCTCGGCGCAGGAGCCGGTACGCCGTGCCGCGGCCGCGCTGAGCGAGGCCCGGCCGCCGGCCGACGACGACGCTCACAGGTCCAGCGGCAGCCCGGCGTAGTTCTCCGCCAGGCCCCGGGCACCGGCCTCGCTGGAGGTCACCCAGCGCAGCTGGGACAGCGCGAGCTGCTCGTCGAACGGGTCCTCGCCGGTGTGCAGCATGGTGGTCATCCACCACGAGAAGTGCGTGCACCGCCACACCCGGCGCAGCGCGGCGTCGGAGTAGTCGTCGGCCAGCCGGGCGTCGCCCCGGACGAGCTCGGCCAGGGCCGGGGCGAGGCGGGCGACGTCCGCGACCGCGAGGTTGAGCCCCTTGGCGCCGGTCGGCGGCACGATGTGGGCCGCGTCGCCGGCGAGGAACAGCCGGCCGTGGCGCATCGGGGTCGCGACGTAGGAGCGCATCGGCAGCACGCTCTTCTCGGTGATCGGCCCCGGGGTCAGCGTCCAGCCGTCCTGGCCGTCGCCGAGCCGGGTGGCCAGGGCCTCCCAGACCCGGTCGTCGGACCAGTCCTCGATGGGCGTGCCGTTGGGCACCTGGAGGTAGAGCCGCGACACCGTGGCGGACCGCATCGAGTGCATCGCGAAGCCGTCGGGGTGCCGGGCGTAGATCAGCTCGTCGGTCGACGGGGCGACGTCGGCCAGGACGCCGAGCCAGGAGTAGGGGTAGACCCGCTCCCAGGTGTGGCGCACGTCCGCGGGAACCGCCGCGCGGCTGGGTCCGAACGACCCGTCGCAGCCGGCCACCGCGGTCGCCTCGACCCGCACCTGGTCCCCCGAGGCGTCGGTGAACGTGACCGACGGACGGTCTCCCGTCACGTCGTGGAGCGCCACGTCGGCCGCCTCGTAGACGATCTGCTGCCCGGCCGCGGTGCGTGCGGCGACCAGGTCCTTCTGCACCTCGGTCTGTCCGTAGACCCACACCGACCGTCCGACCAGGTCGGTGAAGTCGAGGTGGTGACGCTCGCCGGGCCACTGCAGGTGGATGCCCCGGTGCCGGTCGCCCTCGGCGTCCAGGCGGTCGGTGAGGCCGGCGGAGCGGAGCAGGTCGACGGTCGACTGCTCGAGCACCCCCGCGCGGATCCGGCCGGCGACGTACTCCTCGGTGCGGGCCTCGACCACGACCGATTCCACACCCTGCTGGTCCAGGAGGTGGGCCAGCAGCATCCCGGCGGGGCCGGCGCCGATGATGACGACCTGGGTGCGCAGTGTCCTCTGGGTCCGCATGGCCGCCAGTCAGCCCGACGTCGGCTCGCGACGCGACGAGCCGCTTCCGCTGACCGGAACCAGGCCCCGCGCGATGCCACGGGCGGCGACCTGCATGGCGGCCACCAGTCGGGATCGGTCCGAACGCAGCGCGGGCAGCACCAGGCCGAGCGCGGCGACCACGCGGTCCTCGCGGGTCACCGGGACGGCCACCGAGCAGGCGCCGAGGCTCATCTCCTCGACGGTCGTCGCGAAGCCGTCGCGGCGGACCCGCGCGAGCTGGCGGCGCAGCGTCCCCGGCTGGGTCACGGTGTACGCCGTGACGCGCTCGAGCCGCGCGAGCACCTGCACCTGCACCTCGGGTGGCGCGTGCGCGAGCAGCACCTTGCCGACCCCGGTGGCGTGCAGCGGCAGCCGGGAGCCGACGCTGCTGACCACCGGCACCGACGCGTGCCCGGCCAGCCGGTCCAGGTAGAGCGCCTCGGTGCCCTCGCGCACCGCGAGGTGCACGGTGGCCAGCGTCGCGCCGTAGAGGTCGTGCAGGAACGGGGAGGCCACCTCGACGAGGTCGGACTGCACGGGCGCGAGCAGGCCGAGGTCCCACACCCGCCGACCCACGACGTAGGTGCCGTCGGCGGTGCGGGCCAGCGCGCCCCAGCCGACGAGCTCGGCGACCAGCCGGTGCGCGGTCGGGGTGGGCAGTCCCGCGCGGGTGGCCAGCTCGGTGAGACCCAGCCGCCGGTGGTCGTCGTCGAAGGCGCCCAGCAGCGCCAGCGCGCGACTGGTGACGCTCGCACCAGGGGTGGAGAGGTGTCCGGACACGAGCCCAATCTTCACCCGGCTTCCGCTGGCCGGAAAGCCGGGCCGCGACGTGCAGCACCGAGGTCCTAGCCTGCCGCGGTGACCGACATCCTCCACGAGCCGGCGCCGAGCGCCTCCTCGGACGCGGCGGCGACCACCCAGGCCGAGGTCAGCGCCGAGATCCAGCAGCTCTCCG
>Ga0210040_10005754_pt1 | contig 15672 bp, 14 predicted proteins | sample CryGeyCG12114_NA_FD_185462 | JGI IMG/M metagenome (GOLD analysis project Ga0210040, IMG submission 185462) | Groundwater microbial communities from aquifer - Crystal Geyser CG19_WC_8/21/14_NA (SPAdes) (version 2) | ecosystem: Environmental > Aquatic > Deep subsurface > Groundwater | place: USA... | reverse complement strand
CGACGGGGGGTGGCACCGATGCGCGGAGGGCTCTGGGGCTAGGGCACACCGAACACCTACGTGAGCTGGGGCCGGCTCAGGACTCCTGTCCGGCGTGCTCGCGTCTGCGAAGCCATGCCGACATGTCGAGAGCCGGCATGGGCCGCGCGTGGAGGTACCCCTGCATGACATCGACGCCGAGCCGTCGCAGCAGGGTGTGCTGGTCGTCGTGCTCGACGCCCTCGGCGACCACCGCCATGCCGAGCGTGTGGGCGATGTCGACGACAGCGCGCACGACCGCCTGATCACCGGGATCGTCGACCAGGCCGGCGACGAAGCCCTTGTCGATCTTCACCTCGTCGATGGGCAGACCTTTGAGGTACGTCAGCGACGAGTAGCCGGTGCCGAAGTCGTCCACCGAGAGCTTGATCCCGAGCGCCTGCAGCTCGTGCATGCGCTCCTTGGCGAGCTCCGGGTCCGCGACCACGACGTCCTCGGTCAGCTCGAGCGTCAGCAGGCCGGGCTTGACGTCGGTGCTGGTGAGAACCGCCGCCACCTCGGTGACGAAACCCGCGTCCTGCAGCGTCTCGGCGCTCACGTTGACGGCCACTCCCACGCCCCTGCTCCTGCCCTGCCATCCGCGGCATGCGGTCAGCGACTGACGCAGGACGGTGCTGGTGAGGGGGCGCATCAGTCCTGCCGCCTCGGCGAGAGGGATGAACTCGGCAGGGGAGATGCTGCCGAGAGCCGGGTGCGTCCAGCGGGCCAGGGCCTCCACGCCGCTGATGCTCCCGTCGACCGCGGAGATCTTGGGTTGGAACGCGACGCCGATCGCCCCTGAGGACAGCGCCTCGCGCAGCGCCATGACGACCGCCAGCCTGCGCTGCCCCTGCACCTCGTACGCGGGCTCCCACAGCACGGGACCGCCGTGCGCGTGCCGGGCGCTGTACATCGCCGTCTCCGCGCGCCGCAGCAGCGTCGCGGCCTCCTTGCCGTCCTCCGGCGCACGGGCACAGCCGACCGAGAGGCGCACGTGGGTCCCCACCGCCCCCAGCTGAGCGCCCCCCTCGACCTGAGCGCGCAGGCTCAGCCCGAACATGGACGCGTCGCCGCCCGCTTCACGGGCCGGGATGGCAACGGTGAAGCGGCCGCCGCCGATGCGTCCGACCAGCGCGCTCGGCGACGCCTGCTGCAGCCGGAGCGCCACCTCGCGCAGCAGGTCGTCGCCGACCTCGTGGCCGAGGGTGTCGTTGACCTCGCGGAAGGAGTCGACCGCGACGGCGGCGACCAGCACCCCGTCGGACTGCAGGATCATCTCGTCGATGGCGGACGTTGCCCGGCTGAGGTTCGACAGCCCGGTGAGCGGGTCAGTGGTCGCGGCGCGTCCCAGGTCGCGGAGCAGCCGTCCGCGGTCGAGGGCCGTCGCCAGCTCGGCCGCGACGGTCTCCAGCAGGCGCAGGTCGCGCATGTCGAACCCGCGGTCCGTCGTGACCCGGTGCCGTGCCGTCAGCAGACCCACGACGTGGCCGCCCGCCAGCAGCGGCGTCCTCATCCAGTCCCCGCCGAGGCCTGCAGCAGCCACCTGCCCGGCATCCTGGAGCGCCGGCTCGACCTCCGGTGCTCCGTCGAGGTGCACCGCCAGGTGCCTGCGGACCTCACCGCTGCTGTCGACGGTGTCGAGCTCGAGGTCCTTGGCGTGGAGCAGCTCGCGCACGCGCTCCAGTGGGACGAGCGCCTCCTGCTGCTCGACGTCGACCGGCCCCAGCTCCTTGACGAACGCGTACAGCTCCTCGGTGGCCTGCTGCGACGCCGAGAGCCGGTGGTAGCCGCGGTACGCCAGCGCCATCGCCAGGGAGAGCCCCAGGACGACGAGGATCGTCGACCGGTCCGTCCAGATCGCCGAGATCGTGAGGATGGCCAGGCCCGTGAAGACCAGAGAGGTCGCGAGGGCCACGACCGCCGGCTCTACCGCGCTGCGTCGCGTCACCTGCTGGCGCAGGAGCCGGAACATCGCCTGCATGGCGAGGGAGAAGGCGATCTCGCCGAGCAGCAGACCGACGAGCAGGGCCACCCACAGCCGTGGTCCTGGTCGGTCCACGTGGACGAACGACACGGCCAGCGCAGCCAGCGCGACCTCGAGAGCCGTCGTGCCCAGGTTGAACGTCACCTTGAGCGCGTCCTGCCTGCGCAGCAGGACGCAGCCGACCGCCGTGGCCACCACCCGGGCCACGAGGTGCAGGACCGGCGCTACCAGCACGACACCCAGGGCCAACGGGACCTGCACGAGCGTGACCAGCACGCTGCTCTCGCGGCGCTCGAAGCCGAGCGTCACATGGGTGGCCGCGAGGTAGACCGGGATGAGGGCCCACCACGGCACCGGCAGCAGGTCGGGTAGAGGGGGATCGCCCGCCCTCACGGCCATCGCCACGGCCACGACGAGCAGCCCGATCGAGAGCGCGAAGGCAGCCACCAGGTGGAGCCGCGGCACGGTCCGCGTCGCGGCGACGGGGCGCTTCACGCCTGACCTCCCGCCGGCACCGCGTGCGCGGGCTGCTCGGTCGCCGCCGACGGCCGCACGGCCAGCAGGAGCGCCGGGAGCAGGATGACCGCGCCGGCCACCCCGACCGCCTGCAGCGGCGTGACCATCTCGGCCAGCGCGCCGGCGATGAGCAGGAAGGCGCCCTGCACGGCCATGAGGGTGGTGTTCGCGAGGCCGAACGCCCGGCCGCGGGCCTCGGCGGGCACGGTCACCATGAAGGCGGCGTTGGCGACGAGCCCGACCGCCGAGCCCGCGCCGGTCACGACCCACAGGACGACGACGACGGCGCTGGAGCCGGCCAGCGGGGTCAGCAGCAGCGGTACGACGGACAGGACGGTCATGCCGGGCAGCAGGGCGGAGCGGCGCGCGACCGGGACGCGCAGCAGGCAGAACGAGCCCGCGAGGTAGCCCGCCGGCACCGCTGCAGTCAGCACGCCCGCCGTCATCGGGCCACCACCGAGCCCTTCGCTGACGGGTACGGCCAGCCCCTCCGGCACGATCATGGCGAGGGACCCGACAACACCGTAGGCGAGGAGCCGCCGGAGCACGCGGTGGGCGGCCACGATGCGCACGCCCTCCTGGGTGTCACGCAGCATCGAGCGCTCGGGGACCCTCCCGACCGGGCGGTCTGCCACCACCCAGCGCAGCAGCGCGGCGGACACCAGGAAGGTCACCGCGTCCAGCGCCAGCGCGACCGAGGCGCTGGTGACGGCGATGAGCGTGCCGCCGACCAGGAACCCCCCGACGTGCGCCCCCTGGATGACGGCGCTCTGCACCGCGCTGCCGGCGACGTACAGGTCGCCGGTGAGCATCTCGGGCAGCAGGGCGCTCTTCGCGGCGTCGAACGGCGGCGACAGCAGCCCGACGAGCACGAGCACGACGAACAGCGCCCACAGCGGCAGGCCCGGCACGAGCAGCGCGGCGATCAGCCCCGCGCGCAGCAGGTCGCACTGCACCATCAGCCGCCGGCGACGCTGCCGGTCGGCCAGCGAGGCCAGCAGCGGCCCGCTCACCAGCCAGGTGAGGTAGGAGCAGGCGTACGTCGCGGAGGCGGCGAACTCCGAGCCGGTGCGCTCGAAGACCAGCAGGGCGACCGCGATGCGGGCCACCTGGTCGCCCAGGATGCTCAGACCGGAGGACGCGAGGACCGCCCGGAACTCGCGCACGCGCAGCACGTCGCGCACCGTCACCCGGGAGGACACGCTGTCATTGTCGCCGATGATCGGGCCGGCCTTGAACGCCGGGCCACAATGGCTCGTGGACGATCAGCGGGAACGGGTGCGGACCTACGCGGTGACCGCGGTCGGAGCGGACGCCCCCGGCGAGGTGGCGGCGCTCGCCGAGGCCCTCGAGGGCCTCGGCGCCAACCTGGAGGACGCGTCCATGACGCGGCTGCGCGGCCACTTCGCCATGACCCTGGTCGCGGCGGTGGCCGCCGGTCCTTCGGACGTGCAGGCCGCGCTGGAGGCGGCGGAGACCGGGCTGCAGGTGTCGGTGGCCGAGGTCGGCGACGAGCAGCGCAGCGCAGCGGCCTCCACGCCGCACCGGCTCGTGGTCCACGGCGCCGACCGCGCCGGGATCGTGGCGCGCGTGGCCCGCGCGGTCGCGCGCCGCGGCGGCAACATCACGGACCTGACCTGCCGGCTCTCGGGGGAGCTGTACGTCATGACCGTCGAGCTGGACCTCGAGGACGGCGCGGGCCTCGCCGACGAGCTGACCGCGGTCGGCCTCGCGGCGCGCCTGGACGTGGTCGAGGAGGACCTGCTCTGACCACGTCGTCCCCGCTGCAGGTCGTCGTCGCGCCCGCACCGGTGCTGTCGGCGCCCGCGCGGGCAGCGGACCCGGCCGATCCCGCGGTCGTCCTGCTGGCCGAGCAGCTGGTGGAGCTCATGGCGGCGACGCCCGGGTGCGTCGGGATCGCCGCACCACAGGTCGGGCAGGGCATCCGGCTGTTCGTGCTGGACGTGGGCGGCGCTCGCCGGGTGCAGTCGTACGCCGGGCTGGTGGTGCTCTGCGAGCCGGAGCTGGTGTCCGCGCAGGGGGCCGAGCTGCGCCGCGAGGGCTGCCTGTCGGTGCCGGACCTCACCGGCGACGTCTCCCGGGCCAGCTCGGTGGTCGTGCGCGGGCGGGTGCCGGGGACCGGGGAGCTCCGCACGGTCGAGGCGGACGCCTTCGAGGCGCGCGCCCTGCAGCACGAGCTCGACCACCTGCGGGGACTGCTGTTCCTCGACCGGGTCGCCGGCGCGCACGCCCTGTTCCCCCGCAAGCGCTACCTCTGAGCCGGGCGCCCGTTCGGGCCCGCCGGCCGTAGGCTCCGCAAGCAGCTGCCCCTGTGGTCCAACTGGCAGAGACGAGGCGCTTAAACCGCCTGGGTTGCGGGTTCGAGTCCCGCCGGGGGCACCGCCCGCACGACCTGCGCAGGCCGTGCCCGAGTGGGCACACTGCGACCACCGCCAGCGTTGTACCTAGTGCTCGACCCCGACCGAGGGACGAGCGGAGGAGAATCGCCACCCATGGCTCTGAACCAGAGCAGCAACCCCGTCTTCGCGCGCAGTGCACCGCTCATCGAGAGCCTGCACGGCGCCCCGTCCGCCCAGGACGTCGCCGACATCTACGGCACGCTCCAGCGCCTCACGATCGACGACATCGCCGTCAAGACCGGCATGCTGCTGGGGCTCATGGTCGTCACGGGCGCGGCGACCTGGGCGCTGGACCTCGGCTCCGGCATCGTCGCCCTGGCTGCCGTCGTCGGCTTCGTGCTGGCCCTGGTCAACATCTTCAAGCGGCAGGTCAGCCCCGGCCTGGTGCTCGCGTACGCCGCCGTGCAGGGCATAGCGGTCGGCGGCATCAGCCACCTGTACGAGAACGCGTACTCCGGCATCGTCGTGCAGGCCGTCGTCGGCACCGTCGCGGTCTTCGCCGCGGTGACCTTCGGCTACAAGAGCGGGCGGCTGCGTGCCACCCCGCGCTTCACCAAGGTCGTCACGTACGGGTTCTTCGGCCTGTTCGCCGTCGTGCTGCTCAACCTGCTCGTCGGCCTGTTCAGCGACGGCGACCCGCTGGGCATCCGCGGCGGCAACACCGGCCTGTCGATCCTGTTCAGCCTGGCCTTCATCGTCTTCGGCGCCCTGACCTTCGTGCTCGACTTCGACCAGGCCGAGCGCATGGTCGCGGCGGGTGCCCCCGAGCGCGAGTCCTGGCGCATCGCCTTCGGGCTGGTCGTCGGGCTGGTCTGGCTCTACCTCGAGGTGCTCCGCCTGCTCAGCTACCTGCAGCGCGGCCGCTAGCCCGCTCGGCACGCAAGAACGGGCCGTCACCCTCGCGGGTGGCGGCCCGTTCTGCGTGTCCGGCGGGCTCAGCCCGGCAGGGCCGGCGCGTTGAGCGGGTTCGTGGCGTCCTCGACCTCGCCGACGAACTCCTCGACGACGTCCTCGAGGGCGATCACGCCGATGGCGCCGCGCTCGTCGACGACCTGCGCGAGGTGGCTGCGGTTGCGCTGCAGCGCCGCGAGCACCTCCTCGAGCGCGAGGTCCGCCTTCAGCTCCGGCATCGGCCGGCGCAGGGTGGCGGGCAGCGGACGCCGCCGCACCGCGGCCGGCAGGCCGAGGATGTCCTTCACGTGCACGAACCCGACCAGGCCACCCTCCACCACGCTGTCGGTGGCCGGGTCGTTGCGGTAGGAGCGCACCGGGAACCTCGAGAACCCGGTGACGACCGCCAGCTCCTCCAGGTCGTCGGCCGAGACGTTCTCGGGGACCGTGACCAGCTCCTCCAGCGGCACCATGACGTCGCGCGCGCAGGTCTGGCGCAGCGCGAGCGCCCCGGAGAGCCGCTCGTGCTCGTCGGGGTCCAGCAGCCCCTCGCTGTGCGACTCCGCGATGATGTCCGCGAGCTCGTCCGGGGTGTACGACGAGGTGAGCTCGTTCTTGGGCTCGACCTTCAGCAGGCGCAGCCCCGCGTACGCCATCGCGCTGAGCAGCCGCAGCACCGGGGCGACGGCGTGCGAGAAGCGCACCAGCGGCGGCACGAGCAGCAGCGCGGTGCGCTCCGGGGTGGCGATCGCGACGTTCTTCGGGACCATCTCCCCGAGCACCGTGTGCAGGAAGACCACGAGGGTCAGGGCGACCGCCAGCGAGATCGGGTGCAGCAGCGCCTCGGGCACGTGCGCGTGCTCCAGGACGCCCTCGAGCAGGTGGGCGACGGCGGGCTCGGCGATCGCGCCCAGCCCGAGTGAGCACAGCGTGACCCCGAGCTGCGCGCCGGGCAGCATGAGCGACAGCGACGACAGCCCCTCGAGCACCGTGCGGGCGCGCTTGCTCTCCTCGGCCAGCGGCTCGATCTGGCTGCGCCGCACGCTGAGCACGGCGAACTCCGCGCCCACGAAGAACGCGTTGCCGAGCAGCAGCAGCAGCGTGACGAGCAGCAGCAGCGCGGTCATGCGGCCTGCTCCGCGCTCGGCGGCTCGACGAGCACGCGGTCCACGCGGTGCCCGTCCAGCTCGGTCACCTGCAGCGTCCAGCCGTCGAGGGCGACGACGTCGCCCTTGCGGGGCATCCGCCCGAGCCTGGCCATGATGAGCCCGCCGAGCGTGTCGTACGGGCCCTCCGGCATCTGCAGCCCGACCGCCGCGGCGACCTCGTCGTCGCGCAGCAGGCCGGACAGCACCATCCCGCCGCGGCGCTGCTCCACCTGGGGCCGGGAGGCGGTGTCGTGCTCGTCGTCGACCTCGCCGACGAGCTCCTCGACGAGGTCCTCGAGGGTGACGATGCCGGCCGTGCCGCCGTACTCGTCGACGACCACCGCCATCTGCAGCCCCGGCTGCCGCAGCCGGACGAGCAGGCGGTCCAGGTGCAGGCTCTCCGGCACGCGGGGGACCGGCCCCATGATCTGGGACACCTTCGTGCCGGCGCGGTCCTGGCGCGGCACCCCGAGCGCCTGCTTGACGTGCACGACGCCGACGATGTCGTCGATGCTCTGCCCCTCGATCGGGAACCGGGAGCGGCCCGAGCTCTGCGCGAGGGTGAGCAGCTGCGCGGCGCTGGCGTCGCCGGGCAGCGCGTCGATCTGGGTGCGGGAGGTCATGACGTCGGCCGCGGAGCGGTCCCCGAAGGCCAGCGAGCGGGCGAGCATGGTCGCGGTCTGCGAGGACAGCGCACCCTGCTGCTCGGACGTGCGGACCAGGCTGCCGAGCTCCTCGGCGGAGCGCGCCGAGCGCAGCTCCTCCTGCGGCTCGATGCCGAGGCCGCGCACGAGCCGGTTGGCCGTCCCGTTGCACACGGCGATGAGCGGGCGGAGCACGAGGCTCGACATGCGCTGCGGCGCGGCGATCGCCCTGGCGACCTCCATCGGCCGGGCGATCGCGAGGTTCTTGGGGATGAGCTCGCCGACGACCATCTGCAGCACGGTGGCGACGACGAGGGCGACGGCGAACGACACCGGCGTCGCGACCTGTTCGGGCAGGCCGACCCCGGTGATCAGCGGCTCCAGCAGGACCGAGATCGACGGCTCGGCGATGAAGCCCACGACCAGCGTCGTCAGCGTGATGCCGAGCTGCGCGCCGGACAGCTGCACGGACAGGTTGCGCACGGCGGCGAGCACCCGTCCTGCGCCGGCGTCACCGCTGCGCGCGGCGTTCTCCAGCTGCGTGCGGTCCACGGCCACGAGGCTGAACTCGGCGCTGACGTAGAGCGCGGTGCCGAGCGTGAGCAGCAGGACGGCGAGCACGCCCAGGAGGGCGGCGGTCACGGGGCGGACGTCCGGGCGACGGCGGACCGCAGGCCCGCGCGCAGATGTCGGGGCACGCAGCGACCGTACCCGCCGCGCCTACGCTGACGCCGTGCCGGCCGCGCGGACGTACGTCCTCTACACGCCCGTGCTGCGCTCCTCGCACCTGGAGCGGCTGGCTCCCGTCCCCGGGTTCCGGCTGCTGGCGTCGGACCGGCACCCCGACTGCGACGACGCGCTGCTGGGCGCGGCGCCCTTCCCCGTCCTGCTGGCGGGGCTGGACGCCCTCGAGGCCGACCTGCGGGCCGACCCGCCGGACGTGCTCGAGGTGACCGAGCCGCTCTGGACGGCCCAGTGGGCCGCGTCCCTGCGGCTGGCGGACGCGGCGCCGCGGGCGCGGCTGGTGACCTACGCGATCGAGGTGCTGCCGCCGCGCGGCGCGCCGGACGCCGGGCGGCTGGCCGCGGTGGCGTACGGCTCCAGCGCCGCGCAGCGGGCGTACGCCGTCTCCTACCCGGGAGCCGGCTGGGCGGCGACGGTGGTGGAGGAACGGCGCGGGCGCTGCCTGCTGTGCGTGCCGTCCGGGGACACCGTGCAGGCCGCGCGCGAGGTGGTGTTCGCGGCGGAGTTCAGCGAGCGCAAGGCGATCGACCTGCTGATGGCGGCCTGGGACGACGCGGCCCCCGACGGGTGGCGGCTGCGGCTGCTGGGCTGGGGGCCGCGCACGGACCAGGTGCAGGCCTGGGGTGCCGGCCGCCAGGACGTCGACGTCGTGGTGGGAGCCGGCCGGCAGGTCGTGCACGAGGCGCTGCGCAGGGCGGCGGTCGTGGTGCTGCCGTCGCGCCGGGTGCCGGGCTGGCGCGAGCAGGTGGGGCTGTCGCTCGTGGAGGGCCTGGCGCACGGCTGCGCGCTGCTGACCACCGACGAGACCGGCCTGGCGGACGGCCTGCGGGCGGCGGGGCACACCGTGGTCGAGGCCGGGTCGGGGCCGGCGCTCGCCGACGGGCTGCGCGCGGCGCTGGCTGCTGCTCCGCTCGTCAAGGCGCTGCCGGCGGCGGACGACGACAGCCGCCGGCAGGTGCAGCGCTGGCTGGCCGGGGCGTGAGCACCTCCGACGGGGCGGCGGCGCGCCGGGCGCCGGCCGACCTGCTGGCCCACGAGGCGGGCTCCCTGGTGGCCCGGCTGCGGCTGTGGACCCCGGCGCGCTGGGCGGCGGCGGCCCCGCCGTACGGCACCCGGGCCGACCTGGCGCTGCACCTGGCGCAGTGGCTGGCGGACGCTGCCGGCGAGGCGCCCGTGCGGCTCCCCCGGCTCGACAGCGACCTGGCCCTGCCCGACCAGCTGGCGGTCACGGCGGACGACCTGGTGCGCGCGGGGGTCGACGGGCAGCAGGCCGCCGACGCGGTCGCGCACGTGCTGCTGCACCGGGCCGACCTGCTGGACGAGCCGGTTCCGGCGGGCCTGGTGACGGCTCTGGGGGAGGCCTCCGCAGCGGCGCTGCTCGAGCGCGCGAGGCGGGTCTGCGAGGGCCCGCCCCGCTCCTAGCCCGCCAGGTGCGAGGGGTCGATCTGGCCCGCGTCCTGGTGCAGGACGAAGCGGTTGTAGGCGAACGTGACCGCCCAGGCCACGACACCGATGATCATCAGTACGCCGGCGACCTTGTAGTCGCCGCTGGCCCGGCCGGACAGCGGGCTGGCCAGGTAGGCGCAGGCGATCACCCCGAGGACCGGGATGGCGGTCGGCGCGTGGAAGTGGTCGTGCTCCACCTTGTCGCTGCGCAGCACGAGGACCGCGATGTTGACGATGGTGAACACGCACAGCAGCAGCAGCGCCGTCGTGCCGCCGAGCGCGGTGAGGTCGGCGAAGCGGATGAGCGCGAAGGCGATGAGCGTGGTGAACACGATGCCCACCCAGGGGGTGCGCCGGGTGCGGTGCACCTTGCCGAGGAAGCTCGGCAGCACCCGCTCGTTCGCCATGCCGTACAGCAGGCGGCTCGCCATCAGCATGTTGATGAGCGCCGAGTTGGCCACCGCGAAGATGGTGATGAAGGCGAACAGCCGCAGCGGGAAGCCCGGCGCGCCGGCGGAGACCACCTTGAGCAGCGGCGCGCTGCCCTTGCTCAGCTCTTCGGGGGAGACGAGCGCGACGGCGGAGATGGCGACGAGCACGTAGATGAGCCCGGTCGCGCACAGGCCGGCCAGCATGACCTTGGGGAAGATCCGCACCGGGTCCTTCGTCTCCTCGGCCATGTTGACCGAGTCCTCGAAGCCGACGAGCGCGAAGAACGCCAGCGCCGTCGCCGCGGTGACCGCGCCGAACGGGTTCTCGCCCGGGGCGGTGTTGAACTCCGTCAGCCGCGACGTGTCGCCGTCCCCGTGGCCGAGGGCCCACGCGCCGATGAGGATGACGATGAGCAGGCCGGTCAGCTCGATCATGGTGAGCACGACGTTGAGCTTCACGCTCTCGCCCACGCCGCGGAAGTTGACGAGCGCCACGACGAGCATGAAGCCGAGGGCGATGGCGGTCAGGCCCGCGCCCTCGGTCAGGGACAGGTGGAACGCCTCGCTGAAGTTCGCGGAGAAGGACTTGGAGGCGCTCGCCGCCGAGGTCAGGCCCGAGCACATGACCGTGAACGTCACCATGAAGGTGAGGAAGTGGATGTGGAACGCCTTGTGCGTGTACAGCGCGGCGCCCGCGGCCTGCGGGTACTTCGTCACCAGCTCGAGGTAGCTGAAGGCGGTCAGCAGCGCCACCACGAAGGCCACGAGGAAGGGCAGCCACACCGCCCCGCCGACCTCGGCGGCGACCTTGCCGGTGAGCGCGTACACGCCGGTGCCGAGGATGTCGCCGACGACGAACAGCAGCAGCAGGCCGGGGCCCATGACCCGCTTCAGGCCGGGCTCGCCCTCCTGGCCGTGCTGGCCCGCCTCGCCCTGCGTGACGACCTCGCTCATGACCAGCTCCCTCTGCGCGCGCGACCGCGGACCTGCTCGTGCGGTGCAGAGTGGGGGACGGCGCCCTCGATGTCGAGCGTCACCGGAGGACTTCACACGGGGGACACACTCGTGACCCTGCCGTTCCGGCACACTGCGCCCCAGGAGGACGCCATGCATCTCGTGCTCGCTGCCAACGCCGAGGCCGACCAGCCGTGGGTGGCCGACGCCGCCGCGCTGTTCGCGAAGAAGGCCGGCGCGACCGTGTCGGTCGTGAGCGTCGACGAGGTGGAGCTCGAGCGGCTCTCGCCCTCGCCGCGCAGCATCTTCCTCGAGCGGGCCGAGGCGGCCGCGGCCCACGCGGTGGAGCGGCTGGCCGCGGCCGGCGTGGAGGCGAGCCCGACGGTGCTGTCCGGCGGCGCCCTGCACCGCATCCTGGAGTTCGCCCAGGAGCAGGACGCCGACCTCATCGTGGTGGGCGCGAGCACCCGTCCGCCGCTGGCCAGCCGGCTGCTGGGGAGCGTGCCGCTCGCGCTCATCGCGGCCTCGCCGCTCCCGGTGCTCGTCGTGCCCAACCCCCCGCAGGCCTGACCTGCCCGTGCGGTACGCGTTCCTGGACAGCCCGGTCCCCATCGCGTTCGCGCACCGGGGGGGCGCCCGGCCGGGCCTGGAGAACGTCGCCTCCCTGTTCGCGGACGTCCAGCGGCTGGGCTACCGCTACGTGGAGACCGACGTGCGGACGACCGCGGACGGCGTGCCGGTGGTCTTCCACGACGAGGACGTGAGCCGGCTGACCGGCACGTCGGCGCGCATCGGCGACCTCACGTACGCGGACGTGCGCCGGCTGCAGGTGGGCGAGGAGCAGATCGAGCCGCTCGCCGCGGTGCTCGACGCCTTCCCCGACCTGCGCTTCAACATCGACCTCAAGGACGAGGGGAGCGTGGAGGGCGTGCCCGCGGTGCTGGCACGCACCGGCGCCCGGGAGCGGGTGTGCGTCGCGTCCTTCTCCGAGCGCCGGCTGCGCCGGGCCCGGCGCGCGCTCGGGCCCGAGGTCTGCACCAGCCTGGGCACGGGCGGGGTGGGGCTGTTCCTGCTGCACGCCCTCGCGCGCACCGGGCGCAGCCGGCAGGGAGCGGCGGCTCTGCAGGTGCCGTGGCTGCTCCCCGGCGGGCGGACGCTGCCGGCCTCGTTCGTGCGGCTGGCCCACCGCGAGGGCCTCGCCGTGCACGTGTGGACCGTCGACGACCGCGCCGCCATCAACGCCGCGCTGGACCTGGGGGTCGACGGCGTGATGACCGACGAGCCGGCCGTGCTGCGCGAGGAGCTGGTGCGCCGGGGGCTCTGGGCTGGAGGCGGCGAGGGGCGCGCGTCAGGCGGTCACCCGTAGGCAGCGGGGTCGTGACAGCCAGGCGGGTGAGTGCTTTGTCGCCTTCTCAGCGATGGCGTCCGGTCCTGGCGTGACGCACGCTCGACGCGGCAGCACGTGCGAACGACCTGCAGCGCGAAGGACCCCACGGATGAACCGGCTCCGCCCGCTCGGTCGCCTCGGCAGTGCTGCCGTGTGCGTCGTCGCCCTGCTCGCCCTCCCGGCAGCCCCGGCCTCGGCGGCGCTCAGCCAGCCCGCCGTCACCTCCCAGACGCCGTCGACGCGGACGCCCCACGCGATCGACGACGACGCCGTGGCGAACGCGGCCGTGAACGCCTTCGCGCAGGTCGGCGGCACCATGTACGCGGGGGGCCGGTTCCGGTCGGTGCAGGACCCGGCCCGCACCACCACGTACTCCCGCGCGCACCTGTTCTCCTTCGACGTCGCGACCGGCGTCCCCACCCGGTGGGCGCCGCAGCTGAACGGCGAGGTGACGGCCCTGGAGGCCGACCCCGGGGGCAGGTACCTCTACGTCGGCGGCTCGTTCACCCACACCTTCCCGAGCGGGCGGGTGAAGTCGCTGGTCCGCTTCGACCTGGCGACCGGCGCGCTGGACAGCGCGTGGGAGCCGCTGATCTACAAGGGCGCGGTGCTGGACCTGCAGGTCGTGTCCGGCCGGCTGATCGTCGCCGGCCGCTTCGGGCAGCGGCTGGCCTCGGTCAGCCTCACCACCGGCAAGGTGCTCGGCGACCTGCAGATCCCGTTCGCGGGCTCGGTCGCCAGCAACGCGGGCGCCGTCGCGGTCAGCCGCTTCGCGGTCGACCCCACGCGGACCAGGCTGGTGGCGGTCGGCAACTTCTCCAGCGTCGGCGGCCTCGAGCGCTACCGGGCGGTCATGATCGACCTCGGCAGCACGTCCACGGTCGCGCCCTGGAGCTACGCGCCGCTGAAGAACATGTGCAAGGGCACCTCGCTGCCGGACTACCTCAAGGACGTCGACTTCTCTCCCGACGGGTCCTGGTTCGTGATCGCCGGGACCGGCTACGTGCCGGCCACCCCGGAGGGCGTCGGCAGGGACGTGTGCGACGCGGCCGCCCGCTTCGAGACCGGCGTCTCCGCACCGGCCCGGCCCACCTGGATCAACTACACCGGCGGCGACACGCTGTACTCGGTCGCCGTGACGGGCGCCGCGGTGTACGTCGGCGGCCACCAGCGCTGGCTCGACAACCCGCAGGGCGTCGACACCGCGGGTCCCGGCGCCGTGGCGCGCCCGGGCATCGGGGCGATCGACCCGGCCACGGGCAAGGCCCTGCCGTGGAACCCCACCAAGACGCGGGGCGTCGGCAACAAGGTCATCTACCCGACGCCCGCCGGCGTCTGGTTCGGCTCGGACGGCAAGTACTTCGGCGGCCGGGTCCACGACGCGCTGGCCTTCACCCCGACGCCCTGAGCCGCCGGCCCTGGGCCGGCATCACCCGGCGGCAGCGACCAGGGCGGGGCGCCGGGGGTCGAACAGCGCGATGTCGTGCCCGGTGCGCCCTTCCGAGACGAGGTCCGCGAGGACCTCGCCGATGACCGGCACGAACTTGAACCCGTGCCCGGAGAAGCCGCACGCGATGGCCACCTGGGGGAGCTCCGGGTGCAGCCCGACGACGAAGTCCTCGTCCGGGGTCGTGGAGTAGAAGCAGGTCGAGGCGGCCACCAGCGGGCCGGTCAGGTGCGGCATGAGCTCGAGGGCGCGCCGCTGCATGTCCTCGACCTCGTGCGGGTGCACGGTCCGGTCGACCGTCTGCGGCGTGGTGTCCACCCCCTTGCGGAAGTAGCCGATCTTCATGCCGCCGGCCGGCCCGTCGACCATGGGGAACCCGTACAGCTGCCCGTTGTGCCGCGTCGCCTCGATGTAGACCGGGTGCTCGGCGTCGGTGTAGCGCTCGTACGGCACCTCCGCCGTGAACCGCGGCGTGAACCAGTACGAGATCTGCCGCTCGACGCGGATCGGCAGGCGCAGGTCGCGCAGCAGCTCCGGCGCCCACGCGCCCGGGGTGACGACCAGCCGGTCCGCGCCGTACGTGCCCTCGCCCGTCACGACCTCGACGCCGCCCGCGGCGGTCGGCGACCAGCCCAGGACCGGCTCGCCGAAGCGCAGGTCCGCGCCCCTGCGCTGCGCCACCTCGGCGTTCGCGACCGTCGTCAGCTCCGGGCGCGTGTAGCCGGCGTTCGACTCGTACAGCCCGAAGGCGTGGGCGGGCGGGTCGAGCGTGGGGAAGCGCCGGCGGATCTGTTCGCCGCTCAGCACCTCGTGGTCCAGGCCGTGCTGCCGCGCGGACGCGAGGCTGCCGGCGAACACGGGGCCCTGCTCGTCGCCGAGGTACAGGCCGCCGCACAGCGTCAGCAGCTCCCGTCCGGACTCCTGCTCGAGCTCGCGCCACCCCTGGTACGCCCGCTGCAGCAGCGGCACGTACGCGGGGCTCTCGAAGTAGGACTGGCGCACGATGCGGGTGCCGCCGTGGGCGGAGCCCTGGTCGTGCCCGGGCCAGTACCGCTCCAGCCCGAGCACCGACAGCCCCCGGGCGGCGAGCTGGTTCGCCGCGGCACCGCCCATCGAGCCGAGCCCGACCACGACCACGTCGTACGACTGCATGCACCCACCCTCGCGTGCGGCGGACCCGGCCGCGGGACCGGGTCCGCCGGACGCCGGCTACCAGCGGTGGGCGACGTCCACGACGAGCTTGGAGCCCGTCGCCGTCTTCAGCGCCATCGTGCGGAACGGCAGCCGGGCGCGCACGCCCACCCCGACGGTCGTCTGCCCCTCGAAGCTGCCCGCCCACGCGACCTGCCGCAGCGTGCGGAAGCCCCCGACGTCGACCAGCTCGCGCTCGTCCGCCGGGTCGTACGTCGCCTCGCCCTCCGCGTCGTACGCCGGGTGCAGCAGCCGGACCCGCAGGAAGGCCCCGCCGCGCAGCGGCACCGCGTCCCCGCTGCCCTCCTGCTCGACCGCGGCCACGTACCGGACGCGGTAGCCGGCCGGCGACCCGTCCAGGTCGAAGACCAGCCGGTCGAAGCAGGCGTGCCGGCCCGCGCGCACGTCCGTCAGCGGGGCCTCGGACATCGCTCCGGCCCGCTCCCGGGTG
>Ga0210040_10005753_pt1 | contig 15674 bp, 8 predicted proteins | sample CryGeyCG12114_NA_FD_185462 | JGI IMG/M metagenome (GOLD analysis project Ga0210040, IMG submission 185462) | Groundwater microbial communities from aquifer - Crystal Geyser CG19_WC_8/21/14_NA (SPAdes) (version 2) | ecosystem: Environmental > Aquatic > Deep subsurface > Groundwater | place: USA... | reverse complement strand
ATATGCAGGCTTGCTCTTTTGAGCAGGCAAAACGCACTTTTGACTTTCTCCTGCTCTTGTACCGTAATAAATTTGCATGATATGAGTTTTTTCTCTAGTGTACTTGAAATGAAGAAAAAGTTACCCTGGGATATATCGCAGTATATAAAGTTGAAGAGTCTTTCATCCTTTGGTATTTAAAGACCTTTGCAAAGTAAAATATCACCACACAAATATATGATCCGTGTGGTACGTAAAATGTATCCTCTTTCACCTACATGTAAATATTTCCTCATATGAGATCAAATGATCTCCCCAACATGGTATGCAAATGTACTATGTGAGGTAGAAAAGGAGCCAAACTTGCATTTTATGAAAATATCATTTTTCCCAGATTCTCATATCACAATCTACTAGTGTGTATCTGGTTATGTAAACCCTCATAACGGCTTTCACAACTAGCTAAGTAAATAAGTTTGCCTGTACAGCCGATATGAGTTGAGTTACTAACTAACTACTATATAACGAAATAGAGATGGCTGCAAAGATTTCATTAGATGAAACAATTTTACTTTATAGTAGCCACACACAGGGCTCATTTTGTTTCTTCCGCCCAGTTAATTACTTTTCTTCAGATTAACTTCCCATACGCACCACTGATACTGTTCTGTTATGCTTTCATTTTATTTCCAGTTCTTCAAGTTTCTAAATATCTATTTACCTGAATAATATTGCGTACATTCTAACAAACTTAATTTTCTTTAACTCTAACTAACCATCCACATAATTTGATCCAATGTTACTTGAACATTAGCCCAGAAGCAAAAAACAAGACTATGTGTATTCAAATTGTAGCTAGGACTAGGACTGTATTTCCATTTTTACAAAATTATCTGCGTTTGATAGTTAGCTATAGTATGCAACGAACTACTAGGACTGTTGGTAACTAAAGTGATATTCCAAGCGCATAACTGTGAAGCGAAAAGATGTGCCTTTTCATTAAGCAGAGCACACAACAGTCTTGTGTATTATTTAATACGGAGGGAAAGAGATTCCGCTGCTTGCATATTTTATGCATTTTCTTATTCCGTTAATAATGAAAAGACGGTGGTGAGGGCAAAGAAAACTATGCTACAACTTACTAACTAACTACTGTGATCCCTAGCAATGAGTTAATACTGTGTGTGGATATTACACTTCCATGGTAAAGTAGGAAGTTGATAATTTCCAGGGTTATGGCGTGCCGTGCATCATCAATATACAGAACTGGAGATGTGACTGACTTACCCTCATAAGGACACCCGTAGGCTTCAACTCTCATGCAGATTGTTCTGGGATGGATGGAATGAGGAATGAAACGAATTCGGGAAGCAATCACGGGAGGATAAAGTGGCTGCAACACTCCGATATAAGTATTGTCATTTCCTTTCAGAATCTGCGAAATAAAAATATCTGGGTTAGTTTAGTTAGCTAATAAATGGATTGAAAAACACATGCTTGAATTCAATTCATTGGAAAACAACATTTTTTTCAGTATTATTCAGCTTATATTACATCGCATCATGTCTAGTTAGATAAGGTATAGTTAGTTAGCTTTCAGTTGGTATTATGATGATTCAAAGAGAACGACAAATTTAAGATGAATGGACAAGGAAGTAGGACAAGAGTGGTGTGTTTGTGAAATTAAATGGTATATTAGTTAGAGTTTGTTGTGCAAAATAAATGCGGGTGCAGATATTACTTACTACTGCTACAACTCCACGCCTTTTGTTTCCCTTGACATTTGAGAAATTGCAAATTGTGTCCCAGATGTTAGAGACTAACGTCATTTCCCGCATCTTATGTACAAGTACATATATTCTAGTTCTAGTCAAATAGGGAATACATATACATAGAAGAAAGCAAATGGCGCTCTTCACTGTCTTTTCAGGGAATGTTTTTGGCCACTGTGTTGAAAAGGGCATGCAAAAATGCGGCCAAAAATTCTGGTTTTTTTTAGAATCTTGGTTAGAAAGTCACCGACTCACTCAGCTAGTTTTAATAGTTAGGGCGAGATCCATCCCTGGAACAAAAGCTTGTAGAAATACATAGAGGCAAATTGTAAACAGTATTGTATTTTGCAGACAGTAAAAAATATATAAAAGTTTTATATTAAAAAATAACTAACTATAAAAGAAAGAAATTCGTAATAAAAATATGACCAAGAGACAAACTAATGGAGGTAACTGTACAACACAGCTAAAAAACATAAAGTGCAAAAAAAAAAGATCATCCCTAGTTTTTTTTTGCGAGTGCAATAATCGTAAGACAAAGTTATGTAGGTATGTGTGTGCCTGTTTTTGAAATATATTAAACTTCTCACGCACATCCCCCAACCATTGTACATAGTTAGAATGCAATGAGATGATGATACATGGATAATGATGACGCTCCTGGAGAAATATGTTGGTATGTTAACTGATATGAGTTTTTCTTTTGCGCCCACCAAAATAACTGTGCGTGCAATGGGAATGGAGTGAAAACAATGTTATTGTACCACCACCGTATGCTCTACTTTATAAGACAACTACTTACTTTCCACTACCTATACCTTGTTTAGCATTTCTCTTTTGGAATGAGGACACATGACACACTAGTCACACCGATACCACACTATATGCTGTATGTATTTCACCCAAGGAAAAAAAAGGCTGCCGTGTGGGTGACATAAAGTTTCCCCCATTTTTTGCACAACATTGCACACCTTATAAATTCATGGCGGAGAGGAGCATCTGGGAAAAGTGGATGCAAAAAGCTGAGAGACCCAAATCTTTCATGTGCAGAGAGACAGGAATGAGAATTTTGGAAATTAGGTTCCTACGAAAACATGGTGCACGAATGAAATGAATGCCATTATGTATAGGCAAAGCGTTCCCATTTGTGTTCCATAAGTTTGCATTAAACATGGAATTTATGAGTGAGGGCCACTTGTGTTATACTTTTAGTTTAGTTGGTTGGTTTTGTAAGTTTGTAGTAGTGTAGGGGCAAAGGAATATTACTTTTTGTGTTACTTTTAATATTATTGGCTATTTATTAATGTATTTTCACAGAGCAGTATTTTCAATGTACATACATATGTAAGTTCACACAAAAAAGGTTCGTTCATTACAAATACAGTAATCAGCATAAGCAGGCATTAGTGGTTTTAAATTTTACAATGAAAAGAATAAGCTTAGAATACGGCAAAAAATTTGTCGCTTGAAAAAATTACACGAAACATAGGATCATAATTGAATAATTTTTGGGTATGAAGTTATGACCGCCCGTGTAGTCTAATAAAGGGTAGAAGAAAGTTTTAATTCCAAAGAGATCCCTTGGGCAAATAATCTAACAAATTATTTCCTTTTGGTCCATGCTACGTTTTTTTCTTCTCTTTTTACGCGTTTTTGTTAGAAAAGACAACTTTTCATTTGGTCCTTTTGTTACCCTAGGCTTATAAGAGATACAATAATAACATAGTATACACACTACACAATAGTAGTGGGTATTTTCCTACACAATTCTCTTTTTTCGACGTTGTTTGCCTGCAGGGATTAAAAAAAAAGAAAAAAAAAACTACTTAAACCAAAGTATCTTTCCACCTCTGGTATTCCAAGCACAGAGGCTAAAAAAGAGTAGGGCAACCTATTATTATTATTGCTATTGAAGCACATATATACTACTCCATATAAGGGGAATACATTAGTTAGTTAGTGCTACACATGAATACTCAAAGACGAACTAAATGGTAGTTCCATCCAGCATTCTTAAAATGTAGGGAAAGTCAAAAGGAGAGTGAAAACCAAGTCCCTTCTGGGAAACACAACTATGCTTTCAAAAGTTGAGTGGAATGAAATGGAAACTTGTACTTTTATTCTTTGCCTGGTTTTTTTTTATTTCTTATCCTTCTCAAGTAAAGATTTACTTTTTTCATTCTTTACATTGTTGCTACAACTTATACAATGTTTACTTTGTGTTGTGTACTAACTAGATCCAACGGGTTTTTCAAACGCATAATTCTTGTTGTATATGATACTGTGAAAAAGTAAAGTTTCCCATGATTGAATGCCTTTTGGATTTGAATAGATTTTGACAGCCCTTTTTAACTGTCACATTTAAAACAAAACAATATACAATTCAATAAGATAGTTTGTTAATACTACTATGTTTATAATTGCATTGATATCTGACTTTGACGCAAAAGAAAAATTTATATTCCAATTATGTACAATATTACAAAATTGCCCCAATCTGAAATAAAGTTTTAAAAGAGAAAGTTTTCCACATTTTAACACACCAAATACTCAATATCCCACTAGTAAGTAACAAAGCTTTCTCCTATACCAAAAACTATCCAACTTTTAGTATCATTATAAACCCGTCATAAGCCACACGAGTAATGGAATTATCGTGTAATTTGTGAATGACGTCCTTACGTCAATCCATATCCCTCACAATATATATATACTCACTTCAAAATCCCTTGGCACATTCACACATCACCCTATTACATTCCATCGAATCAGCGTGATGAAAAATCTTATAGATTTCACTCCAAAAAGGATCCATATCTTTGCACAAAAGTACTATTCTTTTTCTCTTGGTGTGCCAATTTTTTCTACCCCAAAGTGGCACAATGAGCCATTTCTTGTGCATCTAACTAGCACGTACATATAGTACTTTATATACAGACTCGGCATGAAAAAAGGAACAGAAAACACATTTTATTCCTCCTTTTATTATTGTAATGATGATGATACTGGGAGCATCAATGCATTATCCTCCCACCATTACTACTTTACTACACTCACTCACTGCTGCTACTTTTTATGAACAAGGAGTGAGCACAGTAACAAAGTACTATATACACACACATAAGGAAAAAAATGGGTTCAATTGGTATTTTATTCAGAGGAAAAAAGAGCAGCCCGTTTTCTCGTAAACTACTGGAGAAAGGAGCATTGCCGTACACTCCAATGTAGTCTAGTACATTACATACACACATCGAATGGCCCAAATAGAAGTAATTTTACATCATGAATGAATGTGATCTACAGCACATTCTTATAGTCAGTAACCACCCGTGGTAAGTGAATAGAAAAGGACCATGTGCTTTGAACACGAAAAAATCCAAGTGTGCCCTATATTTACTACATTATCATTGCATTACATGCTGTAGTAGCAATATGTATGTAAGTATACGTAGTACACAGATACTGCAATATTGTGACTACTTCCTTCCTCTCTTTTTTGCCCATCTGATGTAGTGGCCACTTATTGCATTATGATCATTCTAAATTGCCATCAATGGGTACTACTGCTGTGGAAATGAGAGTTAAGTTGGAGCCAGTGCATTCTTTAGGGAACACAAGGGCTGCCCAGATATTATCATTATTGGGAATATCATGCTTTTTATTACAGTGAAAAATTGGGCTCACAGTATGGAATGTGTTCGTATCCACATTCAATAGGGTGTTCGGGGGACGTAAGTAACCTAGTTTTGTGGCACTTTCAATGGTTATTAGTCAGGTAAGATGAAATTATTAGGCAGTCATGTGAATTTTATTGGCATTTCATGCAGTAGTAGTGAATCAACTTTCGCCTGACGTGATTTCCAGATAGGAAGGAGCATATTGAAATGTACGTTTTGGAATCTAATAGTTAAATGCCAGTTAGTCGTATCATTTGATTTGGCCATTCTTCACTTCTTTAAATATGATTGAGTGAGTCAAATTTTACAAGCCAATCTGATATGGATGAGAAAAAAATATTTACGGACTACCAGTCTCAGAATCTAGTTAAAGCTGATAAGCACTATGGATTTTGTAGAATAATGATAGACAAGCTAACTAACTAACTAACTATAAAAAATTCATTGGAAAGAAGAGATTAACAAAATTACAAAAGTGTGTCAGAAATTGACTGGTAGGGAGAAATCTGCTTAATTAGCAAACATGGCAATCTACTCAAGTCATAAAAAGTTAATGTGATTTTGGTAGTAAAAAAGCGAGCCTCGGTGGGAAAAGATTCAAATTATGTGGGGCTGGAGCGATAAAGTGTGATTAATAAATGTTGCCATGTTTGATGCCAACGGAATTCTCCTGGGAGCCAATATCATACTGGAGACATCGTATTGTCAGTTCCTGTGCACACCCAACACACAGCAAGGGGAGATAGAGTTATGTAAGTAGTGATGCACAAATATAATGCTCCACTGATGCAATGTGTGACAATAACGTAAATGACATCAACTCATGCCAAATCACGAACTGCACGAGCAGGGAAATAAATTGAACAAATAGGTTTTGTGGGGAGACATGAAACCTGCTGCATTTGTAATACACATGATGCAATGCAGGAGTCTGCCTGGATGAAAGTAACTTGGTAACAATGTGTCGTCATCATTCATTCAGGCGTGGAATGGAGTGCAATCCCTTTGATTACTCTCAAGCTAGGCGGTACACATTATTTCATCATAATATAGTGTCAATATTGCGACTTTTGGCTATTTTGTATGGTAGCATTAGATACACTAGACACACACAAAAATAAAATTACACACTTAAATGACTGCATGAATGTAAATGAAATACATATGTAATCATTTTCCTGCATTGAAAACTGCGTTCAAGTTTTGGCCCAAGACGATTTAGAATTGTTTTTTACACCCTAGTGAAATAATTTTGGAGATATTTATAACCAGTATTCATTGTATGTTGTATTGTAAGACACAGTACGGCTATTATAGCGGTTACATAAGTGTTCAGTACAGAGTAGTGAGTGACATTAGTTAGCACTTACGTGTAAAGTTGACCCAAACACAAATTGACCCAAGAGTTCAGAAATGCATTTAAAAGAAAAGGTTTTAAATCGGTACGGTCAACAAAACAGGGAGCAGTTAAAATACATAACTGCATGCACAGCTGCATGTCCTCACGCACTTTGTTTGCTGTTTGCGTTAACACTAAGAAATGCGTTTTAGAGTCTTGGATTGCAACTCCTTTACGGACTTGTAGGAAACGTGAGAATAGAAATCGTTGAAAAAATTACATTAACTACAACTGTGATTAAGATTGAAGAACCATGTTCTACGAGAAAATTATATCGAATATGTGTGGTGTTCATTTCCCATCTCATCTCAAAGAACCACATCATTGTATTCACCGTAAACATCTATCAGGACTTGAAAGCTCTGCTCACAGTAATTAATTAGTTAGTTAGTACCCGTTAGCCTCCATTGTATATCCAAGTAGCTAGCTATCGAAAAATGCATTCATTACGAGCATTTACAGTCTACTCACTGCTTACAAGTAGAATCATCATTCACTTGGATTCACAAAATGAAAAGCTCCCATTCATTTTACACGAGCATAGGGAACTCTCTGAAACACAAGTGAGTATGTGCACCATTTTCTCCATCATAAAAAACGAACAGGTACTTAGATAGTCAGTTAGTAGTTAGACTCGGTTGAGTAAATAGTCTTGTCAATTGTGCTAATGAAAAGTGGCTCCCTACTCTGGAACCCCTTGGTTGTTTAATAGCCTATAAAACTAGACAGAAGTATAAAATTAAAATTACAAAGGATATTTACTTTTCATTTCATAAACTTGAGTCTCACATGTCTGCAAACACTGTATGTTCATTTTAAACAAAAAATATCTACTCATAATATAATTACACAAAAATGTTAATTATTCAAAAGGAGAAATTCAATCTGAGCCACTATAATTTAGCAAAATACGGTAGTTAGTTAGTTAGTTAGTTAGTAAGTGGTATGGTTATTAGTACGATACAGATATGTACCACAGCAGAAAGAAAAACAGCACATCATTAGCATCAATATAAATAGAATTATATAATCTACTATTTATGAAGCTCCTGGAACTCTTTTTATCCTCCTCATTCATGGATCGGACAATAAATAGAAAGACTGGGAAAAAGGAAGAGACAGCTGTCAATCAGATTACATGAGCAACAAAATGAGCCGGTCGGTAGCGCATAGGCAGTCAGTAATAGTCTTTTGTGCTCCTTGAAAGGAACTCGCCCGAGATGTTGAGTGAGCTTATTTGGCAAATTAAATCAAGCCTGAGTACATGATGAGGATGATATGAGATCCTTTTTTTCCCTATCTACAAAATACAATAATGGGGAGATGAAACTAATAAAGCAGTTGGAGATTTTTATTCACCATGCTCCTAGTTTGTGTTTTCATGAATAGCAGACTACAACAATAGATATTAAGATGCTAGTGAGTGAGTGAGAGGAAAAATATAGTCGGATGTTCTTGGATACACGACTTTTTTACCATTAAAATAAATAATTGGGCAAATTGGATGAACTAAACTTTTGAAAAAGACAGTTATTTTAACAAGGCATAGTAAGTAAGTACGTATTCTATTACAATGCGTTAAACATTGGGAGATGAGGTATCAGAATCACAAGTGGTAAATCGATATTTTGAGTAAATAAATCTTTATCGCATTAGAAAATTCTAAGCATGTAACTATCCCTAGAAAACTAATACTTTGTTAAAATGTCATCCTACCTAAACCGTTCTTTTAATTACAACTTACCAACTAACTAACTAACTACTAAAGGAAGTAATAGCTGACTATTATGGCATAGAATTCTAATAACTTACAGCTTTAGCTTATGAACTGAGTCGAATTACCGACAACCCTTAATGGTGACGACAAACTATTTATATTTGTCAATGCAAAAGAAGCGATCCATGAGCTGAAGACTTCTATTTACTACTTCACTACTATGTAATCCTGATACCTGAGCCCCTAAATAATTCAATATGCAAAAAGGATGACAACTAATGAGGGATTTGAAACAGTAGTAGTGTGAATGAACATCCTTTTGTGTCATTGCGGATGCCCGTCCTAATGATTTGCATACGTACACAAAAGAGATCAGCAGTGGTGGAGTATTGTTGTTATTGTGCCGTAGTAAAAGGGAAACCGCCTATTAATATTCAGAGCGGTGGGTTTTATTATTATTTCCAACTAAACCAAAGTAATGAGTTAGAATGATAATGAGAGTTTACCTGAGGGAAATGAGATACATATGCTGGTAAAGCAAGTACAAAGAGAACCTTTGCACTTTGTTAAGGAGAGAAAATAATAATTGTTATGATGAGGCACGGTGGGACTTGTTTGGTGTGTATTAATGACTTAGATTAATGCTCCTGTTGTACACTATGAGAGTTTCAAATTTGTCTTTCAGTGGATGACTGAAAGTGGAGAAATGATTTTAGGTTGGATGTACTTTACAACAAATTAAACACATTTTTTTCGAAAAAAATTTTGTATACTTGTTAAATACAAGTGCAAACTACCCAAGTTTTTTTTTGTTGCTGCTGGAGCAGCTGCTCTTTTATCTTGTATATAGTATAATGAAATTAGCCGTAAGCCTTTTAGAAATTCAGTGACATGGAAATTTCTTTTCCCCTTTTATGTTGATTCACTGTTTACTTAAGAGAGCTTTCTTTTCTTTGCTAACTTACTTACTTGTTAACTAAAAGATTTACTCTCGCACTTTAAGCAAGCGTTACGTAACTTGCGTACATATGTGTGTGTGTGTCTTCACAATATTTTCATGGAATTGGGCAACTGAGATTTATCCACGTAACTTGAGTTACTTGTCTTGACCCCTTTTGTTTATTCTACAGCTTTTTACAGCACGGGAAATCTAATGTTTTTACAGTGAGGTATTCTATCTAGCTACTTTACTTATACGTTGTTACTAACTAACTTTAATGAAATGATGTTGGAAAAATATTTTCATGATAAACATACCGTACTCACTTCACTGGTACATTAGGTCAAGTGATGCGAAAGTAAAGAAAAAGATTGAATTGAGAACTGAAAAGGCCTCTATTCGAAATTTAAAGGTGCCAAAAGTAGAAACCTAATGAAAAAACATCAGTTAATCTTGTCACTTCCTATGCAAACCAATCCATAGAGTTGATTTGACTAGATTCAATAAATTTCTCACTCAGCCATGGATAGACCTGAGCATACTAACTAAAAAACAATTGCCTCTGAAAAAAAGCTCGTAAAAAATTATTTGTATGCAAAATAAGACTCGAATAGTAAAAACTCTCCAGAATTCTACGAAGTCCTATTGTCTACTCGTACTTGGTGAAAGACGCTTTGCATACAGCAATTCATTAGCATAAGAAAACAATGCGTTCCCAAAAATCTTATCATCAAGCTCTTTCCTCCAGTTGGAAAACTGCGTCGTCAACACCATTTTTGCTACAATCTCTCATTAACATATTTTCCAATGGATTTCCATACTAAAAAGAAGAATTTATTCTTCACAATACACTCCCCATATTGTACACATCAAATATACCATAGAACATTGACTCAAAACTGGAATGCACAAAAATCTTACCGTGCGTCCCAAATGGTCCTGGTAAGGTATCCATCGTGACAAAGAATCTCTCCAGTATTCAAGTTGATACTTTTCAGCATACTCTTTGCCCATACCGTTCCCAAATCGTCCTTGGGTCTCTGTTTGGGTGATGCGATGCGGAACAGAGAAATCGATCTCCAGGTATTCCTTCACTCCTTCCTGAATTGATGGTCGGGGACACCATGCTCCGGAATTTAATTCTTGTCGTACCCTGAAATCACAAAAAAAAATCTTTGAAAATAAAGCCTCCAGCCACCGTGTGGATAAAAAATGTCTGAAAGGGGGGAATAAACTTTAAATCGTCTGATAATGTATATTATCATGTGGACTGCAAATTTCTCATTTACGGTAGAAGAATACATAGCTTTCTCCAAGAACCATATGGGGGAAACAAAGGACTGAGAAGTATCCAACTTTGTCCGTGATTAGTTGACCCTAAGAGGATTTCACGCTAGACAGGAAGGATTTAATGCGCCTCTGATGTAGATAGGTAAAACAGAGAAAAATCACCACCAAGTATCATTTTGTGGTGGTTTCGTTTGCACTCTGTCACTCATTCACAGTTCCCCACTAATATACGGTTTACAGGTCTTTCCCAGCCGATAATTGTGTTTGGAAAATAACAAAGAAGGGTAGCTAACAAGTTTATGTCAAAAAAGTTATCCCAATTCAATAAGGAAGTATAGTGTTGGAAAGGGTTACGTTCTCTGGTGCATGTGCGGGCGTCACACATTGCTATTTAGTAAAGTTACATCGCTACTTGGAAAAAGGGGACTATTGTTTGAGTACTTGAGAAAGTCATTGGGTCCAATGATTGGCACTTTGCATCACATGTGTGTACAAACCGCAAACAAAGTTTCCGAAAATTAAATTGCAATTGCCACATGATTCCACGCTTAAGGGCTTAGTTAGTTGGTTAGAATGCTAGGATTTGTTTGTAATGTACTTTTTGTACAAATGCGTTGAATTGAGTTAGGATTTATGCTTGAGTTTAGTTTGAATACGGTTAATTAACGATTTGGGTGGTTGATGGAAAGTATTTATGGAGCCGTGGATTGGATCACAGCAGGGATTCCGGAACTGGACTTGAGCACATGTGTATTCAATGGGAAATAATTAGATTTTCGATGCTAATCAGAATGTACAGAGTGGTGGATACATTTGTATTTCGCATTTTGCTTGTGTTTTTGCTGCAAGGTACATACATAGAAATTATGACGTACATTAGCATTAAAGTTTTGCGATTTTCAATTACAATGTGCGATTATTGTTTAACAATCGAAATATGATTTTCATGCCATTGTGAAAACTTCAAATTAAACTCCAGTGATAATATACTAGGTAAGCTGGCTGTATATAGGTGGAAAAAAGTTTAAGGTATATTGTAACTGTGTACTTCTTAGGATTATATAAAGGAAAAGATTGAGCCAGAAAATATGTTTTCTAAACCTACATCATTTATCAATTTTTGCAGAAATTAAGAGCACGTAAATCAAAAACATCTGGAAACTTTTCCAGGTTAACAAGTCTTCAGTGGGTAAAAACTTTTGACCAAGAGACTGCAATATATTTTAACTAACTGAACGTATTGCGAAAATGAGGCAAAATCTTTTTTCCTTCTTTTGACACCTTTTTTCACAACAGTGTAGTCTTCCATGCGAAAATTCATTTTTTTCGCTATGTGGTGTTCTTTCCTCTTCACCAAAACTTGAGTCGATCTCCTCACTCATTCATCTGTGAAACATGGGCTGGCAAACTTTAGCTATAATTTTCCCCTCTTGACAAAAAAGTAACTGACTTACAAAAAAACGGATACAAACTTACAGTATGACACCAGCAGGAATGAAGAAAAAGTCACCAAACTTTGTCCTATATTTACTAACAGAGTTTACAGTGGAAGACTGAAGAAACTAAACCTTTTCTTCAAGTTCATTTCACGAGAACAATCTGTAATTCCAGACTACTGTATATTCCATTTTGCCGGTACTGCAGAATTAACCTAGTATATTCCGGTTAACGTGAATTTTTTTAGCCAATAATACCCGGCGAGTTCCAAAGTTTCTACCCAGATATGTAATAGTTTGGCATACCCCCTTGTAAACAAATATCGAAATCCGGCAGAATTAATCGACTATTCTTTAAGTCACTGCACAGTCCAGTTCCTTTTACATTCATGTTTGGTAACAACAAACCCAACTTTGTGCAACTGACAGATAAGTTTAAATATTGTTCACAATTGCCCTAAACACACATGAACGTATGGCTTTGAAGCTTGTTCTGTTCTACATTTTTTACACACAAAGACTCCACATTTTGTAACATTTAATTGCACGCAATTTTAATCTACAGTATCTTATACAAAAATGTCGCTGTACTGTAATCAGGAATCTGAAATCTCATAAAACCCGAAACTCTCTCCGTTGGTTGCCTACTTCACTAAATACTAATGTTAATGCATACAAAAGAGTTTTTTCAAGAAAAATGATTTCACTTCCATCTTTTAATTAGTGTCCCGCATTGATTTATAGAGTGTGACAAACTAACTATGGAGGAAACTAATCAACGACAAGAGACAATAAATTCCGGTTCCTGCACATTTTTCATGCCATTGGCCATGAGCACGGGAAGAATGCAGAATCAGAAAGAGAAAAGGATTCTATAGGAACACTACTGGCTGTACGAAACACGACCAAATGACATTGAACTTGAATGGTCGCCATTTGTCGTAAAACGTTATGAACCAAATAAGTTGTATATACCAGCTACCCGCAAATGGGCTGGATGATCAGTGTTATGCATTCCTTGAGCAAACTGTAAACGCCGTGAAATTAAAATGGTAAGAAAGGGGAGGAATAAAATGTGCTTCCCTTTTCTCTGCATGCTTGTGCATTTTAATAGAAAGCCGCGACAGTAAAAGCAAAAAACTTTCCAACTTCAAAGGAAGGGGACGAAATCTGAATTCACTCGTTCATTTAAGTAAGAGACTGTGGTTTCCATAAAATACATCCCATTTTCATAATAAACGTCCACATTTAGCTTCCAATTCAAAGAGCTAAACAACAGATAGGGATTCCCATCATGTCGACTTATTTCCTGAGGACACAAAATAGGCAATTCGGAAGCAATAGGTGCATTATTGTTATGACTACTTTGATCCCCCTTACTGTCGTACTTATCGGTTTTCATGTAGTCACTTGGATGACAAAATCTTAGCACTGGAAATCATCAAAAGTTAGTAGGTTGCAGTAAACAAGTGAAAGAATGTGATTTGCAGCTTCCTTTGGATTTTAAATTAAATTTAGGATCAGGGAGACAAAATAAATTAAAGTCGGGATTCTTTGAAATATTGTGGAACTAAAATCCTGTGGTTTGCTAAGTTGGTTTTTTTCTCGAATAAATTGACTTTAATCAAACGACTATCTGTAGAAACCATAAACAGGGAAAATGGAAATCAGTTTAGTTAGAATTATCGGTGTGCAGGATCCCTCCGTTTTAACACACCTTAGCCGTTCATGCGTTTGAAAATGTGGACTGTTAAAAAACGTTAGATCGCTTTCGATTGGAAAACTACCGCATAGCAATTTGATCCGTACACACGTTTATTCCATCTCCACGCTTTTATACACTTGTTCAGTCGACTATGTTTACACTACACTGGTACACACTTGCCGAATAAAATCCGTGCACAGCATACTGATCAGTAGAGTGTGTAGCACTAAAAAGTATATAAAGAGAGAAGAGATAGTTTTTTTTATCATCATCGCTCTGCCAATCCAAAATTGTATTGATGTTTGCTCTTAAAAATCGTGAAATGTTCACATGGTATGCCATTTTTATATATACTCAGCCATTCATAGAGTTATAAACTGGCTGATTCAATTCTCCAGCTCTAACTAACAGAAAAGAGAAATTTAATGGCACAGGTTTGACGAGTTTTATAGTCCCTCATTAAAATCACAAGAGAAATATGGTAGGCCAAGAGGAATAACTTTTTTGATGCCATTGTTGAAATGAAAGCTGTTGAATTTTTCATCCGATAGCATACGTCTTACATACAAGGATTTAGTCAAGTGAAGCATTCAACTTTGTGCTCAAAGCGGTTTACCTTTTCCACAATCATCAGATATACGAATGAAGGTGAAAGCTTATAGTTACTGTGCACAGTGCATGAGACTTGGAAATGAAAACGGACGGAAAAAAGTATAACCTTTCCCCAACAAATCGATTTCCGGTAAACTCATTTTTTTCCACATGGAATCTTATGACATTTTTCATTGAAAACAGGAAAAGGAATATGAAAGATGATTTCCAAGTTTAACACGCGCAAATAGAATCGTTTTTGTGTATATAAGAATGTTTGATAGTATTACTACACACAGGTTGAAGCCTGGGGGGTGAAAAACTTTTGTAAACGACAACAATATATTGTATACAATACAACCGTATACGGTGACAGTTTGTTGGATTGTGAAAATATTATATCTACGGTTCGTATCCCATTGCCGATGAAAAAATCTATTACAAATGGCCTGTCCCCACTTTCTTCTCTATTAAAGCTTAATTAAGCCGTTTCATTTTTCCCCTTTATACAGGCGGAGACAAACATTCACTGGGTGGCTATTGTTGTTAAATACAAGATTTCCAAAAAAAAAACGGACTCCAGCTTTTTCAATAGAAAGCAAAGGGATGTGCTCTCCCCTACCACAGAGAAGAGTGCACATTAATCAAACCTGGAAAAGATAAAGTGTGTTTTTTTCTGGAGCCTTTCTTTGATACATTACTGACTAACTTTTGGTTCCTTGGGTTCGTGAGGATGAAAAAAGTCCATGTGTGATCAAACGAGAGGGAGAGGAAGAAGAAAAGAGTTTTACAAACCTTGCGTTTTGTGGTCCGACACTTTTGACATCGAAGGATGAGGATGCTGTGATCCGTGATTCGGGAATCTTACCCGATTCCATTCCAAGGGGTTCAACACATTCGGTTCGTGGTTTTTCACTTTTCCATTCTTCTCCTCCTCCTACACAAGAACAAATGAGGAATATTATTATGATCATGATTGCAATCGATGTCGTTTGTTGCAGAGTTAGAGCTAATTGTGTAACTACGAAAATCTTTCGTCAACCAGGAGCCCAATGACGCGACTTACTATTTAAAATCAATGATGAACTGTTAACAACAAATAGCGAAAGCCTTGGCACTCAGATTGAACGACTCTTCATGTACATTGAGGGAAATCTTCACAATTTCC
>Ga0210040_10005752_pt1 | contig 15674 bp, 10 predicted proteins | sample CryGeyCG12114_NA_FD_185462 | JGI IMG/M metagenome (GOLD analysis project Ga0210040, IMG submission 185462) | Groundwater microbial communities from aquifer - Crystal Geyser CG19_WC_8/21/14_NA (SPAdes) (version 2) | ecosystem: Environmental > Aquatic > Deep subsurface > Groundwater | place: USA... | reverse complement strand
TTAAATATATGGCCTCTAACAGAACTTTTACCATGATTAAACCGGATGCGGTGCAGGATAACCACATTGGCGGCATTACCCAAATGATGGAAGCCGCTGGTTTCCGGATCGTAGCCTTAAAGAAAACGCGTTTGACGGCAGAACGGGCAGGCAAATTTTATGAAGTACACCAGGAGCGTCCTTTTTACAACGATCTGGTAAAATACATGAGTTCCGGTCCTATTGTAGCCATGATCCTGGAAAAAGAAAATGCCGTAGCTGATTTCCGAACCTTAATTGGTGCCACTAATCCGGACAAAGCCGACGAAGGTACCATCCGGAAAAAATATGCAAAATCGATGGAAGCAAATGCCGTGCATGGTTCCGACTCGGATGAGAATGCGCAGATTGAAGGTGATTTCTTCTTTACCGCCGACGAGCAGTTTTAGAAAAAAACGTTTCTTAATAAAAGTAAAAGGCTCCGAAATTTAACGTTTCGGAGCCTTTTACTTTTATTAAGATATGATACCTAAACTTAAACTTAGGTACAAAGTACTCATTTATGTATAAATGTGGGCAAAATTTATTACCGGATGGTTACGGGAACGGTAACTACTGTACTTTTGCCAGCTTTGGTTAAAGTTATGCGCAAAGTGCCGCTGCCGGCGGCTTTCGTGGTAAACGTAGGCGTGGTGCCGGACGCACTAATAATGGCATCGGTGCCGGTAAACTGGTAAGCAATGGTGTACTCACTCGTTATGGTTGCTTTTGGCGTTTTTGTTTCATCTTCCAGAACAATACTGCCGATATAAGTCCCGTTGGCATCCAAGGTAATAGCATTAGTTTCCTTGCCATCTATTCCGGCTGCATTCTGCACCGTGGCGGTAGCATCATTATGACCTTTTTGGTTAGTGTCGAGTTGCAGGACTAAATTGGTTATTTTACTCGTATCCTCGGGTACTGGATCTGGCTTATTATCTTTACAGGAAAAAGTGGCTAAGGTTAGAACAGCTAATAAGGTAAAAATTGAAAAGGAGTTACAGATTTTTTTCATTTTAGTAATTTGATGCTTGATGCAGAAGCTTGAGAATAAGTTAAATTCAATAAATTTAATTAATCTATTGAATGTAACTACTCTGTTCGGGATAAAACATGTAATTATTGCTTGAGATGTAATTGCTGCCAATATTATAGTATACAACTAATCTTAAGTGCTCACTTGTTCGAGTTCGGCGGCTTTTTTACTGCCGAAAACCCGGGCTACCCAGCGCGGCAGGAAGAAGGAACCCAACACTAAATACAGGTAATAGGTAACAATGCGGTAAAAAAGAAGAATCAGCACGAGTAAAGAAGGCGAAATAAAATCCTGAAAAAATACCTTGAAAGTACCTTCTACAATACCGGCGCCTCCCGGCGTAATTGCCACGAGTAAAACTACTTTCCAGACAAAATTGCGGGCAAATACCAGTAAATGCTCGTGCAACGACAAATGAATAAAAGCGGCAATAATACAGCTCACCACGTAATAACGGGCCGTCCAGACAAATGCGGTAGAGATGCCGGCGTGCCACCAGTATTTCCAGCCTTTGCCTTTTATTTGCTGCGAAGCGAGCACCAGTTCGTTGCCGTGTTTGTACGCCGATTTACGCCAGCGCCGCAAAAAACGAAAAGAAGTAATGCGGATGAGTAACCGCCGTACCGAAGCCGGTTTAAAAAAAAGCGCGTACACCATCAGTAGCGCATACAAAGCCATTAAGCAGTAACTCACCACAAATGCCACCGTCAGGCTGGAGCTCACCGAAAAACTTAAACCCGTAACTTCCGGAAAAACATTTCCTTGGGTAGCCAGCAGCACAATGGGCGCTACCAACACAAAATATAAATTATCTAGCATGGCCGTTACCATGACGTACGCCAGCGATTTACCCAAGGGAATACCTTCTTTGTTCAGGATAAAAGTGGCTACGGTAGAACCTCCCACCACCGACGGCATCACGCACGACGCAAATTCCCAGAGCATAATAACATCTACGCTTTGCCGCCAGCTTAAAACTTTTTCGGTTATGTGCCGGATGCGGTACATATAACCAGCATCGCGCACTACTAAAACAAGAACGGTAATCAGGAGCCAGTGCAGGCGGGCATCCCGGAGGGCGCTTAAATCACGCGCCGCCGGATCGCGGTACAGCATATAAGCCACTACGCCCAATCCAATAAAAACCGGAATAAGAATACGACGAGTAGAAAAATTCTGGAGGATGTTCTTGCGATTCTGTTCCATTTAGGCCGCTTGTTGGTCCTGATACGGGATGATCCGGAAGTTATTAAACCCTTCGCTAATCAGGATACTAATGCTGTTTAACTGCAATAACTCCAAAATGGCCAAAAAATTGAATATAATCCCTATTTTGTCGGGGTAAGCTTCTATAATTTCGGTAAAATCAACTAGGGCATCCCGGGTAACGCGTTCCACAATAAAGCTTTTTTGGTCTTCTATGGTATACGGGTAGGTATAGACGGTATGTTTTGGTCGATTTTGCTCTTCTTCAAACCGGGTTATTACTTTCTCAAATACCCGCATCAGCTTGTACAAGTTTAAATCCTGTAGTTCGTAGTCGAGGTTGTTCTGAGAAGCAATGTGTTGGAGTTCGGCCGGAATATTGCCGCGGGTTTCCATCTGCAGGCGCCGGTCTTCCAGCACGGCCAAATCGCCCAGAATATTTTTATATTTTTTGTATTCGAGTAAATGCTGTACCAGTTCCTGGCGCGGATCTATTTCGTTGCCCTGCTCATCTTTTTCGGTGCGGGGCAGCAGGAGCTTGGCTTTAATGCGCATCAGGGTAGCCGCCGTTAAAATAAATTCGCTCGCAACTTCTATATTTAGACTTTCCAGTTCCGATACGTACGCCATAAAATCTTTTGTGATTTTAAAGATCGGAATATCATGAATGTCGAGTTCGTCGCGCTCAATAAAAAATAGTAACAAATCGAAGGGGCCTTCAAACAAAGATAATTTAATTTCAAAACTCACTGTAACCGCTTCTAAACTGTTTTAAATAGAAATAATTAAAATCAAAAATAAGAAATTAAGCCGGAATGTACTTTAAATTTTCTAAAATAAGCAGTCGTATATACTTAGAAAAAAGCATTTGCTAAACTATTTATATATTTTCTGGTTTTAATATAAGAAAACTGGATTGCCCATTTTTAAATGGCTTGCGTATTATATTTCTCCGCGGGATAGCTATAGACATATAAAAAAAACAGCTATTTTTACGGGTTATTTCTAAAGTACTGAGCAAATGTAATATAATGTTAAAAATGAGCTTTGTTCAGCTAATAATAAGCATCCGTTCATGATTATACAACCCGGAGAGTTACTTGCCCAAATTCAGGCCCCCGCCGATTTGCGCCATTTAAACCAGGAGCAATTATTGCAGGTTTGCCAGGAATTACGCCAGTTTATTATCGATAATGTCTCTATTTACGGCGGGCATTTCGGAGCCAGCTTAGGCGTGGTAGAACTAACGGTAGCGTTACATTATGCTTTTAATACGCCTTACGATCAGTTAATCTGGGATGTGGGCCACCAAGCGTACGGACACAAAATATTAACCGGCCGCCGCGATCTTTTCCATACCAATCGTAAGTATAATGGTTTATCCGGTTTTCCGAAAAGAAAAGAAAGCCCCTTCGATGCCTTTGGCGTAGGCCATTCTTCCACTTCTATTTCGGCGGCTTTGGGGATGGCGGTAGCTTCGCAATATAAAGGCGAAAACGACCGGCAGCACATTGCCGTTATTGGCGATGGTTCCATGACGGGCGGTATGGCTTTTGAAGCGTTAAACCATGCCGGCGTAGCCAACGCTAACCTCTTAGTGGTGCTCAACGATAATTGCATGAGCATCGACCCGAATGTAGGCGCCTTAAAAGAATATTTAACCGATATTACTACTTCCCGGACCTATAATAAATTGCGCGATGAAGTTTGGGGCGTTTTAGGCAAGATTAGTAAGTTTGGGCCCAATGCACAATATATAGCTTCCAAAGTAGAAAGCGCTATTAAAGCATCGTTGCTGAAACAAAGTAATTTATTCGAGTCGCTAAAGTTCCGGTATTTTGGTCCGGTAGACGGCCACGATATTCACCACCTGACGGCGGTTTTAAAAGATTTAAAAAATATTCCGGGTCCCAAAATACTGCATTGCCTCACGGTAAAAGGCAAAGGCTTTGCCCTCGCCGAAAAAGACCAGACCATATGGCACGCGCCCGGTACTTTCGATAAAATAACCGGCGAAATCTACCGTGTACAATACGATACGCCGCAGCCGCCCAAGTACCAGGATGTTTTTGGACATACGATGGTAGAACTGGCGCAGCAGAACAGTAAAATAATGGGCGTAACGCCGGCTATGCCTTCGGGAAGTTCGCTTAATATAATGATGGCAGCCATGCCGCACCGGGCTTTCGATGTGGGCATTGCCGAACAGCACGCCGTTACGTTCTCGGCTGGTTTAGCTACTCAGGGCTTAATTCCGTTCTGTAATATATATTCTACGTTTATGCAGCGGGGCTACGACCAAGTAGTTCACGATGTGTGTTTACAAGATTTAAACGTGGTTTTTTGTTTAGACCGCGCTGGTTTTGCCGGCGACGACGGACCCACGCACCACGGTAATTACGATATTGCTTATATGCGGTGTATTCCCAATATGGTCGTATCGGCACCCATGAACGAGTCAGAACTGCGTAATTTAATGTACACGGCTAGTCAGCCCGATATGGGACCTTTTACCATCCGGTATCCGCGGGGCCAGGGTGTCATGCCGGAATGGCGCACCCCTTTGCAGCAGATAGAAGTAGGTACCGGCCGCGTGATTCAGGAAGGCGAGGAACTGACTATTTTAACGTTTGGTCCCATTGGTAATTACGCCGTGGAAGTTTGTAAAAGCCTGAAAAAAGTAGGAATTGAAATTGGGCATTACGATATGCGTTTTGCTAAACCCTTAGATGAAAAGCTCTTGCACCAGATCTTTCAACAATATGATAAAGTTATAACCGTAGAAGATGGCTGCCTGCAAGGCGGTTTTGGCAGTGCCGTATTAGAGTTTATGGTCGATCATCAGTACCACGTACAAGTAAAACGTTTGGGTATTCCGGATGCTGTAATTGAACACGGCAGCCAATTGCAGTTGCACCACGATTGTGGGTACGACCCGGAAGGGATTGAAAGAACCGTGCGGGAAATGATTTTTCAATCGGTTCAGGTATAAACCCAGAGCATCAGAATTAATTAAATATAAACAAGAGCCTGTAAGAAATTGTATCTTACAGGCTCTTATTTTATATCCTTCTACTAAGTACAATGAACCGGATTAAAACTACAATAGATACGGGCGGAAATAAACCGGTCCTGGTATTTCTGCACGGCTTCTGCGCAAGCAAGCAAATCTGGGAACAATTTGCCCAACCTTTACAAACCCACTATCGCCTTATTTTAATAGATTTGCCGGGTTTTGGAGAAAATACGGAGCCCCAGCCCAACTACACCATGGAAAGCGGCGCGATTTATGTCCGGGAAGTTTTAGCCTCTTTGGCAATCCAAAAATGTGTACTGATCGGGCATTCGATGGGGGGCTACGTGGGATTAGCCTTAGCCGAAAAATACCCCGAAATACTGCTGGGCCTGGTTCTGTTTCATTCCAGTGCTTTGCCCGATTCAGCAGAAAAAAAAGAGAATCGAAATAAAACCATTGAGTTTATAAAGAAAAACGGCGTTGATATTTTTATGAACACCTTTGTGGCGCCCCTCTTTTACGACGGCAATCGGGAGAAAAATCAATCTGCTATCCAACTATTGGCGCAAATCGGCAAAAAAGGAACCCCGGTTGCCATAACCGGAACCATTGCCGGCATGCGCGACCGGCCCGACCGCACAGAAGTTCTAAAAAATATACCTTGCCCGGTGTTGTTTATCGCGGGCAAACAGGACCCGGCAGTTACCCTGGAACAAACCTTGCAGCAATGTTACCTGCCCGCCATTTCCCATACGTTGTTCCTGGACCTAACCGGCCACATGGGCATGTTTGAACAACCCGACTTAACCCGGCAAGGAATTATTGGGTTTGTAAATAGCCTGAATGCAGATATTTAGCCGGAGAATTAGTCTATGTTCTGTGAGCACTGGTAAATATTTGCCGGAAAATGAATAAATTCGTTTTTTAAGTAAACCCAACATGATACGATTAGCGGCATACCTGTTTTTAATAAGTTTTACCTACCTGAATTGTCAGCGGCAAACGCCGGTTACGAATGCTACTACCAAGACTACTACAAAAGCGACCAGTACCAGCTCTAATATCCGATCTCGATCCGAAGATAAAACTTTGAAAACGGGAGCGGACCAGACCGAGAAGTATTTGCCTTATTTGCGCGGGAAGCGGATTGGCATGGTGGTAAACCCCACAGCGATCATCCACAAAACTCCTATTGTAGATAGCTTGAAAGCCTTGGGTATTAACATTGTAAAAGTATTTGGCCCGGAACACGGTTTTCGCGGAAACGCCAGCAATGGAGCAAAAGTGAGCGACGAAATTGATGCGAAGACTGGTATTCCGATTATCTCGCTGTATGGCAAGAAGCGGAAACCCAGTAAAGAAGATATGGCCGATATCGACCTGCTGATTTATGACATCCAAGATGTAGGTGTGCGTTTTTACACCAACATCAACACGTTGCGCGATGTCATGGAATCGTGTGCCGAACATAATGTAGAGCTCATGGTGCTGGACCGCCCCAACCCACACGGCTACATGATCGACGGACCTATTCTGGACATGAAATTAAAATCGGGCATCGGACAATTTCCTATTCCCATTGCGCATGGATTGACGGTAGCAGAGTTTGCCCAAATGGTTAACGGCGAGGGTTGGATGGAGAAAAGTCTCAAGCTAAATAAACTGACTATTATAAAAATGGCTAATTACAACCATGATTTGCCTTACGTGTTGCCGGTAAATCCATCGCCTAATCTAAACACGCCGCAATCCGTGATGCTTTATCCCAGTTTATGTCTTTTCGAGGGCACCATTATTAGCCAGGGCCGGGGCACTTACATGCCCTTTACGGTGCTGGGCGCACCCGCACTAAAGGGGAAATACCAATTTACGTTCACGCCCAAGGGTATTAAAGGCATGAGTGAAACCCCGCTCCACCAAAACCAATTATGCTACGGGCTGGACTTACGAAAATACGATACGGCTAAACTTCGCCAAAGCCGACAACTAAACCTGGACTGGCTTTTGGAAATGTATAAAGCCTATCCAGAAAAAGAAAAGTTCTTCGATTTCAGTCAAAGTAAACAAATGGGGAACTTCGATAAGCTGGCGGGAACGATTCTGGTAAAAGAACAAATTATTGCCGGCAAATCAGAAAAGGAAATCCGGCAAACCTGGGAACCCGGTTTAAGTCAGTTTAAACAGATGCGCCGTAAATATTTGCTCTATCCCTGAAATACCTAGATGTAAGATGTTTTTCTATTTATGCTGTTGCAGTTCACTAATAGTAATCTTTAAGTCAATTATTATCTCCGATTGATGGCTGCGGAAATATCTGATTATTAAGAATATTTTATTCGTTGTTCTATTTTAGGACCTGCGTTTTTATGTTTTTTTATTAAAATAGTGGCATAAATATGTTTCATTATTATTTATTTTATATAGTTTTATATAAACTTATAGCTATTAATATTGTCGTCTAAATTAAAAGCCCCAAATAGAATTTATTTATTGTTTTATGGTTTGACTTAGTAAATTTTAACTATTATTGATAATTATATTTTAAAATTATAGTTAAATAGTTAAAATGTAAACGCAGAATAAGTAAAGATGTATCTTTAAATAATTAATTTAATATAAAATGTTCCTTAAAAAGTGGGAATAGATTAAAAAATTAAATTAACAAAAAGTTATAGAAAATTACGGTTAAGGTTTATGCAGGGTTAGTTAAACCTCCTTAATTAGTAAATTTAAACAATTTGAAACTGTACGGCATCGGGTAGCCTGTACCTACTTATTAAAACGCATTCAATCTTTACGCTTATAAATTTAAATGCTTATCTTTTTTATCAACTTAAAACAAACATTCATGAAAAAAAGGCTACTCACCTTTGTTTTGTTTATGGTCTTCCTGACAATGCAAGTCAGGGGCCAGCAAATAGCAGTAAGTGGTAAAGTAACTTCTGCCGAAGACCGATCGGCCCTGCCGGGCGTTTCTGTAATTGTTAAAGGAACAAGTTCCGGTACCAGTACCAATGCCGATGGTAATTACAGCCTTAATGTTGCGTCTGGTCAAGTACTGGTTTTTTCATTTATCGGGATGGCTTCAGTAGAACGTACTGTAGGTGCGAATACTACCATTGATGTTGCTTTGTCACCAGATGCCAAAAACCTGAATGAAGTAGTGGTAACCGCTTTAGGTATTACCCAGGAAAAAAAGGCTCTACCTTATGCCGTTACTGAAGTAAAAGGCGCTACTGTTGCGCAAACGCAACGCGAAAACTTTATTAACGGTTTGGCCGGGCGTGTAGCTGGAGTAGATGTAACTTCCACTTCGGGTGTTCCAGGTTCCTCTTCTTCTATTATGATTAGAGGGGTTAGTTCTTTGAGCGGTAGTAACCAGCCCTTATTCGTGGTTGATGGCTTACCTATTAATAACAGTACCTTTAATACGGGAGCTTTGGCTTCTGCTTCCAATTCAGCTACCTCATTTGAAAACCGGGCTACTGATTTTTCTAATCGGGGAGCCGATATTAACCCGGAAGATATCGAAAGCATCACGATATTAAAAGGTCCGGAAGCATCGGCTTTGTATGGCATTGATGCTTCTTCCGGCGCTATTGTAATTACTACCAAAAGAGGTAAAGCTGGACCCGGGCAAATTAATTACAGCAATAGCTTTAGAATAGATAAATTATATAAATACCCGGTAATACAGCAAGTTTATGGCCGAGGAACTTCTGGGGTAACCGATGAAGGAACAACCATAGTAAGTTACTTTGGCTCACCTTATCCGGAAAATACGCAATTTTATGATAATGTCGGTAATTTTTTTCAGAATGCTTTTACTCAAAAGCATAATCTTTCTTTTTCCGGAGGCGCCGACAGGTCCACCTATCGTATTGCTGGTTCTTATACAGGTCAGGAAGGCGTAATGCCCGGCACCTCTCTGGATAAACTAAATGTTTCTTCGGCTATAACCTCTACGTTAAATAAACTAATATCTACTGATTTAAGTTTTAACTATACTTACTCCGATAACAATTCGGCTTTAAAGGGTGAAGGTGGGCCTATGCTGGGATTACTGGGTTGGCCGTCTAATGACGATGCAAGTGTTTACCTGACACCTACCGGAGAAAAAAGGGTTTTTTCCACCAGTACCTCAGAAGTGGATAACCCGTTTTTTAACGTTAATAGTAATAAAAGTAATAATATTGTAAATAGGTTTATCATTAATTCTCGGGTAACTATTGATCCTACTTCGTGGCTCAAATTTGTTGGTAATGTTGGTTTCGACTATGGCAACGAAAGAATAACCCTGGTGCGGCACCAAGAGTCTAATTACGGTAAATCAAGAGGTGGTATTTTTGACCAGGCCAATAGTACCAGCAGAATTGCAAATATTCAGTACTATGCCCAGTTTACAAAATCTTTATTTGCGGATAAATTTCACGCTGATTTAAAGCTGGGTAGTGCCATTAAAGATGAAAATTATTATACTCAGGCTGTAACCGGCGAATCTTTCCTGGCGCCAAACCTTTATTCTATCGAAAATACCGATCCAACCAAGCATAGAGGTAAAAATACGCTTACCCAGCGGCGTTTAGTTGGCGCGTTTGGTAACCTAACCTTAAATTATGGCGATCTGCTATATCTGAATTTTTCCGGCCGTAACGACTGGAGCTCCACTTTACCGGTTCAGAATAATTCTTTCTTTTATCCGTCAGCTGGTGTAAGCTTTGTTTTTACCGAGCTTGGCCATTTAGCTACAGCTAAAAATGTGCTTTCGTTTGGTAAACTAAGGGCCTCAATTGCGCAGGTTGGTAAAGATGCGCCTCCCTATAAAGTGCGTACTTCTTTAGAATCGGCCCCTACTACCGGTGGCGGTTTTCGTTATTCATTTACCGGGCCCAGCTCTGATTTAAGGCCCGAAATGACAACCTCTTACGAGTTTGGTACCGAACTGAAATTCTTTAATAACCGGTTCGGAATAGATGCTACTTATTTTAATAAAAAATCAGTAGATCAGATTGTATCTAACCTGCGTTTAAGCTACGCTACCGGTTTTGTGCTGCAAGCATATAATGCCGGCGAAATGAAAACCGAAGGTATTGAGCTACAGTTAAACGCTACTCCGGTTCAGGCAGGGGATTTTTCTTGGGATGTGTTGGCTAATTTCACCCACCTTTGGAGTGAATTAGGAAAATTGCCGGAAGGGGTTACGGAATATTATAATTCTGATACTTGGTTAGCCGGTAATGTTAGAGGCGGGGCCAGAATAGGAGGGCCATTAACTACTTTAACCGGTTTCGATTATTTGCGCAACAATAATGGGGAAATCTTAATTAATCCGGCTACTGGTTATGCAATGCGAAATACTACGGATTGGGTTATTATCGGTGACCGGCAACCAGATTTCACCGTTGGTTTAACCAATAACTTCAATTATAAGAATATTTCTTTAAGCTTCTTGCTGGATATTAGAAGAGGCGGCGACATCTATAATGCTACCGAACACTGGTTAACCCTACGCGGGTTAAGTACGAGAACCCTCGACCGGGAGCAGCAAAAGATTTTTCAAGGAGTTTTGAAAGATGGTTATGAGAATACCGCTAATCCTACCCGCAATGCCATTGTGGTAGATCCTTCTCATGATGCAGCTTCTTTCTACTCAAGTACCAACACCCCTGATGTTATGTTTATAGAAAAGGACATTAATTGGCTGCGTTTACGCGATATTACCTTGGGGTATAATTTCCCGGCTGCTTCTTTACAAAGAGTCAAATTTATTAAAACAGGCAGTGTATTTATAACGGGTACCGATTTATTCTTAATCACTAATTATACCGGTTTAGACCCGGTAGTAAATGGAAATTCCGCCGCAACCGGTGGTAGTGGTGGCGCCGGGGTAGATTATGGTAATTTGCCATTACCCATGGGCTTAAATTTTGGTATCAGAGTTGGATTTTAATTAAACAATAAAATGATAAATAATAACCGAATTAAGAGAAACATATTTTGTGTTTCTCTTATAGCTGCCAGCTTATTTTTTTCTACTGGTTGCGAAGAATACTTAGATGTAAACACTAACCCCAATGCCCCGGATCAGGTTGTAGCACCGCACTTGTATTTACCAGCTATGCAATCGGAATTAGCTCTGGGTATACAATTCGATTCCCGGTATTTAGGTAAGTACGTGCAAAATTGGGTAAGCCGCGATGTGGACATTACCTGGGATTTACACGGATACGCCGCCGGCAGTGATGCGGCTGGCCAACTCTGGCGCGCGGCCTACTACAGCTTCGGGGCAAACCTTACCGATATGATTACCAAAGCCGAAGAAGAAAAGAAATATGACTTTGTGGGTGTAGGTTATATTATGCGGGCACTGGGTTGGCAAATTATTACCGATTATCATGGCGAAGCTGTTGTTTCGGAGGCCTTTAATTTCCAGGAAAGTTATAAATATGATACCCAGGAGTTTATTTACGGAGAAGTAAAACGCTTAACCGAATTAGGTATTTCTTACTTGGAACGAACAGATGGGGTGGGACCGGAAGTTTCGCTCTTAAGTCGTGGGGATTTAATTTATGACGGTGACCGGGCAAAATGGATTAAGTTTGCTTATGGGTTATTAGCAATCAATGCCCATCATTTATCCAATAAGTCTTCCTATAATCCGGCTCAGGTTATAGAATATGTAAATAAATCCCTAGCTAGTAATGCCGATGATGCTTCTGTTCGTTTTCAGGGATCGGTAAGTGATGATACTAACTTTTTTGGTCCCCGAAGAGGAAATTTAAATACTTTCCGGCAATCTTATTTTATAGTTGGTTTGTTGGATGGTACTAATCCTACTTTTCGGGATCCCGACTTAACTGATCCGGTGTTTACCGGGGAACACTTAAAAGATCCCCGTTTGCCGGTAATGCTGTCTCCGTCGCCGGATGGGGAGTACCGAGGGGTTTTTCCTAGTGTTGGCATGAATAATCAGTATTCGGTTGCCTCCGAACGCCCTAAAAATCTTTGGAACACCGAAACCGATGTAGTGGCGGCAACTGCTCCGGGAAAATATCTTTTTGGCAATGATACCAGATTTCCTATCATGACCTATGCCCAGCTTCAGTTTATAAAAGCAGAAGCGGCTTACCTAAACAACGATAAAACGCTTGCTCTAGATGCCTATACCAAAGGAGTTAATGCCCACCTGGATTTTGTAAAGACTTTTACCACCGATGCTACCTTTAACCAGAGAAGAGAAGCTTATATGGCTAGCCCGGCTTTAATTCCAGCAACGCCTGCTGACCTAACCTTGTCTAAAATCATGTTGCAAAAATACATTGCGCAATGGGGATGGGGCTTTATCGAAACCTGGTCAGATTTAAGAAGATATCATTATACCGAAAATGAGCAGCACCAAGGCGGTAATGCCTTAGGTGTAGCAGATGAAAATGCGGCTGATAATGTTTTCCGTGGATTTATGTTGCCTACGACCCTCTATAGTGTAAATCAAGGAATGCCGGCTTATCGGGTACGGCCTAGGTTTAATTCCGAATACATGTGGAACCGAGCTGCTTTAGATCCAATTGGTGGTTTAAAAGATGAATATCATACCATGGAAATGTGGTTCAGTAAAAAAGAATAATACTTAAAACCGAAGAACATGAATAAGATATATTATAAGACTTTTGCTATTCTGTTATTAGCTGTTTTTTTAGGGGCCTGCGAAAATAATGCAATTGATGAACATACCACCCCGTTTACTTCCGGTGCTTTAATTAAATTCTTTACCCAGGCGGAAGGTGCTCCCCGTGTAAATTTTTACCTGAACGACCAAAGAATTACCGCATCAACTCCTACAACAACTAATATACCGCTGGGACTTGCCTACGGAGCCGCTTTTCCGGCTAATGGCTATGTAAGCGTACCTACCGGAGATTTAACTTTAGCGGTAATGGATACGGTTACTTCGGAAACTAAAGGTAAAGCAGATTTACTTACGTCAACTTCCGCCAAGCTGGAAGATAATGTAAATTACTCGGCTTATCTTGTTGGTACCGCCGGGAATTATGAAACGTTTGTCGTTAAAGATAACCTGCCACCGGATAATTTCAACCAAATTTACTTTAGATTTGTGAATACGATGGTTAACCTGCCTTTTAATGTAGATGTGGTTGCTTTTCGCCCGGCTGTGGCGGCAACTGCAACCAGCCCGGCTGTTCCCGAACTTCGAATTCCGTTAGCTACTAACGTGGCTTATAAACAGTACGGCGACTATGTAGAATTACCTGCCGGTAGTTACCGGTTTATACTTTACCAGGCCGGTACTACTAAGGTATATGCCAATTATCCATCGGCTACTACATCTCTTTCTCTAACTTCACTCGGACGGGTTTATTCGTTTTTTCTGCGTGGTACCTATGCGGCAACTCCTAAAACCACTAACCTTGATTATTGGCGGGAGCGGTAAATTTTAACTCATTTGTTTTAATGAAAGAGCCACTAAAAGTGGCTCTTTCATTAAAAACTGTAATTGTGCTTTTGCTTTGTTATTGTAGCAAATCTGATGTTATGCAATGCAAACAACTAAACATTTTTAATTACCCCACTTTGCCGCTGTTCCTATTTTAAAGGAATCATCATATAGTTACTCATACTTAGTGTAAATCTGATCATTTTTAAAATTTAAAGATCGATAATTTAAGATATTCATACAAAGTAAGTTATATACGTATGTCTTGCTTATTTTTAACTTAATATTAAACAAGTTTGCGTTTTCGTGTAGGTTTAATAAAAAGTTAGTTAGATTTATTTGTTGATATTCATTCTATTAAGTTAATTGGGCAGCTTTTTGCGTTTTTTTCTGAATTTAAGTGTGGTCTTCTGAGATAATGCGGTGTTTAACTTATTTATGGGCCTTTCTACTCTTACCGCTTTTAGGTAAAGGGCAAGCCTTCCAATTTGCTTTTGTAACAGATACCCACATTGGTAACCCCATTGCCGCCGAAGATTTACGCCGCACCGTGCAGGATATAAATGCTAACCAAAATTTGGCCTTTGTGGTGCTTACCGGCGATATAACCGAGTTTGGCTCCGACAATGAACTCGAACTGGCAAAGCAAATCTTGGATAGCCTGAACAAACCGTACCATATTATATCGGGCAACCACGACTCCAACTGGTCCGAAAGTGGCAGTAATAGCTTCCGCACTGTCTTTGGGCGCGAGACCTTTGCTTTTATGCACGGCGGCTATTTATTTACCGGTACCAGTTCCGGGCCCAATATGCGCATGGGCCCCGGGCAAGTTCCCCGGGAAAATATTATACAGTTAGATTCCGTTTTAAACCACCTGCCCGATCCGAACACACCGGTTATCTACCTCAATCATTATCCCCAAACCGCCGACCAAAATAATTGGTACGAAGCCCTAGACCGGTTAAAGCAACACAATGTGCAACTTTTATTGTGCGGGCATGGGCATAATAATCGTAAAATGAGTCTGGAAGGCATACCAAGTGTAATGGGCCGTTCGAACCTGCGGGCCAAAGATAATGAAGGCGGTTATAATATTGTTACATTTAAAGATGGTACCGCCACTTTCGAAGAAAGACGATCAGTGGCGCAAACGCAAACCAAATGGGCTGAAGTTGCTTTAGTGAATCACTATTTCGCCAAAGATACCGCTAGGTATGCACGGCCATCTTATACGGTAAACTCCGAAAATCCGCAGGTTAAAAAAATTTGGGAATACCAGGATAAAAGCGATGTGGGTGCCGGCACGGCTACGGTTAAAGATTTTATTATTGCTACCAACACTAACGGTTTAATTTATGCCTTGAATAAAAAAGACGGGAAGCCAAAATGGTCTTTCCAAACCAATGGTAAAATATATTCTACGCCGACTATTGCCAACGGCTACGTGGTAGTGGGGTCTTCCGACAAATACATTTATTGCTTAAACGCCGAAAATGGTAAACTAATCTGGAAAACAGCTGCTTTAAAACCCGTTGTGGCTTCCCCGGTAATTAAAAATAAAATAGCTTATATCGGCGGTTCGGACGGGCATTTCCGGGCATTGCGCTTGCAAGATGGAAAAGTTATCTGGGATTTCGATCAGGTAAAAGGTTTTGTAGTAACTAGGCCCTTGCTGCACGCGGGTAAAATTTATTTTGGTGATTGGGCAAATGAGTTTTACGCGTTAGATGCTAAAACTGGTAAGCAAGTTTGGAAATGGACCAACGGAGCTACTAATCGTATGTACTCGCCGGCCGCGGTTTACCCGGTTGCCGCCCACGGCCGCATCTTTATTGTGGCTCCGGACCGTTACATGACCGCATTGGATGCCGCTACTGGTAAGGTTATCTGGCGGAAGCAAATGGAAGGTACGCGCGTGCGGGAATCGATGGGTTTATCCGCAG
>Ga0210040_10005751_pt1 | contig 15677 bp, 19 predicted proteins | sample CryGeyCG12114_NA_FD_185462 | JGI IMG/M metagenome (GOLD analysis project Ga0210040, IMG submission 185462) | Groundwater microbial communities from aquifer - Crystal Geyser CG19_WC_8/21/14_NA (SPAdes) (version 2) | ecosystem: Environmental > Aquatic > Deep subsurface > Groundwater | place: USA... | reverse complement strand
CGGCCGACCTGGGCAGCCGGCCCTTCGCCGTTCTGGAGCCCGGCCAGTACGCCTCCCTGCTCTGCGACGGCAACGCCCCGCTCACGCCGGAGCTGCAAGCGGAGCTCGAGTCGCTACCCGGCGTCGGGCCACCGTCCGCCCCCGTGGAGGCATCCGCCGCACCTCCGCAGTCCCGCTCGGCGCCGTCGGCGGCACGGGACGACCGCACAGGTGCCGTGCTCGCCGTCGTCGCGGTGCTGGCGGCGACGGGCGCCGCCGCCCTGGTCATGCGACGCCGGCACAGGGGTGGCTGGTGAGCCCCGAGGACGGGCGGCAGGAGATCCTGGCGCAGCTGGCCGCGCTCGACGCCGCGCTCGCCGATCCGGTCCGGCTCACCGCGCTCCTCGTCGACGCCGAGGACGACGAGGACGCCCTGCGGAGGGTGCGGGACTTCGCCCTCACCGGCGAGCGGGCAGCTTCGGTCCTGGACCTCCAAGTCCGCCGCCTGCACCGGGCAGGAGGGGCCAGCGTGGCCGAGGAGCTGGGGGTCGTCGAGGTCACCGGGCCGCCCGGCGGGCCGGTGCGGTTCACCGTGGCCCCGTCGAGCTCGACGTCCCATGGGTACGCCGACGACGTCCCCGGGTAGAGCGGGCGGCCCGCCGGGTAGGGACGGCGGCATGGCGAACCGGACCCCCCTCGGGGTGAGCGGCAAGGGAAAGCGCGGCATCAGCACGCTCGGCTGGGCCCTGCGCGGCGCAGCCGCGGGCGCAGCGGGCAGCACGGCGCTCAACGCCGTCACCTACCTGGACATGGCCGTCCGCGGACGGGGCAGCAGCTCCACCCCCGAGGACACGGTCGAGCAGCTGGCTGCCACGGCGAACGTGCCGATCCCAGGCGACGAGGAGACGCGGCAGAACCGCGTCCAGGGGCTGGGGCCGCTCATCGGACTGGTGGCGGGCGTCGGGGTCGGGACGATAGGCGGCCTGGCCCGCGCTTCGGGGTACCTGTCGGCCAAGCCCGTCGGGATCGCCCTGACCACGCTCGGGGTGATGGTGGCGGCCAACGGCCCGATGGCCGCGCTCGGCGTGAGCGACCCGCGCACCTGGTCGGGCAAGGACTGGATCGCCGATCTCGTGCCGCACCTGGCGTACGGCGTCGTCGTGAAGAACACGATCGACGCCTTCGACCGCCCGTGACACAGTCCCCTGGTGGAGGAGATCACCACCGAGGAGCAACTCCGCGCCCTGCTCGGTGACCCGGTGCCCGCGGCGCTGGCGAAGGAGCGGACGGCGCTCGCCGAGGTGGACCGGGAGTGGCTCGCCGCATCCCCGTTCTGCCTGGTCGCGACCAGCGCCGCGAACGGCGAGTGCGACGTCTCCCCGAAGGGCGACCCGCCCGGCTTCACGCTGGTTCTGGACGAGCGCACGATCGCGATCCCCGAGCGGGCCGGCAACCGCCGCGCCGACGGTTACCGCAACATCCTGGCCAATCCGCACGTCGGGCTGATCTACCTGCTGCCGGGCCGCACCGACACGCTGCGGATCAACGGCCGCGCCCGCCTGGTCACCGAGCCGGCGCTGCTGGACCGGATGGTGGTCAAGGGGCACCGCCCGGTCCTGGCGGTGGTGGTCGACGTCGAGCAGGTGTTCCACCACTGCGGCAAGGCCTTCCTGCGGTCGCAGCTGTGGGACCCCGAGAGCTGGCGGCCCGACGCCGTCGTCAGTCGGGCGCGGATCGCGCACGCCCTGGAGCGCAAGGACGAGCCGCTCGAGGAACTCGAGCGCTACTACTCCACCGCGACGTACTCGGCCGGCCTCTACCCGTCGCCCTGATCAGGTCAGTGCCAGCCGGCCTCGTCCACCCCGCCGGGCACCGGAGCGGCAGGGTCGTAGGGGGTGCGGGCGAAGATGAAGGTGCCCAGGTCGAGGTGGTCCGCGGCGATGCGCAGCGTCTCGCCGGCGTAGTAGCCGTCCAGCCCGACCCAGCTGCCGTCCGTGCGCTGCGCGAAGCGGCTGGCCCGCCCGCCGCGGCCGGGCAACGGCCCCAGGTGCAGCCGCCCGCCGGCCACCGCGCGCAGGACGCTCGGGGACACCCCCCAGAACCAGACGCCGAGGACCTCCAGCGGCACGGGCGGGGATGACGGGCTCCAGGCCTCCACGATCCGCGGTTCGGCGGCGCGCAGGTCGGCCAGCAGGCCGAAGACGACCGGCTCCACACCCGCCGTGGCGTTGGCCAGCGAGACGGCGCCGGTCTGCTCGTCTCGGTCGACGAAGACCCCGGCCAGGAAGCCCGGCATCGAGCCGCCGTGCCCGACCAGCGTCCGCCCGTCCACGCGCATGACCTGCAGGCCCAGCCCGTACGCCGACCAGCCGGGAGCCGAGGAGTCCACGCCGGCGGGCTCGGTCATCTCCTCGAGCGTGCCCGGGTCCAGGACGTCGGCGGTGTCGCCGAGCAGGAAGGCGGCGAAGCGGCCGAGGTCGGTCAGCGTCGCCCACAGCTGCCCGGCGGCGGCCATGACGCCCGCGTGGTGCTCGGGCTCGGCCAGGACGACGTCGGCCCACGGGTGGACGGCGCGGCCCTGGGCGGCCGGAGGAGCGGGGCGCGGCGTCGTGCGGGTCATCCCCAGGGGCGCCAGCACCTCGGCGCGCACGGCGTCGTCCCAGGAGGTGCCGCGCATCCGGGCCACGAGCTCGCCGAGCAGGCCGAAGCCGAGGTTGGAGTAGTGGAAGCGCCGGGCGGCACCGAGGACGACGTCGGCGTCGCCCAGCCCGAGGTCGGCGAGCGATCCGCCGGGCACGCGCTCCCACCAGCCGCCGGGGCTCTCGGCGGAGGCGCCGGCCAGGTGGGAGAGCAGCTGCCCGACGGTCCGCTCGCCCAGCGGGGTGCCGGGCAGGTGCCGCTCCAGCGGGTCGTCGAGGGAGAGCCGGCCCTCGTCGCGCAGCCGCATCACCAGGACGGCGGTGACCGTCTTGCTGATCGACCCGAGCCGGTACTGGACGTCGGTGTGCGGCTCGGCCACCTCGCCGCGGCCGGCCGACCACGCCAGCCCGCCGTCCCGCACGACGCCCGCAACCAGGCTGGGGGCCCGGCCGTCCCGCTGGGTGCGGGCCACGCGGGCGAGCAGCGTGCGGGCGGTCGCGGGCAGCACGGGTTCGGGCATGACGGCGACCGTATCGCCGCGCCGTCGCCCGGGCTCAGGTGGTGGGGAGGGCGTCCCGGACCGGCAGCCGGCCGCTGCGCGAGGCCCAGCGCTCGAACCAGATCGTCACCAGCGGGGGCACGGAGGCGGCCAGCGCCAGCAGCGTCGTGCCGGCCGACCAGCGCAGCACCCGCGCCGCCAGGAGCGTGATCAGCACGTAGGCCACGAAGATCCCGCCGTGGATCGGCCCGAAGATCTTCACGCCGATCTCGCTGGTCTCGGGCACGTACTTCACGAACATCCCGATGAGCAGCCCGACCCAGGAGCAGGCCTCGGCGATGGCGGCGACGCGGAACGCGCTGGCGACGGTGCGGGGGGTCACGCCCCGATCCTGCCCGAGGGCTCAGCCGGGGTAGGTCCGTCCACGGTGTGAGATCTCGTACCCCACCCACGGCAGCCGGGTCCGCTTCCCGACCGGGGTGGCAGGGTCGGACCCGTGCGGGGTCTGGCGCGGCGGGAGTTCTGCCTGGTCCTGCTGCGCCGGATGGCCGACGTCCGCCCCGACCTCGTGGCCGGGGCGCTCCCCCGGCTGGGCGCCACCCGCGCCGAGGCCCACGCCGCGCACACCCGCTGGCAGGCGCTGCACCACGCGCCGCGGGCGCCGCGCGGTCTGGCGCTGCGCACGGCGGTCCTCGGACCTCCGGAGGAGCTGGAGGACCGCCGGTTCGGCGACCTCGACGTCCAGGTGCGGCGCTGGCCGCTGCCCCTGTGGCCGCACCTGTGGTGGGAGGTGCTCAGCGGCCCCGGCGGCTCGGTGCTGCACGAGCACCTCGCCCGCGCGCCGGGGTCCCCCGTCCCGCCGGCCGCCGCCGGCGACCTCCGCGTGTGGGAGCACGTGCTCGACGACGTCGTCGTGCTGCCCGGTGCGGCGAGCGTCGACCCCGGCGTGGTCACCCGGGCGGAGGTGCACCTGCCGGGCGGGGTCCGCGCCCTGTTCGTGTGGGGGCTGCTGCAGCGGGTGGATCAGGCCGCGATGCGGCGGGCGCCGGCGTAGCCGCCCATGACGTCGACCGGCGCGACCTTGACGACGTCGCCGGACGTCGGGGCGTGCACCATCTGCCCGCCACCGATGTAGATGCCCACGTGGCTGACCGGGCTGTAGAAGAAGACCAGGTCACCGGGCTGCAGCTCGCTCCGCGAGACGGACCGACCCATCTGCGACTGCATGCGGCTCGAGTGCGGCAGGTTGATGCCCGCCGCCGCGAAGGCGTACTGGGTGAGGCCGGAGCAGTCGAACGCCCGGGGACCGCCGGCGGCCCACACGTAGGGCTTGCCGCGCTGCGCCATGGCCGTGTCGATGGCGGTCTGCGCGGCGCCGCTGTTCGCGACGACGGGCGCGGATGCGGCAGGGAGCTGTTCGGCACGCTCACTGCGGCTGGCCCGCCCGGCGTCCGTCTCCTCGGAGGCGTGCGCGCTGGAGGCCGGCGCGCTCGCCGAGGCGTGCGCCTGGGCTGCGGCGGCCGCGACCGCCTGCTGCTCCGCGGCGCTGAGCCGGTCGTGGATCGCCTTGTACTCGGCGATCTGCCGCTCGAGGTCGGCCTGCTGGCCGGCGACGGCGTCGTACTGGCGCTGGGCCTCGGCCACCGATGACTGGACCTGCTGCTGGGCGGTCGCGGCCGCGGCGTTCGCGTCGGCCGCGTAGCCGAGCAGCTCGTTCTGGTGCCCGGCGACCATCTGCAGGGTGGACATGCGGTTCACGAACTCGTCGGCGGACCCGCTGATCATCAGCGCCTGGAAGGAGTTCAGGCCGGAGCCGGTGTAGGCGCTGCGGGCGATGCCGCGCACCCTGACCTGCGACTCCGCGAGCGCGGCCGTGGCCCGGTCCAGCTCGACCTGCGCGGCCTGCGCGGCGGCCTGCTGCGCCCGCAGCACCTCCCGCGCCTCGTTGAACTCCTCGGAGAGCGCCTCGAGGTCGTGCCCGCGGGCGGCGACGAGCTCGGCGGCCTCGGCGGCCGTGCCCGGGGTCGCCGGAGCGGCCGAGGCGGGCACGGTGGCCAGCAGGATCCCGAAGGCTCCGGTGAGGGCGAGAGCGGCACGGCGGACGGTGCGGCCGGGGAAGGGCTGCAGGGGGGACGCCATGAGCGGCGGCACTCCGTTTCTTCGGTACTGCGGCGGGCGCGACGCCCGTCTGGTGACTGAACGCCTTGGCGGGCACACTGACGGTAAGCCCGTTATCGAGCCGTGACAATAGGTAAACCACAACTGTGTGGTTTGCCGCTGCAAACCCCGGGTACGGCCGCCTTTCGGTCGAGGCCACTGTGGAGCGGATCCGTTCGCTCTGCGTCGCACCTCGGGCGGCCGACGCGCCACGTCCCGACGCATGCGCCGTTTCGAAACGCCCCCGCGCGCCCACTACCGAAGGCATGGACCTCCGCCGCCCCCTCCTCCTGCTGGCCGTGGCCGGATCGCTGGTCGCCTGCGGCGACAACACCGATCTGCAGCGCGGCGAGACCAACTGCGACTCGCAGGCCGAGGAGGCCAGCAACCCGAACGACGCCAGCTGCCAGGAGACCGGCTCCAACGACGACACCGAGTGACCGGGAGGACCCGCTGAGCGCACGTCCGCTGCGCTCCTGGGCACGGGCTCTCCTCACCGGCGCACGGAGCCGTCTGCGGGGTCGCGATCTCGCGCTCATCGCCGCCGGGCTCACCTTCTACGCGGGTATCGCGGTGGTGCCCCTGCTGGTGCTGGCCTTCTCGCTGACGGCCCGCCTCACCTCGGCCGAGCGCGTCGGCGAGCTCGGCGACCGGGTGGCGGACCTGCTGCCGACGGAGCTCGGCGCGCCAGACGCCCTCGAGCGGCTGGTCGAGGCCGGCGTGGGGCTGACCCCGCTGCAGATGCTGCTGGCGCTGCTGCCCATGTCGCTCTACGGCGAGGGGCTCCGGCGGGCACTGCTGCGGTTCGCCCACCGCGAGGAGGGGATGACGGGCTGGCGCGGACGGCTGACCGCCCTGCCGCTGCTGCTGCTCACGCCCTTCCTCCTCTACCCCGTCCTGCTGGCAGCCGACGTCATGGCCGACCTCGCCGACAGCGGGGGCGCATGGGCGGCGGCCGGCCGCGTCGCCGTCGGCTTCTACGCGTGCCTGGCCGCCCTGGCGCTGCCCCTGGCGTGGGGCTTCCGGGTCGTCGGCGGCGGCCGCGTGCGGTGGCCGGCGCTGGTCTGCGGCGCCCTGTTCACCGCCGCCTGCGTCTCCGGCTTCCTCCAGGGCTTCGTGCTCTTCCTGTCGCTGCCGCTGGACCTCGGGGCGCCGTTCGGCGGGCTGGACGTCGTCGGGGGCGTCGTGGCCGTGGGCTTCTGGTTGTTCCTGCTGCACCTCGTGGTGCTCGCCGGCTGGCTGCTCACCGGCTCCCTGGACGACCTCCTGGAGCGGCGCCGGGGCGTCGCCGGCTGACCGGCAGCCTCAGCCCGCGACCGACAGCTCCGCCGGCAGGTCGTCCCGGTGCAGCACGACCAGCGTGCTCACCGCCCGGGTGAGGACGACGTAGAGCCGGTGCAGCCCCCGCGGTTCGGCCGCGACGATCGCCGCGGGGTCGGCCACCACGACCGCGTCGAACTCCAGGCCCTTGGCCAGCGTCGCGGGCACGACCGCCACCCGCGCCGGCGGCTGCCCGTCGTCCACGAGCGCGGCCGCCGGGAGGCCGACGCCGGTCAGCAGCGCGACCACCTCGCCGACGACGTCGTCGGCGCACACCACCCCGATCGATCCGGGCTCCGCGGCCAGCTCCCCCACCACGCCGGCCAGCGGACCCGCCAGGTCGGTGATCGGCCGCACCCGCAGCGACCCGGGCTCCCCGCGCACGGCGGTGGCCGCCGGCAGGCCCGGGGCGATGACCGGCAGCAGCCGGTTGGCGAAGTCGAGCACCTCGGCCGGCACCCGGTAGCCGCGCGTGAGCGGGCGGACGACGGTGCCGGGGCGGCCCAGCCCGGCGAGGGTCTGCCCCCAGTCGGCCGCCGACCAGGGGCTGGTCGCCTGGGCGAGGTCGCCCAGCACGGTCAGGGACCCGGCCGCGAGCCGGCGGGCGACGGCCCGGCACTGCATCGGGGAGAGGTCCTGCGCCTCGTCGACGACGACATGGCCGAACCCCTGGGTCCGCTCGAGGAGACCCGCGGCCTCGTCGACGAGCACCGCGTCCGCCTCCGTCCAGCGTGCCGAACGGACCGACCGGGGCGGCGTGGACCAGTGCAGCAGGGCCTGCTCGGCGTCGTCGAGGACGCCCCGCGCGGCCCGGGCGAGCAGGGCGGCGTCGGTGAACAGGGCGGCGACCAGCCCGGCGGCGTCGCGGGCCGGCCACACCTGGTCGCAGAACGCCCGCACCTCCGGGCTGCGCGCGGCCCGGCGGGTCTCCGCGTCGGTCGGGCTGCCCCCGGCCGCCTCCTTCTGCCGGCGGGCGTCACCGGCGAGCAGCATGGCCAGCCGCTCCCGCCCGGCCGCGTAGTGCAGCAACTGCTGGTCGTCGTCCCCACGGGCGCGGCGGCGCAGGTCGTCGACGGAGCGCTTGAGCCGCTCGACGGGGACGCGGTAGCGACGCCCGGCCAGCGGCACCATCACGTCGTCGGCCGGCTTGCGGATCTCGCCCCACAGCGCCCGGCGCAGCACCTCCGCCATCCGCACATCACCCTTGAGGACGGCGGCCGCGGGCTCGTCGACCGCGCGCACCGGCACGCGTGCGGTGAGGTCGGCGACGGTGGACTGGGCCACGTCCACCTCGCCCAGGGTGGGCAGCACCTGCTCGATGTAGCGCAGGAAGGCGCGGTTGGGCCCGACCACGAGGACGCCGGTGCGCGCCAACTGCCCGCCGTGCGTGTAGAGCAGGTAGGCGGCGCGGTGCAGGCCGACGGCGGTCTTGCCGGTGCCCGGGGCGCCCTGCACGCAGATCGACTCGCTGAGCGGGGCGCGCACGATGTCGTCCTGGTCGGGCTGGATGGTGGCCACGATGTCGCGCATCGGGCCGCTGCGCGGGCGCTCGATCTCGGCCCGCAGGAACTCCCCGGGGCCGTCGTCGCCGGCCTCGAGGCGCTCGTCCTCGTAGCCGGTGAGCTCGCCGCCGGCGAAACCGAACCGGCGACGCCGCGCGACGCCCTGGGGGTCGGCGGCCGTGGCCTGGTAGAACGGCCGGCTCATCGGCGCACGCCAGTCGATGACGACCGGGTCGCCGGCGTCGTCGCGCACGTGCCGGCGGCCGATGTGGAAGGTCTCGGGCGCCGGGCCACCGCCGTCGGTGCGGCCGAAGAACGGGGGCACGCCCGGATCGGCGGCCAGCGCGCGCAGCCGTTCGGCGCGGGCCGCGCCCAGGCGCTCGGACGCCCACGCGTCGACGCCGGCGTTGGTCACCGCGGTGGCGGCGGCCCGCATGTCGGAGAGGCAGTCCAGCGCCCGCGCCAGGTGGGCGCGCTCGGCGGCGAGGACGGGATCGGCGGGGCGGTCGGTCTCGGGAGGAGCGACGGGAGACACGGTCGGAGGACGCTACGCCGGTCGGGGCGGGCGGTCGAGGGGCTTCCGGCCCGCCATTCAGGTGCCATGGACGACAGCGACGCGAGAGCCGCCTTTTCCAGGCAGTTCTCGCGTCGTTATCGCGGCCCTCGTCGAGCGAGGGCGGAATGGCTCAGCTGTGCGAGCGCAGGATCCGTCCGAGCCGGGCGATGAAGCGCACGCCGTCGCCCTGCGAGGCGCTGATCGGGGCGCGGTCGGCCTCGAGGTAGGACGGGTCCGCGAAGAGCATCGGAGCGAAGCTCATCGGGATGTTGCCCATCGTGCTGGGCCTGTGAGCGGTACGCGTTCCCATGACTGTCTCCTGACGAGTGGTCCGTGGTCGACTTCTTCGTCGGCCACGCTGGGGTGTTGCTTCAGTATTAACTCCCCGCGACGCAGATCAGTCCCTATAAAGGCTGAGACGCTGCTCACGCGAATGGCGCAATGTGGTGGCCACCACTCTCGCGAAGTGGCCTCCGACACTTTTTCGCCATTCGGCGCCATTCCATCCGCACGGAGATGACGCACCTCACGCCCGGTCGGCAGGCTCCACGATCGTCACCTCGACGGCGCGCAGCTGCGCCGGTGTCTCCAGGAGAACCGCCTTGGTGGGCTCGCCGACGTCGAGGTGCGGCTCCCGGCGCAGCGCGGCGAGCCCGGACAGCCGCCGGTCGGCCAGCACCTCGTCGACCAGCCCCCTGTCCCCGCCGGTGAACAGCGCGACGACGTCGGCGAGGTGCGGGAGCAGCACGCGCGCCGCGGTGTCGGCGGCCGAGGTGACGACGGCGTCGGTCTGGTGGCCGCGACGGCGGGCGAACCGCTGCTGCGACCACCCGCCGGCCGCCGTCCGCCCCTGGACCTGGCGCGCGTCGACCTTGGAGACCACCAGCCGCTCGCCGGTGAAGACGCCGACGGCCCACCTGCCGCGGCGGACCAGGAGGACGGCCGCCGTCCGGTCGGCGCGGGCGGCCGCGGTGAAGCCGGCGAGCACCGGCTGCTCCGGCGTCCAGCCGAACGGCGCGCGCAGCACGACCGTGGTCGTGTCCGCACAGCTGAGCCGCACCGTGCCGTCGTCGTCGGGGACCACGTCGGTGAACGCGCCGTGCCGCTCCGCGACCCCGTCGAGCCACCGGCCCAGCCGTTCGGGGGCGACGCCCAGCCGCCGCCCGCCGCCGGGGGCCGGCCGGGGCCGGGTCACCGCGACCGGAGGCCCATCAGCCGGTCGAGCACGTCCCCGGTGCGCAGGCCGTCGTGCTCGAACTCGTTGGTCACCCAGGTGCGCACGTTGCCCACGGCGCCGGCCGTCTCCAGCGACAGGTCGGCGTCGACGTACATGTCGTCGAAGTAGACCGCGGCGTCCACCGGCACCTCGTTGGCCGCCAACCGCACCGGGTCGTACAGCTCCGGGAGGTCCTCGCGGGCGGCCAGCGCGTGCGCGGCGGGTGCGAAGGGCCGCAGCGAGGCGACCTCGTCGAACATCCAGGGGTAGATCATCTCGCCGGTGAACGGCAGGGGGCGCAGGCCGCCGTCGAACGCCGGCGTCCGCTCGGCCTCGGCGGCCCACGCCGTCGCGCCGGGGCCGGAGGCGTAGATGCTCTCGTGCAGGGCCGCGTAGACGGGGTTGTCCCAGAAGGAGGTGCGGCGGGCGACCTGGTCGAGGAAGGTGTCCGACAGCCCGCTCGGCGCGCCGTCGTCCAGGGCCTCCTCGAGCAGCCAGTGCAGCTCCTCCGCGCCGGCCTGGCTGCCCAGGACCTGCCCGACGGTCTGCAGCCGGCGCACCGTCAGGACGTCGCCGTCCGGGAGGAGGACCGGTGCGGCAGCGAGCCGGTCGGCGACCGCACCGCCGCGCGCCACGTCGCCGGGATACCGCTCGTAGAAGCGCCGGACCTTGCCGGCCACGCGGGGGTAGGTGCGCCGGTAGAGCTCCCGCGCGTCGGGGTCCAGCCCGGGCAGGCCCCCGGTGATCAGGCAGCGCTCCAGCCCGTGCGGCGCCCGGGACAGGTAGGCCAGCGTGACGAAGCCGCCGTAGCTCTGCCCGAGGGTCGTCCAGCGTCGTCCGCCGTAGAGGGTGGCGCGCACGTGCTCCGCGTCGGCGACGATCGAGTCGGCCCGGAAGGCGAGCAGGTGCTCGGCCGCGGCCCGGGCGTCGGGGAACCGCTCCATGGTGGCGGCGGTGATCCGGGAGCTGCGGCCGGTGCCGCGCTGGTCGAGGAGCACCACGCGGTGGTCCTGCAGCGCGCGGGCGATCCAGCCGCCCCGGGTCGGCCGGGGGGACTTCCCGCCGGGTCCGCCCTGGAGGAACAGCAGCAGCAGCGGCAGGTCCTGGTCGCGCCTGTCCGGGTGCGCCAGCTCCCGGACGAACACCTCGATGCCCGGGCCGCCGTCGTCCTCGCGCTGCCAGCGCAGCGGGACGGTCACCGTCCGGTCCCGGACCAGCGCCCCCGGGATCTCGTAGCGTTCGTCCACCCGCGTCCCCACGGTCAACGGGCGAGCGCCGGGGCGGAGGCGTGCTCGGCGGGCACGTGCAGGGACCGCTGATTCAGCGCGACGACGCCCGCGGCGATCGCGGCGGCCACGGTGGCCACCGACAGGGCGGCGTTGGCCCCGGAGAGGTCGACGATCTTCCCGGAGACCGACGCACCGACTGCCACGCCGAGGGCCAGCGCCGTCCCGATCCAGGTGAACGCCTCGGTGACGGCGGCCCGCGGCACGAGCAGCTCGGCGAGGGTGAACGCGCTGATCAGCACCGGCGACACGGCGATGCCCGCGAGCACCACGAAGGGCACCATCAGCCAGACGTCGCGGACCAGCACCAGCGGGGCGCTGAGCACGGTCAGCAGCACGAGCACGCCGGCCAGCCGGTGCCGCAGCGGCAGCCGCCAGTGCACCGCACCCCACCCGATGCCGCTGATCATCGAGCCGACCGCGAGGCCGGCGATGAGGACGCCGGTCATCGGCCGCTCCCCCAGCTCGTCGGCGAAGGCGACCAGGCAGATCTGGAGGGTGCCGAGGACGGTGCCCACCCCCGCGGCCACGACGAACAGGACCTTGAGCCCGTCGCACCGGATGGCCGAGCTGACGGCGCGGTGCTCGTGCGCGGTGGGCAGCGGCTCGGTGCGGCGCTGCGCGGCGAACAGCAGGCTGCCGACCGTGGCGAGGACGAAGGCGGTGACCAGGCCGGCGGTGGCGTGCCCGGTGGTGGACAGGATCGTCACCAGCACCGGGCCCAGCACGAAGACCATCTCGTCGACGACGGACTCCATGGCCAGCGCGGTGGGCAGCCGGTGGCTGCCCCGCAGCAGATGGGTCCACCGGACGCGGATCATCGAGGAGACCGGCGGCAGGCAGGCCCCGGCCAGCCCGGCGGTGAGGAAGACGACGAGCAGCGGCCAGTCCTGGCGGACCGCGACCAGGAACGTGGTCCCGGCGGCGACGAAGACCGCCAGCACCGGCAGCAGCACCCGGCGCTGGCCGTGCGCGTCGGACAGCCGACCGATGAGCGGGCCGGTCACCGCCGTCGCCACGGCCCCCACCGCGGCCACGGCGCCGCCGAGGCCGTAGGAACCCGTCTCGGCCGCCACGAGGAGCACGCATCCCAGACCGACCATGGAGAGCGGCAGCCGGCCGATGAAGGCGGCCAGCACCATGGGCAGGGCGTGCGGCGTGCGCAGGACCTGCAGGTAGGGATTCGCCACGTGGGGAAGAGCCTCCGTCGAACGGGTTGCGGCTCTCCCACGCTAACCGAACGGGGGCATGGACACCGGACGAACCGGGCCCGCGGGCGGGGGTCGATCCGGCCGCCGACGCCGTTGTCGGCGGTCGGATCCCGGGCACGCTATCGCGCCCCTCCCGGGCCGTTCCGGGGGCTGCCCGGACCGGCCCGCCGGCTCAGGCGCGCCCGTAGGCGGGGCCGACCTCGGCGAGGAAGGCGCCCCACTCGGCGGGGACGGGCGAGCCGGCCACCGCGGCGCCGAACTTGTCCAGGTACCAGTGCCAGCCCAGCGCGAAGTCGGTCACGTCCGCATCGGCGCCGAATACCTGCACGAACCGCAGCACGGTGCGGTCGCCCTCGGTGGTGAGGTCGAGGTCGACCCGCCAGGCATCGGTGTCCTGCTGCACCCACTCGACGACCAGCCGCCGGGGCGGGTCGCACTCGACGATGCGCATCGGCTCCCCCACCGGCTGCTCCTCGTGCGTCATGGTGAAGGTGCCCGTCCCGCCCACCGCGCGCTCGCCCTCGTAGGTGCCGATCCAGCGGGCCATGCGGTCGGGCTCGGTCAGCGCCGCCCAGACGTCGTCGACCGGGTCCGGCCACTCGCGGCGGAACTCCAGCCGCTGCCGCCCGTCGTCCAGCCGCGTGACGACACCTCGCCGCGTGCCCACGTCCGTGTCCTCACTTCGCGGGTTCATGGCGGTCCTCCGTTCCTCCGCGCCCGCCGACCGCGGGCGATCTCGGTGTCCAGTGCGTCCAGGCGGGAGGCCCACAGGTCGCGGTAGGGCTCCAGCCAGTCGTCGAGCTCGCGCAGGGGTGCGGGGTCGAGCGCGTAGAGCCGTCGCTTCCCCTCGGCGCGCACCGTGACCAGGCCGGCCGCACGCAGCACCCGGAGGTGCCTGCTGACCGCCGGCCGGCTCACCGGGAAGCGGTCGGCCAGCTCGCCGGCGGACACCTCCCCGTGCGCCAGCAGCTGCACCAGTTCCCGGCGGACCGGGTCGGCGAGAGCAGCGAGCGCGTCCACGGAGCATGCGTAACACATCGGTTACGCGAGGACCAGCGGTTCCTGCGCCGCCCGTCGGGGCATGCGAGGGCGCATGACCGTCACCGATCCCGACTCCCCGGATCCGCTCAACGACCCCCGCACCCTGCAGGCCGACCCCGGCGCGCTCGGCCAGGGCGAGGACCTCGCCTCCACCGCCGACGACCCCGTCACCTCCGGCGAGGACGAGCTGTCCCCCGCCGACGACGACACCGGCTACACCGTCCCGTAGTCAGCCGCATGGAGATGTGACGGATCGGTCCGGCACGGGTATCCCGCGGGCCCATCGTCGATCATCCGAGGAGGACCCATGGCCACCGGTGAGACCGGCTTCGAGGACGTCTTCTACGACCTCGTCTCCGTCCAGTACCACTCGCTCAAGGCGGGGCACGACTACGGCCAGTACGTCCGGGACGCCGAGAACGCCGGCCTGGACGACGTCGCGAGCTTCTTCCGCGAGGTGATGGAGCAGGACTCCGCGCGGGCGAAGCGCTGCCACGAGTTCCTCGGCCGCCTGCAGGGCACGGACCAGGGCGGCCCCGCCACGCAGTGAGCGGACCGCGGGGCACCATGGGTCCGTGATCAGGACCCCGCTGACCCGCTGGTTCGACCTCACGACGCCGGTCATCGGCGCCCCGATGGCCGGCGTCTCGGGTGGTGCCCTGGCCCACGCGGTGTCGCGGGCCGGCGGGCTCGGGATGATCGGCGTGAGCGGGCGGCACAGCGCCGAATTCGTGACATCGGAGAGCGCCGTCGCGGGGCAGGACCTGACGCCCTTCGGCGTCGGGCTGATGATCTGGACTCTGGCCGACCGGCCCGACCTGTTCGAGGCGACGGTCGCCGCCCAGCCGAGCCTGGTGTCGATGTCCTTCGGCGATCCGGCCCCCTACGTCCAGCCGCTGCACGACGCCGGGATCGCGGTCGCCGCGCAGGTGAACACCGTCGCCGACGCACACCGGGCACTCGAGGCGGGCGTGGATGTCCTGGTCGCCCAGGGCACCGAGGGCGGGGGGCACACCGGACAGCGGGCGCTGTTGCCGCTGCTGAGCGAGGTGCTGACCCTCACCGACCGACCGGTGGTGGCCGCGGGCGGGATCGCCACGGGCAGGGCGATGGCCGGGATGCTCGTCGCGGGGGCGGCCGGTGTCTGGATCGGCACGGCGCTGCTGTCCTGCACCGAGGGGCTGAACGGGGCGGGCGCCCAGCAGCGGATCCGGGAGGCCTCGGGCGACGAGACGGTGCTGACCCGTGCCTTCGACGTCGCGGAGGGCATCGCCTGGCCGAAGCGCTGGCCCGGGCGCGCGCTGGTCAACGAGTTCTCCCGCGCCTGGCACGGGCGCGAGGAGGAGCTGGTCGGCGACGACGCCGCGCGGCAGCTCGTGGTCGAGGGACGGCGCACGGGCGATCCGGCGCACGCGCCGCTCTACGCCGGGGAGGCGGTGGGGCTGGTGACGGCAGAGCGCTCGGCGGCCGACGTCGTCCGCTCGCTCACCGCCGACGCCGAGAAGGCGCTCCGCGCCGTCCCCAGGCTCCTGGGCTAGCTCCGGCGCCTGCCGACTGTGCACATATCGGCGTCTCGCGCGGGCCGAGCTGCCGATATGTGCACAGTCCCGACGGGCGTCAGACCGCGCAGGTGTCGTCGGTGCAGCCGTCGGCGGCCGGGACGGTGATCAGCGGGTTGGCGTCCGACCAGGCGCGCTCGAGGAGCTGCAGCAGCTGCTCGGCCGGCTGGGCGCCGGCGGCGCCGTACTTCCGGTCGACGACGAAGAACGGAACACCCCTCGCGCCCAGTTCCACGGCCGTCGCGCTGTCCTCGCTCACCGCCCGGCGGAAGCGCCGGTCGGTCAGGGCCTCCCGGACCTCGGCCTCGTCCAGGCCCACCTCGACGGCGAGGGGCACGAGCGAGTCGACGTCGAAGACCGAGCGCTGCTCCTCGAAGTAGGCGTGCAGCAGGCGCTCCTTGAGCTCGTTGCGCCTGCCGTGCTCGGCCGCCAGGTGCAGCAGCTCGTGCGCCAGCAGGGTGTTGCCGCTGACGCCGTCGGCCAGGTGGTACTCCAGCCCCTCGGCCGCGGCAGTCTCCTCGAGACCCCGCATGTTCTCGCGCATCTGCTCGACCTCGACCCCGTACTTGGCGGCCAGCGCCGGGAGCGTCGGGTGCGTCTCGCCCTCGGGGGCGGTGGGGTCGAGCTGGAAGGAGCGCCAGACGACCTCGACCTGGTCGCGGTGCGGGAACTGCTCGAGGGCGGTCTCCAGCCGGCGCTTGCCGACGTAGC
>Ga0210040_10005750_pt1 | contig 15677 bp, 1 predicted proteins | sample CryGeyCG12114_NA_FD_185462 | JGI IMG/M metagenome (GOLD analysis project Ga0210040, IMG submission 185462) | Groundwater microbial communities from aquifer - Crystal Geyser CG19_WC_8/21/14_NA (SPAdes) (version 2) | ecosystem: Environmental > Aquatic > Deep subsurface > Groundwater | place: USA... | reverse complement strand
TTTCTTTACTATATATCTAAACTTTTATTATATACTAGAAAAGTATAAGTAGATTACTAATAAGTTAAACTTAACTACTTATAATAAAAAGAAAGAAAGTAAAGTAAAAAAGTTTACTAAAAAAGTAAGTTATATTTACTTTATACCTAATTTATATCTATATTACTTAATATAACTATAAATTAGCTTATACTTTTACTTTAAATAGTAGTAAATTAAGTAAAGCCTATAGTTCTAATACTAACTCTTTATTTTAAGTTCTTGTTCTCTTAATACTTTCTTATAGTTAAAGTAACTTTTAGTTAAATATAGCTATAAATACTCTTAGCGCTAGTATAAGTTAACTCTATAAGTAGTAAAAAGAGATTATTACTAACTAAACTATAAGTTACTTTACTTTAACTTTAAGTTAAGATTAAAGCTAATATAATATAATATAAGCTATAATATATATATTACTTAGTAGTTAGTTGCTATATTAATAATATTCTACTTAGCTTTAGTAACTTCTTACTAAGTCTTTACTACTTTTAGTTACTTAATTATAGTAGTAGTTAGTCTATTTATAACTATTACTAAGTTATATTAGTTCTAATTTAAGTTCTCTTTACTATCTTTAAAGATAGCTTTTAGGCTTTTCTTTTATACCTTTAGTATTCTAACTAGCTTTTAAGTAGTTACTCTATAAGGCTTTACTAAAATCTAATTAGTTTATAAACTTTTTACTTATTATACTTTAGTTAGCTTTAAGTTGATTAATTATAATATCTTATTTATAAACTTATAAAGTACTTTAGTATCTAAGAAGTTTTCTTTTAGATACTATATTAGCGTAATCTATCTTTACTACTTTACTAGTACTTACTTCTTATTACGCCTTCTTATATTCTTTTCTCATAAAATTTCTTTTACTTCTTATTTATATAGATCTTTCTTTATATTCTCTAATTTAATACTAGTCTTAGTTTAATATTTTATAGCTATTAACTTAGTAATAAGCTATTACTTACTAGCTTTACTAAATTCATATATACTATTCTACTATACCTCTTTAAATTATTTAGTATACGTCTTAGCTATTATTAAGTATATAGCCTTAAGCTAAATATACTTTAATAATTAATCTATAATTATTAGTAAGTACTATAGTAAATACTCTTTTTTCTTTAACTATAAAGTCTATTAAGATTCATATTTAGGACTTATTAGCTACTAGTGTAAGTTATAGTAAGCTTTACTTCTTTAATCTTAAGGTATATATACTATAGTAGTAGTAATTATAAATAAACTTTATAATATCTATAGATATACTATCTTAGTAGTAGTTATGTTATAAAATCTAAAATATAATATTCTTTTCTAAGTATCTTACTAAGTTTAACTTATATATATATTAAATAATAATTATTATTAGTAGTTTTTATAAAAGTAATTATATAATACCTCTTTACTATAGAGTATTATACGTAGAGATACTATAATTACCTATTTACTAATTTATTTTAGCGTTAGCTAGAAATATATATATACTCTAATATACTATATTTAACTACTTTATATAAGTCTTATTTTACTTAACTACTTTATCTTAGAGTATATATATATATTAGTTAGTAAATAGTAAATATTTTTATACTAGCGTAATATCTCTATTTTAGCTATAAGTAGTAGTTATATAAATAAAGATTAGCTTTATTATATAGCTAAGTATTTTTATGTAATTATATATATTTATTTATACTAGCTAAGTATATCTAGTTATAAAGCTAATTTACTAAGCTAATATTATAAGTAAAACTTAAAATCTAAGAGCGTTTTAGACTATTATTATTATTACTTTATTAAAAATCTTACTATTATAAAGTACTTAAAGTTTTTATAATTTATAAGAATAATAAAAAAAGTATATACGCTCTATAGCTCTACTTTCTCAGCTATTAAATACTTAATAACTACTATTAATTCTTTATTATAAATTATATAATTATACTAAACTAGTATTAAAGCTACTAAGTAGTATATAACTAAGTATAGTATACTATTAACTTTTTATAATAAGTATTCTCTTAACGCGCTACTAGAGTAATCTACTTCTATAATTATGTTTCTATATAGATTTTATTATATTAAGATTAAAATTATACTATTTATATTTTTTAGTATAATAAACCCTACTATACTTTCTAAGAAAGAGCGTAGCCGCCTAAGGAAACTAGCATTTAACTTATATAAATCGCTAGATTACTCTTTAGTAATTTATCTTAATTCTATCTTAGAGGTTACTACGCTATAGAGATACTTAGATTATTATATTCAAATTACTTTTAACTTATACTATAACTTAATAACTTTACTTACATAATAAGTAACTATACTCTTACTATTATTATTTTAGATACCCTAAGACTTAGCTTCGACTATATACTACTATAAAAAAAATACTCTTACTATTAGTAACTATTATAGCCTTTAAAAGTGTAAACTAATACTTTTATTTACAAAAGAGGCTAAAACTCCTTAACTTAGATAAAGAGAAAAAGAAACAATCTATAAAAGTTAATCTTTAGAAAATAATATAAATAAAGCTATAAAAAGTAAAAATAAAGTTATTATACTTTCTTCTATACTAGAAACTACTATAATAGAATAAGAGTTAGAAGACTTCTACGTATAAATAAAATACGCCTAATAATAAACTAAACTAGTTTAACTATACTAGGCTTAATAAGCTTTTAAGTAAAGTAACTTTTTTTTCTTCTTTAAGATAATTTTAAGTATAAAAGTCTCTCTCTTATCTTAGCTTATTATAGTATAGTATACTTTTATTAGTATACTTTAATTTAAGCCTTTTTATATCTATACTTAAAAGAGTTATAATAATTTTAATTAATAGTATAAAAGTAAAAGTAGTTAAGCTTACTTAGCTTATAATCTTCTATATTATAAAGTAAAATTAAATATATTCTTTAGCTACTATTATATAGCTAGCTCTTTATACTAAGTACTTTAAAGTAAGTAGCTAATTAGTTATTTAGATAGTATCTATAATTACTAAAATCTTTAATAGTAAGAGTAGCGTAATTATATAGCTTATTTATAGTAAAATCATAATAATAGCTTACTAAGCTAGCGCTTTAATTTAAGTTCTAAGAAGTATATATTAGAGTACTTAACTTCTTAACTTTTACTTACTACTTTTAATATTATTTTCTAATATAGTAAGTACGCTTAAGTACTTTTTAATCTTTACTAATTATATATAGCTTTCTAAAAGAAGTTTTTAAACTTCTACTTAGCTTACTAATAATAATTACTTTTATTAATAAAGCTATAATTACTCTATAGCTACTTTATTATAGCTCTTTAAAATTACTTTTAGAGCTATCTTAGTACTTAGCTTACTATAATTAAGCTTTATCTAATAAAATAATATCTAGTAGTTATAAGCTAGCGTATTTAATTTTAATTTTATCTAAAAGTAAAATACTTACTATTTAGCTTACTTTTATTAGTAAGCTTTAGCCTAACTACTACTAAGCTTATATTAAGAAGATCTTTAATAGTTAAACTAGTTTTAAGTACTATAACTATATTAGTATAAATAATAAGTATTATAGTAAGTATACTTTCTACTTATACTTTACTATATAAGTCTAATTCTTTACTTTCTTCTTCTTTTACTTATACTATTTAGGCGTTTTACTAATCTTAGTACTATCTACTTTTTTATTATTAGTAATTTAGAAAGTCCTAAGTATACTAATATATATACTAATCTTTAACTTATTTAATCTTTTTCTAACTTTTTTTTAGCTTAATTACTTCTTATAAAGCTATTAGTATATCTTCTAAGCTATTAATAATACTAATATTAACTTTAAAACTATATAAGTAGCTAAAATATCTTATAAAGCTAATCTACTATAAGTAATTAAAATACTTTAATTAACTAGTATACTTATAATAACCTTTTTACTAATTAGCTCTTAGTAAGCCTTTAGTTAGCTACTATAATAGTAGCTTAGTTATTAGTAGCTATTTAGGCTTACTTAGTATTTTCTATATTAGTATCTTTAGCGTTAAAATTCTTAGCGTTAAGATCTTTAGTATTAATAGCTTTAGTAATTTCTAAATATAAGCTTAATACTTAAGTATAAGCTATTCTTAAACTTTAGCTAAGCTATAAACGTAATAAGCTCTCTTAATTATTTACGCTTTAAGCTTATTAATTATAACTTTAGTAATTAATACGCTTAACTTTTATAGCTATACCTTAAGTAAGTATCTAGTTATACTTATTAATTAGTTAAGAGTTCTTTTTAAGATTAGCTACTTATATATAATACTAACTATACTAATTTTTATAATAAGTGTAATAGGCTAATTAATAGACTATTACTAAGAATAATTAGGATAAATTAACTATCTACTTAACCTCTAGAGAGAGATTAGATTTTATTATAGGAGTAGGTTTAGCTCTAGGCTTAGCTAGCCTATTCTCTAAGGCTACTTAGCTAAGGCTCTAAACTAGGTACTTACTTATTATAACTTTCTTTTTCTTTTAAGCGTTATATTTATATAATAGGTATCTTCTAAATAACCTTATTATTAGCCTTCTCTATTTTAATATACTAGTAAAATTAGTTAGTAACTCTTTTTAAGTCTTAGCTTTTATTTTTATTAAGTAAGAGCTTATTTAAAAGACTCTTTATTAGTATATTACTATAAGATATACTTTTATAAATAACTACTTTATTACTAATATAGCTTTAATATATTTATAAACGCTTTAGAAACTCTTTTCTAGTTCTAGCTCTTATCTTTATAAAGTAAGAGTATATTTAAGAAACTTCTTATTAGTGTATTACTATAAAATATACTTTATTAATAATATTACTACTTCTTCTGTAGACCTTTATATTTATAAATAATATTAAGATTCTTCTTAGCTTCTTTATAAGTTCCCTATAAAGTAAGTCTAAGTCTAAAGAACTTCTCTATTTACTTATCTTATCTAGCTTTCCTCTTTAACTAATTATAGTATAAGTAGTTTCTTATTATTATATCTAAGCTAGCTTAGTAATATTATTTAAGTTAGGCGCCTTTAAATCTTAGTCTTAAGATAGCTAGCTTAGGCTAAAGTAATCTTATAGCTTTTACCTATATAAGGTACTTCTAGCTTTATTCTTCTAGTCTTTATAATATTACTTTCTTTATCTTTTAATATATTTAGTAGCTTCTTTAGTATACTTAGTAGTAGTAGTAGTAGTAGTAGTAGTAATAAAGACTATAACTATAAAAGTAAAGAGTAAGACTTTTTACCTTTAATTAACTCTAATACTCTTTTAGACTTTAAAAGTAATACTATAACTTCTCTAAATATTACTTTTTATAATATAATATAAAATATAATTTATCTTTAGTACTACTTATACTTTACTAAAGGCTACTACTATAATTATACTCTTAACTCTATAAAGTAGAAAGCCTATAAGTATTATTATAATAAGTCTTTAAGCTATATTCTAGTAAGTCTAAACTTTAAAAATCTTTAGTAATTATACTAATTCTCTTAAGCTACTAGTAAAGTTCTTTAAAAGGCTAAGCTACTTATTTTATAAGATAATATATACTATACTAGTACTAAGAAGTATATATAAGTCTAGCTTAATAAGTTTTAAGTTATACTATCTATCTTTATTTACTATAAGATTAGCACTATTAAGTCTATATATAGTCTAACTAAGAAGCTTTCTAAAAAGCTAACTACTAATAAGATCTATAGTATAGTAGTAAGTTTAGTTTTCTTACTTAATAAAGCTTTTACTAACTATTATAAAGTAGACTTCTAGCGCTTTTATTTTAGTTATCTTCTACTTAAAATTTAGCTATACCTTTCTAATATAAGTTCTACTTCTATAATAACTAAGATCTTAGTAATATTAATAAAGAGAGAGATAGTAATAAAGAAGATAATAAGAGTTTTAGGCCTTTTAGCTTACTATTATATAAGTCTCTAATAGTACTTACTAAGTATTATTAATAAGTATATAGTAATTATAGTAGTTATAGTAAGTTTTCTTAAAGTATAAAAGGTAGCTATTATATAATTTCTTAAAATTAGCTTAAAGTATCTTTATATAGTAATTATAGTAGTTATAGTAGTTATAGTAACTAAGCTAGTTTAGTATTACTTTCTAGCTATTAAGGTAGCTTTAGTTCTAAGTAGTAAAGATCTAAGATATTCTTTTTCTTTTCTTATTTAATAAAAAGAGCTAGCTTTAAGTTTAGTAAGTTTACTTACTATTCTTTATTAAACGCCCTTTCTACTTATAGTCCTTATAAGAATAATTACTTTACTTTTTAATTATTCTCTTTATATAATTTATAACTATACTACTCTTTATAGCTTAGCTTAAAACTTTTTAGTAAATTACTTTTATTATTATAAAGTAGTTTTATAGTAGCTAGCTAATCCTTTAAAGCCTTAGTATCTTTTAGGTACTTAGTAAGTTCTTAGCTTAAGAAATTATAGCTTACTTATTATATAAGGTATTTCTAAAACTTTCTCTTACTCTTTTCTTCTAAGATTAAGTCTATAAGCTATTTCTTATAGCTTTCAACTTTAATATTATTAAGTTACTAATTACTTTATAACTAGCCTAATATTAAGTTACTACTAATAAAGTAAAGCTAGTCTTTATAGAAAACTAGATAGATCTTAGCTAAAGTATTAAGCTAAATATCTCTATTATCTAGTACTTTTATAACTTTAAACTTAGAGTTCTTTTAATTATTACTTTTTATAATAATTTACACCTTATATCTAAGTAAGAATCTATTCTAATTAAACTTATAAGTCTATACTTACTTTAGTAGAAGTAGCTAGCTTATAGTATTTATTCTCTATATCTTTAACTAAGTTCTTTATTTACTTAATTAATTAACTTTTCTCTAAGAAACTTCTTTAAATAGCTCTTTATATTTATACTATAGTAATTACTTTTATATTATTAGTAATAGTAAAAGCTTATCTTAATAGAGATAAGTATTTTTTAGAAATAGTACTTTTAGTATTTACTTAGTAAGTATAGCTACTATAATTACTAAGTTTAGTATCTTATAGCTTAACTACTTATTTTAAGCTTTATTTATACCTAATAAGTAAGTATTCTAAGAGTTATACTATAGATCTAATAGCTTATCTAGCTTATTAAGTTTTATAATTAATATATAAGCACCTCTAGTATCTCTTCTACTTTTTACTTAATTATCTAAATTTTAATTTTAAAGTTTCTTTATTTTCTATAGTAAGTACTAGTAGATTAATATATTAGTAGTAGCTTTATATAGTCTTTTACTTAATTTAGTAGTTAGTAGTTAAAATAGTTTTACTTTACTTACTATAGTAGAAGTAAAGTAAGTAAATTAAGTAGTAGAAGTAAATATATATAATAGTATAGCTTTTAAAAGTCTTAAACCTTTAGTATATAGTAAACTAGCTCTTACTATAAAAGTATATACTTTTTACTAGCTACTAGTACTTTTATAATTATATCTTATATAATTACTCTTTATAATCTCTAGTTCTAGAGTTATATTTAAAGTAGTAATTCTAGTATAATTACTTTAGCTTATATAAATTCTTAAATACTTACTAGCTATATTCTTATTTTATATAGTATTTACTTACTTAATATCTTAATTATTTACTAGGCCTAGCTTATTTTTAAGATCTTAAGCTTATTTACTCTTAAGTATTTACTTAGTAGCTAGTTCTTTAAGCCTAGTTACTTACTTATTAAGTAGTAGAATTTTAATATTTAGCTCTTTAATTACTTTATTATTATAGAGTATATTAATAAGCTTAACTACTTATTCTTTAATTATACTTTTCTTTTTCTTACTTTTATACTATAGAGACTTTTAAAAGTAATATTATATATAGTAGTTACTTAATTAAGGATTAAAACTTATATCTTATAGATACTTAATACTTAGTATTTACTAAGTATCTAATATAGCTTTTAAAATCTACTTTAAAACTTTATTTATCTTACTTAGCTATATACTCTTAATTTAAAAAGTATATATAGTAGCTATATATATAGATTCTACTCTAGTTAAGTTAAAAATTAGTAGTTTTTTACTTTACTTTAACTAGTTTATAGTACTAAATATACTATTAAACTTAATTCTTAAGTACTTTATTAAATAATTAGTAATTATAAAGTATATTTAGGCTTATATTATAAAGATAGCTTACTACTTCTATAATCTCTAGCTAGAGATCTTAAAAAAGATTTACACTTACGTATATTACTATACTCTTCTTAATAATTTTTTTTTTACTCTTTTAGCTAAGCTATTTAGCTTATAAGTATAGAATAGTAGAGTAATAATCTTAATACTTATTTTATCTACTTAATATTTATACTTTAATCTTCTTTACTATAAATAAGTTACTATATTATTATCTTAATTAATATATACTACTTTAAAGTTATACTTTATATAAATGCACTTAATATAGCTAGTAATTACTTCTATAATTAATTTTAGTGACTTATTTTATAAAATTACTATAGTAATCTTACTAGTAAACTCTTATTTAATTATTAATACTTATTATTTTCTTAACTATCTATATAGTATATTAAATAGATATTATAAAATATAGAAGTATAGCTATAATAATTATTTTCTAAGCCTACGTAAGATAACTTAAGTAGTATAAGTAACTAAGTAGTTAGTATATTTAGCCTTTTATATACTTATAATCTTAATATTCTATATAGTATAAGTAAGCGCTTAAAGCGCTTATTAACTTAAATATATAAATTATTAATACTATAAAGCTTTATCTTTTTTTAAAATTTTAAGCTTCTATAATCTTTTTATTATATTTATAATTATTAAAGATAATAAATAATAGTAGCTTAGCTTATATTTAAAGAATATAAAGTTATACTAGTAGTAAAACTTTACTATTACTATATTATTACTAATTATTTTATACTTTAGTATACTATCTAGTCTTAAATACTATATATTTACCTTCTTAAGTAGATACTTAGAGATAATATTTACTATTCTTAAATAGTAAATTTTCTATCTTCTTTCTATAAACACTATTAATCACTCTTTTAATTACTTAATCTTTATAGCTTAATACTAAAAGTAACTAAGTATTAATATTAATACTTTTTTCTAGTCTAGCCTTCTTAAAAGTACTTTTTTTAATTAGATTTTAATTATTAACTAAGTATACTACTCTTCTACTATTAAGAATAGTACTTATTAATAATAAATAAGTAGTATATAATATACTATATATACTTAGTACTAGATTATACTTAAATTTTATAAAGTTAATTAATATAGCTTATAAAGAACTTAGATAATTAGTAGAAAATTTACTTTTACTTAATCTACTTAAACTTATAAGTACTATATCTAAATAGAGCTTCTAATTTAAGCTAGTAATTTCTATATAAAGATTAAAATTTTTAGGCTTAGCTAGCTATTTAATAATCTTAGTATAGTCTAGATCTACTAGTATAATAAGTACTCTATTACTTAAGTATAATCTAGTATATACTATCTTTAATTACTTATACTTTATTAGTTTTTAGTTATATATTTCTCTTTTACTTAGCTTATATAAATACTTAATCTTATTAGTATTTAAGTTAGTAAAGCGTCTTTTCTTAAGTAGTAATCTTTTACTTATAAATATTATAAATACGCCTTTATCTAAGCTTAAGCTAATCTTAGCTTCTTATAGTATAAGTAAAAATATATATAATACTTACTTTATAGTTATAGCTTTAGTACTAATAGCTACTTATATTATAATTACCTAGTAAAGATTCTTAGCTTATTCTAGTATAAACTTTACTCTAATTATATTAAAGAAATCTTATATTATAAAATTACCTTTAACGTTAGTAACCTTAAAGGCTTAAGCTTAAGTATATAGTATTTACTATTATATAAACTATATAGTAGGCTTAATCTATCTATTATAAGCTTTAGCTAGATATTTATAGTACTTTTAGCGCACTAATATTAAGTTAGTAAAGTTAATTAGTGCTAGTTTATTATATAGCTTTCTAATTAGAGTTTAAAAAGTAAACTAGTTCTTTAATAAGAGTATAATTTATATAGGTATAAGTAGCTTATATATAATAGTCTTATTAATCTAGTTAAGTATATTATTAAGCTTTATAGTAGACCTTTTCTATTAATTAAACTTAATCTTCTAGATAGCTACTACTTTTAAGTATATAAATATTACTTCTATCTAATTATTTTTTATCTTTTAGTAGCTATTATTACTTAAGTTTAGTAGATTATTAAGCTTAGAGTAGTCTAGTTCTTAATTATTAATTAGCTTCTATATCTCTCTTTTTAGATTAATAGACTTCTAGATACTCTTACTTTTATAGTAGAACTTAAGCTAAGTATACTAGTATAGCTAGTCTAATTAGCTCTTTAGTAGTATATTAAGTATATTAACTTTATTATTACTTATTATAAGTATATATATATGTAGATTAGGAGATAATAGAGTAGTTTAATTATTCTAAACCTTTAGTAATATAAAGTATAAGGAGAATTATTACTATAACTTTATAACGCTAGGTTTATAACTATTAGAGCTAAGTAAGCTTAGAACTAAATTAAGATAAGTATGTTAATTTAATAACTACCTAAGAAAGATAAAAAAAAGATCTAGTATATATACTCCTCCTTTAGAAGGCCTTAATTACTAAACCTTTAGGCTTAATTTTATAATTAGCTTTAGCTTAAACCTCTATACTGCAATAGATATCTAGTCTTTTCTTAAGTTTATTAACTTAAACTAATAGTTTATTAAAGACTTTTTAAAAAAAGCTATCTTACTTATAAAGCTTACTAAGAAGGAAATACTTTAGAAATAAGATAGTAACTAAATATAGCCTTTTTAACGCTTAAAGAGGTATATATTAAACTACTATACTTTAAAATAGATATACTAAACTTAATAGTAGAAGTATATATAAAACAAGAAGTAATTAAAGAAGTAATCTTTTATTAGAACTACAGCGCAGAGGGCGCTAGTTCTACTTACGTAGTATAGAGTAGCCTTATACTATATAAGATAGACCTTCTACTACCTTCTTTAGTAGTAATTAGTCTATCTTTCTTAATAATTATATACTATCTTTACTTTATACTTATTCTTATATCTATCTTATAACTATATCCTAATATTCTAATTACTCTCTTCTAATATATAATAAGAAGAGTAAAGATACTACCTTAACTAAGACCTAGACTAAGTATTATAGAAACTCTATAAGAGAGTTAAAGCTAACTAAGCTTTAATAATCTTCTAGAATCTTTTACTCTTAAGATTATAGAGATTAAAGATAAAGATCTCTAAAATAAAGCCTATTAAGGTAAGTTTAATAATAATAAAAGGATATAGCTAACTCTTAATAAGCTTTAGTAGCTCTCTACTAAGCTATACTAAACTATAATAGCCTAACTTAAAGTAAAATATATTATATAACTTAAAGAGTTAAAAGCTTTACGTATATAGAAGTAATAAAAACTCCTCTAAAAAGAGCTAAATATACTAAAAGTAATAAAAGCTTACTTTAATATAAGTAACTTTACTACTTTATACTTAGAGTATAGTAAGTAAGTAAAAAAGATAATTATATTAGCTAGGCTATTATACTCTTTACTATATCTTAAAGCTCTTAAGAAGTTTACTTAATATAACTATACTAAGTTTAACTATTAAGAATATAACTATAAGCTATACTTTAAATACTTACTTATAAATTTCTTTATAAATAACTTAAAGATTAACTTTAATATAATATATATATTAAAGCTACTAAAGTCTCTTTAGAGTATATATGCCTCTTTATTAAGGCTAGTACTTTTAACTTAGTATAAACTTAAGTAAGTTATACTTAATTCTCTTAAAATATTCTAAGAATACTAATAATACGCCTATAAAGTATTATATACTATTTTATAGTATATAAATTAATTACTAATAGACTTATTAGACTATCTTTACTTATATTAAAAAGAACTTAGTTTATTATATAGTAAGATAATAAAAGTACTAGAGTTTATAGTAGTACTATAAGAAGATATCTATAAAAATCTTATAAGGCTTCTAGTAAAGTAATATAATATACTTACTTTACTAAAAGAAGCTACTAACTTTAGCTATTATTAAAACTATAAAATAAGAGAACTTTAAAATACTTTAGTAAAGAAAAGTAAATACTAGTCTTATATAAACTTAAATAAGAAAAAAAAGATATAAAAACTCTTAAAAAAGGCTAAGTATACTACTTTAGGCTAGAATAGCCTAAGATAGCTTATAGTAAGTAATACTAATATAAACTACTTAAAGCTAACTTACTATAAGTATAAAGAAGTAAAGTATATTAAGCTTAACTATCTTAAGTTTAATAAGCTATAGTCTAGCTTTAGCTAATTCTTTATAAAAAAAAGTAAAAAGTAAAAAGACTAGAAGCTTACTTTACTACTTATATTATACTAAACTCTAAGAAGAAAGACTTTAGTACTTTTAAAAAGGCTCTATACTTAATACTATTATATTTCTTAATAGTAAAACTATTAGTAAGATTAAATACTTCTATAGACGCTTTAATTAATAAAAGTTCTTAGTTTAATCTACTTTTAGTAGACTTAACTAAAGAGCTAGACTTTTTAATTAATTCTCTTTTAAAGCTTATTACTAAAAGTATAAATAAAGGTAATCTTTTAGTATATAGTACTACTACTATAAATACTACTATTACTAATTCTTATAGAAAGGTTAAGACCTTTTATATACTATTTATTATAGTAGAACTAGTAAGGTATAAAGTATATCTTAGCTTACTTTAAATTAATATAGTTAACTTTAAAATAAGCTATACTAGCTAGTATATACTTTTTTATAAAATAAAGGCTAAAGATATAGCTTAGTTCTAGAAAATAGCTAGTAAAGATACTATTAAGTTTAAGAAAATTATATATAATCTTACTATAGACTTATATATATACCTTATTAACTTTATAAGCTAAACTAGGCTAGAATAACTTAGTATAAGCTAAGTACTACTTAAGTATACTAAGTTTACTAATATAAGCTTAGAAGATAATTCTAAAATTCTTACTAAGTATAGTAAGTATAATCTAGCTATTAAACTAGTATTTAGAGCTATACTACTCTACTAATCTTTATATAACTTCTTACTAACTAAGTTAGAGATCTTAAAGAAGTACTTAGAGGAATATATAGTATAAGGGTAGATCTAATAATCTAAATCTTTAGTAGAAGTATTTATACTCTTTACTAAAAAAAAAGATAGAAGCTTATACTTTTATATAGACTATTAAAGTCTAAATAAGATTATTATTAAGAACTAAGATTCTTTCTTTCTAATTATAGAGTCTTTAGAGTATCTTACTTAAGCTAAGTAGTTTATAAAGCTTAATATTTAAAAAGTATACTATAAGCTTAAGATTAAAAAAAGTAATAAGTAGAAGACTACTTTTTATATAAGGTATAGTTATTTTAAGTATACTATTATACTTTTTAGCTTTATAAATACTCTTACTTAGTTTTAAGGCTTTATTAATAAGATATTAGCTAGCCTAATTAACGTATCTTATATTATCTACTTAGATAATATCCTTATCTTTTCTAATATAAAAGAATAGTATATAAAATATATTAAAAAAGTATTTATAAGATTACGCTATATAAAGCTATATATTAAGCTTAAGAAGTATAAATAGTATATATAGTATATAGAGTACTTTAGCTATATTATTATACTAGAAAGTATTAGTATTAATCTAGAAAGAGTTAAGACTATTTAGAAATAGCTACTACTATATATAGTTTATAATATTTATATATTTATAAGCTTTATAAACTACTACTACTAATTTATTACTAGTTTTTCTAAATTAGTATTACCCTTAACTATTCTAATCTAGAAGAGCCTAAGTATAGCTAGAGGTAGCTCTTAAATAAAGAGAGAAGAGAGTTAATACTTAGATATTAAAGAGAAAAGTAAAGCTACTTTTTAAAGCTTTAAAGATATATTCTTAGAAGTTTCTATCTTAGCTTATTTTAAGTAAAAAAGAAAAATAAGAGTAGAAGTTAATACTTCTAGTAGTACTATATATAGTATATTAAGCTAATTAGTACTAAAGAAAAGTAAGAAGCCTTAATAGTAGCTTATTAACTTCTTCTTATATAAGCTAATTATAGTAGAGTATAACTATAATATATATAATTAAGAACTACTTATAATTATTAAAAGCCTAAAATACTAGTAATAATACTTTAAAAGTATCTATTTTAAGATCTTAACTAATTATTAAAACTTAAAGTAGTTTATAGAGACTAAAACCTTTAATTACTACTAGATATAATTTTACTTAGTATTAATATAATATAACTTTATATTTAACTATTACCTTAAAGTTACTAACTCTATAAATAGCTTCTTAAAGTAGTTTAACTATATAATAAAGGTATAGAAGCTAGCTTAGAAGTATAACTAAGTATTTATATAACTATTATATAATATCTTATTTAAGTAAAGTAAAGATATACTTTTAGTAGTAGCTATTACTATATAAGCTTTAAGATAGACTAAAAAATAGTCTAAGCTAAAGAAGGCTTTTTACTAGTTCTAAAAAAGTAAATAAATAGCGCTTAAAGAACTAGAAGCTATAGATAAAAGAAGTATACTAAAGGAGACCTTTAAAAGTATATCTAATAAATTATTAAAAGAAGTAGGCTAAACTAGCCTAGACTACCTTATAGTAAAGTATAATAGTATAAAAATACTTACTACTACTAAAGAAAAAGTAGAAGCTATAAGACTATACTATAATAACTTAATAGCTAGTTATTTTAGTATATAACGTACGCTAGAGAAGCTCTAATACTAATATACTTAAAAAAGAATATAAAAAGATATTATTAACTATTATTAAGCTTATATACCTTATTATAGAGTAACTCTAGCTTAATATAAGCTATATAAGCTACTTACTTCTTTACTACTACTTTAAAGACTATAAGAAGATATTATAATAGATTTTATTATAAAACTCTCTTTAAGTAAGTTCTCTAGTCTAGTATATAATATAATACTTATAATAGTATACTACTTAACTAAGATAGTATACTATATACTAGTATAAAGTAACTAAGATAGTATTAACTTAGCTTAAGTATAGATTAAGGAAGTTATTAGACTCTATAGTATTCTAAAGAAAGTAATCTTAGATTATAGCTCTATTATAAATATAAAATACTAAGATACTTTCTAATATTACTTTAACTTAAGGAGAGTTCTCTTATTAGCTTTTTACTTCTAAATAAATAAGTAAACTAAAAGGTAGAACTAAACCTTTAAATAGTACCTTTATTACTACTATACTCTTAAGTAAGATAATTAAGTATTATAGTTATTACTTATAAAGTTTATATATAATAATAGCGTATACTCTACTATAAGTATAATACTATTTATAGCTAACTATAGTATAGGCCTAACTAGCCTAGAATAGCCTAATATACCTTTAAGTAAGAGAGAATTATATATAGTAAATATACTTACTATATAAGT
>Ga0210040_10005749_pt1 | contig 15680 bp, 12 predicted proteins | sample CryGeyCG12114_NA_FD_185462 | JGI IMG/M metagenome (GOLD analysis project Ga0210040, IMG submission 185462) | Groundwater microbial communities from aquifer - Crystal Geyser CG19_WC_8/21/14_NA (SPAdes) (version 2) | ecosystem: Environmental > Aquatic > Deep subsurface > Groundwater | place: USA... | reverse complement strand
CGACCTCGACGCGCGTGCGGGCCGACCGTGGCGGGGCGGGCGGTGACCACCGGAGAGCCGGCAGCCGACCGTTCACCCCGAGCTCCCGGTGACCCGTCTGGACGGGTCGTGATCCTACGGACGGCCCTCTCGCGCGCACGCCGAGAGCCCCGGACGGGCGACCGCGGTGGTCGGGGCCGACGTCGCCGCCGCCCCCGCCACCGCGGCCACACCCTCAGAGCAGCGCACCGATGCGGGCAGCCATGTCGGCCTCGTGCTGCTGGTAGGAGCCGGCGACGCTGGTGAGCAGTCCGCCCATGCCGTTGAGGGCGTCGCTCACCCCCTGCGCGGACCGGCGCCACTGCTCGTACAGCTCGGTGAACTGCAGAGCGGCCTGGCTGTCGGTCCACCCGTCGAGCACCGACGTGTTGATGTTGCCCGACAGGCTGGCGTGGCGAGCCGTGCTCTCCGCGGCCTCGGCTCGGCACTGCCCCGCCATGGACTGCAGCGTTCCGATGTCGACCTTCACGTGGACCTCCTCCTTCCGGGACCGTCCCGGGACGGGCGAACGGTAGGTCGGTGGGCGGGAGCTGGCGTCCGCTCGTCCACAGCCGCCCCCTTCGTCCACAGATCCGGCCGCAGGGCCCCGGCCACCGTCGGCGTCCAGGGACGATGCGGCGGTGACCACACCTCCGACACCGGGCAGTCGGGGCCCGCGCACGTCCCGGTGCTGGACGCTCTCCGGGGACGAGGGCGCCGTCGACGTCGAGGTCACAGCCGGCGACGACTCCCGCGTGGGCGACGTGCTGCCTGTCGTGCAGCGCACTCTCGGCGTGCCCGTCCCCGGGCTCTGGTCCGGGTCCGCGCAACTGGCCGCCGACCTGCCGCTGGGCTCCGCCGCGCTGCGCCACGGCGCCGTCCTGGCGCTGGAACCGCCGACTCAGCCCTCGACGCCCGCGCCCAGCCCACTGGAGCTGCAGGTGGCCGGCGGGCCGGATGCCGGTCGCAGCCTGCCCCTCGGGCGCGGCGTGCACGTGATCGGGCGGGACTCCGGGTGCGGCGTGCAGATCCTCGATCCGGACATCTCCCGGCGGCACCTCGAGATCCGCGTGGGCGAAGGTGCGGTGGAGGTCCGCGACCTGGGATCGACCAACGGCAGCCTGCTCGACGACGCCCCCCTCGACGACCGGTTCCGCCCGTGGCCCCCGGGCACCCGGCTCCGGCTGGGCGCCACCTCGCTCGCGGTCAGCGGCGCCGGAGAGCCACCTGCGGTCCTGGAGCCGCACATCGGTGGGCGCCGTCTCATCCGCCCGCCGCACCGCCTCCGCGTGCTGCGCGAGGAGCGCGAGGTGCGCCTCCCCCGCCCCCCGGCGGAGGCGCCCCGGCGACGGCTGGCCTGGGTCGCCGTCCTGCTGCCGGCGGTCGGGGGCGTCCTGCTCGCCTGGCTGCTGCGCACCCCGACGTTCCTGTTCTTCGCCCTGCTGAGCCCGTTGGTTGCCCTGGGGACCTGGGCCTCCGACCGCTGGTCGGGACGGCGGAGCACCCGTCGCGAGCGGGCCGCCTACCGCGACGACCTGGCCGCCGCCCGCCGGGAACTGGACGCGGCGGTCCGAGCCGACGTCCGGGCCGCCGAGGGCGAGCACCCGGACCCGGCGACGATCGCCGCCGCGGTGCGCCGCCGCACCGCCCTGGTGTGGAGCCGCCGATCCGCCGGGGCGGATCCGCTCGTGGTCCGTCTCGGCACCGGCCCCGGGCCGGTGCGGGTCAGTCGCCTCGAGGGGGACGGCCGACCGGAGCGGGAGGTCTCCGACCACGTGCCGGTGCGCCTCGACCTGGCGGCTGCCGGAGGTCTGGCCCTCGTCGGTCCCCGCGCGCAGGCACTCGGAGCGATGCGGGCGGTCCTCGGGCAGCTCGCCGCCCTGCACGGCCCGGACGCCGTCACCCTGGTCCTCCTCACCCGTCCCGACCGCGTCGCCGACTGGACGTGGGCCCGGTGGTTGCCCCAGCTGCCCGCCGGCTCCGTGGACGTGGCCCCCGACGCACCCGGCTCGCCCCCGGGGACCGGGAAGCTCTTGCGTGCGCGCCTCGCGGACCCGGGAGCCGGCCGGAGCGCCGCTGCGGCCCGCCGGACGGTGGTCGTGGTGGACCGGCCGGTCGACGGGCGGACCGCCGACCTCCTCCGCGCCGCCCGCGACGCCGGTGTCGTGCTCCTCACCACCGGGGAGCGGGCCGGCGAGCTGCCGGTCGCCGTCGACGCCTCGCTGACGCTCGCCGGGGAGACGGGAAGCACCGGCGTCCTCGCCGAGGACCGCTCCCCCGACCGCACCGCCGTGCTCGTCGACCGGATCTCCACCGACCTCGCGGGCAGCCTGGCGCGCGACCTGGCCGATCTCGTCCCGGCGAGCTCGGCCACCGCGCTGCCGACCGAGGTCCGGCTGCTCGAGCTGCCGGGCTGCTCCCTCGGCCCGGAGTCGGCGGGCGCCGCCGAGGGTCGGTGGCCCGACGACCGGGATGCGCTGCGCACCAGCCTGGGGCGCTCGGCGGACGGCCCGCTGCTCGTGGACCTGTGCCGGGAGGGCCCGCACGCCCTGGTCGCCGGCACCACCGGATCGGGGAAGTCCGAGCTGCTGCAGTCGCTGATCGCCGGGTTGGCGCTGAACCACCCGCCGGAGCGGTGCTCCTTCCTGCTGGTGGACTACAAGGGGGGCGCGGCCTTCGCCGAGGCGGCCCGCCTGCCGCACACGGTCGGGCTGCTCACCGACCTGGACGGGTCGACCACGGCACGGGCGCTGAGATCCCTGGCCGCAGAGCTGTCGCGCCGCGAGGCCCTGCTCGCCGCGCACGGCGTCGCCGATCTGGCCGCGCTGCCCGCCACGGTCGCGCTGGCCCGGCTGGTCATCGTGGTCGACGAGTTCGCCACGCTGGTCGAGGAGCTGCCGGGCTTCGTGCCCGGGCTGGTCGGCATCGCCCAGCGCGGTCGCTCGCTGGGCATCCACCTCGTCCTCGCCACGCAACGTCCGGGCGGCGTGGTCTCCCCCGAGATCCGGGCCAACTGCACCCTGCGCATCTGCCTCCGCACCACCGACGAAGCCGACTCCCGCGACGTCGTGGGCACGCCGGCTGCGGCACACCTGCCGGTGCACGTCCCCGGGCGGGCGTTCCTGCGGACCGGCAGCGGCGAGCCCCGTCTCTTCCAGGTGGCGCGCGTGGCGCTCCCGGTCGCGCGCGCACCCGACGGGCCCGAGGTCCGCCGTTGGGCCTGGCCCCGAGAGGGCGCCCGGCCCGAGCGGCCCGCTCCTGCAGACGACACCGACCTCTCCCGGCTGGTCGACGTCCTGTCCCGTGCGTCGGAGCTCCGCGGCACATCCGCTCCCCACCGCCCCTGGCAGCCGCCGCTGCCCGATCGGCTCCCGCAGGCCGACCTCGCCACCGCCGCGCCCGGACACGGGGCGGACCGGGGGCCGGCCCGTTTCCCGATCGGCCTGGTCGACCGGCCCGACCGGCAGGCCCGGGAGCCGCTCGACCTCGACCTCGCGGTGGGTGGAGGCCTCCTCGTGGTGGGCGGTCCGCGCAGCGGTCGCACGACGCTCCTGCGCTCGGTGCTGCGCTCGGCAACGGCACGGCTGGGGCCCGGGGAGCTGCACGTCCACGTGCTCGAGACCGCGGGCGGGGCCCTCAGCGCGGAGGCGGCCGGTCTGCCGCACGCCGGCACGACCATCGGCGGCGCCGACGCGTTCCGCACCGTCCGCCTGCTCGACCGCCTGAACCGGGAGGTGGACGCGCGGCGCTCCGCACCGCCGGGGAGCCCCGCGCCCCTGGTGCTGGTGCTCGTCGACGGGGTCGAGGCCGCCGGGACGCTGCTCGACGAGGCCGACCCCGGCCGGGGCGCCGACGGGTTGCTGCGGCTGGTCCGCGACGGCGCGGCGGTGGGGGTGACGTGCGTCCTGACCGCCGACCGCGCCCTGCCCGGCGGACGCCTGGCGGCTGCGGCGCGGATGCGCCTGCTCCTGCCCCTTCCCGACCGCGCCGACTACGCCGTCGCAGGCGTGCCCTCCCGCGCCGTCCCGGCCCACCGGCCGCCCGGTCGCGCCCTGCTCGGCGAGGACGCGGTGGAGTGCCAGCTGGCGCTCCCCCGGGAGCCTGCTCCACGGACGGCCGACCACCCCGGCGCGGTGGCGGTGGGGGTGGCGGCGCCCGGACCCGTACGGATCGTCGACCTGCCCGCCGACCCCGTCCTGCCGCCAGGTCCTCCCGCACCGGCCGTGGGGCCATGGCGGCTGGCGGTCGGGCCCGGCGGCGACGACGGCGATCTGCTCGACGTCGACCTCGACCGCACCGGAGGGCTCCTGATCATCGGGCCGCCCCGCAGCGGGCGGTCGGCTGCGCTGGAGTCCTTCGCCCGGCGGCTCGCCGCCGCTGGCGCGGAGGTCGCACGGTTGTCACCGGCGCACACCGCTCCGGCGGGGAGGACGACGGGCCCCTGGCTGGACGCGACCGACCCGGGCCCGCTGCTCGCGTGGGCGGACGGCCTGGGCGGGCGGCGGGGCATCCTGCTGGCCGACGACCTGGGCTCCCCCGCGGAGTACGCCGGGCTGGCCGCCCTGCCGCAGACCGGCGCCCGGACGGGGATCGCGCTCCTGGCGGCGGGTAGCGCCGGGCAGCTGACCGGCCACTACCAGGGGCCGGTGGCTGCTCTCCGCCGCGCACGCACCGGCCTGCTGCTCTGCCCTGCCCCCGCCGACGCCGAGGCCCTGGGGATCCGGCTGCCGCGGCTGCCGCTGCCCGCGCGGCAGGGCAGCGGCTGGCTGGTCACCGACGGCATCTCCCGGCGCGTGCAGGTCGCCCGGACGCCGCCCCGGCCCCGGGCCGCGGACGATCGATGAAGCCTCAGAGCAGCTCGATTGCCGGGCCCAGCTCCTGCGTCGCGTACCAGGCGAGCTCGTGCCCCTCGGCCTGGTCCACGACGAATTGCGCGTCCTCGCTGCCCAGGTCGGCCTCCAGGACCACGTTGACCGCCGCCCGGACGTCGTCCTCGGCCTCGCTGCCGTCGATGTGGGCGCTCGCGACGTCCCGCATCCGGACGTCGGCCCTGATCCGCACCGCACCGCGTTCCACGTGGGGGTCGTCCATCACGTCCACCTGGTCGTCCGGAACGTCAGCGGCCAGGACGACCCGCCGCCGGACGGCGGCGGGGTCGATGTCGAGCAGTCGGAGGCTGGCTCGCGCTGCCGTCAGCAGAGCGGCGTACTCGAGCTCCTCGACGTCGGCGGAGGGATCGCTGCGCTCGTAGAACTCCCGCAGCTGCGGAGTGACGGCGAACGCCGTGTGCGGACCGGCCAGCAGGCCCTCGTCCAGCAGCGTCCGCAGCACGGACGTGGTGGCCGGCAGGTAGACGCGCACGCCGGTTGCCTCCTGTTGTCGATGGAACGGCGACGGTATCCCGGCCGCCGCTCCGGCCCGCGAGGGGCGGGTACGCCGGCCGCGGGACGTCAGCCCGCTGCCTCCAGCAGCTCGGCGACCTGCTGGTGGGTCATGTCGGCGAGCACGTCCACGTCACCCACGCTGTCCCGGTCGGCGTTGAAGCCGAAGAACACCGTGCCGTTGTAGCTCGTCATGCCGATGGACAGCCCCTGCCCCCGCGCCAGCGGTACCACCGGGAACACCTCGAGCATCCGGCCGCCGGCCGCGTACAGCGGGACCTGCGGGCCGGGGACGTTGGTGATCACCAGGTTGAACATCCGCCGCGACAGCCCGCGCGCCGCGCGCGCTCCGAGCGCGTGCAGGGTGGACGGCGCGAACCCGGTCAGGGCGATGAGGCTGTCCGCGGTCACCGATCGACCGGGGCCGCCGATGCCCCGCATCGCGTACCCGAGACGCGCCAACCGCACCCGGGGGTTGGGCTCCCCCACCGGCAGGTCGACGAGGTGCGAGGTGACGCGGCCGCCGGATCCGGCCTCGTCGTCCTGCAGCGAGACGGGCACCAGCGCGCGGACCGTCGTCCCGGCGACCACCGGCTCGCCACGGGAGAGCAGCCACTCCCGGAGGGCCCCGGTGAGCACCGCCAGCAGGACGTCGTTGACCGTGCCGCCGTGCACCGTCCGGATCCGCTTCAGGTCGTCGAGCTGCGCCCGCGCGACCGCCACCCGCCGCTGCCGTCCGACCGGGCCGTTCAGCGGGGTGCGCGGAGCCGGGAGGACCGTCGACCGCACGGCGCGGAGCAGCCCGCCGGCGACACCACCGATGCGCACCGCCGCGGAGCGGAGGTCCGTCGCCGCGGCGTGCCGCACCGCCACGAGCGAAGAGGGGCGCCGCAGGTACTCGTCCAGGGCCTGCAGGACCAGCTCCGCACCACCCGGTGCCCGGGCGGGGTGCCACTCCAGGCGGCCGGGCGGCGCTGCGTCCGGATCGACGTCGAGGAGCACCTGCCCGATGTCGATCGCGCTGAGCCCGTCGACCAGGGCCGGGTGCGTCTTCGTCATGACCGCCACCCGACCGCCGCTCAGCCCCTCGACCAGGTAGGCCTCCCACAGCGGTCGTCTGCGGTTCAGCGGCCGGGACGCGAGACGCGAGACCAGGTCGAGCAGCTGCGCCTCGGTACCCGGCCGCGGCAGCCGGGAGCGCCGCAGGTGGCGGGCGAGATCGAAGTCCTCGTCGTCGACCCAGACCGGATCGGCCAGGTGCCCGGGGACCTCGGCGACGCGCTGGCGGTAGCGGGGCACCAGCGCCAGCCGGGCCTCCACCAGGTCCGCCAGCGCGTCCAGTCCGCCGGGCGGCGCATCCAGGACGAGCAGGCCGCCCACGTGCATGGGCGTGTCCGGCTCCTCCAGGTACAGGAACGAGGCATCCAACGGGCTCAGCCGCTCGACCATCGGGCTCCTCACGGGTCGGGGGCGAGAGCACACGCTACGTCGGGCGACCCGTGGGCCGTCACTCCACCGGTCAGCCCGCCCGCCGGACCCCCCGCAGTCCGCGCCGCTCCGCCGCGGGCTCCGGCACCTGGGCGAGCGAGGCAGCCATGGCGCGCAGCCCGGCACGCAGCGCGGATCCCGGAGCCACCTCGGCCAGCGTGCGCCCGCCGGCGAGGGCCGCGTCGGTCGCCCGGCGGTCGGCAGGGAGGAAGAAGGAGATCTCCCGGCCGGAGAAGCGCTCCATCGCCGCGGCGATCTCCCGTCTCGGATCGCCGGCGACCGGCCCGCGGCGGACCTGGTTGACCACCAGCACCGGCTGGACGTCGGGCAGCACCTCGCGCAGGTCGTCGAGCGCACGCACGCTCCGCGCTGCAGCGCCACGGGATCGGCGCCGCTGACGCACACCACGGTGTCGGCGGCCTCCAGCACGGCCAGCGTCGCCCCGTTGCGGCGGGGTGCCGCGGTGTCGAAGGAGAGCTCCTCGTCGTCCTCGAGGTTGAAGGCGCAGTCCACGACCGTCAGCTCGGCCAGCCGGCGGGCCTCCTCCAGCACCGTGGTGACCGCACGGGGACGCAGCTCCGGCCACCGGTCCGCGCGCGCCAGTCCGGTGAGCACGCGCAGCTGCGGTCGCACCGCCCAGGCCAGCCGGATCAGGGACGCCGAGTCCAGCGTGCCCGCGCTCGCCTGCCGGGCCGCACCGGCCAACCCCGGGGAGTCGTCCAGCAGCCCCAGCACCTGGGCGACGACCCCGCCGTACACGTCGGCGTCGACCAGCAGGGTGGAGACACCCAACCGTGCCGCCTCGTCGGCGAGCCCCACCGCGACCGTCGTCCGCCCCGGTGCGCCCGTCGGCCCCCACACCGCGACCAGCCGACCGCGACCGAGGGGGCGGTCCGCCTCGGCAGCCGGCAGGCCCAGGGCCGGCAGGCCCAGGGCCGGCAGCGCGGCCTGCGGATCCGCGATGTCGCGACGAGCTCCGGGCGCGCCCGCCACCGCTTCCCGGAGGGCCTGCGCGATGACGTCGGCCTCGGCGTCGGCGGGCAGCACGTGGGGAACACCGAGCTGGCGGAGCCGCTCGGCCGCCCGCTCGTCGCCCGGCTCCACGAGTCCGACGACGGCCACGCCCGCCGCGGTGAGCCGGGCCACCGCATCGCCGTCCAGCCGGCGGAGCTCCGCGGAGAGCAGCGCGGCCTGGCCGGTCCCGGTCGCCGCGGCGGCCAGCAGCTCCGAGACGTCCACGCACCTGCGCACCACCGTGACGCCGTGGTCGGACCGGTCGAGCGCGCCGACCAGTGCGGACTCCCACGGTGCCCCGGTGACCGCGGTGAACACCTGGACGGCCATCAGCCGGTCGGTCCCGCCCACGGCGCCGTGCCGGCTTCTGCGGAGCCCGCCTCCACCGAGTCGTGGACCACGACGACGAGGGGGCGCCCACCGATCGCGGCGAGTACCGCGGCGGCGTCGTCCCTGGACACCGAGACGACCACCTGCACGGTGGTGGTCGGGGTCGAGAGGACGCCGTCGGTCCGGCCGGAGAGCGCCTGCACCGGAGCACGCTCGACCACCGGGGTGACGCTCCCACCGGTGGTCTTCGTGGCGCCCACGGCCGGATCGGCCACCGCGTAGACGTCGACCAGCCCGCCGCGCCGCAGCCCCGGTGGCACGAACCCGGCCTGCACCGGCAGGGCGACCTGCACCAGGTCGGCCGGCTCCTCCAGCGCGGACCCGGGGATCAGCTCACCCGCCCGGACGGCGCGCGCGAGCGTGCGGCCCTCGGGTCGCGTGCCGGTGGAGAGGTAGGCGTCCGCGGCGTCGTCCAGGCGGACGTCGAACGCGACCAGATCGTCCGCGTCCAGCTCCGTGCCGGCGGCCAGGTCCCCCGAGGCGGCCCAGACCGGGACGGTGGCGTCCGCGGCGCCCACCACCCGGGCGCCGAGCAGCACCGAGCCCAGGACGAGCAGGACGCCCAGGAGCAGGCGGAGGTCCAGCCATCGCGGCGGGCGGGCCCGGCGCGGTGCCGGTCCCGGGGGCAGTGGAGCCGCGGACGGCGGAGCAGGACGGACGGCGGTCACAACGCGCTCACCTCTCCTGCGCGCCGATCCTCACGACGCGGCGCGTCGCCCGCTGTCGACGCGACATGACGGCATTCGGGTGCAGATGATGCGTCATGCATGCATCGGTCCGCTCCCGTCATCCACACGTTCGGGTGTGGACAGCCGCTCGAGGTCACCGGTGCGACTGACAGACTGGCGGCACCGGATGGAGAGGACCCCATGCCCACGCCCCGCTTCCTGACGCTGGACGACGTCGCCGAGATCCTCAACGTCTCCTGGTCGCAGGCCTACGCGCTGGTGCGCCGCAAGGAGCTCATCGCCATCCAGATCGGTGGCCGCGGTCAGTGGCGGGTCGAGGTCGACGAGCTCGAGCGGTTCATCCAGCAGAAGTACGCCGAAGCGCGCGGCAGCACGATCCCGGCCGAGGCCGCCGACGCGGAGTAGTCCGCCGCCCCCGCCCAGGGCGGGACCCGGCCGGGCTCAGTCCAGTCCCGGCTGCGCCGTCCGGACGACGGCCACGGCGTCGATGACCACGGTCCGCACGCCCTGCACCGCGCCTGCTCGGCGGTGCAGATCGGCCGGGTGCTCGGCCAGTTCCACGAAGTCCGCACCCACCCGGTCGATGGTCCCGTGCAGCGCGGTGCCGTCGTCGAGGACGAGCTGGACGGTGGCCCGGTCCCGGGCCAGGCCCCGCAGTGCGCGGCGCAGGTCCAGCCGGACGGCGACCGCCCCCGCATCCCCGGCCGCGGCGGTGCGCCGGCCCAGCCCGGTGACCGCGCGTACCGCCGCCGTCGCGACCAGGAGCTCCCGCCCGCCGTCGTCCAGCAGCAGCCAGTCGCTGCCCACCTCGCTGAGCGTTCCCGACACCTGACCGGCCCCGCGGCAGAGCAGTCCGACCGGCGATCCGACCGCGCCGCCGAGCCGGTCGACGAAGCGCAGGGAACCGAGCTCGTGCCTCGACCGCGACGACGTCCCCGCCCGTTCGGCCGCGTCCTGCTCGGCCTCGAACCGGGCCTCCAGGTCGGCGAACAGCTGCTGCCAGCGCACCTCGACCACCTCCCCGGTCAGCCTAGATGCACGCTTTGACTTGCATTTGCGTGCGTTTGGTTGTTTGGATGCTCACTGACCGACGATCTGGAGGAGGCCCCATGTCCGTGCGCCGACTGATGAGCACGGCGACGGCCATGGCCGCCGTCGCCTGGGCGCTCGCGCTGCTGACCCCCCCGGTCGCCGACATGACCGGTTCCGTCCTGAGCGCTCAGCACACGGCGGACTCCGCCGGGGCCGAGACCCTGGTGCTGGCCGGGGCCGGGCTGCTCGCCTGGGGTGTCTGGGCGTGGGGAGCGATCGGCCTGCTGCTCACCGCCGCGTCGGCGCTGCCCGGGGTGCTCGGCGCCGCCGCCGACACGCTCACCGGGGTGGTCCTCCCCGGTGGCGCCCGCCGAGGCGCGGCCCTGGCGCTCGGCATCGGCCTCGGCGTCGCCGGCCCGCTGGCGGGCACCACTCTCGTGGTCGTTCCCGCGCCCGCCGCTGCCGCCGAGGCGATGCCGGCGCCGGTTCCTGGGCGATCAGACCTCCCGTCCGGGGGGAGCGTGCTCCCCGACTGGCCGGGGCCCGCCGGCGCGTCCCCGGGATCACCGGCACCCGCACCGGTCGCCGCGCCGTCCTTCTCCGCACTGCCCGACTGGCCGGCCGCTCCCGCTGGCGGGGCGCACGTCGTCGTGCGCGGCGACTGCCTGTGGGACATCGCCGCCGCACGCCTGTCCGACCAGCTCGGCCGGAACGCCACCGCTGCCGAGATCGCCCGGGCCACCACCGCCTGGTGGGCCGCCAACGCGGTGGTCATCGGCCCCGACCCGGACGTCCTGCTCCCCGGCCAGGTGCTGCGTCCACCGCCCTCGTGACGCCCGCCCACCGTCCTCCCCGACCGCCGTCCACCCCGGAGATCCCATGACCGCGCCCGTCCACCCGACCGCCACCTCGAACCCGGCCCCGACGACAGCTGCCCCGACGGGCGCCCAGGCAGGCACGACCGGGCCCGCCCTGCGGCTCGTGCGGGTCGCCACGCCCCAGCCCCCGCTGCAGGACGAGCGGCCCCCACTGCGCCTGGTCCTCCCCGGCGTCGCCGTCCCCAGGCCGCCGCACCGGCCCGGTCCGCGGCCCCGTCTCGTCGGCCCCGGGCGCCGGGAGGACGAGTTCGGTCCGGCCTGGACCCTCCGGGCCGATCTCCCCGACGCCGGGGTCGCCGGCCGGCGGGTGGTGACGTTGGCGCTCGAGGTCCTCGCCGGCCGGCGTCCGGTCGGTCAGCTCCAGGCCCTCACGTCACCCGGCGTCTTCGCCGCCGTGGCGGGCGGACGCCGCCCCCGGTGGTGCGCGGAGGGGACGGCGCCACTGCTCGTGGGGCCGCTGCACGTGTGCGAGCCAGTGGACGGGGTGGCCGAGGTCAGCGCGGTCGCCCGCCGCGGTGGACGGGCGCACGCGGTGGCTGCCCGCCTCGAAGGCATCGACGGCAGGTGGCGCTGCACCGCCCTGCAGATCGGCTGAGCCGCACCCCCGGAACGGCCGAACGCCCCGCCGGCATCCGTCGGCGGGGCGTTGGCAGGTCAGCCGGTCAGCTGCCGGAGGCCCCGTGGCACTGCTTGAACTTCTTGCCCGAGCCGCAGGGGCAGGGCGCGTTGCGCGGGGTCTCCTTGGTGCCGCTGACCGTCGCCGTCTTGGCGGCCTTGGCCCGGCCGGCCTCCTTGGTCGAGGCGTCCAGGCTCGGCGCGGAGTAGGTCAGGTTCTCCGGCGCACTGCGCGGCTCGTCGAGCCCCTTGACCTCCAGTTCCGGCCCGGTGCCCGACGGGGACGGTGTCTGGACCTCCGGAGCCGCCGTCGCGGCAGCCGGCTGCGACGTGCGCGCCGTTCCCGAACGACGAGCCGTCGGAGCCACCGCAGGCGCAGGTGCAGGCGCAGGCGCAGGTGCGGCCGCGGTACCGGAGTGCGCAGCGTGGGCGGCCTCGGCCGCGGCGGCCTTCGCCTGGGCGGCCTGGCGGGCCAGCACCCGCGCCGTCCCCTCCTGGGCCGCGGCGAGGGCCTTGGCCTCGGCCTCGTCCTGCTTGGCCCTGGCCTCGGCGTCCTGCTGCTCCTTGGTCTTGACCTCGAGGTTGAACAGGAAGCCGACCGACTCCTCCTTGATGCCGTCGAGCATCGCGTTGAACATGTCGTAGCCCTCGCGCTGGTACTCCACGACCGGGTCGCGGTTGGCCATCGCGCGCAGGTGGATGCCGGCCCGCAGGTAGTCCATCTCGTACAGGTGCTCGCGCCACTTGCGGTCCATGACCGACAGCAGCACCCGCCGCTCCAGCTCGCGCATGACCTCGGCCCCGAGGGCGGCCTCGCGCGCCTCGTAGGCACGGTGCACGTCCTCGAGCAGCTCGGTCTTGAGCGCGTCCGCGGAGATCTCGGCCTGCTCGCCGCCACCCAGCCGCTCGACGACGTCCTCGATCGTCACGCCCACCGGGTACAGCGCCTTGAGACCGGTCCACAGCTGCTCGAGGTCCCAGTCCTCGGCGTACCCGGTCTCGGTCGCGCCGTCGACGTAGGCGGCGACGACGTCGTCCACCATCGTGCGCAGCTGCTCGTGCAGGTCGGCGCCCTCGAGCACCTTGCGGCGCTCGTCGTAGATGACGGTGCGCTGCCGGTTGAGCACCTCGTCGTACTTGAGGACGTCCTTGCGCACCTCGAAGTTCTGCTGCTCGACCTGGGTCTGCGCGGACTTGATCGCCCGGCTGACCATCTTCGACTCGATCGGCTGGTCGTCGGGCACCCGGAGGGTGTTCATCATCGACTCGAGCATCGGGCCGTTGAACCGGCGCATGAGGTCGTCGCCCAGGGAGAGGTAGAACCGCGACTCCCCCGGGTCGCCCTGCCGGCCGGAGCGGCCGCGGAGCTGGTTGTCGATGCGGCGGCTCTCGTGCCGCTCGGTGCCCAGCACGTAGAGGCCGCCGGCCTCCACGACCTGCTCGTGCTCGGCCTTCACCTGCGCCTTGGCGGCGTCCAGGGCCGCGTCCCAGGCCGCCTCGTACTCCTCCGGCGTCTCCGCCGGGGACAGCCCGCGGGCGCGCAGCACCTCGTCGGCGATGAACTCGGCGTTGCCGCCCAGCTGGATGTCGGTGCCGCGGCCGGCCATGTTGGTGGCCACGGTGACCGACCCCGCGCGGCCGGCCATGGCGATGATCGCGGCCTCGCGGGCGTGGTTCTTGGCGTTGAGGACCTCGTGCGGGATGCCCCGGCGCAGCAGGAACTTCGCCAGCACCTCGGACTTCTCCACGCTCGCGGTACCGACCAGGACGGGCTGGCCGTTCTCGTGCCGGTCGGCGATGTCGTCGACGACGGCGTCGAACTTCGCCGTCTCGGTCTTGTAGATGACGTCGGCGCGGTCCTCGCGGACCATCGGCCGGTTCGTCGGGATCGGGACGACGCCCAGCTTGTAGGTCTGGTGCAGCTCGGCGGCCTCGGTCTGGGCCGTACCGGTCATCCCGGAGAGCTTCTCGTAGAGCCGGAAGTAGTTCTGGAGGGTGATCGTGGCGAGCGTCTGGTTCTCGTCCTTGATCTTCACGCGCTCCTTGGCCTCGATGGCCTGGTGCATGCCCTCGTTGTAGCGGCGCCCGGAGAGCACGCGACCGGTGAACTCGTCGACGATGAGGACCTCGCCGTTGGTGACGATGTACTGCTGGTCCTTCTTGAACAGCTCCTTGGCCTTGAGCGCGTTGTTCAGGTAGCCGATCAGCGGGGTGTTGACCGCCTCGTAGAGGTTCTCGATGCCGAGCTGGTCCTCGACGAACTCCACGCCCTCCTCGGAGACGGCGACGGTGCGCTTGGCCTCCTCGACCTCGTAGTGCACGTCGCGCTTCATCATCGGCACGATGCGGGCGAACTCGCCGTACCACTTGGCGCTGGTCTCGGCCGGACCGCTGATGATCAGCGGCGTGCGCGCCTCGTCGATGAGGATCGAGTCGACCTCGTCGACGATCGCGAAGTGGTGACCGCGCTGCACCAGGTCGGCCTTGCTCCAGGCCATGTTGTCGCGCAGGTAGTCGAAGCCGAACTCGTTGTTCGTGCCGTAGGTGATGTCGCAGCCGTACTGCTCCCGCCGGGCCGCGGGCGGCTGGCCCGAGACGATCGTGCCGACGGTCAGGCCGAGGAAACGGTGCACCCGGCCCATGGACTCGGCGTCGCGGGAGGCCAGGTAGTCGTTGACCGTCACGATGTGCACGCCGTCGCCGGTCAGGGCGTTGAGGTAGGCCGCCAGCACGCCGGTGAGCGTCTTGCCCTCACCGGTCTTCATCTCGGCGATGTTGCCCAGGTGCAGCGCCACCCCGCCCATGAGCTGCACCCGGAAGTGCCGCTGGCCCAGCGTGCGGGTGGCCGCCTCGCGGACGACGGCGAACGCCTCGGGCAGCAGCGCGTCGAGGGACTCCCCGTCGGCGTACCGCTCCTTGAACTCGTCGGTCTTCGCGCGCAGCTCGGCGTCGCTCAGGTCGACGTAGTCGTCGGCCAGGTACTCGACCGCGTCCGCGATCTTGGAGAGTCGTCGGACCTGCTTGCCCTCACCGGCGCGGAGGATCTTCTGGAACACCACACCCCCAGCGTAGGCGTGCCCCCTGGGAACGCGGCCCGTCCGAGGTCCGAACCGCCCGCTCGCTTCCTCTAGCCTCCCGCGGGTGTCCAGGAATCCCGCAGACCTCGCCCCCGCCACGATCGAGTTCCTGACCGAGCGGCACCTGGCGACGCTGACCACGCTGCGCGCCGACGGCAGCCCGCACGTCGTCCCGGTGGGGGTCACCTTCGACGCCGCCACCGCCACCGCGCGGGTGATCACCTCGGGCGGGTCGGCCAAGGTCCGGCACGTGCGCGCGGGTCAGGGCCGGGTCGCCGTCTGCCAGGTCGAGGGCGCCCGGTGGCTCACCCTCGAGGGGACGGCGGTCGTGAAGGACGACGAGGCCTCGGTGGCCGACGCCGTCGAGCGCTACGCCCGGCGCTACCGCACACCCCGGGTGAACCCGGCGCGCGTGGTTCTCGAGATATCGGTCGACCGGGTGCTGGGCAACGCCTGAGACTGGCCCGGTGGACCTGTCCCTGATCGACCTCCCCACCGAGGTCGTGCGCACCGCGCGGCTCGTGCTGCGCCCCTACCGGCCCGACGACGCCGAGGCCGTGCACCGCGCCTGCCAGGACCCCGGCATCCAGCGCTGGCTACGGGTGCCCTCGCCCTACACCGAGGCCGACGCCGTCCAGTTCGTCACCGAGACCACCGTGCAGGCGCGCGCCGAGGGCCAGGCGCTCATGACCGCCGTGGAGGCCGACGGGCAGCTCGTCGGGTCGGCCGGGCTCCACCTCACGCCCGGCGCTCTCGGTCCGGGCGTCGGCTACTGGCTCGCGCCGTGGGGGCGCGGACGGGGTTACGCCGCCGAGGCGGCGCACGCCCTCGCCGAGTGGGGTCTGGGGCTGGGCGCTCCGCGCGTGCACCTGCTGGCCGACGTCGGCAACACCGCCTCACAGGCGGTCGCCGTCCGCGCGGGCTTCATCCGTGAGGGCGTGGTGCGGTCCTGCCTCGACTACCGGGACGGCGCGCGCGGGGACGCCGTGCTGTTCTCGCGACTGCCGGAGGACTGAGACCCCGAAGTCGATCATCGTCTGCACGCCCGGTGGCGCGGCGCGTCGAGCCGTGCCGCGAGCACGCAGACGATGATCAACT
>Ga0210040_10005748_pt1 | contig 15680 bp, 14 predicted proteins | sample CryGeyCG12114_NA_FD_185462 | JGI IMG/M metagenome (GOLD analysis project Ga0210040, IMG submission 185462) | Groundwater microbial communities from aquifer - Crystal Geyser CG19_WC_8/21/14_NA (SPAdes) (version 2) | ecosystem: Environmental > Aquatic > Deep subsurface > Groundwater | place: USA... | reverse complement strand
GGCTACAAGGCGCACTGCGGCAAAACCTGAACGATGTGCAGAACCTGCTCATTCCTACCCCGGCGGGCCAGCAGGTGCCACTGTATTTGCTGGCCGATGTTAAGTTGGAAGAAGGCCCTTACCAGATACAGCGGGAGGACGCCAAACGCCGGATTATGGTTGGCTTTAACGTAAGAGGCCGGGATGTACAGAGTATTGTGAATGAACTGCAGCAAAAAGTAAAGCAGCACATAGAATTACCGCCGGGATATTTTATTGTTTACGGTGGTGCTTTCGAAAACCTGGAGGCTGCTAAAAAACGCTTAACGGTAGCGGTTCCCATTTCCCTGGGGCTCATCTTCTTGTTGTTATTTTTTGCTTTCCATTCGGTACGTTACGGGCTGTTAATATATTCGGCTATACCCTTATCGGCCATTGGTGGCATTTTTGCCTTGGCGCTACGGGGCATGCCTTTCAGTATTTCGGCGGGCGTTGGTTTTATTGCCTTATTTGGCGTAGCGGTACTCAACGGCATTGTAATGGTGGCCGAGTTTAACCGTTTAAAAGAAACGGAGGGTTTATCGCTATCCGAAATTGTACTGGAAGGAACCCGGATACGACTCCGCCCTATCTTAATGACGGCCAGCGTTGCTTCCCTGGGTTTTCTGCCGATGGCTTTAAGTTCCGGGGCCGGGGCTGAGGTGCAGCGCCCGCTGGCCACCGTGGTAATCGGCGGCTTGCTGGTGGCTACCCTGCTCACCTTGTTTGTGCTGCCGTCCCTTTATATTCTGTTCGGTAAAAAAACAGAAACCAAGAAAGATAAAAAGGAACCGGTGCTTACCCTGGCCGTTCTGATTGGCTTTTTGTTGCTGCTTCCTAACCTGGCTCAAGCCCAGCAGCCTATTACCCTGGAAAAAGCCATTGCCAAAGCCTTGCAGCAAAATCTGCCTTTACAAAACGAAGGGCTGAATGCGGCGGCCCAGCAGAAGCTGCAAAAAACCGCCTGGGACCTGCCGCAAACCAATATAGTAGGGGAATACGGTCAGATTAACAGTGCCTTCCGGGATAACCGTTTTGGCATATCGCAGGATTTTAAATTCCCAACCCTTTATACCCAACAGAAACAACTACTACAACGCGAGTGGCAGCAGGGAATGCTGCAAACCGAGCTGTCCGCCTTTAATCTGCAACTGCAGGTAACGCAGGTATTTTACGAAATGCTGTATACCCGGGAGAAAAAGAAACTATTGCTGCGCACCGATAGCCTTTATGTTAATTTCCAACGCAACGCAGATCTGCGCTTTGCCAAAGGAGCCAGCAATATTCTGGAAAAAAATACCGCCCAGACCCAACGAAGCCAGGTACGCCTGCAACTCCAGCAGTTACAGCAAGAAATTGTATCTCAGCAACAGCAGTTTCAGGTGCTGCTCAGCACCGATACCGCTTATGTACCAGCAGCATATCCGCTTAAAATGAATAAACGAGGCCTACCCGACACCACTGCCCTGGCCGCTCATCCTTACCTGCAACTATTGCGGCAACAGCAGCAAGTCAGCCGTGCCCGCACCCAGGTAGAAAAAACTCGGTTCTTACCCGGTTTATCTCTGGGCTACACCAACCAGAGTTTTGGCGGCTTTCAGAATGTGGACGGGATAGAAAAAAGCTATACCACCGCCGACCGTTTTTCGTCGGTGCAACTGGGGGTAGGCCTTCCCTTGTTTTTTGGGGCGCAGCGGGCCCGCTTGGAAGCAGCCAGAATTCAGGAACAAGCTGCCCATAATAGCTACCAAGCCGGCAAACTGGCGCTGGGAACCCAACTGCAAAAGGCATTAGAAAGATACCGGTTGGCTTCCGAAACCCTGACCTATTTTGAAACCACGATCTTACCCAGCGCCGCCATTATTATTAAAACGGCCGACCAGCAATTCAGGGGCGGTGAAATAAATTATTTGGAATGGGTGTTGCTCACCAACCAGGCCATTACCCTCCAAACGGAATATCTCGACGCCGTTAGAACTTATAACCAAAGTATTCTGGAATTAAACACCCTCACCGGAATAAGATAAGATAATAACATGAAAAATTTATTAAATATTTTTTTACTGGCTGCTATCCTGCTGGGAGTAGGGTGCAGCACCGAACAACCAACTGAATCTACTGCTAAAAAAAAACAACCGGATAACCTGGTACAACTTACGCCGGCACAGCTAAAAAATGCCGGTATCAGAATCGGAAAACCCGAACGCAAAACCATAGGGGCTGCCCTGCAGGTGAACGGGGTTATGGAAGCACCGCCCCAACGGCTGGTATCGGTTAGCGTGCCGTTGGGTGGGTACCTGAAAAAAACCAACCTGCTGCCGGGTATGCATCTGCGAAAAGGACAGCTATTGGCAGAACTGGAAGACCAGGCCTATATTCAGTTGCAACAGGATTACCTGACCGCCAAAGCCCGCCTGGCTTACCTGGAAGAGGAATATAGCCGGCAACGCGACCTGAACCAGAGCAAAGCCAGCAGCGACAAAGTATACCAGCAAACCCGTTCGGATTACAGAAGCCAGCAGGTACAATTAAAGGCGCTGGCCGAAAGATTGCGGCTGGTGGGCAAAAAACCAAATCAGGTTACCCTGAATAACCTTTCGCGTACCCTGCGCATTTATTCTCCCATTGATGGTTACGTAACGAAGGTAAACGCGAATGTTGGCAAGTATGTAGTGCCGACCGACGTGCTCTTTGAACTGGTAGACCCGCGTGACCTGCACCTGATGCTGACCGTTTTTGAGAAAGACCTGGATAAGCTGGCGATAGGGCAAAAAGTGCTGGCTTACCGCACTAACCAACCAGAAAAAAAGTACCCGGCGGAGATTGTTTACATTGGTAAAGATGTTGCTGATGACCGGGCTGTGGGAATACATTGCCATTTGGAAAAAGCAGATGCCGCGCTGGTACCCGGCATGTTTATGAACGCCGAAATTGAAGTGCAGCGCCAGGAAGCTTTTGTTTTACCCGAAGAGGCCATTGTACGCTTTGGCAGCAAGCAATACGTATTTGCTGCCCAAGACAGCGGCATATTTCAGATGGTGGAAGCCCGGACCGGCAACTCCGAACACGGCTACACCGCTTTGCAACCAGGACCTGTATTACCTGTTCCGGAGAAACAAATATTTGTAACCAAAGGAGCCTATGCCTTGCTGATGAAATTAAAAAACAAAGGGGAGGAAGAATAGCAGTCCTACCTTTTTCCCGCTTTCATACTACCTACTTTTAATCAAGCCCACAATTTCTAAGTGCAGTGAAAGTAATTATGCTACCCAAAAACGATAAAAAATATACCGCTAGCCTGCAGACCGAAATAGACGCGTCTTACTTGTACGGGCGGCTGGCGGCGGCAGAAGAAGTCCCCTCCATTGCCGACCTGTTCCGAACGCTATCCGGCATAGAACGGGAGCATGCCTCAAAAATGGTGGAGAAATTACAGCAGGAAGGCATCAATATTACCTTGCCACCTCCCTCCTGGCGGGCCCTGGCCCTTAACCGGATTGGCAGGCTATTCGGGTACGGGTATGTTATCGGGGTGCTGATGGATACGGAAAAGAGCATAACGGCAGCGCAACTGGCGCAAAAAGAGAAAAACCAGGTGCCCATATCAGGCGATGAAGCCAATCATGTTAAAATTCTGCAGACCTTACTAAATAACCAGGGCAAGGTTACCGGCGAAAACATTGCCCGCATCGAAGGCAAACATAAATCTATTGGCGGTAACGCCCTGCGGGCCGCCGTGCTGGGTGCCAACGATGGGTTAGTTTCTAACATGAGCCTGGTGATGGGGGTATCTGGCGCCACCGATGGCGGCACCGGGGTGCTGCTGGCCGGAATGGCCGGTTTGCTGGCGGGTGCCCTCTCGATGGCTTTGGGAGAATGGATTTCGGTTAAGAGCTCCCAGGAATTGTATGAGCGGCAAATGGCCCTGGAAATGCTGGAGATAGAAAGTAATCCGGAAGGTGAAATGCAGGAATTAGCTCTCATTTATATAGCCAAAGGCATACCTGAAGACCAGGCTTTCCGGATGGCTAAAGAAGCAATAGCCGACCCTAGCCAGGCCTACGAGATATTAGTAAAAGAAGAATTAGGTATAAACACTGCCGATTTGCAGGGCTCTGCCTGGGAAGCTGCCATCACTTCTTTTCTGCTGTTTGCCATAGGTGCTATTATTCCGGTCATTCCCTTCTTCTACACAGCTGGTTTGTCCGCCGTTATGCAGAGCGTGCTATTCAGCACCGTGGGGTTATTTATTATTGGTTCAGCTATAACTTTATTTACCGGGAAAAGCGTCTGGTACTCCGGGCTCCGGCAGGTACTTTTTGGATTGGCGGCCGCTGCCATAACTTATGTTATCGGGAAGGTAATTGGGGTAACTCTGGCCGGATGATAATCAATAATGCTAAGGATATTTACTTCATTAATTGCAATAAGGAAGTTATCTCTAAATCACCTGCAATAATTTAATAATATTAGGACTTTCGCACATCATACAAAAGGGATATTGGGCATAGCTAATTGCTGTCGGAGGTAGTCGTCGAGCAAACCTTTCTTGAGCTGATAAATGGTTTGGTTGTAGGCATAGGCTATCTGCTTAAGCCTGGTCCAGACCAGGGTTGCAGCCAGGATATGATTACGCTGGGCCCTTGCCAGCCGGCACTGTGATTGCTCAATACCAGTAAGTTGCTTTTCCTCACGATGAAGCTGCTCAACGCACCCTCTTTAGCTGCTTATTTGTTTAACAGCTTCCATGTCGTTTTGCTCTACATCGTTGGTGACGATGTAGTCCGTGCGGCGGGTAGACACCTCAACCCGGAATAGCTTCACTTTCTTGTCCAGCGGAAACTGATGCAACTTGACCAGCTTACCATGGGCGAGTTCTTCTGGCTGCCAGTGCAACTGCTCTACTGGTTTATAAGGCTCTTTGCCCAATGCATCATCTACTTTGCGGTTACTCTTGATAGGGCAATAGAAGGTTTTCTCTTCTTTTATCAAATACTTCATGATATCCACTGTAGCATACCAACTATCCATGAGTACGGTTTGGTAGAGAATGCCTCTATGCTTGAGACTCTGGAGCATATCCTCTACATGGTCCAGTTTGGTTTTAGCATCTGTCTGTGGGTCGAAGATGCGGAAGTCAATAAGCAAGAACTGCTGGTTAATCGGGTCCAGGTAAAGGCAGTTAACTACACCAATGCCCTTGATGATACCATGGGCATTGCCTGAGTACTGCCTTCTAACCAGTTCTATGGCCCGTGAGTGCCGCTTGTCCAGTACCGTATCATCAAAGATGATGTAGGCATACGAAGATTGAGTAATCAAGGGGCTTACTTGCTCCCACAGCAAACGGGGCGTGAGTTTTTCATCCCGTAGAAAACGGTGAACTGAGTCATGGCTTAAGCCTTCCACATGCTCAGCAAAGTAAGTACAGGTGTCGTTAACCTGCGTGCTCAACAAATATTGGCAATAAGTATCTATAGCGGTCTTCATTTCTTTTTCCCTCCATTATATCCTACTCTCTTTTCCTTCTTTGGGCTACTTTTGCGAAAGTCCTAAAATAAATGCGTTGGCCGGCCTGGCACCCTTTACGCCTTCGCCGGAAGTATATGAACTGATAGCCCGGTCGTTACGAATTTCGGAGCTTACGCAGGGAGCTTTCGACATAACCTACGGGGGGTAGACAAAAGCCTCTGGAACTTTGACACTAGTATGAAGAAATTGCCTTCCGCGGAAGTAGCGCGAGCATCGGTGCGCCTGGTAAACTACAAAAACGTGTTGCTAAACCCGAAAGAAAAAAGCATTTTACTCAAATACCCCGGCATGCGCATTGGTTTTGGCGGAATTGGAAAAGGTTATGCGGCGGAACGGGCCAAACTGGTATTAAAGCAAATGGGCGTTAATAGCGGTATTGTGAACGCCGCCGGCGACTTAACGGCCTGGGGCACCCAGTCCAACGGCCAACCCTGGACAATTGGCATTGCCGCCCCGAATGCAGTACACCAGCCTTTTTCCAAATTTAATATTACCAATATGGCCGTTGCCACTTCCGGCAACTACGAAAAATTTGTAATCATTGACGGCAAAAGATACAGCCATACCATCAATCCCAAAACCGGTTTACCGGTAACCGGCATTAAAAGTGTCACCATCCTTTGCCCCAATGCCGAACTGGCCGATGCCATGGCCACGCCCGTGATGGTGATGGGGGTTAAAGTAGGGCTGGCGCTCATCAACCAGATGAAAAACATTGCCTGCATTTTAGTAGATGACCACGACCATATATTTTATTCTGACAACATAAGACTTACCCCATGATTTCCCGTAAACGCCCGCTCCTATTTCTCCTCGCCCCGTTTGCTGTGGGAGAAAGTGAGCCCGCTGCTTACCCAATCCTCGTATGCTTATATCATCTTTGATGATATGGTTTTGGACAAGCGGCATTCCCGAGCTATAGAACTGGTTAGAAGGCAGTATTCGGGTAATGCGCATGGTATCATCAAGGGCATTGGTGTAGTTAACTGCCTTTACCTGGCCCCGATTAACCAGCAGTTCTGGCTTATTGACTTCCATATCTTTTCTCCTGAAACAGATGGCAAGAGCAAAACCTAAACCGGACCACCTCATTCCAGCTTAAACTACATGAGTCCAGTTAATTTTGAACATTTATTTTACCAGAACTAAGAGAATTAACTATTTGTCTTTTTCAAAACACCTCATATGATGACTTTAAGTTGCGGGAGCCATTAGGGAATGTCGTAAAGCAAATTATTCCCCCACCTAAAGATGCGGTGGTGCGTAGGAGCACCAAGAAAAAGCCAATATCAGTGTATCTACAGCAGCGCAACCAGGCGGCTGCGTTCATCCAGGAGCAGGATAATAAAGCCTGGAAAATGAAAGAAGGCTACCACCAGCAAAGTTTAAGCGTGATGGCTATGTTTCGCTACAAGAACACGTTCTCAGCTCAAATAAAAACCATAAAACAGAAGTAATGCTCAAATGTAAAATCCTCAACTCCTTTCGCTGTCAAGGTATGCCTTTGGCTTATAAAGCAGCTGCTTAAGGCTGAATTGCCTAAAACAAATAAAGTAATCAGGTATACAACCGTTGCAACAAAGTCCGATAGAGTAAATTTTTAATGTCTTTCGATAAAATACATTGGTAACTTCTTTCGGTATTAAAATTTATTTCATAAAAACCATAACTATGGTGAACCCCATTGATAGGACAGCAAGAAGCTATAACGAAAGTATTAGTTAAAGCTTTATTAGCAGTAATTTTATTGTATTGTTTTCAATGGTCTATCTTTATCATATACCTTTTGTTGTGTCTGATAGGCTAAGTTCTGATCCATTTGTTCTTGGTTATAGAAGTTAAAATAACTGCTCATTCCCTTTTCTAACTGCCAGCCGTCAGCATAAGCTTTCAGTTAAATATCATCATATTTTACCGAGCGCCATCACCTTTCCACAAAAATATTATCCATAGCCCGGCCTTTGCCATCCATGGACAGTTGAATGTCTTTAGTCAGCAACACCGAAATAAACAGTTCGGCGGTGAACTGGCTACCCTGGTCGGTGTTGAATATAAATGCTTGCTATATTTACTAATGGCTTTCTACAAGGTTTGCGTGCACCATTCCGCTTCCATGATATTAGACACGGACCATTCCAGCACATAACGGTTATATAAGTCGATTATGGCCATCAGATACATAAAGCCTCTTTCCATCGGCACATATGTAATGTAGGTGGCCCATACCTGATTGGCTTTCGTTATAGGTAAGCCCTTCAAAAGGTAGGGGTGAATTTTGTGGGCCTGGTTGGGCTGGGACGTGTTAGGCCGAGGATAAATAGCTTCTATACCCATCTACTGCATCAAGCGCCTTACCCTTTTGTGGTTCACCTGATAACCTTTGCAGGAATTTCATCATTTTGTGGTAGCCATAGAAGGGCGTCTTCAGGTTTTGCTTGTCCAACAAGCTCATCAAAGCAAAATTTTCCCTACCTACCGCAACCGGCTGATAATACAAGCCACTGCGGTGCAGGCTTAACAAGGCACACTGGCTCACCAAGCTTAATAGATGCATGTGCTCTACCATCTTGCGCCGCTATATCAGGCTCATTGTCCCAATTTTTTTAGATAACTAAGTTCCATCTGCAACCGCCCGATTTGCCCATAAAGTGGCGTGTTATCTGGTGAGACAGTATCTGTTTTTTTCTGACCGCTCCGATAAAGTCTTTTTCCAATCCATAATCTGGCTCGGGTGTAACTCATAAATCTTAGCCAACTCTGCATTGACCCTTAACCCCTTCCAGCGCTACTTTTATTTTAAAAGCAGCTGCAAATTTGGGCTTGTCTTTCTTGTTCATATTTCCCAAATTTAAGCAGGTTTTATGCTTTAACCGCCTGTCCTAATTTTGGGGGTTCCATAAACAAACGCCAAACCTGGATTAAAGGAGAAAGCCGCCCAATGCTAGCTACTGGTGCTCATTAATGGTTTTGTGGGGGCCATGGTTTGATTAGAGCGCTCGGAGTTACCAACGTTTGCCAAAACTGTTTTTGGCATCAGCGGGCAGACGGCGATCCTTTCTTTTATTGTGGCTTTCGGGCGGGCTAAGCCGGTAGCCAATCTGATGATGAAACGCTTGGCGAAGAAGTATATCTTGGTATAAACTGGGCTTCTATAAAGCGTATGATTCTAAAATCTAACTATTTCAAACCGTTTTTCTAATTTATCCCCTTTTAACTGTTCAAACTATATGGAGCACCATCTACTTAAATGGAAACCAAGCGCTATATGGGGGAAGAAGACCTAGAAGATTGGATAGGTAAATTCAGCGATTACCAGGAATAAAACGGAGTTTTGGTTTCTACGCGGGCAGAAAGTTTGTGGCGGTTAAAGGCGGTGGAGCATAGTTATGCGAAATATAGAGTAACCACCACTGAATACGACAAGCCGGCCGTATTTTAACCTGTACTTTTGACTATTTCTTCAGCCTCTTACAGTACTGACCAACATCATGTTATACACTGATGGGTAACATTATAATTTTATTTATAAAGGCCAATATTTACAAGGTAAATAGTTCCTTATTTGTTAACCTAAAATAATATCACCATGACCTTATCGCTAAACAAACTTTTTTTTATTATTATTCTTGTTTTTTTGCTGCTTCTGGTAGGTATCAGTGGAGTTTACGGCGGTTACACGCTATTAAACCAAAGCAGCGAAGCTCAGCTAAATACGTTACAAGAGTGGCCGCAAGTAAATGCTTTTCTGACCGGGGTGCTGGTATTAGTTGGTTTAGGTTTAATCCCCTTGGTAGCAGTAGCCTGGTTTATTACACGGCTTTGTTTTATGACCTGGACACACCGGAAAAATTTCTCTAAAACGATGTCTATCTAGTACTATCCTACCCTAATTATTTTAAATAAAAACATTTAAACCATAAAGTCATGAAAAATTTTATTCGGGTTCTGGCAATTGTACTTTTATATCTGGTTGGTATATCGGCCATAATTGGTGGCTGGGGCTTAATTAGCGACCCGAGCGGCAATGCTGTTGATTTACCTTTAACCTTACTGCAACATACGCCCTTTACCAATTTCTTTTACCCGGGGCTTATTTTAATCTTGGCTATTGGCTTGGGTAGCCTGATGGTTGGTAGCCTGGCTATTTTAAAAGCGAAATACTACGATGTTTTAATTGTTGCTGAGGGCTTTATCTTACTTGGCTGGATAATTATTCAGGTAGCGCTGATAGATGTAATTTATTGGCTGCATTTTATTTATGGTGGTATGGGTATTTTGTTAATAGTGGCCGGCATACTCTTATACGAGTGGCAGCATCATGAAAAAACACCCCGCAAACATCAGTTTGCATGAAAACCGCTATCCTGTTTTTCTCCTGGCCTATGTCTTGGGTAATCTGGTTGCCGCTTTGTTTACCTGCCTTTGGTATTACCACTATTCCGAAGTTACCTTTTAATCACAGGCTGGGAGCTTGGGGACCTTTACTGGCCGGTGTTTTTTTAACCTGGCTGCGCAAGGAAAGCCAGGGCTGGAAGTTTTACTAAAACGCTCTTTTAACCCCCAGCCTTTTCCGTTTTTACTAATAGCGCTTTTCAGCCCGTTTGTTTTGATCCTGCTGGAAGTCTTACTTTATTTCGGAATTTCAGGCGCTGCCGGTAAATTTATCTTCCATCGGGCAAACCAAAGAATTTCCGCAACTAAGCTTACCAGGTTATTTTATTTTTAATTTAATCTGGTTCGGCTTTTGCGAAGAAGTGGGCTGGAAAGGTTTTGTCTTGCCCCGGTTGCAGCAAAAATACATTGCGCTTGTTTCCAGCTTAATTTTACTTTTTTCTGGGCTATTTGGCACTGGCCATTGTTTTTATTTCGGCCGGGATATAATAGCAGTATGGGATTTCCGAAAATAACGGGTTGGTTTTTCAGTTTGTTCACCAGCAGTGTCTTACTTACCTGGTTATTTAACTCATCCCGGGGCAGTATTCTTATTTGTGCTGTTTTTCATGCCACTATTAATATTGCTTTTAATTCGGATTTTTTACCAACACCAGTTATAAACTACCTGGGCATGCTTATTACCTTTTGGGGTATAGCTGCTATTTTCTTTTTTGGCCCGAAAAATTTAGCTAACCAGGAGCGGGTTAAAAGCTAACATTCTTTTCTTTAATGCGACTACATCATGAACAAAGTTAAATGCCACGTAAGCAAACAAATTATTGATAAAAGTAAAGCTTACGAGGTTTCAAATTTATTGGAGCCCCTGTATCGGTTTATTCAAAAAGAATATCCGGATATTACGCCGGAGGCTTTTATCTCCCTGGACAAATTAAATGAGTACCGGCGCAAATATTTAGCCAGTATTATTTTAGAAGACGCCGGCGAAGTAAATGTACTGGAAAAGGAAGTGCTGGAAAAAATACAGGATAATAAAATGTTATCCGAAAATATTGAACCAGAGATAGCCGGAAATATAACTTTAGGGCAAAAACTGGCCGACCGAATTGCCGAATTCGGGGGTAGCTGGACTTTTATCTCTTTTTTTTTCAGTTTCCTGATTATTTGGATGGCTATAAATACCTGGTTATTTACCAGCCAACCCTTCGACCCTTTTCCCTTTATTTTACTGAATTTAATACTTTCGTGCCTGGCCGCCATTCAGGCGCCTATTATTATGATGAGCCAGAACCGCCAAGAACAAAAAGACCGGCTCCGCAGCGAACATGATTATAAAATAAATCTGAAAGCAGAACTAGAGATAAAACTCCTCCACGAAAAAATAGACCATTTAATCGTGCATCAAAATAAGCGGTTGCTGGAAATTCAGGAACTCCAAACCGATTTTTTAAACGATATCCTGAACCAACTAAAAGAGGTTAGCCAATAAAAAATTTGGAAGAACAAAGAAAGCCGGTGCTGATGCAAACTATTTAGATTTTAATAAAATTTACGGTTATGGTAGAATCAATAATATTACCTTTGCTCGGAGGTTTAACTTTATTTCTGTACGCTTTAAATTATTTATCCGATAGCCTGGCCCAAACTGCCTCCGATAAACTGAAGTTGTACTTAGATAAATTTACTTATAACTTATTTAGCGGTATCTTATCGGGCACCATGATTACTATTTTACTTGATTCCTCTTCGGCTGTTATCATCATGACCCTAGCCTTAGTTAAAGCAAAGGCATTGACTTTTCGGCAAGCAACTGGCATTGTTATGGGCGCGAACATTGGCACCACTATTTCGAGTCAGATTATTGTATTAAATATAGGTAAATACGCTTCGGTTTTAATGGCAATAGGGTTTTTGCTCTTATTAATCGGCCGTAAACCTTTTATAAAAAATATAGGAAATATTGTTTGGGGATTTGGACTAATCTTTTTTGGTTTGAACCTGGTCGAAGAATCGGTAGAGCCTTTGAAGCAAAGTTCGGGTTTTACGCAGTGGATGCTGGCTATGGAAAGCCCCTTGAAAGGTATTGGAATTGGGGCATTAATTACCCTTATTATTCAATCTTCTTCCGCTACAGTGGGAATGGTTATTGCCTTAGGCATCCAAAAATTATTATCTATCCAAGCCGCTATCGCTATTATGCTAGGAGCAGAAATAGGTACTTGTTCCGATACGTTGCTGGCTTCTATTGGCAAAAGCCGACAAGCTTTAAAAACAGGACTCTTTCATTTATTTTTTAATGTTGTTTCTGTGGCTTTGGGTTTGCTGCTATTCGATTATTTTGTGCAATTAGTGCTAACTTTATCGGGAGATATGCCACTGGAACACCAAATTGCTAATGCGCATGTGTTGTTTAATTGCCTGGGTGTATTGCTTTTTGTTCCGTTTGTACCTTGGTTGGAAAAACTTCTTAACCTGCTTATTCAGGAACCTAAAGTTGCCATGGTTACTACCTAGCGTATTTAAATACCCGTAACTATTAAGAGGAAACTACCAGATATTATCGGCAACCAGAAAGGTAACAATTGATAAAATAAATCCAAACATAAAAATTTTAAAGGCTATCCGGAGCCGTTTATACTTTTTATCCAAGACCAAACCCAAATGATAATTATCGCGGATTAGATTGCCGTACAAAAAATCTTTATCTTTTATCATTTCCCGCATGCCCCATTCGTAATCAGCAATATCCATGTTATGGTAATTGCCAAAAAATAATAAATCGGCCTTTTTATTTTCTACATCTTTCTTCCGGAAGGTGCCGTGCGTAATAATCGGCGTGGTGGCCAGAATGGCCAGAATAAAAGTAATTAAAGACGTTATTAAAAACAGGATGGAGGGAATGATATATTGCGGCTGCTCATTAATTTTGCGAAGCACCAGCGATACTAACAGCGAAATAATAATTGAGTTAATGCTTAATAAAAAGTGCGCCTTGTCATCGGCAATTTTACTTAACCGCATGTTATTGCCGGCCGTTATCCGGAACATGGTTTCTACTCCTTTACTCTTCTTTTCTTTATCTTTCTTCGGCTTATCCTTTTTTTTGTCTTTACCTGTATCTTTACTTTTCTTTTCAGGCGATATCTCCTCCTGGTTTTCAACTTCAGTTTGCGGTTCTTCTAGCAAAGCCATGGTTTCTGCTCATTTAACAGTATTAAAAATTATTTAATTGAGTGCTGAAGTTTAAGTGTAAGGTAAAATATTACACTTCGCAGATAAGCATTATTAAAATCCTTATGCAATCTGGCTGCTATACAAATATCTAATGAAGGAATAAGTTTAAACCATTCTCCTTCCTTAAGTAAGTTCTCCAGTTAAGACAAAAGAAATTATAGTTCTATGGGCTCTTCTTGTAAAGTAGCGGGTATCGTTAGCAACGGAATTTGAGCTCTTTCCGTCATAAATCCTGTAATGGTTTCTTGTAATAAAATTTCAAAGAAAGAATGATGTTTAGGTACTAAGGCTATAAAATCGGCTTTTTGCGCTTTTAAAAATTCTTCAATGCCGGCTACAACATCATCATGTTGCCTGAAATATACTTCGTACGAAATATCGTTTAGCAATTTATCTAATATTTCTAACGCGGCTAAGGCTTGTTGCTCTTCCTGCTCCGGATTACTATCCTGGTAAATATGCAATATTTTTAAATTGGCCCGTAGTATTTTAACGAAGCTGCATAACTGTTTTAAAATGAATTCTTTGGGCTTAAGAGATAAATCAATGGCAAAAACAAGAACCGGATTTTCCTTAGGTACAGCTTCCAGGGGCAAGGCCAGAACCGGCAATTTACCCGCCTGTATAACGCTTGCCACGGTACTGTCTAAAAATGCCTGGCAAAACGTGCCTGCCCCGCGCATCCCCATTATTATAATATCAACCTGGTAAGCCTCGCCAACAGCTAGGATAGTTTCGTCTGGCAAGCCAAACTTACACATGCAATTAATCTTCATATTAGCTATTTCTGCCCATTGATTAGTTCCCATTACATGAAATCCGGACTTGGTTAAATTGGAGGCATTCTCCAGGGTTACACCTGCTTCAGTACTACTGGTAAAGGTTAAAACAAAGTCTTTACCAAGGTCATATTTTACCTCTTGTACATATTCTTCCAAAACTTTCGTTTTTTCTTTTTCCAAAGCTTCTATAGCTTCTTCTATATAATCTGCTTTATCAACAGAGATGGGTTCGCTAAAAGCATGAAACAAAATAATTTCTGCCTTTTCTCTTTGGGCGATTTCCATCGCAAATTTCATTGCGTGGCAGGCCTCCTTAGAATAATCTATTGGAACTAAGATTTTCATAATAAGATATTAATTTAAAAATTAAATTATCGTGGATTGTAGTTAAGTAACAAGCAGATGAAGATAGTTACGATACACCAGAGTGACGGTACACCAGTAAGCAGGATTGTATATTATTGGGCAACCCAGCCGCCATCTACTGCCAGAGCGTTTCCGGTAATAAAGGAGGCTGCTTTTGAACAAAGCCAAAGTACCGCCTCTGCCACTTCGGTCGGTTTTCCTAATCGGCCAATGGGTTCCTGGGTTTCGAAAGCTTTTTCTACTTCTTTTTGTTTACCAGTAAAACGATCAATCATAGGGGTTTGAATAACGCCCGGACAGACGGCATTGATGCGTATTCCGTGGCGGGCATTTTCCAGGGCTACGGTTTTGGTTAACCCTACCACCCCGTGTTTGGAAGCTACATAAGCCGATGACTGGGGAAAGCCGACCAGACCGGCTATGGAGGCACAATTAACAATTGCGCCACTCCCTTGCTTAAGTAAGTACGGTAATTGATATTTCATGCAAAGCCAAACGCCTCTCAGATTAATGGCTACCGTCCGGTCAAAATCTTCTTCTTTTAGCTCATGAGAAAGCCCTGTTATCCCTTCAATACCGGCATTGTTAAAAGCATAATCCAACCGTCCGAAGGTAGAAATGGTTTTTTCTACCATAGCCTTCACTTCCTCGCTTTTAGATACATCACACCTGATAAAAATACCTTCCCCTCCAACGGCTCGTATCTGGTTAATTGTTTCAGTGTCTTCTACCCAGTCTACAACAGCCACCTTAGCCCCACGGCTGGCAAACATAATGGCGGTTGCTTGACCAATACCAAAGCTTGCTCCAGTAACAATTGCCACTTTATTTTCAAATTCCTTCTCCATAAATCTGCTGAAATTATATTTGTTAAACTTGGTAAGAGTACTATGATATAAAATTAAGTTTAACTGAATAGGTGAGCTATGATTAGAATCAGAAGAAAAGGTAATTAACATCAGCCTACTTGGTATAATCAAGAAGCAATGGTAAGGAATTGAAAAAAAATAACTACCCTATTCGCTAGTGGCTACTGGAAAAAAGACTACCGAAAGTTCCCTTGCTTTTAACTACCATCGGCTAAAATTATTCGATACTTACCCGGAAATGGAGTTTGAATACCTGTCCCTTTTATTTGCCTTAAAAAAATTCTTTGAAATATCTCTCTCATAAAAAACAACAGGGTAACGGCTAAAGAAGGTAGTGGAACAGGCGAATAAAAATTTTAGATTTGATTATAGGTGGGGAATTTCGGCAACTTCAAAATAAAATTTACAAAGTACTTGTAAGCTACTAACCAAGGCTGAAAAGGTAATTGGTTTAGTAACAAAGGAACTTACACCCAATTGGTAAGTT
>Ga0210040_10005747_pt1 | contig 15682 bp, 6 predicted proteins | sample CryGeyCG12114_NA_FD_185462 | JGI IMG/M metagenome (GOLD analysis project Ga0210040, IMG submission 185462) | Groundwater microbial communities from aquifer - Crystal Geyser CG19_WC_8/21/14_NA (SPAdes) (version 2) | ecosystem: Environmental > Aquatic > Deep subsurface > Groundwater | place: USA... | reverse complement strand
GCCGCAGTGAACGGACGGGGCCGTGCGTCAGGCCGGCCGTTGGATTATACGAGCGAGACCACTCAACACCATCACCACGAGCATGGACACCAACACCACAATTTTGCTTAGTGCAGGCGTCTTTCAATCGCTGAAACTTCAGCCTAGCGTAAGATGTGACTTCTTGATATTCCAAGGCGATAACGACACAAATCACGTACGGTCTCAACACGACATCTCCTCCGACGCGTCAAACTTGCGCCTTGGCGATGACTCGGCATGAGGCTGGCAAGCACCTACGTATCGGTTTCATTTCACATGAATATACAGCCACAGCCATCAGCAAGTTACGGTTCTTGTGGGCCGCAGCGAGTCCTGTTCTTCCTGAGGAAGCTGGATCTCCGCTCTTGATGATCATAGCGGGCTGAGATTGAGCGAAACGGCGGCGGCCATGTCTCTGGCCATATACGCCATGATGAAGATCGATCGACACAACATATAGTTTAGTGGTCACTGACGACCCTTCTACAACTCACAAACCATATAGCTATAGCCTCTCCCACGACCTTTCACCGCAATAGTCCTCTTCAATGAGCGCACACCCACCCACGCTGTCCTTCGACGTCGAAACAGACTCACACGACTCATCCCACCTCATCTCCCAATCTGCTCTGCAAGCAGCCAGCCGCCTGCCCTCCCATACCTTCCTCGACCTCCGTTCCGCCCGCCACGCCTACCTTCGAACTCGCACCCACCCACGCGAACAGCGTCGCAACCAAGTCGCTGCAGATGCTATGCGGCCATAGTCTTCACCTCCCGCCGCCGCGCGCGCAAGAAAGACACACACCACGAAATGCAGCGCGCCGTATCCGCAAACGACGTCTGGATGGATAAATGGCTCGACGAAGAATACACATACAAGTCCGTCATTGAGCAGTCGCTTACATTCGGGCGCTGGATGCACGATGCCGAGTCATTCGAGACGTAGGCGCGCCGCCGTATAGCAGAAATGCGAGTAGTCAAAGAATTGCGACTTCGCGACACCAGCACCACCACTGCAACGACGCCTCCAACCTCCTACGAAGACATACACGCACACACCCTTCTCAAACACATTCTCGTCCCAAACGCACCGCACATACACTGGCTGGGCCCCTCGCTGCTGCTTGTCTGCGGGCTGTGCAGGTTTGGCGAGAGGCTGTTCGAATATTATAATTGTGCGCCTGGGCGTGGGAGTGCGGGTGGGTGATGTGCGAGTATTGTACGGTCAAGTGTGAGCGTGGGTGTAAGCCGTGGATTGTGTATATGTGTAAGGGAGGCGATGAGGGCGGGGTTGTTGGATTGGGGAGATGAGAGTGTGTCGGGGAGTATGAGGAGCGCGAGTTGGGGATGGGCGATAAGGGAGGTCGAGGAAGAGCGGGTGGATGCAAAGGATGAGGAGTGGGATCTCGTGTCTGATGCTGCGTCGGATGCATGGAGTGGACTTCAGACCTTGACGCATGCTACTCAATGTATTCCATGACTGCTGTATATCCTCACCGCCGTGGATGCTGTCACCACGTGCTACAGTAATTCGTGTCCGGAAACAAGAGCCTGTATATACTCACACCTCCTTCACGAAATCGCTATATAACAAGAAAACTTCTGACGACAGACAGGCTCTTGTTTTCATACACGAACCATTGCAACACCTGGGTGCTGTGGTCTATGCAAGTTCAAACGATGCGATGCTAATTGACACTCCCGCTCAAACTTCCAAGTCTTTCTTCTCTTCCATTACCAATTCCCCTTCTCTCCCTCTCAATCTCTCAGCAGCTCTTCGCTTCCTACTATCCAGCTTCTCCCTGTCTTCGCGCATTTGCCTGATCAGCGTCGACTTCTCGCGGATCTTGTGCCCGTAGCGGTAGAAGACGAGCGGAATAGGTATCAAGGCGAATTCGATGAGTGAGAGCATTGTGGCGGACCAGTGCGGTCCCAGGGTTTGGTACCTGGAGACCATGTTAGTGATGAATCGACTTGAGATGGGTAGTGAAGGGGCTTACATCTTCGGCCCAGCAAGAGGCAATGCGCCGCCCATCGCGCTGCGCAAGACGGCATTACCTGCTAGTGCGGAGGCAGCGTAGATACCGTATGAATGTACTAGATAGTTCGATGCGTAAATGAACACGGCGCAGTTTCCTGCACCGAAAGGTATGCCAGCGATGAGCGGCGCGATCCAGTGCACATTCGGGGTGCATGTCCATGCGAAGATGAGTTCGCCTACTGGAACACAGACAGCTGCGATGCACACAACGCTGACCATGGCTTCCGGATATGGTTTCTCAGTCTCTGGATCCTTCTTGTGCGCGTTGATCATCCGCCTCAGCAATGGCTCGCTCGCAATCGTGATGCACCCACCAATACCAATGCCCATGTACCCCAGACCCACCAGACCTGGCGACCACCCGCGCAGTTCACCGAATACGATGGGGTAGCTGACGAAGCAGAGATACAACACGCCGTACACCAGCGCAATGTACACGTTCCAGAATATGCAGATTGGCTCGTTGACAGACATCCACAATGGGCGATACAGATTCTCTTGCAGTAGCGGCCAGAATTTCTTCTTGTCGTCGTACCTGCAGAACCAGCGGTTATCTCCAGTCTCTTTACGCTTCTTGGTCGCTTTCGCGCGTAATATGGCAGGCGCATACGTTTCCTTGATCAAGAACACCATGAACCACGACGTGCCGGACCCAATCATAACCACCCAATTCGTCCAGCGCCAGCCCATGGCCTGGTACACAAAGCCGCCTACGAGCGGCCCGACAACTGGTCCGTTCATGGGCCCGATACTCCAAATGCTGAAAGCGAGCGCGCGGTAGTCGTCGCTGACGATGTCGGATACTGTGCCCGGGGCGTTGGATATCATAGCCGCGCCGGCAATTGCGCCGAAGAAGCGCATTACGAGGATCTGGGCGAGGTTGTTGCTGAGTGCGCAGGGTATGACGAGGATAGTGAAGACAGCCACGGCGATGAGGTACACGGGGCGCCGACCGTACATTTCGCTGAGGGGTGCGAGGAGGAGGGATCCGAGCGCGAGACCGCACAGGTAGGTAGTGACTCCAAGTATGACGAGTGTTTTGGACTGGATGCCGAATGTGCGCATCATGCCTGGGATGCCGGATGTGTAGGATGTCGAGTACATTACTACGACGAGCGTGGAGAAGCTCATGAAGAAGATTACCATGGCTTTCTTGACCATAGGCCAGTCTTGTGGGTTCTCGCCATCGTCGTCAAAGTCGAGTTCGAAGCGAGGATCTTGCGTTGCATTTGTTGTGACGGTGGTGATTTGCCCGACACCTTTGTCGCCAGGCCATGAATGACCGGTGTTTCTGCTCCAGGTGTGGTGTATCGATTGCGCTTCTGCAATTGAGTCGACCGAGTCTGCTGTGGAGACAGTGGTGATTGAGGAGTGGTCGTCTTCGTGCTCTTCGATGACGCGTGATTTGCCCGACTCGTTCGATGCTGATGCAAGTCTTCCTGTGCCATCCTGCTCTTTCGAAGCCGCAACTCCAATTTCCTTGTCCATACCCATGATGCGCACTTGACCCCACCTCGGCCGGACCAAAGTTTATTCCCAGCTCTTCACCCGCAAACAGTGACAGCGAGCCTCCGCGCAAACGATGTAGCGACAGGCAGAAGGGACCGAGAAAGACACGGCGAATTGCTCAATCTTTGACGTGCGAAAAAGCTTCGAGGAAGCGTCGCGCCAGCGCAGAGGATCTTCAGCCAAACCATTTTGCCGTAACATGCGCTTCACGCCGCCGGCGCTTTTCCGCGTTCATCGTGGCGGATTGATTATCTGCGGGAATAGCGGCGATAGCAAGGGTTTATCTCGAGGGGCGAGCAAACAACCTCGGGGCGAGATGTGTGGGTTGCTGCCGACGAGCCGTTTGCGGGTGGATGTGGCCGCGGAGGGCAAGAAATGACTCGGGCGTGCTTGCGCCGAGAGGGTGGGCGATTGGGTGATTTTCGGAAATGCACAAAGAGGTAATTGGATGTTGGGGAAATGAATGGACGATTTGTTTGTGTCGTGGGCGAATGATGGCGGATGGCAGGAGCCGTCGGATAAATGTGGCAGCGCGGAACTTCACGCATCGCGTGTCAAACTTCACAACATCACTCTTCACAAACATCATCGACTTTCATTGCATATCCAACCCTTTCTCCTTCAGCGATTATAGTCCTATCTAACCAGCATTGAGAGCTATAGTGAACGCACTGCAGCCTGGCCAAGACGGGAAGGTCTCGCAATGACTTCTAATACTCAATCATCGCTCTGGGTCGCTGCCAATCGGCCAGAACGGTGAGCGTGGCACAGAGACAATGAAGGCATCATCTCCACTGCCTACTAAGACAGTTGTATGTCGAATTGACCGCTGCCGTCGGTTCGGGAAAGGTAAAGGCAGCGCGAAAGTCAAGCTAGCAAGCAGCGGCTCCCTTCCTTGCTGTCCTTATCCATCGTCTTATCCTAATGTTCCCTTGACCTCTCTTCTCCATCTCACTCGTGTTTACTTCACAATCTATACTACTATCTATCGTCACTCTCGCTTTGTCGACCTGCTATTGCAGCAACGCGGCAAGATGCCACCTCTTTCAATGGCCCATTTTTCTTGGACATTGGACGACGATAGACACTGTCCTCAGAATCGACACAGTCTGGCTCTGACGATGTGTCACTGCATCAGCTTGGCACTAACAGCATATCAAGAAGGGGTGTAGCAGAGCTTTACTGCCTTATTGGCCTGAGCTCGTCGATTACTGGATCAGTCCCGTCGTGCCAGACCGCACATTTCATACGATGCCATACTGGACGCCGTTGCAGTACCCATCGTGTCGCGAAGCGAGCTTGTGGAGAACTGTTTGAGACCCTGCGATCCTTGGCATGGCGGATTAACGTTACGCCGCGCACGCCCCCGTGCCAGCGCGTCTTTTTCGACAACTTCGCGCGAACTACTGTCTGAACCCACCTGTACCCGATACCACTCCCTTGTACCTCCCGCGATAGCGCGCAGCCAAATCCTTTTCCACCTGTCGAGAGATTGAACGAATTCGAAGAGCGCCTGCGGAAACCCGCCCGCAGCCATGGCGTTCCTACAACAAGTCTACCACCATGTTGTACTCCCGCGCGACGTTCCAGGACGAGAGAACCCCAATTTGTATGAGATCGAAACCGAGATCGCTCAGCGCTTGACAGAAGCTGTCAAACAACTCGCATCCCACGCTCCTGTTGGCGATCTTGCCAATCTTGACATGATTCGACTCATGCTTTCGACTTGTCACTCGCTCAATGTGGATGGCAAGATTGATAAGAATATGCTTTTGCGGGAACTACGACAGCTCGAAGTTCGACAGGCGCTCGTCCTTCATGTGACTGAGCAAAACGCCGCGCTGTTGGTTTATCGACAACACAGGTGAGGCACTTCTAGTCCAGATATTGCATCGAGATACTGATAACTGTAGTAACGACGGCACCCAGATTGTCGTCTTTGAAGCTTTCGAGACCTCAGCTACCTGCGAGCAAGTCCTTGCCTCCGAAGGCGCATTGCAATGGGACTTCCCGGGCCAAGCGATGGCAGTTCCTTACGAGACGTTCTCGAATGAAGATTTCCAGCAGACCATATCTGCGTTCCTAGAACAAGCGAGCCTGGAGGCCGTCAAGAAGTTTGCAGCCGTCACCTACAAGGCCTGTGCGCCTCTTCCGGAAATTCGCGACACACCGCAACCTTCCATCGTCACTGGATTACTCATGGCAATACTGGAAGTCAATGGCACTGCGCACGACACTCCTATGCTTCGAAAGCGCGTCCGCGATACCGTTTCGTTCAACAAGGCCCAGAAACCATGGCGACGATCCGCCTTCTATCTTGTTTTGCGCGTTGCCATGCAGCGACACCTCTATGCAATGATGGGAACCGCAAAAGGCAGGTTGTACTATAAGACCATCCTATCTATCTTCATGGTCACTCTGTTGAACGATGGTCTGTATGTCATTTCGAACGAGGCCTCACACTCCCTATGCCAAAAACTCGGTCGTCGACTTGCAAAGCTGGAGATGGACCGCACCAGAGGATCAGAAGCGATAAAGACCTTGCATCGGCATATCTTCCAATCACTTCGACCCGTCTTGGAGAGTTCACTTTCCTCCACTGCTCAGTTTATCCAGTCGCAATGGGAGGACCACACGCGAAGGACCACACGATTTATCCATCGGATTCAGAAACGTGCCGATCCTGCCGATATTACACTGAAACTTTCTCGTAGCGGATTGACCTTGCAGCGAGCCATGCATTACGCTTTCAACGCCACGCAGGTCGATGTACGGTCTGCAGAGCAACTCTTGAGGTGTTACGATGCTACCACTGCCCTGAAGCCATCCATCGCTGTCATGAGCAAGTACTTTTCGCTTTTCGATTATGAGGATGATGTTGCGAACGCTCTGAAGAGTGTGGATGAGTCAGAGAATTCCACTCAATGCATACGTCTTGCTCGCAGGATCGAAGCGTATATAGCGACTATTGGCGACGCGTACAGCAACTATCCTGAGCTCAGAAGTCGTCAAATACTCCGTTTGATGGAGCTGTGGATGCACATGGACACCTTCGCCCTGAAATGCTACCCGCTCTTGAGCGGATATCATCCTGGCTTTGACGCATCTATCTTTGACGTCCTTCAACTCTCAACCCTAGAGGAAATGGAACGACTTCACAGTGCGCAGTCGTACATTGCGAAGCGCTGTTTGGGTCACGAGTCAAGAACGATCTTTGACACCCCTGCTGAAGACTCATACGCTGTGCGACATTATGATGCGTCACACGACTCCACCCAACTGCAAGAATTGCGCCTGGAAATCGAAGCGGATGCCGCCCGATTACTTGCGGCAAAAGCAAAAGAATGGCAGAACAAGAGTCGAGATCACGAGTCTAAGATTGGGGAGATGGCAGGACTCTCTTGTCCCTACGAAACCGTTTTGGATGAAAATGGGTATGCCAGGCAGGTACACAAGAAAGGATGTAGAAAGCACAGGCTGAAGTGGGAAGCTAAACAAATGTCGATTGACATTCACGAACACCCCCTACCAGCCGTTGAAGCCGAACTCAAAGCAGTCATTTTCGAGTTGCTGTGTCCACAGGCTTTCTCCGCCTACCGAGACGCAACTTGGTTGATTCTATCATCCTTCGAGCTTCCAACCGCGCCTACAGCTTCAAGCATTCCACTGGTCCGCAACTACTCCGGTTTGTCCGAGTACGCTAACAACACGCGATCGAAAGTCACCCTGGGCTCAACCACCAAGTCGCACTTGGATTCCCACTATGCCACATCGTGCTTTCCAGTTCCTTTCCGTGAGGTCAGCCGAGCTTTCGGCATGAAGCTGCGGTATTTTGATGTCCAGGGCGGGGTCTGGGCCTCAAACGCACGACAACCCACGCTTCTGCACTTGTTCCCGTTGAAGCTTCCACGAACATCTCCATACCTATCTTTTGAGACGGCCAGTGACCAGTGCTCAACATCAAACAAAATCTTGGCAACACAGACCAAATGTCCAGCGGAGCTCAACGTACACGAGTACGTAGCATGGCATACGCTGTCGCTTGGCACGCATGCACGATGGCCAAATCTGTTACGGGAGATGGGTTCAACAAATCTCAACTTCTCGACCGATTCGACGTGGTCCATGGTGTCGAAAGTATGTTTGCAAGCTGGTCCTGCCACATCACAAGATGTTCTAAGGGATACACATTCGATTATCGACGACGTCAGCTTTTGCAGGAAAATGCTCGACCAAGTAGCCTATCGCCTGGAAGCTATACAGCGTAATTGGCGTGAGCCTGTGCAGCTGGACATCCTCATGACAATACTTCTTCGTGTCTACGAGATGAACTCCGATGTTCAAGTACGCACTATTGCTTTGCAAATGCTGGCGAAAGCACGCGACACAGCTAAAGGTTGGTATTCGAGTCTAGACCTCGTGGATCGTGAAACTGAATCTGGTCTTTCTTTGTTTGCCATCTGGGCAGCAGTGTTGTACAAGCGCACGTTCTATCCGATGGTTGGATCGATCGCTGCATTTAATCCGGAGACTCTCAAAGATTTCATTCTTGCTTCGATCGCGCTTCATGGTTGCCTTGTGGGCAACATCGACAGCTTCCCCTACAACCTCAGGAATGCTATCCTTCGCGATCTACATCTTGCTCACGGTCTCCGTCATCGACTCAAAGGCGCCCTGTCCGCGCATGAAGCTGCTCTTCTTGAAGCAGTGAAGGCCATGTGGCCATTGCCTATCGGATGCACAGATTCCTCGATCGAAATACGCGTCCCATCGCACGATTGGTGGGCCACTATGTCCTTGCCAACCCGGACCACGGTGCATCACATCCACTACAACCTTCTCTATGGTACGCTCCTCATCGATGGACAGCAACTTGGTATGCTGCCACCTGAGTATCGTCGCTCGCCGATCATACAGGAACTGTTCGGTCATCAAGCTCTCAGGACCTACCCATCAAATCTCCCTGGCATGTCTCAGGTGATTAGCCGCGTGATGCCCTGTGGTTCTTGGGTGCATCTCGGATTTCGCGATGGTCAGCTTGTCGTTCGAGCATCGCAGCAGGGCACTACCCTCGAGTTCTTTAGTCGTTCGCTCTTTGGCAATCAGCGTCAATACGATCTACCAGCCTCGTTGCAAGCGGACTGTTATCACTGGCTGGATCTAGGAACGGGAATCCTGGAAATCCGGCAGCAAGACCCTTGGAAGACAAAGAAGGGGAATTGGCGGCTGAATCTCCGCACACGACGAGCTACTCGCAACAACGGGTCTACTCTCGTTGATCCAAACAGTGAACTTGCTGGCAAGATTGCTCGAAACTTCCACAGCTTTGAGTATCCGTTCAACATCACTGTTTACCAGCCGCCGCAGAGCAACCTGAGAGTCGAGTTGAAACGTCTTGAGCTAGACTTCGTCGTCATGCCGTCAGGTCTCCTTAAGTGCCCACAACTCGGTGCTTTCATCGCCGAAACACAATACCAGGATATAAACACATGGTACGGTCTCAAGAGCAAGCTAGTTGTTCAATCGATCAACGACCGCACGCGCCGCACCGTCCTCGTGCCATTTGGACAGATTAGCTGTGAACGCTACGGACCTCATGTCTCTGTTACCATCAATAATGCGGGCAGCTATCTCAAATTTGATGTGAACGATATCCTCGGGCGAATCGATTGTGCTGCGGATCCCGTCCTACTCTATCACAGAGCTATGCTCCACGCTCTTACGGCGCACTTTCTACCGGATCCACTGACTAAACGCACGGGTGTCGAAGAGGCATTACAGTATCTACAGTCAGGAGCGTATCGTCCCTGGACACCTTTGAACACTAAAGCAATTGAGGTTCTCCTATTCGTGGCTAAACTGTCACCGCAGCGAGCCTACTATCCCTCCGATCTGAAAGTGATGGAGGCTGTGCGTTGGAACCCGGAGCTCACGGCGTACATCCAAAACGACGAGTACCGCCGTGTGGTCAATGAGATATTGGAAAGGAACGCAACTCTGCGTAGTTTCTCACTTGTGCCATCTTCTGAGGCTCACGGATCAAGCGTCCCAGGAGAAACACACTTAGAGAACCGAGCCCTTTCACGGAGTCTAGCGTACCTTCCCACGCGTGATCACGTCTACAAGCCAAGGGACCGACCAATCGCGAACCTAGAGCGCGCGAAAGTTGCCGAGATCACCCGCATCTTGCATGATCAATCTTCTCAGGGCGTTCATACCACACAATTGGCGTCCTTGCTCGAGAAAATGCCTATCATCGGTGGTTACGTGAGAGGCTTCGACAAGGTGCAAATCACCGACATGCTCGAGGTGGATTTGGGTGTCGATTGGGGTGCTTTGGTGCAAGCCGCCATTGGGTTTTCTCGCGACCAGCAGTTCCAGGCAACTTTCCTGTTCTCCTTGCTAGCCTTTTCGCCCGATGTCAATATGGAGGTACTTCGTGCAATCGTCTCATTTGTACACATTCCCGACCTAAAGACCCTTTCGCTTCCGGGAGTTGCGGCATACACTCATTTCCGAATGAACGAGGTACCAAAGATTGATTCGCTCATGAGCATCATGAACGAGGCAAAGCAACCATACGTAACTGAGGGTGGCCTGGCTACTGGGCAAATGACATTGCGTCGCTTACAGCACGAGAAGGAGGCTTCGCAGGCTTGCAAGGCTTTCGCAGAATCCTTTCCAGCGCGGTGGCCGGTGAGAGAGCTGCGCTTGGAGGATTTAGCTGATGTCAAGCACAGCTTGCTGGATCGGGATGAAGCCTACCTGATGGTCATGCCTGAATGGCGTAGACTCGTGGACAACTTCATCTTCTCGCTGCACCTTGAAGAGGTCCAACACGTTTTCAACCGACATGCCGAAGAGACCCAGCCAACTGTCGTACCAACTCCGTTCTCTGGTCTGAATCGACGAAAACTATATCCTTCGAGAATGAAAGGCGGCGACATTCCCAGTCTTCAAGAAATGCTTGAAAAAGATCTCACCGCATTGGCGCCCCACGGGGCCGCTCGAATGCATGATGCGCCTGTATCTCAGGTTTTAGCGAATCTGCCCAACGGTCATCTACCTCACTCAGCGACCTCTGAAGGCACATACAATGACAAGGCCGTTCCTGATCACGTCCAAGAACTGAGCCGGCTCATTGCACCTTACAAAATGTCCTCATCTATGGTACGTGAACGCTACGCGACTGAGCTCGCGCACAGTATTTCGGCGCTGTCCAGTCACCACACAAAGTCCAAGACTGCGGAACAGCCGTTCAATCCCACCAAGTTAGATCGCGACCTGTCTTTCGCGAAGGAGTCCATCCGAACAATGCTTCGACACATTCAAAATGCTCTTCGACAAGGAGATGCCCGTACGAGGTGGCTAGACTTCGCCGGGTTGGCGCCGAAGCTGACCAAATTAACTCTGCTCAGGGAGTTGCGTAGTACCTCAGGAGCAAATTTTGGCCTAGGCACGAGAGAAGCGCTCGTTGCTTTGGCAGTTGCGATCACGAAGTATCAGCGTCTTTTGCGCATACAAGATGCGGCGACGAAAGGCCACCGGCAGCAAATGCTGGACGAGATCGAGAATATTGGACACACGAACTGGTTACCAAACGATCACGCCGACTGGCTTCTACTAGAGGTCGAGAGTGATATCATGCTCCGTCCGGAACAGGTTGATGTAGCGCTTGCGACCATTTCGCCGGAGTCGGGTGAAAATTCTGTGCTTCAGCTGCTGATGGGAAAGGGAAAGACCTCGTGCATTCTTCCCATGGTCGCTTTAGCACTGGCGCGCAAGAGTCTCTTCAGGATCGTGGTTCCGCGACCTCTTCTTCTCCAATCGGCGCAGATCATGCAGGCCAAACTCGGGGGACTTTTAGATCGGGAGATCATGCATATACCGTTTTCTCGTAAGACCCCGACGGACAAAGGCATGATGCAGACTTATCACCGACTGCATGTCCACGTGGAACAACAGAATGGCATAATTTTGGCCCTTCCGGAGCATATATTGTCGTTCAAATTGAGCGGAGTACAGAAGCTCTGCGACGGGAAGAATGATGAAGCTGCCATCATGTTGAAGACCCAGGAGCACTTTGATCGTCGTGCCAGAGACGTACTGGATGAATGTGACGTTTCCCTTGCCATCCGAACCCAACTTATATACCCATCTGGTTCACAGCACACGGTCGATGGCCACCCTTTCCGATGGTTGACGGTGCAAGCGGTCCTCGATCTTGTCTACACATATCTGGATGATCTGGTCCTGAAATTCCCTACCAGTATCGAGGTTGTCAGAAGGCTGGGCTTTCCGTTGGTGTACTTCCTACGAAAGGATGCTGAGGATTATTTGGTTGATCAAATTACAAAGAAGATCTGTACAGGACACACGGTCATCCTTCCTGTGGGTGACTTCTCAGAGGCCGCCCAAAAGGACATCCAGGCTTTCATTTCTGTGCCCTCAGTGGATGCCGAGATTACAGCGAGGGTGTCGGTCATGTTCAAGGAGAAGAGGCATCTGGCCGACGTTGTACTTCATCTGCGGGGTCTTTTCGTTCATCGCATTCTGATCTCGACCTTGAAGAAGCTTTGGAACGTACAATACGGTCTCAATCCAGCGCGCGATCCCATCGCGGTTCCATATCAGGTAAGCCGTCTCTCGCAACTGGCGGTTCTGGAGTGACGCGGTGTTCTGACATTACATAGGCCAAGGGTGTCCCATCCCCAACCGCTGAGTGGGGTCATCCAGATGTTGCTATCATCCTCACGTGTCTCTCCTTCTATTACGAGGGTCTCAGTGTAGCTCAATTGAAGCGGGCATTGCAGCAACTCGCAAAGTCGGATGAGCCAAGTATCGAATTCGGATTATGGGTCTCTAGTGGAGTACCAGAGGCTTTCAAGAACTACAACGCAATCAACACGGAGGATAGCCAGCAATTACGCGAGCTGCACCAATATGTCAAGTGAGTTGATAGTGGGGGCTGAATAGCTTAGCCTAACGTTGTCTCGCCGACTAACAGCCCCAGGTACAAAGTGGGTCTATTAGACTTCTACCTGAACAGTTTTGTGTTTCCGCAGCATGCAAAGCAGTTCAGCAAAAAGCTCTCGGCGTCAGGCTCTGACTTGGTTTTATATGATCCTATGCGTACGACCAACGCTAGGACAACTGGATTCTCAGGCACGAACGACAGTAGGCATCAGCTGCCGATGACGATCAAGCAACACGATCTCCCGCAATTGGCGCATACCAATGCAGAGGTACTCCTCTATCTTCTTGAGAAGCGCAACAGAGGGTACATTCGCATGGTCGATATCTGCAACAGGCGACTCACCGAGGAGGGCCTCTTGCGGAAGCTCCTGTATCCCGGCTCTCGCGCGGAACCTCAGCCACGCATTCGCATCCTCATCGACGCTGGAGCTCAAATTCTTGAGCACGATAACCGTAGTCTTGCTAAAGCTTGGCTCAAAGAGGACCACGAAGCTGCTGCGGCGGTGTATTTTGGGGACGATCACCGTGCGATGGTGATTTACGGCAAAGGTACTAATATACCACTCCTGGCGTCGCCTTTTGCCGAAAACCTCGAGAACTGCTTGGTCTATATTGATGAGAGTCACTGTCGTGGTAAGTGATGAACATCATTCTGAGTACCTGCGAGACACTTTGCTGACCGCTCATTTCTGCATTAGGCACTGATCTGAAACTTCCTCCACACGCCAGGGCTGCCGTCACTCTTGGTCCTCACTTGACCAAAGATGCTCTCGCGCAAGCCGCGATGCGGTTGAGGCTACTCGGGAAAACCCAGTCCGTGGTATTCTTCTCACCTCCCGAGGTGCATCAGAGTATCTTAGATCTTCGAGCAGCCGCCAAGGCCAAATTGAACGCTCCACTGTGCTCGGTAGATGTCATTCGCTGGCTGCTTGAGCAGACTTGCAACGCCATCGAACAGCTCGAGCCACTGTATTTCAATCAGAGCATCAGCTATCTTCAGCGCACGCAAGCGAAGATCGACTTTCCAAGATTCTTGAAGGATAAAGATTCTCGCGACGCATATCTTGGCAGGGTACGTTCGAAGGAGATGCAAAGCCTCCGCCAGCTTTACGAACCCAAACATCAGCAGCGCGGTCCTGCGATACGACCCTCAGACTTTGCACCTGCTCTCCAGCCATATGTCAAGGAACTTCTCCAGCGTCGGAAGGGCTTCCAAGACCGTGGAATCGCGGTTCAATCCGCAGCCCTCGAAGAAGTCGAGCAGGAGCGAGAAATGGAGTTCGAGATTGAGGCCGTCCGGGAGGTGCAGCCTCCAGTTCATTTCAAAGCCTTCAAGATAGCCAGACTGCACCCGGACATCGAGAAGTTTGCCATGACTGGACGGTTGCCAGCAGGTAGCGATGCATTCCAGCCGATATTTTGTGCACTACAGAAGACGGCCCTAGGCACAAAGCATGGTACCATCACTGCCGCGAAAGCCGCTGCTCGCCTTCACGTCTCGACACAGTTCACTAGGACCGCAAGCGTTAAGGAACCGAACGACAACTTTCTTCGCCCCTGCCACTGGCTGCTATGGAGCCCTGCCAACGACGTTGGCTTGCTTGTCAGTCCTGAAGAGGCAGACTCTCTGATACCCATCCTTCGTCATACCTGTGTTCGCTCACCGATGTGTCATCTCATCGTCTATGCTTCCCCGATCACGCGCCACATGCTTCAATTCAATACCCTCGATTACTATGCAATTCCTCCGTTGCCGCAGAACTTCAAGGCCCCGCCATGGTTGAAGGTGGAGCTCGGGCTCTTTTCCGGACGCTTGTACTTTGAGTGGGACGAGTATGTAGAGATCATGTCGTATCTCGGATTGCAGGTATCTGAAGAAGACGGAGGCGATAGGGCGCAACCCGTACGTAAGGCTGCGTTTGCCACAAAACCACTGGCATTCCTTCACGCATGGCTCGCTGTTCGCCGCAAAGGACAAGAGTTCGAACATACTCCCATGGGTTTCATTACGACTGGCAAACCGCTCTCGGCCAAGCATCCATTCTTCTCCACCGCAGAGCAAGTCGCACAGGTTAACGTCCATGTGCAGCCGTCTGCGCAGGTCACCAGCGTTGACCAGGAGGATGAAGACGAGTCAGATGACGAGGATCACGCGAAGGAACATCTTTTCCAGCAGGATGAAGGTGACGAAGATGAGGTGTACCATGATGCCGAGGAAGAGTTGAATGAAGAAGACAACACGTTCTTCGATGGCAAGGCGTACGTGGGTGCTGAAGAGGAGTCTGAGGAGGAAGAGGGGTAGGCTTCGAACGCAGTTCTGGGGCATGCCGAGTGGGATGATCGGATGCGTAGCTTTGTGGAGGCATTCAAGAGAAATTGGGCTTCTAGATACGACAAGTTCGCCGTCAAATGCTACTTCATCTGCTATACACACGACATGCTGCCTAAGACCTGGACCAACTTGTTTGTATTTGCCACTGGTATTGAAAATCTTCCGTAAGCTTCGACAATTCAGAAAGCTCCCATTTGATCACTAACGTCTTCAGTGACGTGCTACCAGATTGCAAATAATGATCAGCACGCCGGCAAAGTTCAACAAGTAGATGTTTCGTCAAGTATTGCAATGTATGATGTTAATCCGGTTGAAGCATCGGTGTTATGAAAACCCTAACATGCAGTAGCACATCTATCCTAAAGGCTACCAAACTGACGTTCGTCCTTCTCCATCACACACGCTGTTTCAAGAGCACCGAGCTCCGTCGCCTACCAGTGCAGCTACAATCCAGCCATAGCGGCTTCAAGCTCGCCGGTCATGTCAAGTTTTCGGACGTTGAGTTGAGGCTTAGTACATAAAGTACTTAGCCACTCTATTCGCGACCCTAGCTGACCGCTTCACCCTGCCCTTGTTCTCCTCGGGCTGCTGCGGCGGCGCATCCACGACATGATAGATTAGCGATGGTGGGCGCGGCTGCTTCTTTCCGTCGTCCGCAAAAACAGTGACCTTGCTGATAGTCTTCCTGCCCAGCTGTCGCTTATGCGTGAATAGCAGATACGCGACACCCGCACCATTCGGACTCGAGAGAATCGCTTTGCCCTCATCCGTCTCCATGCTAAATTCCACGCCAGGCCAGGTCT
>Ga0210040_10005746_pt1 | contig 15683 bp, 5 predicted proteins | sample CryGeyCG12114_NA_FD_185462 | JGI IMG/M metagenome (GOLD analysis project Ga0210040, IMG submission 185462) | Groundwater microbial communities from aquifer - Crystal Geyser CG19_WC_8/21/14_NA (SPAdes) (version 2) | ecosystem: Environmental > Aquatic > Deep subsurface > Groundwater | place: USA... | reverse complement strand
AATATATGTCAGGGACTTGACATGGCTTTAGGGCTCAGTTTATTACCTACTATAGTATACATAGGACATTATATACACGGCGGACAGGGTTTCACAGATTTATAGTCCTTTGGACAGTTCTTACCCTTTTATGTGTCCTATCACAATAATGTCAATCTGTCCATGTCTTTTTAAAATCCCAAGTCAACGAATCTGTGGGACATCCAATTTATCGCATTTTAAACAGACGCAAAGGAAAAGTTAACATTTTTTCCCATGGTGCATAAAGTTTGAGATGAATGTCGCCATGATGCCGAATTAGTAATACTTTTTCGATCAAGAAAATTCCAAGGATATGCTACTGATTACATAGATGATATGGAGACAAGGATTATTATTTTTTGGCACAAGTCATTGCTGAGTGAGCAAAAAGTTAATAATATATTATTATCTTGTGTTTGACTCGTTTCCCCTATTCATATTATTTTGTGTGACATTTCCAGCATTTCATCATTTTTACGACTTTCTTCATGCATATAGTCAGGGTTCCACAAAAAGTATGCAATTTCGTTTCGAGTCCATTTATCCCCACTGTATTCATTATTACTTGCAGATTAGTTGTGTATAACAAAGGATTGGCATTCAAAATGCATGTACTCGGACTAAATGTTTGCAAACATTCAGATCATTAATTTTCTGGTGAATCTGTCTTGTTGGAATTTTTCATTTCCTGCCCTTTAGTAGTACAGTGTACTTTTTTTTGCTGCGAACCTTTTTTGCAATAATGGGAATCAGTTTATAGTCGTAGTATTGAAAAGGATGGATTATCAGGCAGCTGAAGACCATTAGAGATTCACTTATTTACGCTCCATGCATTTTCCTACTGATTATCTCATATTATGCATATGATAAGAGTTAGGGAATTTTCTAGGACGAGACTATTTTTTTACGGGATTTTCTTTTTCTCCACATTTCCCCTTTATATGGAAATGTAATGTTTGCTTTGGCTCTTGAGTTGCGAGCTTTTTCTCCCTCCCCGAAATTTTTCTTTGATTAAGATGCAGCATTATGGGTGATGGAAAAGTTGTGTGAGGCGAGCAGAAAGGAGCAATGTACCGTGCTATGTGTACTCTTAGATTCACAAAGTAGAACTGTCTTTTCCCACCGACTGGTCTACAAGGGGATTTTTTCGGGACTGAGCAGGGCTAAAGACCTTTCTCACACGTCCCCAATTACGCTCTGTGGAAGAAAATCGTAGAGCACTTTGAGTTAGGAAGGTCACAGGTCAGATTTGGGCGGTTTGTTCAAATTTTGAAGCGTGAGTTTCGTGTTCATAATTTAAATTTGAAGATAAGAGTCTTGCGTGTTCTTAACACTCATATAAGGTAAAAACTGCGATTTTTTCAAATCTAATATAGAACCACATATTGGAGCGTGGAAAATGAAAAATATATTGCAAATGCTCTACAAAATCTGAAAATGTGACAAAATGTTTGGAAAACGCATGTGTCTCAAATGCATCAAAGTCTTCCCAAGTTTTAAGTTTTCTGTGTCAATTGTGACTATAGTTTTCATTTTAGGGCAAAAATTAGCTTAAAACTGTATTCCGATCTCTGTGGATGCTTAAGATGCCAGCTGTGAGAAATATCGCACTTGTAATCAAGTGAAACATTTTTATCAAACTCCATTACTCGATCCTTTCACAAAAAAGACTTACCTAACTCCCATTCACTTTGAAAGCTACAAAAATTATGAACAAAGTCAAATTCCAGTCATTTTCTCTCCCCCTTTCTTATTCTATTCAGGTTAATTGATCATTCAGTCATTTGCATGCCAAATGATCCATATGCACAAGGAGTTATCAATTTTACAGCAAAAAATATTGTCGTCCAACTAACCTTTTCACTTCTTCTTTTTGCAGGATATGACCGAACTATACCATGGAGCTCCCGATTTGCCATGACAGGGGAAGAACTCGACGGGTATTTTAATCTTCAGATAAAAAACGTGGAACCTAGCGATATTGGTGAATATCAGTGTCAAGTGTCACCGGCTAAAAACCATCCACCCATTCGAGCTGTCGCCAATCTCAACGTTTTGGGTAAGTAAACAGAAACTTGTTTTCTTCAAAGCATAAAACCTGCCGTTTTTATAACTTTTTGATCGACGGAAAAAAGAGCATAAGAAATACAAATAAAACCATATGGGATGAAACTGACTGAGAGCATAATTTTTTGTGCCTATCAAAACAATAAAGAAACTTTAAACTGCTTTCACCTGTTAAACCCCGTTTCACATTGTGTAAAGCATTTTAATTTTATGCCTTTTTTATCGCTGACTTGCCTGGGCCTAGTCAGTCGTGCACAAAAGTAAAAACTGCGTACGTTTCAGAAACGCAGTTTAACGGCCTACTGTGTAATTAGCGTTTGGAAAGAAATTTCACACCAGTGCTTTTCACCAGCTGCCAAATGTGCGTAAAAGTTTGTCCCAAAATAATGCATAGTTTGTAAACCGTGTTCAATTAGGAAATGACATATTTGTGAGTTCGTTTACCTTATATGAAGAAAAAGTAAGTTGCCGAAAACATGTAAACTTTTGCCACCATCCGTTTCAATTTCTTTCAAAGGTGTTTACCAGTGTCACGCCATGTGGTGTTCCCATGATGTAAAAAATTGTTTTAATCAACTTTTCTGTGACTTAGTTAGTTAGTTAGTTACACTATAGCTATGGCTATGTTTCGGCACAATGAATCTCTTAACCAGTCCATTATTATTTCACGCTTTTTTCTATTCATGTGCATGTAAGTATGTATACATAAGATGGCGAGTGGCAGTACAAATTTCCTGTTCGCATGTGTCAACTTTTGTTGGAAACTTCCGTTTATTGAATGCAACTTATTTTGTACGTGCTAAAAAAGCAAGATAAATTGATTGAATTCACAGCACACAATAACTTTTTTCACTCAAAATCATACAAACTATGTATGTATGTACCATGGGTTCACCAAGTGCGTATAGTAATAAAAAAGGACATGAAAATGCATAAATTTGTAGAGATGAAAGCTTTTCGTAGCCCATTTTGGATCCACCATAGCTTTTTTCCATACCATTTGAGGAATTCCCTGTGGAGGACTCGTTGTGTCAATATCTCCACACTTTTTACAGTTTTGGGGTTCCGTCCAATATTCTCACTATGTAAGGGAATTGGATGCGCTTTGGCTACAGAGTTCATTAGATCAATAATGAAAGCAGAGAAAGTTGAGCCCAACCATTCTCCATAGTTAGCAAGTTATGTGGGAAACGAAACTAGGATGTACTTGTACGTGTGATCCCAAGTGGCCACAGAATCCTGCATTTTCTCAATAGATTGCACATTTCATTGTCCCTAGTATTACGTGCTTGTGCATGCATACGGAATGGAAATTGTCCAAATACCGGATTTCACTATATTCCATTACAAAGTTCAATATTGTGAATGAATTGTAATTCTTGATCAGACAGCGGCGGATTGGCGTTCCAACACTTTTGGCTAAAATGAACTTTAATGCAAATTTTTGTCTCTATTTTTTCAAGTGTTATATCTTGAGGGTCTCTATTACTGGGAATTGAGGTAGCTATAGCTAAACTCCATGTGTCGTACGAGTTTATGTTTAATTTGGTGATAGTGTGTTTATGACATAGGAATGGAGAAGACGATGGGCATAAAATTTTGGTAGGTAGATATGTAAGGTAGGAATAGGAGGGAAGGATCTGAGAAGACTGAGCACCAGATATGGAAATATATAGGGAGAGATAAATGGTTTGCAGAGACAAAGAGAAAGTGAGAGTAAGAGTTGGGGAAACCTCTTGTGTCCCATTTTATCTGATTAACCCTTGTGTGAGGTTTCCTTTGAATGAGTTCAAAGTTCTCTCCATTTCTAGAGCCTTCACACATACAAGTAAGAAAACTATCTCCCAGATTTGCATGGCACAAATGCACAAAGCAGACACATTTTCAACTCCCTAGCCAGTTGCTTTGTGTGTCACCGTGAAATGAACTTGCCATTCTGTCCTTTAGCTCTGGTCTATCCAAGTACGTGTGCCAACAAAAGCTTTCCCCGGCTTTAATTAACCACGTTAGGTGTGAAAAAGCGGAGGAAATTTCATATGCTATGCAAATTACCTTATCTTTTGTTTCCCATTCGATTGGATACTTCATTCTGAGGTTAGGGTTTTAAGTGCCAATCGTAATCTGCACAATCTGATTTTTTTTAAATCGGCTCTGCGAAAAATCATTGATGATGAAGCACGGCTTTTTCAATAGCGTAAGATTTCTTGGCGAAAACTTGTAGCCCGAAGTCTTTTAGTTTTGTTAAAAGTTATGAAGATTGTGTAGCCCGAAACTCTGTATTTCGTCTTCAGATGGGCAAGCAAGAATTATTCATCGTAGTGAAAAACTATTGTCCAAGTCGGTAAACTAACTACAAGTTTTGGAACAAAACCCTGCATGATAGTTTGATAGTTGTTACGAAAGGAGTAGGAAACGCAAGTCATTTATTTGTGCATAAATTGTATCGCATATTAAACAATAGTAAGTTTATGTAGCCAAAACAAAAGTTTATTGTTTACGTTTATTATGAAAGATAGTTTGATGGTTTTGTGGTCCACCCTTGGGTTGTGATTTGCGGATAAAATTGTTTTACTGGAAACCATCTTTAATGTACTGACTAATACGTGTAGTTATGGTTCACAAGTTACTCGCAAGTAAAATGGCACAGGCGGATCTCCAGTGGACATATTTGCATACAAGATTTTATAGGCCCGCATTTTCCTTCAAAGTTTAATAGAGCAAGAAAATTGTATTTGCCGGGGACAAGTTGTCCCTTTTATTTGCAAAAAGGTTTCAATTCATGTCTACCATGTAAACTTTTGCTGACTGACTGAGTTTCCCTTTATTTGCATCCTTTTTTAGTACTTCAACTTGTCCATGTTTTATTTTATTGCTCTGTCGCTATCCCATTTTGTTCCTTGTAAGATGTTATTTTTATACGATAGTTAGTGCAGCCAATTCTGTGTGTCTGTTTGGATATAGAAAACTCAATTTTACATGCAAGAATATTATTTATACGAAATTTTTCAGTTTAGAATGCAGTCTGAATAGTATAAGCAATTGGATAGTGATTTAGTGGTTAAAATGCATTTGAAAACTTCCATGAAAAAATATAAAGAATGATTCAAGTTCGTACAATGTTTTTTTAGCTCCCCCTTCATGTTTTTTTAACAAAAAAAGCTTACATTTCTTTTTGAATACTGTGAAAGTTAGATTTGTAGGAGAACATGAAATGCATAGATTCTTGTCGGTTTCATCCCGATGCAGCAATAACTTTGAAATGCATAGAATTTAAAGCAGGAATGATAGATGGGAATCCTTTTGTCTACGTGGATATTTTTCGTTGATAAACCAACTTTTTTTGTGGGTACAATGTATTATTTTTTCAGCTTTCCGGGAAACAAGGAACTTTGTACTAAATTTAATTTGGTATGCCAACAGTATTTAAAGTAGAATGTGATGAGATCTGACAGTATTACAATGTTGCTTTTTCTATTCATTTGTTTACTAGTGAACTTTCTTAACGAGCCTGTCCTGTTTAGTGCTTGGGGGAGAAATTACATCATTTATTTTCTCTTAGGAAACAAATAGCAGTGGTGGACTGTAAATTACAATTAAAACCAGGCGGGAGGAAATTAGAATAAATCAATTTTGATGGAACTGAGTAGAAACTAGAGTTTTGGTACACAAGTTCCGAATTAGTAGACCTTGGTAATTCACTGTGACTTTCACTTCTCTCTTTCTCTCTTATGTTGTAGTAATAAGATCAGCAGTGAGAAAATTTCACTTCCGTTACACCTCGGATCCACTAAATATTCAGGAAGTTCCCTAAACTCTATCTTTGTAGAACATGCTCCAAAAATGTACGAAAAGATACCATAGACAATATCGCTTTGTTTTCTTTGTTGCATTTGATGAGATCGTTTTGTAGTATTTTCGTTAACAATGTGTCCATTGTTTTTTTTCTGGTCTCATCTATGCTTCAGAATCAAACAAATCAAACAAAATTTTATTCTCACTATGATTTAAGGCATTGCATTTTCTATCGCTTCACAATAAAAACTAGCAAAATAATTGTCGCGCGTTGTAATCCTAACTATAAGCATATGCGTATGCGTAATTTTCATCCGGTTTCTAAATAAAATCCACTTACGATATCTATTAGAAAGATAATCCTGCTGAAAAAAAACGTATTTTCACAGTTCATTGTGTTCTGTGCAGTTACTTTTGTGGGCAAAATGATGGCTCAGGGCTAACTCACTTTGGAAGAAAATGGCTAGCAGTAAAAACTGATGGAATGCATGCTACACATACTGCATTGCTTTATTCTTTCGGGTTCGGACAAACCAAAGGGTTCATGATAGTAACGAATTATTTGGAAGCCTGATGGATTCCAGTCATGGCTCATTTAAGCCTCATCTCTTGTGCATTGATTATTTGTGTCGGAAGCGGCCATCAACCCAATGTTCACTAACTATTATGACTGACTGTCTTTTTTCCTATCTTGTCATTGTTGTTCACTCACTCTGGCTAGACAGAGGTGAAAATTTTACTCCTAGTGGTCCAACACTAATCAAACTGGAGCAAATTTTGACGTGTATAGATTGTGCTTTTCTATAAATATCTTTTGAATTCACTGTCTGGTCCATTTGTGTATACAGTTAGAAGCTGACATGTGAAATATGTATAATAAATTCGAAAGGTCAGAATATGTGTGCATTCTGGATTCTAAAGCTGAATGGAAAGAAACCTGAAAGCTTTTTAAAAGTCTCAAATTCATTGTATTGTATCGCAAATGGAAATTTTAGCCTACTAGAACCATTTATAGGAAAATATATTCTTCTCGTGTGTTGAAAAACCAAAACGATTGTTGATTATGCTAAAAATTCCAAAGATTTTTTGTTTCCCACGGATTTGAGGTGAAATCCCGACTACAGGGTCAAAAAGAGCTTACCATAACCATTGGGTGAAAACATGAACTAAAGAGCAGAACGGGTCAAACAAAAACAACAGTATATATCATTCAGTAGTAGGTTCATTTTCTAATGCGATGCACATGGATATCCTGTGATTCTTTTTAAGCTCTCTCTAACTATTCCTCTATCTGTTTTTCTTTCTTCCCTTTTTCACGGACAAAAGACCACTAATGGCTTTCCTTGTGTTTGTCAGAATTCCTCGTTTTCTCTCTCCAACTTTTTTTCCGTCTTACTCCTTTTTTATTTTCATTTGCGTCTCACTCACTCGCTCATTCAAATCACTTTACTCACTCACTCACTCACTACTCTCAGTCAGTATACAAAGGCCCTCTCATTTTGACCTCAATCGTTCCCTCTCCTTGGTCCGTTTGTCAGCATTTCCCTCATCATCATTATCCTCTCTAATCCTCTCTTTTTCTCCTTTGGGATTACGTACTCACGCTTTCTCTCTCCCAGTCACTGTGTTCCACCAATTTTACATTTTTTACCCCAATTTCTCGGTCTCTAACGTTTACTTTTTGACTCCATATCTCACCCCAAAAATGTTATGTAGGATGGGGCAGCCAGAAGGTTTTACATATTAAATATAACTTTAAATGTGATTTTGATTTTAGTAGCTCGATTGTTTTTGTCGTTTCGAATCTAAGTTTGTTGTCTTTTGGAATGGAATTCATGATTTTCTCAGTATTTTTATTTCTGTGTGTAGAATATTGCATGGGTGTTGAGAATTCTAAGTAAAAAAGTTTATCTGTTTTAATGGTATTTGTAATTGCTGATAGAATTGGGGATTTCTCGGGTGAGTTCCTGTAGTGCATGTACACCCAGTGCAACTTGTAAAGTTTGATACATGAGCAAACAGATGGGTTCTTAATGTTATGGGAGCGGACCGCAAATGATTTTGTCGTTGTTCTCTGATCTCTTGTGATTTGTCTCTGCCATACGGGCAAAAATGATGGCTTCGCTCCAGGGACTAATGATGCGTGCGAGTTTTGGAATTAGCATTGCATTTTCCTCCCTAGCCAGGCTCATGAGTGATGCGAAATCTGATAGGGCTCACGTATAGTGTCAAGTACTTATGCATGATTAAAACGGTGTCACGGGTGAATAAATCCCTTTTGTTTTATTACACCCTCCGTGCTCTGTCAAAGGAATCCAAATTCAATTTACTTGCCAACGTTAAGTTGTGGCTTGTCTCGTTCTCGCAACAGATTCGCTCACCAACTTCAAGTCAACTGAAGTTCGCAACTTACGTACTTAGTTAGTTAGTTAGTCGCAAAAAATGAGCACAGATTAGTATCTCATGTCAAAATTTGTTATGAGTTGCAAATTCCAGAAGAAATTTCAACCATTTGGTTCACTACATACAGGATATAGCAAGCTACTACTTCCGTCATATTTTTTTGCAATAGTAAGTTGGAAAACTAGGGATTTTCGTATCTAACAAATATTTGTTATCCTCCTAAAGGTTTTGAGACGCATCTAACTAACCAGTTACAGAAGAATTGTGAACCTTTGTCATGGTCCTACCATTGTAGAAATCGTAATCTCTTTTTCTGAGGCAGACAATGAAAATTGTACAGTAAACTGATACTAGTGCCTATCTATCTGAGCAAAACAAAGTTTCGATTAGGTTTTTTCTCCTCCACTTTTCTCCGGGTTCACAAAGAATACAATGATAATTCTTCTCGGAATTAGATATTGAGCCCACGTACGGATTTTTGCTGCTTATTTATGTGTTCCAATCTGTTGGCAGAAAAATGAGATTTTCGAAGAATTGTCAAAGGCCATGCCTTTTGAAATCTCTTGGATGACAAACGGTGTCATCTCGCCACCTAATTTTCACAATTCTTTCTCTTCATCTTTTTCTTACCTTTTCTGGCATAGTCATTACTTTCTAGATTGGTTCTCTTTTCCCATTTCATCCTTTTTTATATCAAGTGTCCCTCCTAATAATCTTTCACTTGTCTCATTTTCTCGAATAACACCCAAAAAGAAGTTGCTAACGTTGGTTAGTTATCGTATGGTTGAGCAGTCAACCTACAAAATGAACAAATCGGGAATCTACCGCTAAATTCTCTTGTCCTGGGATCCTACAGTCGTCAGCGTTCTGGATATGCTACACTGTCTATACAAGTTTATTGCTTAATATGGAATTTAAGCCACTACTATGTGCGGAGAAAACGTGTAGATGCATTTTGAACGAGTAAAAGATGACAATGCTTATGAAATATGGTTTTAATATTTCCATCCCACGAAAAAAGACAGGAGTATAAAAGGCGACACTAATTTTAGCTTCGGCTCCCATCAGCTCATAACTCTTTTACATTATAGTCCCCGTCGTCTCTACTTTTCCTTTTTTAAATCTCAAAAGTGTCTGTACAAAATCCGCATCTCTCTGATTTTTAACGATCTTCTATATTTCCTCCTCATTTCTGTGTCGTCTAGTCCATGTACGATCGTTTTGTTCCGTTTTATGTCACTTGTTCATTTTGAAACTGTAATTTACGTGTGCGTAATATATTGCTATATGCAGTTTTTAACGCTGCATCCTAAAATTGGATGAAAATTAAAAATAACGATTTCACGCGGATAGCATTGAATATTCTTCGTTACAACGGCAATACAAAAAATTTTTAAATCCTAAATCATTTGAAAATCGCATTTAAATTCATGATTAAGATTCTATAGTACTGAAATCTTAATTATTCTTTTTTTACTATCACTACACACGCATACAAACTCATTTTCTGAAGAATTCATCCGAAGTGAAATGTGCCCGTTATGCAGTTGCATTGCTAGTTAGCTAAATCTGTATCCGTGTGTATATGTTTTAGCGTGTCTGTCTGTGCTCATTCATTTTTTACAGAGCGCTTTATGATGTTGCGGTTTACCTCAAGTGCTATAAATTAATAGCTCGTTTCAATGCTCGTCGGCTTTTACTGTTTCTGCCGAAAGTGGGAAATCAGCCGCGTAAGGGAAAAATGGAGTCATGCCACACACATGTGTGTATTTTTTTCTTCCTTCCTGTCTGTATATGATATGGTACATGTGAACGTGAGCTGATGAATCTGACCACGTCAAAATGGCTCTCTGGAGAATTCCTTCATAGCCAACATTATTGATAACATTCGTGCATCATATCACTTTATCATATTACGTACATAGTGCGGAAAGAAAATTGGCTTCCATTGGCTCCAGCGACTTTCTCTAACTGTAATGATTCCTGCATGTCAGTTTTTCCTCTCTCAAGGTTTAACCTATAGCTACCTACCTCCATTTGGTCCAACCAATGTTTACAAATAGTGTCTGTTTTTTCACTCCCGCTTCAAAAAGGGATGCATTTTCAATCAATATGAAAATCACATTGGATTCATATAGACAGTAAATTGTTCGGACAGCTTGCTCCCAACATAAAACAAAAAGGCCCAATGAAATGGTTGGAAAGAAATGAAACCGTACATGCACGTTACAAGTTGTTAGTTACTGGAATATGGAAACGAATGTGAAATCGTGTTGTTTTGTGCATAGTCTACATTTTGAATAGGAATTCGCCACACTTTGGAAAAAGCACGTACAACTTGAACGGATAATAACATTTTCATCTCCCATATGTAAACATTGCTCTTCTATCACTTTGGAGCATTCTTGTGCTCCATGCACGCATATATGAAGTTAGTTTTCCCTAAAATATGTTATATTTACATAGTATCCTGGAATATTCAAATTCCTTGAATTCATTTTCTTATTGTTTCCGTGTGTGCACTATAATTCTACTTAAATTCTGGGCACAAAGGAAGACCACATTAAATTGAATCTATAGGTCGTGCTTTGCTTCGGTTTCAGTTCTGGGAACCCCACTGTATTTATTCCGGTAGCTAAGCACCATGTCCATGCAAACTTTTGTTTGCACTGATTTGTACGGAGAAATCCCTTTGAAGCTCAACTTGAAAGCTGTGACCACAGTTTGGCAACAATCTCTCACTCACTCCTGTTACTTGTTCCAATCCTCTCTGTTCCTTTTTTCTATTCATTTGTTTAGTTGGTGAAAATCGGATTCGATTCATTGGTCGACTCTTAAGTAATTTTTCGTGTATGTAGTTAGTTAGTTAGCATTAGTGCATCCTGCAAGTTTAAATTATAGAGGCCGGGCTGTAGCTAACTAACAATAAATCGATATGTAATTGTTTCTACGTGCTCAATAATTTTGTGCACATTTATTTCCCCCGTTCATAAATAATGATAAGGTGTATCTGTGTGTGTGAAGATACTACTAGTGAGTATGAAATTACAGGCCCACATGGGGAGAGTGTGATACGAAAATCCTATCATTTGTTCCCTTTCGAGTAAATAACACTTCTCATTGACTCAAAGTACAATTGATGTGCACAGCCAAATCATATAGTTAGAAATATTCTCCATCTGTAGTAGCGGAGGAATGTATGGGATTTTAGTTAGTTAGTTAGTTAGACAGGAACTACTGCTGTGTATAAGGTTAAATCGATGGTGAAAAAAAATGTTCCTAATGGTAAACTTTTTGTATAGAAATTTTGGTTTGCGAGGATGTTTTCAAAAGTCAGGGTTTAATGGAATTCCTTATTTACTTTTGGAGCACAATACAGAGTGGGTTGACGGAACGTCTTTCCAAATTGGTATACATCATTTTGTGCTGTAAGTTTTCTCAAGACCTATCTCTTTGTTGTGGCCAAAAGTTAAGTTTTCTTTCGTTGGGAATTATTTTTCACCGCCGCGCTCTCCCAACTTGTGTGTGTAGTTATACATGGCACATAGATCGTTCCAGAATTCATGATGGTACTAGTGGGATCTTGTAAGATACTTGTTCCAGTCATCAACTCATTCATCCGGTAACACTACATGGATATGGGTCTTTCGGAATTCCCGGCATTTTTTAATCCGATAAAAGGTTGCTTATTTCAGTTTTTAGTAGGCGAGTATCTGATAAACTAAAAAAATGTCTTTTTGGATGGTCATTCCAATTTTAAAGATTTTCAACCAATAGGCATCTAAAGTCGAAAATAAATAATGTTTTATTCATGCATTAGGGAAATCGCATAGTGTATTCTACTGTGGGTTAATTTCACTCAAATGGTTTAGAATGTAATCTTCATTGTTCCCGCGAAAACAGTTTCCTACTAAAAGTTCTGGTTTGAAACCCTATTTGTGGAAAATGTGAAAATCTCATTGAAATCTTGTTTTAAAGACATGTCCAAAATTTAGAATACAAATTTTAACTTTTTATTCGTGTTTATATTATTTGTGGAGTGTGAAAGTGGACGTGTACCCCAAATGGAGAATTTTTGTGTATACCAGTTGTATTGCGGGGTAGTGAATGTGTGCGGGACATACATGGGGCGGGCAAGACGTTGTTATTTGGGAAAGTGGATTCACTCGACGAATTTCAATTGGGTCGTTACGACTGCCACCATCTTTTTCTCTCTCTCCCTGTGTTTTATATGTTGTTCATAAAAGTGGGAGCGTGAGGATGGGTGAACTTGTGCACCCATCCCATAATATGTACGTTTCAAAACGCTCCATGCATTTCCAATGAGTTTATCTTTGTGTCTGGCTATATGTTCTTCCGTCTGTTTGTACCACTAGATGAAATGATAGGCAGTTTATGAATTAATGTGGTGAGTCTGAAATTTCCAACTCTTTTATTCTTTTTTTCCGTACGTGTTGCATTCTAATGAACAAATCGTGTAATTTTGGCAACATTCAGTGGCTATAGGGTCAGCTGACAATGCCAACGATGTGCTTGACTTAAAAAATTTGAATGCTTACAAACTAGACACAAAAATAGACATATTTTTAAATGCTTTGCAATGGTGACAAGGACTTTTTTCGGGTTCATTATTAATAAAGTACGAAATTTGTCTGGCCCTTTGAAATCTCAACGAGCAGATTGAACATGGCTATTTTTGACCAGACATGTTACCTTAGCTTGCTAAAAATTCTGGTAGCTTTGTCTATCTCTGTAGTCAAAAGCAAGCACCCACCTTAAGAATTTCCCTCGCTACAATGTGAGTGATGGACTCTTTAAACTGCCGAATTTCTTTTCATCTTCAGTGAGAATTTGAATGCCCAACTTTTAGCAATTTGTCTACCGGAGGCAGCCACATTCATTTTGTATGTTTCTCATGATTTGTTTTGATTTGAGCGTTCACTTTTTCTCCCCAAAATTGCTAAGCTCTGTTGTTTTGCCCTAGTTAATAGGAACAGACAAGTCTGTCAGTCACAGTTATCGCTTTTGGAATTTATAGGAACGTGTTGACCTCGAAACGCACATTTGAATGATGAATTTTTCATAACTTTTCTCTTATTAGTCAAAATACTCACGACTAGATAACACACAAGAAAAAAAACGAATGCCTTTTTATCCTTAAACTTTACGCTCTGTTTTTCTTCTGGCTTCCTTCTTTGTTAGTTAGTTAGTTAGTATTCAAGAGACAAAAAATAAAAGATGGTTCCATTTATTAATTAGAATTTCTCATTTCACTAAAAGAAAGCTCTCAGTCACAATGAAAGAAAGCCATGTTGTTTTTTGCGCCCTATTTTTTTGTTCATACAATTTTTTAAGCACTTATGACTAATGTGTTTATTTGTTTGGTTTACAGTTCCACCCAAATCTGTGGATATTATTAATCACAATGCGACCATCACAGTGGGAGAACGAGATGCTGTGGAATTGGAATGCGTGGTGAAAGAGGCGAGACCGGCTGCGTCTATCATTTGGTACCGGAATGAAAATGTCTTTAGAACTGGTAAGTATCTTGTAAGCTAGAGTTGTTGATTTTCACCCAGACGGGTTTAAAGAGCTTTTTTTATTAGTTTCTAACTTAACTTATTGAGGCTGGGATGGGGATGCCCAACTTTTAAAATAAAAGTGGGAGAAATCGGTTTTCAAATGCTTTTTTCACCGTTTTGGGATTTGGAATAATACATTATTAATGCGGTTTCAAGACTGGATTCAAATTGGTTGTAGGGTTTTGGAATCTAATAGAGGAATTTTTCAGTGCTTTTGATTCTGGAGGAGAAATTTTTCTGGTGCTTTAGAATCTGAAAGAAGAATTTTAGCAGTGCATTAGAATCTAAAGTAAGTTTTTTTTCCAGTGCTTTAGAATCTGAAGGAAGAATTTTCGCAGTGCTTTAGAATCTAAAAAATGTTTTTTTTTCAGTCCTTTAAAATCTGAAAGAAGAATTTTTGCAGTACTTATGTTCTAAAGGAAGAATTTTTGCAGTGCTTATGTTCTAAAAGAAGAATTTTTGCGGTGCTTTAGAATGTAAACCATCAAAATTTTCAGTATTTCAAAACTCAAAGCACAAAAATACTTCTTTCACCCAGTAAAACTAGTTCTAAACAACTTTGTGACCATGACTGTCTAAACAGAAAAATCTCATCCATCTGAAACATTCGTAGTTGACAGTCGCAACTAATAAAACTTGGATAAATAAATTGATGCATTACACTCACTCACTGTGAAAGGCGATTGAGCTCCACATTCACAGCCAAGTGCAATAATTCTGGTATCAAATTTCAAGAGTCAATTCCAGTAAATTGATCACTTTTGTTTGATGAGAAAAAGGATTGGGAAAGCCTTAAGTGAATGTTTGGAATGAGCAACAGTAGAATTCTTACTTGAAATTGATAACAAGTGTTAGTTTCCTCTCGCTGTTTGGCTCCAGCAGAGTCGGCTCACTTTATTTATTTTATTGATTCCACGTCTCTCTCTCTCATTTTGCTCACTCTCACTACGGCAGTGTATACAAAAGTTCTAATACATCACACTACAACACAACACGAGTATATAGAAAAAGAGGATGTGTGATACGGAATCGTATTTCCATTTATTTCCTTTCTCTCTTACTTTCACTTGAGCAAAGTTCCATGCGGCTAGCTAAAAGTGTGGAAACTTTGTTTACCTGCATTTATTGTGGCAAGATTCGGTATACCAGGTTTAAGGAATAATTTGCATTGGAAATTTAAGAATTTTACAGTCAGTCATGTGCAGGAACTTTTTGGAACGAGTCACGGAAAATATATTCGAATAGGAACTTTTTAACTAACTATAAGTAGTCGAAACTTTTAGGGGCTAGTTATATGTTTTTTTGGAAAATAATTTTTTGTGTTTTAGATCTATCTTTTGAGGCTAGAATGCAATGAATCATTTTGGCTACAACAGTTTTTTAATGAAACGTGAAGATTCCAGTAGGATGAATTATGTGCTTCAGCTCACTTAATTGTGGGTTATTATGAGATGATAATTACAAGGTAATAATGTGCCCACTCAACAATGTGACATGAGTTAAGTGAGCTTTTTACAACAAGTCCCTTTTTGCTCCTGTCTCCTCATTCAGATGCACGCACATAATAAATGTACGGACGATTAGAGTTAGTTAGTTAGTCTATAATGCAGACTTGTAGTGCCTACAAATACTTATAGTTAGTTAGTTAGTTGGTTAGCACGGGTGAAATGGAAAATGCTACTTTCTTACTCTTTTTGTCCTCTTGAGTGGGAAGAGGGTCGCTAATTGTCTCTAATGACTTGTACATGTAATGCTCGTATTTCAATTGCCTATTGTACATCTTTTTGCCCTCTTGGTTTCTGTTTTCACTTAGCGTTT
>Ga0210040_10005745_pt1 | contig 15683 bp, 10 predicted proteins | sample CryGeyCG12114_NA_FD_185462 | JGI IMG/M metagenome (GOLD analysis project Ga0210040, IMG submission 185462) | Groundwater microbial communities from aquifer - Crystal Geyser CG19_WC_8/21/14_NA (SPAdes) (version 2) | ecosystem: Environmental > Aquatic > Deep subsurface > Groundwater | place: USA... | reverse complement strand
CCCCGGCAAAACTGAAGGGAGAGGCTTTGCGCTATACCAATCTATCCATCCAATATGCTTTCCAACAAATTGATCAGGGTCATGATGATTTGCTGAACCGGATTTTATGGTTTTCGGCTAAAGGAAAAAAACGTTATCCGGCCAAGATGGCGGGTAACGCGGAAGAAGAGAATGAAGAAGAAGATGATGATTAATTTATATGCCAGGTAAGATACTTCGCGGCTTCTAAACAGGTCAGCTTAAGGATGTAAAGCACTATCATAAATTAAGATTAATTGTACTCAGGAGCTTATTTGTTGCTGTATTGGGGCTTAGTTGTATTATAAATCTATGTAAAATAGAAATTATAATTTACATTAGTGAATTCAAGCTGTTATAAATATAAATAACCAGGATATGAAATCTTACTTTATCACGCTTATCTGTGTTTTGTTTCTTTCCCGGGCTTTTGCCCAATCGCCGGTAAAAATTGCCATAGCGGGCCTAAGTCACGGTCATGTGGACTGGATTTTCAACCGATCTGCTAAAAAAGATATCGTTATAGCCGGGATTTACGAGCCTAATAAAGTTTTAGTCGATAAATATGCCAAGCGCTATAAGCTTGATCAAAACTTGTTTTTCAGCGACCTTAACAAAATGCTTGATCAGGTAAAACCTGATGCCGTCTCGGCCTTTGGGGCAATTAATGAACATATAACCGTTGTAAGGGCATGTGCGCCGAGAAAAATTCATGTTATGGTAGAAAAACCCCTGGCTACCACTTTAGCTGATGCCAAAGAAATTCAATCATTGGCTTCCAAAAACAACATTCATGTACTGACAAACTTTGAAACTTCCTGGTATGCCAGTAATCAGTATGTGAAAGATTTAGCTAATGAGGGAAAGCTAGGCGAGATACGGAAAGTGATGGTGAACGACGGCCACCAGGGACCCAAAGAAATTGGCGTAAGTAAAGAATTTCTGGAGATACTAACTGATCCGGTAAAAAATGGGGCGGGAGCTTTAATGGATTTTGGTTGTTATGGTGCTAACCTCATGACCTGGCTTTTGCAGGGAACAAGACCTGTGTCGGTAACGGCCGTTGTTCATCAGAACAAGCCGGACATATATAAAGAAGTTGATGATGAAGCCTCGATTATTTTACAGTACCCCAGTGCCCAATGTATCATTCAAGGTTCGTGGAATTGGACCTTTGCGCGTAAGGACATGGAAGTTTACGGCAATAAAGGCTATGTTATTGCGCAGGATGCCACAACTGTCCGGCAACGTTTACAGGAGAAGTCAGCAGAAGCGGTAGTAAAGCTAGATCCCCGTCCGGATTTATATACCGATCCTTTTTCTTTACTGGCTGCGGTAGTAAGGGGCAAACTAACGCTGGATAAAAACGATTTATACGAATTACCCATCAATGTTACGGTGGTAGAAATTCTGGAAGCCGCTAAAGAATCAGCAAAATCGCACAAAACAATTTTCTTGAAATAAGTCTTGCGGAGCTAAAGGAATCGGCAATATCAAAGAAAGTTGTTTTAAGGTTTAATATAATTGATAGTATCTAATTAAGCTATAAACAATAAGTTATAAGTTGCATATACAACAAAAGTCTGTTGAACTGCTTAAAATAGCTAGTTAGAAAATGATAGCAGCTTATACCAAATAGAAATAGCTTTAAACCTAAATCTATACGCTTATAGTTGTCATCTTAAAAAGATCTATTGATTAGAATGACTTACAGGTAACAATTAGTAAAACTTGTATCACCTATTTTCCTTTCTAAACAAAAGATCCTTCCAGGATGACACGAGAAGTTTTTCTCTGGAATGGAACAGGGTTAATGCGGTTTGGTATTCCAGATTTTTGACCGCGGGAGAAATATAATTATGAAATTTAAATTATTAATCTTGTTGCTTATTTCCTTCACCGGAGCTGTGGCCCAAATTAAAAAAGAATCAACATCCGAAGATGTAGGTGCAATAGAACCGTTTAAAATTGAGAAAGGTAAAAAAGTCTGGATGCTGACTTACTTCCGTCAACGTTATCCTACCCGTATTGAAATTGATGCGCAGGGAAATACAGTTGAAGTGCCCTTGCCAGATCCCATGCTGATAGCAAAATTGCATATAGCTTTATCTACCGACGGACGCCATTGGACTCCTTTAAACGACAATAAACCGGTATGGGAGCAGTTTATGCGCGATCCTTACGTGCGCCGGGGACCCGATGGTCTTTGGCGCATATTGTCAACCGGTGGGGGTGGCCGTAACGATCGGGAAAAAGTAGGGCCCAGCTGCCTTTATGTAACTTCCAAAGATCTGATACACTGGCAAGTTGAAGGTTCTTTGCCATTAATGAAAGACGTACGAAATGATTCCGGAGCGTTCGCCGGAAATATTTGGGCTCCCGAGTGGTTTTATAATGATAAAACAAAAGAGTATATATTATTCTGGTCTTCTTCTTTTAAAGATGCGGGATGGAAAGAAAGCCGCCTGTGGTACTGTAAAACCCGCGATTGGAAAACATTTACCCCGGCAAAAGTACTTTTTAATCCCCCTTATTCTGTGATCGACGGAACATTGTTGGCACATAAAGGAACCTATTATCTCTTTCATAAAGAAGAGGAATTTGGGGTTAAAACCGGTGAAAGAAGAGCAATGCGGGTGGCAACCGCTAAGAACTTAGAGGGGCCGTACAGCATTATGGAAGGACACTTGAATAATGGTCAGATTGTTCCGGTAATTACCGAAGGCCCCACCGTAATGAAAGATCCTATTAAACCAGGATGGTTATTGTTATATGATTATCCTATGGCGAACGGTTTTGGTGCTTCTTACTCTCCGGATTTGATTCACTGGGCAGTTGAAGAGGACGTAAGTTTTCCGTCTGACGCCCGGCACGGTTGTGTTTCGCAATTAACACCCGAAGAAGCTAAGACATTAATGAAAACCTACTCCGGTAAAACTTTTGATAAGTAACATTTCAATCAAAATAAGAATCAGATTATTTTAGACTTCGTTTGTCGATAAAATCAAAATATATATTGCCGCCAAATCGGGGAGCCTAAAGTTCAGGACGGGTGAAATTTGATACAAGCTACCGGTAGATTGTGGGTGCGGTTTCCCCGGAATACCACGGCTTTGGTGGGTTTCTCTGATTATTCAACTCAGCACCAAAACCCTGTTAACTTTGAAGCAGCTAAAATCAAGGCTTTGAAAAGGGTAAAACCACAGTAACGGATGTATTAATATCAAGTTCTGTATCAACACGATCACAGCTTTTAGAAGCCGGGTAAATTCTATTTTCCAAGCTTTTTCAAGGCGGGTTATAAAAGAATATAAAGCTAATAAATTTAATTCCTATTTCGGAAGTTGTATATTAGTAATCCAGATCAACTTTATTCCTCTTTTAACCTGTACAAGCAGGCCGGGTATTTTGCATACAGGGCATAAAGCTGATTATTAGTTATAGTTGTGAATTATAGTTGTACTTAGCTGATGAACCATCCGGCAAGCCTATCCGAAGAAGTATTAAGCGTATATAAAAAGCTGCCGGATTTATATTTACTTATCTCCCCGGTTTTTTTGGTTATTACGGCAACGGATGCTTATATAAAAGCAATGCACCTGCAACGCTCCGCTGTTATAGGTAAACAATTGTCGCTTTTATTTCCGGATAATGCGGCCTTTCCCCATGCCCCGTTTAGGGAGAATTTCATCTTTTCTTTGCAAAAAGTGCTCGCCGCTAAATGCCCGCACTCGGCAGAGCGGGTGCCGTATAATATATCTTCATCAGGAGCTAATATTGGTAAGCCGAAAGAGCAATACTGGAGCTTTACAAACACCCCGGTGCTGGACGAAAAGGGCGAGGTAACTTATATTATTCACCAATTACAGGAAGTAACAGTACAAGTTGAGCAGGAACGTTATATCCGGCAATTGGAAGAACAGGCCCGGTTACTTCCGCCGCTAACCAAAACGAACGATCCGGTACCAGTCTCGGCCGACTTACAAAACAAAACTTTGCCGCAGTGGGTTTTCGACATTACTTCCAGCAGCTTTAGTATTTTAGAAATCATCTGGGACGAACAGGGGAGGGTTTGGGATTTTGAATACCGGTCAGCGGATCGCATCACGAAAGCTGCTAATCCGGATATGCAACTGGTAGGTAAGCGCTTTTCTACTGTCCAATCCAACCTGCATCAGATAAGTTTATTTAACTTATTAAAGGAAGTAGCAGAAACAGGAGAAGAAAGAACGGTTGAATTGCATTATGTTCTGGCAGGTGCAGAGCATTACTGCCAGGTACATGGTATGAAGTTGGAAGATATGGTAGTCTATTATTGTGAAGATATAACTATCCGTAAAAATGACGAAAAGAAACTTCAGCAAGAACATCGCCAGTTAAAAGAAGCTCAGGCAATTGGGCACATCGGCAGCTTTGAATGGAACTACCCTGATAAAACAATTTATTGGTCGGAAGAGTTATACCGGATTTACGGTCTGGAGCCAACTACTGAACTTATCACCTTTGATAAAATATTCCAATTTACCCATCCGGATGACCTGGAGCAGCTAAAGGCAGTAGTGAGCCAGGCCAGCCAAATAAAAGGAGCTTATACTTTAAAACACCGGATTATCCGGCCCGACGGCGTAGAACGTCATTTAATTCGACGCATACAAAGCTGGGCAGATACCTCAAGCAGCGTGAATAACATGAGCGGCACGGTGCAGGATATTACCGAGCAGCAACTGGCCGAAGCGCAATTAAAAGAGCAAACTAATTTTATCCGCCAGGTATCAGCTACCATTCCGGATATGGTAAGTGTAATTGAAATAGCTACTGGCAATTTAGAATTTATAAACCGGGAATCTTTGCCGGCTTCCGGATTTACTTACGAAGGCCTGAAAGATATATCCAGAGAAGAGCGGAGAAACTTGATTCATCCGGATCACCGCTTGGCAGTAAAAGAATACTTCTCCAGTTTTTTGTCCGCTACAAATAACGATGTAAAATTCTTGGAGTACCAGGCAAAAGATCATACGGTGGAGTGGCAATGGTTTTTAGCCCGGGGAAGGGTGTTCCGGCGAAACGAAAACGGGATACCTACTCATTGTATTAATGTGGTGCAAAATATAACCTATTTTAAAAAAGCGGAAGCAGAAAAAAAGCATAATCTAAAAATTTTGCAGCAGGCCGAAGAAGTGGCCGGCATGGGAAGCTGGGAATACGATATTGCTGCGGGTATTTTCCATGGTTCGGAAGGTATGTATCGTCTCTTCGGAAAAAAAGTGGGCGATAATATTACGCCCCATATTTATACGGACTATGTTTTGGAAGAAGACCGGCCTGTAGCTCTCAAGATTCTCCATCTTTTGAGTACCGGTCAGGAACCGTGGGAGGAAATTATCAGAATAAAGTTTAACGGGCACGTAAAAACACTTAAAACCAAGGCCATTGTAACGCACAATGCGGAGGGCAAACCTGTAAAAATATGGGGTGTTGACCTGGACATAACCGAAATAAAACAGCTGGAAAAAGAAAACTTGGATTTGCGACTTGCGCAGCAGAAGATGTTGTTGCTGGCTATTCTGGAAGCCCAGGAAGAAGAAAGAAGAAGAATATCAGAAAACCTGCACAATGGTGTTGGTCAGATTCTCTACGCCACCAAAATACACCTCGACCTGGTTAATCTGCAAACAAAGGGGCAATCTTTAGCTTCTCTTAAAGAGGCCAAACAAAAGGCCGATGAATTGCTATTGGAGGCAATCCGGGAAACCCGGCGGGTTTCGCACGAACTAATTCCGCTTTTGCTAAAAGAGCACGGCCTGGAAGTGGCCATTGAAGACTTTTGTTGCCGTTTCGCTTCCGAAAGCATTAAAATTACTTCTCACGGCCTTAAACAGCGACTGGAAAATCACCTGGAAATTGCCATTTACCGCATTGCCCAGGAACTTGTAAATAATATTGTAAAACATGCCCAGGCCACCCGGGCCCGAATAGAAGTGTTTAAAGAAGGAAATTTTATTATTTTAGAAGCCCAGGACGATGGTAAAGGATTGGATACCAGCCAATCTGCGGGTAAAGGAATTGGTCTAAAAACTATTCAGGACCGGGTTGCACTTTTAGAAGGAACGCTTGAAATTGTTTCCAGTCCGGGTAAAGGAACCCTGATTACCATCAGTTTGCCCTTGTTTAGTATTAAAAATCCATAAACTGACCTGTAAAATCTATATTTAACGTGAACTTAAGTATAAACAAAGGTTAAATATAGAGCAGAATAATTATAATATTTTACCTTTTAAAAATATTATAAGTTCAAGCAATTAAAACTTTATTTTATATCCGGCAATCCTGAAGATAAGATTGCCGGATAATGAGTTTAACTGGTTATTTTTCCCGGAATCTTCCTTTTATTTCGAAAGTCTGGCCCGGAATATTCTTGTTGGGTGATGGTAAATATTTGCGGTATTTCCGGAAGAGAACATCCGATTGTTTCTGACCATTAATATACATAGCAGAATTGGTTAACTTAAAAGTATAAAATTTATCGTTGCTGTAAAGCCCATCGCTTTTAAGCTCCACTAATAAGCGCTGTTCTTTGTCCAGGGCCTCGGTTGTTGGTTTTATTTCTGTTAATTTAACTTCGGGTGTAACAGTTTTTTCCAAAATAACTGGAGTAGCCTTTTCCCCATTTACTTCTTTTGTGGTAATCAGAACAACTCCTTGGGATGCCTCCGCGCCGTACCGTTCCTTTGCTGTTTTATCTTTCAAAACTTCAATGCTGCTTATATTATCCGGGTTTATTTTTAATACAGCGTTTTGGTCTACTTTTTCTCCATTAACTATATAGAGCAGCTCACCGGTACTACCTTTAATTTTAATGCTTGAAATTTTGTTTTCAGGTGAAGACGGGTCCGGAGCAGGCGGAGCTGCTTCCGGAGCCGAAGGAGCTACCTCCGGAGCCGGAGGTGGCGGCGGAGGTATTATGCCGTATCTATTTAAAAACTGCTCCACGTTTTGGGCATTATCAAAATCGTAGGTTTCTACTGCTCCTGATTTTAACTGAACAGTTAAAGCTTTTTTATCCCAGCTTGCCTCGTTCACTTGTTGATTTGATTTTATAAAAGCCAGAATATTTGATTTAAAATTACTCCCGGAAATTTCATCGGCTTTATTACCAGGCACAATGGTAGGTGGCGGTGGTGGCGGCAGGGGTAACGTACCATATTTATTTACGGCTGTGGCAATGCTTTTTTCATCTTTTGTATCATAAGTTTCTTCAATGCCCGATTTTAATTGAATAATAATTTGACTACCATTCCAATGAACCTTGCTCACATTTTTGTTTCTGTTCAGGAAATCCCGGTACATAGCAGGCATTTCGGGATCTTCTGCTTGCGGTAAAGATTGATTAGGTTTTATGGTTTGATCTCCGGGCAAAACTGCGTGGGCCAGTTCTTTCACCGATCCTAAATTCTGCTGCAGCATTTCTTTCGTTCGGGCCTCTCCGCTAAATGTTAAGAACAGAATGGCAATGGTTGGCAGCACCACCAGAAATTTGATTTGCTGCGCCCGGGTACTTGGCTTTTTGTTCATCATGGCAATTCGGGTTTTTAGGTTTAAAAAATTAAAGTTGTTGGCCAATGCCGAACCATTGCGGTTTAAGCTGCTAATCCGGACCAGGCTGTATTGATAAATTTTGCTGTCCAGGCCGGTACTTAAAACTTTGCGGTCGGCAATAAACTCTAGGTTTTGTTTTACTGCCAGGTTCAGGAGCCAAGCCCCCGGATTGAACCAGAAAAATGCAGTACATAATTCGCTCACCAGTACATCCAGGGTGTGCCTATCTTGCACATGAATATGCTCGTGCTGTAAAATCGGGCCTAATTCCTGCAGCGTATGTTTATCCGGGTTCAGGTAAATATTTCGTCCGAAAGAAAAAGGATTGATGTTTTCGGTTACCTGCCGGAACAAAAAATGCAAATACCGGGCAGGCCGGGATAATAAATGAATGCGGTACAAAGATGCCAACTGCATCAAAAAGCGGCCAAGCATCAGGCTTACACCCGCCCATAAAATTACCGGCAAAACTTGCCAGTAATTAAAAGCGGTTTGTCTTTGGGTAAGCTGACCAACCATCCAATCGGGCTGAAAATATATAATCTGATGGTTGAATTCCTGGTGCCGGGCCATTAACGTTGATAGGTCTACAAAAGGATAGACGACGGAAAAGCCAATGCCAAACAGCAGAAATGCCCGATTGAGGGTATAAAAGGTAAGCCGCCGCAGCACCAGAAAATAAACCAGGTAAAACAGCACCAATGCTATGTTTACCCGCAGCAGATACATCATTAAGTCCGGCATGTCATTCAGATTTTTTGTTTTCAATCATGTCTATGATTTCTTTCAGCTCATCGGCGCTGATCTGTTTTTCTTTAGCAAAAAAAGCTACTAATTCTTTATAGGAATTTTTAAAATAATTACCCACAAAACCGGTCATAAATTTCTTCTGGTAATCTTCCTGCTTAATGCGCACCTGGTATTGGTAAGTGTTGCCCAGACGCACGCTGTCCAGGAAACCTTTGCGTTCCAGGTTTTTTACCGTGGAGGCCAGCGTTGTGTAAGGAGGTTTAGGCTCCGGCATCTTATCCAGGAAATCTTTAATAAAGCCACCGTCTGAGGCCCAGATAACCTGCATTGCTTCTTCTTCTTGTTGTGTTAATTTTTCCATAATATTTATTTTACGATACTTTCGTAATTGTACGAATATTTCGTAAAAGTTGCTGCAAAAGTTCAATTTTTTTTGTTTGTAAATGCAAGTTGTGATGAAAGCTGTTTTATCGGAATAAAGAAATAACAGAGTAATTGGTACAGATGCCTAAAACTTAGATTAAGTACCAGTCAAGGAGAGAAAGTAAAAGCATGTTTTTCTTAAGATGGAAGATTATATACGTTAAAGTATATTACAAAATACCAGGATTAGGCAGGCTATAGAAGACGAACTGGTGCTTAATCACACTTAAAATATCTGTAATCAGGTAATTTAATCAAAACTTTACATCCACTCGGCCAAGCTTCGCGTTAAACTTATTTTCCGGATGAAACAAATATTTCTGATATGACCCCACAAATAGCTCCCGAAACACTTACCGAGCTCGATGAACTGAGCGTAAATACCATTCGTTTTTTATCTGTTGATGCGGTACAAAAAGCTAATTCCGGCCATCCCGGATTGCCGATGGGGGCTGCTCCCATGGCTTATGTACTTTGGAGCCGCTTTCTAAGATTTAACCCGCAAGATCCGCATTGGCAAAACCGCGATCGCTTTCTGCTTTCGGCCGGGCACGGATCGGCATTATTGTATAGCCTCCTGCATTTATATGGTTATGACCTGCCGATGGAAGAAATTCAACGCTTCCGGCAATTAGGTTCCAAAACGCCCGGTCACCCGGAATCCATGCTGACACCCGGTGTTGAAGTTACCACCGGACCTTTGGGTCAGGGTTTTGGCAATGGCGTTGGCGTTGCCATGTCCGAAGCTTTTTTAGCGGCTACTTATAACCGGCCTGGTTTCAACCTGATCGATCATTATACTTACTGCATTGTGGGCGATGGTGATTTAATGGAAGGAGTAGTGGCAGAAGCTGCTTCTTTGGCGGGGCACCTGAAACTGGGTAAACTCATTGTTTTATACGACGATAATGATATTTCGCTGGATGGCCCGACTAGCCTGGCTTTTACCGAAAATGTATTGGCCCGCTTTAATGCGTACGACTGGCATACCCTCCGGGTGCAAGATGGTAACGAGTTAAATGCCATTGAAGAAGCTATAAAAGCTGCCCAAGCCGAAACCGATCGCCCTTCGCTTATTTCGGTAAAAACCATTATTGGTTATGGTAGTCCGCAGCAAGGCACCAGTAAAGTTCACGGCAATCCTTTAGGGGAAGAAAATCTTAAGAAAACAAAAGAGTTTTTAGGTTGGAATCCGGAGAATAAATTTTATGTACCGCAGGAAGTACGGGAGCATTTGCTGGAACCAGGACAGCGCGGCGCCCAGTTACAGGCCGAGTGGCAAAAAAGTTTTGCCGCGTATGGCCAGGAATTTCCGGCAGAAGGAGAACAATTGCGCCTGACCTATGCCGGAGAATTACCAGCCGATTGGGATGCTGATTTGCCCACCTTTGCGGCCGGGGAATCATTGGCTACGCGCCAGGCCTCCGGTAAAGCCATTACAGCTCTTAAACAACGGGTTCCCTGGTTAATTGGCGGCTCCGCCGATTTAGCCAGCTCCAACGACATGCCTACCAAAGATGATGTAAGTTTTCAGCCCGGCAGTTATGAAAACACGAATATCTGGTTTGGGGTGCGGGAGCATGGTATGGGTGCTATTTTAAACGGAATGGCTTCGCACCGGGGCGTTCGGGTTTACGGCGGTACTTTTTTAACTTTTTCGGATTATATGCGGGGCGCTATCCGCTTAGCTGCTCTAACAGAAGCACCGGTAACCTATGTTTTTACCCACGACAGTATTGCCGTAGGCGAAGATGGCCCTACCCACGAGCCGGTAGAACATATTACCGCTTTGCGTACTATTCCTAACTTAACGGTTATTCGTCCGGCCGATGCCAATGAAACCATAGAAGCCTGGCGCGTTGCCATGAACCGCATGAAAGGCCCGGTAGCGCTTATTCTTTCCCGGCAAAAATTACCCGTAATCGACCAAAGCCGCTATGCTCCGGCTAAAAACCTGGAAAAAGGAGCTTATATTTTAAGTGAAGCGCAGGGGAACCCGGATATAATATTAATAGGTACCGGCTCCGAAGTACAATTAGTAATGAGCGCACAAGCCGAACTGCAAAAAGAAAACATTCAGGCGCGGGTTGTTAGTATGCCTTCCTGGGAATTGTTTCAGAAGCAAGATCAAGCTTACCAGGATGAAGTGTTGCCGCCCGCTATCAGAAAGCGCTTATCCGTTGAAGCCGGTATTACCCTGGCCTGGTATAAATATGTAGGTAGCGAAGGCGACGTTTTGGGCATTGACCGTTTCGGGGAATCCGGACCGGGAGAGGAAGTAATGCGAGCTTTTGGCTTTACCGTAGAAAATGTTTGCCAAAAGGCTAAGGCAATGCTTAATAAAACTACGGCTTCATGATGAAAATAGGTATAGCCGCCGACCACGCCGGCTTCGACATGAAGCAACAATTAATAAAGCAATTGCAGGAAGCCGGTTACCAGGTACAGGATTATGGCGCCGTTCAGTACGATAAAGAGGATGATTACCCTGATATTATTCAGCCTTTAGCGCAAGCCATCTCCCAGGGCGAAGTTTCCCGGGGTATTGCGGTTTGCGGAAGTGGCGTGGGCGTTTCCATTGCGGCTAATAAAATTCCGGGCGTAAGAGCGGCGTTAATCACCGAAAGCTACTCGGCGCACCAGGGCGTAGAACACGATGACATGAACTTGCTGTGCTTGGGAGGTCGGGTCATCGGACCGATGCTCATCTGGGAACTGGTGCAGGCATTTTTAACTGCTCAGTTCCAAAAAGAAGAACGCTTTCAGCGCCGGTTAGATAAAGTAATTGCCTTAGAAAAGAGAAAGTTAACCTAGAAGTTCAGCGATAGGCTTCTATCAAATTAGATTTATTTCTAATTAATATTTAAACTTAAGCCCTGATTTATCAGATGTAATAAAATTATGACCGATATACTTTATGATTTTGGAATGGTAGGTTTGGGCGTTATGGGCCGGAATTTACTTTTAAATATGGCTGATCATGGCTTTGCCGTTGCTGGGTTAGATCTGGATCCGCTCAAAGCGGCGGCTCTGGAAGCCGAAGCCGATAAAGGAAAAACCGTAAAAGGAACCACTTCTGCCCAGGAATTTATAAGCGCTTTAAGTAAGCCCCGCGCCTTAATGTTGCTGGTACCGGCGGGCAAGGCCGTAGATGCGGCTATTGCCAGTTTGCTGCCTTTCCTGGAACCCGGCGATATTGTAATAGATGGCGGTAATTCCTACTTCCCGGATACTGACCGCCGGGTTGTTGCGCTGGCGGAACAAGGTATTCACTTCTTCGGGATGGGTATTTCGGGTGGTGAAAAAGGCGCGCGTTTTGGTCCTAGCATGATGCCGGGCGGCGATAAGCAAGCTTACGAAAGGTTGCGTCCGGTGTTTGAAGCGGTAGCAGCCAAGGTAAATGGTGAACCTTGCGTTACTTACCTGGGTAATGGATCGGCGGGTAATTACGTAAAGATGGTACACAACGGCATCGAATACGGCATTATGCAGCTTATTGCCGAAACCTACGATTTATTGAAACGCGGACTGGGTCGTAGCGATGATGAACTGCAACGTATTTTTACTGAATGGAATAGGAGTGAGGTACAGTCTTTCCTGATTGAGATTACCGGGGAAATTCTGCAAAAAACCGATGAAGTAACCGGGCAACGCCTGGTAAATGTTATATCGGACCGGGCGCGGCAAAAAGGAACCGGCAAATGGACTTCCCAGAATGCTATGGACCTGCAGGTGCCCTTACCTACTATAGATATGGCCGTAACCATGCGCGATATATCGGCTTATAAAGATGAACGGGTTGAAGCTGCAAAAAGTCTGCGCGGCTCTGAAAATGCTGATGATCAAACCGAAGAATGGTATCTCATCGAAAACAGAATACGAAATGCTTTTTATTTTGCCATGCTCACGACGTATGCGCAGGGTTTGGTGCAATTAAGAATAGCATCTCTGGCCTATAACTACGGATTGCAATTACAGGAAGTAGCTAAAATATGGCGTGGTGGCTGTATCATTCGGGCCGCTTGCCTCGAAGACATCCGGCAAGCCTATGAAAAAGAACCAAACTTACCTAACCTGTTACTCGACTCCACCATTGGAAATGAGTTATTGCAGCGTCAGGAAGATATCCGGGCCATTGTGAAATTAGCAGTTGACAAAGGTGTTCCGGTACCTGGTTTAATGGCTTCCCTGGCGTATTTTGATGCCTACCGCAGCAAAACTTTGCCCACGAACTTAATTCAGGCTCAGCGCGATTATTTTGGCGCTCATACTTACGAGCGAATCGATCAGCCCGGAATTTTTCATACGCAGTGGAGCTAAGCTTACTTTAAAGCAAAGTAATATTATTTGTACCGGTAGTTAATATAAGCTGATTAGCTACCGGATATTTTGCTTTGCATAAACAAATACTTATTAGTCCTATACTAATTAACTATGAAATCAGGCAAAAAAGCCGCACCTACTATAGTAGTTATCTTCGGGGGCACCGGCGATTTAACCAAACGAAAACTGTTACCCGCCTTTTATAATTTATTTCTGGCCGGCTGGCTGCCCGAACAATTTGCCATTATTGGCCTGGGGCGTTCAGATTTGGATGATACAAAATACCGCACCCGCCTGTACGATGGCTTAACGGAGTTTTCGCGCAGTGGCCAACCCGAAGAGGAAAAATGGGATATTTTCAAAGACAATATATCTTATCTGCAATCAGAGATTAACGATACTGATGCATATAGCCGTTTATCTGATAAATTAACAGCTTTAGACCAGGCCTGGGGAACACGCGCCAATCGTTTGTTTTACTTATCTGTTGCTCCCCAGTTTATCGGGGCAGTTGCCACCCATCTGCGTGAATCCAAAATTGCCAGTGATGTATCCCGGGACCATATAATTGTTGAGAAACCTTTTGGAAAAGACCTGGCTACCGCGCGTGAGCTGAATAAATTACTTATCCAAAGCTTTCAGGAAAGCCAGATTTATCGCATCGATCATTATTTAGGTAAAGAAACGGTGCAGAATATTCTGGCTTTTCGCTTTGCCAATGCCCTCTTCGAACCTCTCTGGAACCGGAATTATATTGATTTTGTGCAGATAAGCGTAGCGGAGCAGGTAGGAGTAGAAGAACGGGGAAGTTACTATGAAGGTGCCGGCGCCTTGCGCGATATGATTCAGAACCATTTGTTACAACTAATGTGCATGGTAGCCATGGAGCCCCCCGTATCTTTCGAAGCCGAAGAAATCCGGAACCGCAAAGTAGATGTACTACGCGCTATCCGGCCTTTAACGCCCGAACAGGTAGGTAAATATGCCGTCAGAGGACAATATGGCCCGGGCTGGCAACATGGTAAACAGGTGCCGGGTTACCGGGAAGAACCCGAGGTAGATCCGCATTCCAACACCGAAACGTATGCGGCCGTTAAATTTTACCTTGATAACTGGCGTTGGCAAGGCGTACCTTTTTATTTGCGCACCGGAAAACGCATGCAGGAAAAAACTTCTTCTATTACCGTACAGTTCCGGCCCGTACCGCACTCCACTTTTTCCTCTACCATGTCCGATAATTTGTTACCTAACCGGCTAACTATAAATATTCAACCCCAGATGGATATCCGCCTTCGGTTTACCGCCAAACGCCCTGGTCTGGAAATGGATTTAACCCCGGCCGAAATGGTGTTCGATTACGATAATTGCTCTACACAATCGCCGGAAGCTTACGAAACGTTGCTGTTAGATGCGCTGCAAGGCGATGCTACCTTGTTTATGCGTTCCGATCAGGTAGAAGCTGCCTGGGAAGTAATAACACCTATTTTAGAAACCTGGGAATCGCGTCCATCCCTGGAATTTCCTAATTATTCCGCTGGCATGTGGGGACCCGAAAATGCCGAGGCTTTAATTGCGCGCGAAGGACATACCTGGGCGGTTTCTACTTTTTATAACGGACAATCTAAGGGCAAAGAAAAAGTATGATTCACGTTTTTAAAGATTCGGCGGAACTCAGTATAACCGCCGCAGAAATTTTTATCCGAACGGCCCGGGAAGCAGTAAATAAAAAGGGTAGATTTACGGTAGCCCTTACTGGTGGCTCTTCGCCGGCACAATTATATAATTTATTAACCCAACACCCTTATAAAGAGCAGGTACCCTGGAACCAAACGTACGTTTTCTGGGGCGACGAACGCTGGGTGCCGCTGACCGACGAACGCAGTAATTATAAAATGGCTTTTAATACTTTATTAGATAAAGTGCCTGTTCCGTCCAGCCATATTTTTCCGATGTGGGGTGAAGCATTACCGGAGAAATTTGCCCAAGAATACGAAGCGCAACTTCAAAAACACTTTGATGCTACTGCTCCCCAGTTTGACTTGATTTTACTAGGTATGGGCGACGATGGGCACACGGCTTCTTTGTTTCCCGGTACCGTTGTACTCAACGAACAGGAGCAGTGGGTACAAGCTTACTACCTTGAGCCGCAAGCTATGTATCGCATTACCTTAACTGCTCCTTTCATCAACCAGGCGCATAAAATAGTTTTTCTTACTTACGGAGAAAAGAAAGCCCCGGCCCTGATCCAAGTACTGGAAGGAGAACGAAATCCGGAAAAATATCCGGCGCAACTTATACAACCACAACAAGGCGAAACAATTTGGCTGGTAGATGATGCTGCAGCTAAACAACTATTAGGAAGTTTTTAAACTATTAAAATTCAAGAAGTTATATCTATCTTAATTGTTTAAATTCACTGCTGATTTAGCTAATACATAATCAGTAGGAGAGGTCTTTAAATAAGAGAGAAGGAAATGAAACTTTCAGGAGGCTTCTATGTGTTTAGCCTTAGGGTTTTTTGAAACAAAATATCTGCAAAGGTAACTGAAAAAATAATCTCTTTCATTTTGAAT